>OLPA01002608.1_pt1 | contig 13212 bp, 11 predicted proteins | sample 1672811 | NCBI WGS metagenome assembly OLPA01 (sample SAMEA3136726, study PRJEB25190) | human gut metagenome | biome: human gut; feature: human-associated habitat; material: faeces | place: Austria | collected 2013
AGGTGCGCGCCGCCGGTCTGGACGTGTACGCCGACGAGCCTGCCACCAACAAGGCTCTGTATTCCCACCCCATGGTCTCCTGCACGCCGCACATCGGCGCCGCCACCGTGGAGGCTCAGAAGCGCATTGGTGCTGAGATCGTTGACATCATCAAGAGCTTCTAAATCATCGCACGGCACCTCGTTCGGCTTCCTCGCGGCATAGCCGCTGCGGTCGGCGGCTAAAAATGTGCCACCGGCACATTTTCTAAACGCCCCGACATATCGGCGCCGCCACCATGGAGGCTCAGGAGCGCATCGGCGCCGAGATCGTGGAGATCATCAAAAACTTCTGATTTCTCTCTTAATTTTATGCAAAACGGAGGACGTTTCGACGTCCTCCGTTTTATTTTATTGTCAAACCCTGTCATTGCGAGCCAGTCCGCAGACTGGCGTGGCAATCCGTATTCCCTCCTTGTCGCCCTCCGTAGGGGTCGGCGTCCCCGACGACCCGCCGTTGACCGCCGCACCCCCTCTTATCCCCCGTAGGACGGCACCCATGTGTGCCGCCGCCGACCACCGCCGCACTTTCAACCCCTGTCATTGCGAACCAGCGCGCACGCTGGTGTGGCAATCCGTACCCCCCTTACGCCGCACCCCTGTCATATGGAAAAACGGATTTCCACGTCGCTTCGCTCCTCGGAATGACATTTTTATAATCCCCCCCGCCCTCCGTAGGGGTCGGCGTCCCCGACGACCCGCACGCACAGCCCCCCTGTCACGCCGTAGGGGCGACCCTTGCGGTCGCCCGTCGCACTCCCCAAACCCTGTCATTGCGAGCCAGTGCGCACACTGGTGTGGCAATCCGTACCCCCCTCGCATAAGTTGCATTTTTCTCCGTAGGGCGGGGTGCCCTCACCCCGTCGCCGACAAGCATAGCACTCCCCAAACCCTGTCATTGCGAGGCGCATAGCGCCGTGGCAATCCGTCCCCCTTTTTTGTCGCCTCCGTAGGGGACGATGCCCACATCGTCCCGCCCGCCCCGCGCCGCACTCCCCCCCAAAAATATCGCGCGCCGGTGTCCCCACCGACGCGCGATCCATATTTTTTTCACCCCGCGTAAATCTTTCCGATGAGCCAATTCAGCGGCCACGCCGGCAAGATCTTGGTCAAAAGCACCGCCGCCTTGTAGGCAAACCCAATGGTATACAGCGGCTTGTGGCTTGTCTTCAGCGCGACCTTTCCCACGAAGGCGCCTGCCTTGGCCGGATCCATGCCGGTCTGCTCGTCGTGCTCCATGCGCTGCACGGAGCGGCTGATGCGCCCGCCGTACACGTCGTCCCCCTCGGCCACCTTCCGCCGCGCGGCGGTAAAGCCCGTCTTAATATCCCCGGGCATAACGGCGCACACGGTGATGCCGAAAGGCCGCAGCTCGTTTCCCAATGCCATGGTGTAGGAATTGATGGCCGCTTTCGACGCGGAATAATAGGTCTGGAACGGAATGGGCACCGGCGCCGCCACGGAGCTGAGGTTCACGATGCGCCCGCTCCCCTGCTGCCGCATAACGGCAATAACGGCCTTATTCATGCGCACCATGCCGAAGAAATTCACATCCAGCTGGCGCTGCGCCTCCGCCGTGTCCGTGAACTCCACGGCGCCGCTGATGCCGAAGCCGGCGTTATTCACCAGAATGTCTATGCGCCCCGCCTCCGCCAGAATTTGCGCCACCGCCGCGTTCACGGAAGTCTCGTCCGTCACGTCGGCACTGATGTGCCGCAGGCCGCCCACGCCCTCTTTCCTGCGGCTCAGCTCATACACCGTGCAGCCGTTTTTCGCCAGATACAGCGCCGCCTCTCGGCCGATGCCCGAGGTGCCGCCGGTGACCACAGCGATCTTATTGCTCATGCAGCAGCACCTCCGCCATAATGTCCATAGCCTCGTCCAGCAGCGCCTCGGTGTGGGTGGCCATGTAGCTGGTGCGCAGCAGCGCCTCCCCCTCCGGCGTGGCCGGCGGCAGCGTGGGATTCACATACACGCCCCGCTCGTAGATCTTCTGGGCGGCGTCCAGCGTGCGCATGGTCTCATAAGTATAAATGGGGATAATGGGCGTGGGGGCGTTGAGCGCCGACTCGCGGATCTTCAGCCCCCGCTCCGTGAAGCCCTTGCGGGCATACAGGCTCAGCTCCCGCAGCCGCTCCGGCAGCTCCGGATGCGCCTCCAGCTTGCACAGCGCCGCCAGCGCCGTGGCGCAGTTGGCCGGCGGGATAGACGCGGAAAAGATGAAGGGACGGGAGGCGTGGCGCACATACTCCGTCACCGCCTTGCTGGCTGCCATGTAGCCGCCCAGCGAGGCCAGGGACTTGGAAAACGTGCCCATATACACGTCCACCTTGTCTTCCAGCCCGAAGTAGCTGGCGGTGCCGCGGCCGCCCTCGCCCAGCACGCCCAGACCGTGTGCGTCGTCCACCATGACCCGTGCGCCGTACTTCTCGGCCAGCGCGCAGATCTCCGGCAGCCTCGCGATGTCGCCGCCCATGGAGAACACACCGTCGGTGACGATGAGGGCGCCGTTCTGCTCCGGCACACGCCTAAGCTGCTTTTCCAGATCCTCCATGTCGCTGTGGCGGTAGCGCAGCATCTTGCCGTAGCTCATCTGGCAGCCGGCGTAGATGGACGCATGATTCTCCCTGTCGCAGATCACATAGTCGTGGCGCCCCACCAGCGCGCTGATGATGCCCACGTTGGACTGAAAGCCCGTGCCGAAAGTGATGACCGCCTCCTTGCGCAGGAACCTGGCCAGCGCCTCCTCCAGCTCCAAGTGCAGCTGCAGGGTGCCGTTCAAAAAGCGGGAGCCGCTGCAGCCGGTGCCGTACTGCTCCATGGTGCGGATGCCCGCCTCGATGACCTCCGGATCCGTGGTCAGCCCCAGATAGTTGTTCGACCCCAGCATGATGCGGCGCTTGCCCTCCATCATCACCTCCACGTCCTGTCTGGACTGGAGGGCGCGGAAGTACGGGTACACACCCTTTTCCTGCAGCTCCGTGGCCAGCGACGGTTCATAACACTTGGCAAAAATATCCATATCGTTCTCCTTTCGGAAGATTCTACCCGTATATGAAAATCATTATAATCAAATCCCCACGGATTTGTCAAATCAAACACAAGAGAAGCGATGAAGAGAATGTGACATTTTTTTACGGATTTGTTTACGAAAAGTTGACTTTTCGGCCTATATCTGTGCTATAATAATGCCAACATTTGTCCTATAAAATGTTAACATACGGAAAGGAAAATCCGCCATGCAGAAGAAGCCGTCCCTCACCAAAAAGCAAAAGAAGATCGCCGCCGGCTGCGCTCTGGCGGTGTTTATTCTGCTGTCTGCGGCGGTGTGCTGGTTTGTCGGCCGCCCCATGATCCGCTTCGCCAGGCAGCCGGAGCTGTTCCGTCAGTGGGTGGACGGGCTTGGCCTCTGGGGCAAGGCCGCCTATGTGGGGATGTGCATTTTGCAGGTGGTGGTGGCCATCATCCCCGGCGAGCCGCTGGAGATCTGCGGCGGCTACGCCTTCGGCGGATTCTGGGGCAGCGTTTTATGCATGCTGGGTCTGTTTTTGGGCAGCGTCATCGTGTTCTGGCTGGTGCGCAAGCTGGGGCAGCCCATGGCGGAGATCTTTTTCCCGCCGGAAAAGCTGGAAAAACTGCACTTTCTCAAGCATTCTCCCAAGCGGAACTTCCTTTTTTGGCTCATTTTCACCGTACCGGGCACGCCGAAGGATCTGCTATGCTACTTTGCGGGGCTGACGGACATAAGCTGGGGCACCTGGCTGCTGCTGTGCTCCGTGGGGCGGCTGCCCTCCGTGCTGACCTCCACGGTGGGCGGCAGCGCACTGGGCGGAAAAAGCTACCTGTTCGCCGCTCTCGTGTTCGGCGGAACGCTGCTTTTGTCCCTGGCCGGTCTGCTGGTGTACCGCCGTTTGTGCCGAAAGCACGAACAGGAGGAGGAAAAAAAAGATAACTCGGCGGATTGACGGTTGCGCCGCCGCGCGGGATATGCTATACTATGACTGATTTGCGGAACGGAATGGGTGAAACCCAGCGGTACCAAGCCGCCGTAGACGGACATTTGCCGCCAAGACCATTGGAGCAGCGCTTCGAGAAGGGTTTGGCACAGGGCGTCCGGAGCCGGAATACATTCCCCAGATCAAACGGCCTGCGGCTCTTGGGGGATGCCAATCAGGCCGCACGATGCTGTCTTTTGCCCCCGATGGGGGCATTTTTTTATGCCCCAGAGAGGTAAAAAAATGAAAAAGAAAACCATTTACAACATTATCATGTTCGCCGTCATCGCAGCCATCGCCGCCGCGGCCATTCTTCTGGTGGGGCGGCATCAGGGCTGGTTTGATAAGCCGGTGCCGGCGGACGACGCCGCCGCCATCACCGTGACGGTGCGCAAGGGTCTTTCCAACTTCACCCGCAGCGGCATCGCCTCGGAGCTCAGCGGCGAAACGACCCTGCGGCAGGGGGATGTGGTCTCCGTGACCAGCGGCTATGTGTCCACCCGCGTGGGCGGCTGCCACCTGCTTTTGTCCCCGGGCAGCAAGCTGGAGATCACCTCCGCGGAGCCGACGGATCTGCAGGTGCGTCTGGTGACCGGCGAGGCCTTCTGCCAGGCGTCCGACGCCAACGTGACCCTGCTCTACGGGGCGCACGCCGCCAAGCTGCAGAGCGCCGTTTTCGTGTGCACCGTGCGCACAGGCTCGGAGACCGTGTATGTGCTGGGCGGAAGCGTCAGCGACGGCGTGAACACTTTTTCCACCGGCAAGGCCGGCAGCTATGTGGGGCAGGAGCTTTCGGTGCAGGCTCTGGATCTGCGGGCTTTAAGCTCCTTTGCCCTGGAGTGCGTGCTGGGCTGCGAGGAGGAGATGTACTGCACAGCGGACGAGGTGAAGGCCGTGCTGACCAGCCGGAAGGTGGTGCCGGAAGTCATCAAGCCGACTGAGGAAAAGCCGGACAGCACATCGCCGTCCGGCGGCAAGGATCCCTCCAACGGTTCCGGCAGCGACACACCTGCCAATTCCGACACGACCACCGATCCCAACACCCCTTCCACTTCGGACGACCCCTCCAAGCCGGACAGCAAGCCATCCAAGCCCGACGATTCCACAAAGCCCACGGGAACAAAGATGTCCTGCACCATTGAGATCCGGTGCGACACCATTCTTAATAATATGAAAGACCTGGAAAAGGGGCTGGACGAATTCGTGCCGTCCGACGGCACCATTCTCCCCACCACCACCGTGACCTTCACGCAGGGGGAGACTGTGCTGGACGTGCTGGAGCGTGTCTGCGCGGAATGGGGCATTCAGTTGGAATACAGCTGGACACCCGCATACGGCAGCTACTATATCGAGGGCATCAACCATCTCTACGAGTTCAGCTGCGGCCAGCAGTCCGGCTGGATGTATAAGGTGAACGGCTGGTTCCCCAACTACGGCTGCTCCAAGTATATTCTGGACGCCGGCGACGAGATCGTCTGGTGCTACACCTGCAAGGGACTGGGCACCGACGTGGGCGGCCCTGGCATGTAAAATTTTTCGGACAGGAGGCGATCTCACTGCAGGACTATGATGTGTTTTCCCGCTGCCATCCGGCGGTGAACTTCCTGTTCTTCGCGGCGGCCATCGTGCTGACGGTGGTGCTGTTTCATCCGGCCTACCTGCTGGTCTCTCTCCTGTGCGGCGCGGGGTACTACGCCGTGCTGCGCAGGAAACGCTGCGGCAAAACTTTTCTGTTTCTGCTATGCGCCATGGTTTTGGTGGCGGCGGTAAATCCCCTCTTCAATACGCTGGGGCAAACGCAGCTTTTCACCCTGTTCGGCCGTCCCTACACCTGGGAAGCCCTGTGCTACGGCGGCTGCACGGGGCTGATGTTCGCGGCGGTGAGCCTGTGGTTTCTGTGCAGCGGCATCGTTATGACCTCGGACAAATTTACCAGCCTGTTCGGCGCCGTCATCCCAGCCATATCGCTGGTGCTGGTGATGGTGCTGCGGCTGGTTCCCGCCTACTGGCGCAAGGGGCGGCAGATCGCCGGCGCGCGCAGGTGCATCGGGCGCAGCGCCGCCGGAACACGAAAAGAAAAAATTCAGGGCGGCATGGCGGTTTTAACGGCTCTGTCCGGCTGGGCGCTGGAAGGCAGCGTGGTGACGGCGGACTCTATGCGCTGTCGAGGCTACGGGAGCGCAAAAAAGCGCACCACCTTTCAGCTCTACCGCTTCACCGGTCGGGACACCGCGCTGACGGCTGCCATAGCCCTGCTGCTGGCGGCTGTGATCTGGGCGGGTGCGTCCGGCTGCGCGGGAGCGGCCTTTATTCCGGCACTCTCCATTGCGCCCGTTGACGGCGCCGCTGCTATTCTCGGGTTGGCGGCCTACGACGTGCTTTTACTCATCCCCACCTTTTATTCCATTCGGGAGGCTATACTATGGCACAGTTTGCGATCGAAAATCTGACCTTTTCCTACCCCACGGATCCGGAGCATCCGTCGCTGAAAAATGTGACGCTCCATGTGGAGCAGGGAGAATATATCGCCCTGTGCGGCAAGTCCGGCAGCGGCAAAACCACGCTTTTGCGGCATCTGAAGTCCGTGCTCACCCCCCACGGGAACCGGGAGGGCGTCATCCTCTACGACGGCGCGCCCTTGGAACAGGCGGATCTGCGCAGGCAGTCCTCGGAGATCGGCTTTGTCATGCAGAATCCCGACAGCCAGATCGTCACCGACAAAGTGTGGCACGAGCTGGCCTTCGGGCTGGAGAGTCTGGGCTGCGACCAGAAGGCCATGCGCCTGCGGGTGGCAGAAATGGCCAGCTATTTCGGCATTCAGGGCTGGTTTCATCGGGACGTGGCGGAGCTGTCCGGCGGCCAGAAACAGCTGCTGAATCTGGCGTCTATCATGGCCATGCAGCCGAAAGTCCTGATTTTGGACGAACCTACCAGCCAGCTCGATCCCATCGCCGCCTCGGACTTTTTGAACACGGTGAAAAAGATCAACCGCGAGCTGGGCACCACAGTGCTCATCACGGAGCACCGTCTGGAGGACATTTTCCACGCCGCCGATAGGTGCGTTGTGATGGAGAACGGGTGCATTCTGGCCGACGACGAGCCGAAAAAGGTCGGCCAGCTCCTCTATACCCAAAAAAGCGATATGTTCACCGCTATGCCGGCGCCGGTGCGCATTTTCTACGGAGCCGGCGAGTCGGGCAGCGCCTCCCCGCTGACGGTGCGGGAAGGCCGCAGCTGGCTGACGGAGAAGGCCGCCGGCCGCACCCTGCGGGACACGCTGCCTCCGCAGCCGGAATTTCCCGAGGAGATCAAGGATCCGGCGCTGACGGTGAAGGAGATCTGGTACCGCTACGAAAAGGACAGTCCGGACATTCTCAAGGGCGTGAGCTTTTCCGTGCCGCAAAAGACGCTTTTTGCCATTGTGGGCGGCAACGGCACGGGCAAATCCACTACGCTGAAGGCCATTTGCGGCATCTGCAAGCCCTATCGGGGCAAGGTGCGCATTGACGGGCAGGACGCCGCCAAGTGCAAGGATCTTTTCCACGGAAAGCTGGCCATGCTGCCCCAGGATCCCCAGTGCCTGTTCGTGAAGAAGACCGTGCAGGAGGATCTGGAGGAGATGCTCCCCGCCTCCTGCAAAGACAGGGAGGAGCGCGTCGCCCGCATGGCGGAGCTGTGCGACATCACCCACCTGCTCGCCCACCACCCCTACGACCTTTCCGGCGGCGAGCAGCAGCGGGCGGCGCTGGCCAAGGTGCTGCTGACGGAGCCGAAGCTCCTGCTGCTGGACGAGCCGACCAAGGGGCTGGACAGCTTCTTCAAGCGCCAGCTGGCGGGGCTTTTGCAGCGGCTCATGGACACCGGCGTGACCATTGTGATGGTGAGCCACGATGTGGAGTTCTGCGCGGAATATGCCGACTCCGTATCCATGTTTTTTGACGGCCAGCTCCTCACCACCAACACTCCCCGACGTTTCTTTGCCCAAAACAGCTTCTATACCACGGCGGCCAACCGCATGAGCCGCCACCTGTTCCCTCAGGCCGTAACGGCGGAGGACGTGGTAGCACTCATGAAGGAGAATCAACTGACATGAACAGTTTCAATGAAAAATGGCGGTTCTGGCTGAGCCTTATTATCATGGTGGTGCTGGTGCCGCTGGCGGTGTGGTTTTTCTCCCGCTTTGACCGGAAGTTTTATCTCTCGGCTCTGACCATCATCGTGCTGACCATGGCCGCCTTCTTCCTGCATTTTGAGAGCCGGAAGCCTCAGGCCAGAGAGCTGGTCATTCTGGCGGTTTTGAGTGCTCTGGCCGTGGCCAGCCGCGCCGCCTTTATCGCCGTGCCGCACTTTAAGCCCATGCTGGCCATCGTCATGCTCACGGGCATCGCCTTCGGGCCGGAGGCAGGCTTTCTCTGCGGCGCCATCAGCGGCTTTGCCAGCAACTTCATTTTCGGTCAGGGGCCGTGGACGCCGTGGCAGATGTTTGCCTACGGCATCGGCGGGATGCTGGCGGGTCTATTCGCCATGTGGGGCATTCTGAAAAAGGCGCCCAGAGCCTGGCGGGACAAGGGCTGGATGGACATTCTCGGCCTGGCGGTATTCGGCTTTTTGTGCATTCTCCTGGTGGTTGGCCCCCTGCTGGACACCTCCACCTTCTTCACCATGGCCACCAGCTACAGCGCTGCCGCCGTGCGGGCGGTATACCTGGCCGGCGTGCCGGTGAACTGCATCCACGGGACGGCCGTGGCGCTCACCATGCTGCTGTTCGGAAAGCCCCTGCTGGATCGCCTGCAGCGCATCAAGATCAAATACGGCATGATGGAGCCGTGACGCCATGGAATTTTCACGCTATCATCCGGCCATCAACTGCCTGTACTTTGTCGCCGTGCTGACGGGGACGATCCTGTTTCGCCAACCGGTGTTCCTGCTTTTGAGCTACTGCTGTGCCTTTATCTACCTGCTGAAGCTGCGGGGGCTGCGCGCTCTGTTTTTGGGGCTGGGGCTGCTGCCTCTCGCGGCGCTTTTCGCCCTGTGGTACGGCTCGTACAACCACTTCGGCGTCACGGTGCTGGGCATAAATTTTATCGGCAACCGGATCACCCTGGAGTCCTTCCTCTGCGGCTGGACATGGGCCATGGTGTGCGCGGCGGCCATTCTGTGGCTGGGCTGCCTGCACGCCGTGTTCACCACGGACAAGATCGTCTACCTGCTGGGGCGGGTGTCGCCGCACCTGTCTTTGTATCTGTCCATCCTGCTGCGGATGGTTCCTCGGCTCAACGCACAGCGCAGGCGCATCGAGCTGGCGCAGCGCGCCATCGGGCGGGGCAAGGGGCAGGGGAATATTTTTATTCGCATGCGCAATGCCCTGCGGCGCGGCTCCATTTTGCTGACATGGCTCACCGAGGGCATCGCGACCACCTCCGACTCCATGCGCTGTCGGGGCTGCACCCTGCGGGGGCGCACGGCCTACTCCCTGTACCGCTTTGACAATCGGGACAGGAGCTTCGTGGTGGGCATGTGTTTTCTCATCAGCGTGCTGCTGATGGCGGTTCTGCTGGATCAGACCATGATCCGCTTTGCGCCCCGTTTGGTGATGATGCCCATTACGCCGCTGTCGGGCTTTTTCTATCTGGCGTGGGCGGCGCTGTGCCTGCTGCCGCCGGTGCTGGAAACCATCGGGGAGCGGCACTTTGATCGGCTGCGGCAAACCGCGAGCGGGGAAGTCTTGCCCTTTTAACGCGCCTGTGCTATGATAAAATACATAGTATACGCAAAGGGGGCGGCGGCATGACAGCAAAGGAGCGGCGGGAAGCCATTTTGTCGCATCTGAAAGAGAGCAAGGCTCCGGCGAGCGCCACGGCGCTGGCGGGGCTTCTGGGCGTGAGCCGGCAGGTCATCGTGGGCGATGTGGCTCTGCTGCGAGCCGGCGGCGCGCAGATCGTGTCCACCTCACGGGGCTATATGATCTCCCCCGAGGAGGGGCTGGTGCATCAGGTGGTCTGCCACCACACCCCCCAGCAGACCCGCGAGGAGCTTTACACCATGGTGGACTGCGGCTGCACGGTGCTGGACGTGACGGTGGAGCACCCTGTGTATGGCGAGATCACCGCCGCCTTGCAGCTGGCCTGCCGGTACGACGTGGACGAATTCGTGCGGAAAATGCAGGAAAACGCCGCCCAGCCCCTGAGCCTGCTGACGGAGGGGCTTCATTTCCACCGGCTGTCCGTGCCGGACGAGGCCGCCTTTACGCGGGTGTGCGACGCCCTGCGGCATCTGGGCATGCTGCTGGAGGATTGACAAAATACAGAAATACGGTATAATGGAGTAGTCATGTGTCAAGACACCTGACTACTCTGTTTTTTTTGAGGTGTACTATGGAAAAAGTAACGGCCTTTCTGCGGCGCAAGGACATTGTGTTTTCCCCCAAGCGGTATTTCATCGACGCCATGAGCGCCATGGCGCAGGGTCTGTTCTGCACGCTGCTGGTGGGCACCATTCTCAATACACTGGGCACGCAGCTGCACATCGGATTTCTGACGGACATCATCGTCACGCTGGGCAAGGGCGAGGACGCCGCGGCCTACACCATCGGTGGCCTGTGCTCGGCCATGGTAGGCCCCGGCATGGCGGTGGCCATCGGACGGGCGCTGAACGCACCGCCCATGGTGCTGTTTTCCCTGATCCCCGTGGGCTTCGCCACCAATGCCATGGGCGGCGCCGGCGGGCCTCTGGCCGTACTGTTCGTGGCCATTATCGCCTCGGAGATCGGCAAGGCCGTGAGCAAGGAGACGAAGATCGACATTCTGGTGACGCCCATTGTCACCATTCTCTGCGGTGTGGGCGCCGCCGCCCTCATTGCCGCCCCCATCGGCACCGCGGCCAGCGCCGTGGGCAAGGCCATCATGTGGGCTACAGAGCTGCAGCCCTTCTTCATGGGCATCATCGTGTCCGTGGTCATCGGCGTTGCGCTGACGCTGCCCATCTCCTCCGCCGCCATCTGCGCCGCGCTGGGGCTTACGGGGCTGGCCGGCGGCGCCGCTGTGGCGGGCTGCTGCGCCCAGATGGTGGGCTTTGCGGTGATGAGCTTCCGCGAAAACCGCTGGGGCGGTCTGGCCGCGCAGGGGCTGGGCACCAGCATGCTGCAAATGGGCAACATCGTCCGCAACCCCCGTATCTGGATCCCCCCCACCCTGGCCTCCGCCATCACCGGCCCCATTGCCACCTGCCTGTTCAAGCTGGAGATGAACGGCGCAGCCGTGTCCAGCGGCATGGGCACCTGCGGTCTGGTGGGGCAGATCGGCGTGTATACCGGCTGGCTGGCGGACATTGACGCCGGCGTCAAGGCTTCTATCACCGCCATGGATTGGGTCGGGCTGGTGCTGGTGTGCTTCGTTCTGCCGGCCATTCTGAGCTGGCTCATCGCCCTGCCCCTGCGCAAGTGGGGCTGGATCGGGGAAAACGACCTGAAGCTGGATCTGTGATACTTACAAATTATAAAAGGCCGCCTGCGGGCGGTCTTTTATCTTTTATGCTATAAAAAAGCGGCATCCGGATGGACGCCGCTTTTTGAGGGAGATCCCGCCCCGCGGAGCACGACCGGCGCGGAGCGGGAAGAATATGCGGATTTGGTAACGCAGGAGCTACAAGCAAAACCTGTGTCCTTTGCTTGTCCCACCGCCCTCGGACGGAGAGAATTCGGCACTTGAGATCTCTTATTTAGTTACTAATCTGTCTCTCGTTGATCGTTAGCTTACCTGTCGTGCCGGGAACGAACCGGCCGTAAAGTTCATGCGCAGGTTTGGGGTCTGCAGTGCCTGTCTGCGTAAGAGTATTATTCTCGGAAGTAATTGTATTGATGGTCAGCTCACCGACACCGCTCGTGCCGGCAACAACGCCGATTCTCCACGAGCTTGTGTTGGTGGAACTGATTGTGCAGTCTTTCACCGTGCAATTCTCTACCGTCTGGTAAGTAAATGCATTGCCGCCTGCATGGCCGATGATCGCACCGCCAGAGCCATATGCTGCGATGGTACAGTCAATGACCTCGCAGTTTTTGATGGTAACATTCGTTTTCACGGAACCCGCGCCGTTATAGCCCGCTATATAACCGATCAAACCGCCCGTCCAATGGCCGCCCTCCACATGAGAGTGGGTCAGCTTGCAATTGTTCAGTTCGATCGTAGGCATAGAATCGACCATACCGATAAAGGCGCCCACTGCGGAGCCACTGTCATTATTTTTCCTAATATTTACTTTATCCAATGTCAGATCATTAATGATCACGCCGGATTCGCCCGCAAAGCCGCCTGCAATAAGCGAATCGTTCAAACCCGTGATGGTATGTCCGTTGCCGTTGATGGTGATAACGCCGGCGCCCTTATAGCCGTCAATCGATGCGGGTGTCCAGGTCTCACCGGTTTTAATTTCAAAATCCTGCGTAAGGTTGATGACGTTGCTTCCCGCACCGGCGGCAGAGAAGGTCTTCAGTGCAGTTGCAAGCTCGGCCGCAGTTCCGACGCTGACCACCAGCGGAGTCTTCGGCGCGGTCTTATCATAAGGGGCAGCCACATCATAGTCGGTGCCATTGCTGTCGCTCTCGTGGTTGACCTGCGCCGCGTAAACCGTGATGCCGAAGCCGTCAATGGTGAGACCCTGATAGTCGTTGCTCGCCTCGGCCTTCATATGACCGGTCACGGTGATCTTGGCGGCAGCATTCGCCGTCAGCTTTTCGCCGTCAATGATCGCAGTCCCATCTTCGGCACCAAGATCGGCAAGCAAGACGTTTTCGACCTTCATCGCGGCACCATCCTTGATCACTGTGGCCACTTCGCCGCCGACCTTGACCGTCCATTCGATCACATCCAGCAGGCTCTTACCGTCGGCGGTCTTGTCGATCTTCGACGCCTTCAGCACGACCTTGTACTTCAGCGCCAGATCGCCGGCGTTCTTGATCTGGAACGGCTCCAGATCATAGGTGCAGTTCGGCTCCCACAGCACCTTGCTGTCTGTGGTTTTCCACACAAGGGTGCGATCTTTCGCAAGGGGCTGGCCACTCTCGTCCAGCAGCTCCACGTTCAGCCTGCCGGCCTCAATCTTGTTGACGGAGGTGCTGGCACTGTCGGTGAACCACGCGAAGGTGGTGCCGACGAGCATGGTCACGCACATGACCAGCGCCAGGA
>OLPA01002610.1_pt1 | contig 13204 bp, 8 predicted proteins | sample 1672811 | NCBI WGS metagenome assembly OLPA01 (sample SAMEA3136726, study PRJEB25190) | human gut metagenome | biome: human gut; feature: human-associated habitat; material: faeces | place: Austria | collected 2013
GGGATTTTTTCTGAAGGAAGGTTTGGAGGAGTACCCGGCAATTCTGATTAAGCGTCTTGTGGTAGGAACAGCTGAAAAAATGCTGGAAGTAAGCAAGTGTATGCTGGATGAAAATATTTTGGAAGTAGTGGAAAAAGAACTGTTGGACTGTTATTGTGTGCAGGATGTAATAGATGCAGTCATAAGAATTTATCAGAATATTGAAAAAATGAATGTAAACGAAAATGGAGTTTCTATGAAAGAATTATCGGATCGGGTTTTGGATTATTTGAAAAAGCATGTATATGAAAATGTGTGCCTGAAGGATCTGGTGGATGAATTTCATTTTTCGGAGTCATATATTGTTCGTGTTGTAAGTTATCATACAGGGATAACGCCTATGAAATGGTCTATTTTATTAAAAGTAGAAGAGGCAAAAAATATGTTCCGTACGAACCCCTCGCTGAAAGCAGCTTATGTAGCGGAACAGCTTGGATTTTCGGATCAGAGGTATTTTTGTAAAGTATTTAAAAATCATGAGAAAATGACAATTTCGGAGTATAAAAAATTGTGCGAAGAAAGATCAGATAAGGAATAAAAAGGAGATAATGATAAGATGGAACGGTTATGGTATAAAAAGAGTGCGAAGTATTGGGATGAAGCACTTCCGGTAGGTAATGGAAGGCTTGGGGCAATGGTATACGGGGGTGTTTGTGAGGAAACGATACAGGTCAATGAGGAATCTGTATGGAGCGGAGCAAAAAGAAACAGGATTAACCCGGACAGTATGCAGTATCTTCCGAAGATCCGGAAATTGCTGGAGGAAGGGAAAATCCCGCAGGCACAGAGAACAGCAGTAGACGCCCTGTCAGGAACACCACAATATCAGAGAGCTTATCAGACTCTTGGTGAGATAAAAATATTACATCATGGAATAAACGGGACACCCAAAAGCTATAAACGGGAGCTGAAGCTTGCAGATGCAGAGGCATATACGGAATTTACAGTGGATGGGACTGTTTATTGCCAAAGTATATTTGCTTCTTTTCCGGATGACTGTATTGTGATTGTGCTTCGTGCGCAGGGTGAGAAAAAACTGGATTTTCACTGCAGACTGGACAGAGGCAGACATTTTGACAGGGCATATGCATCAGGGCAGAAAGAAATTGCATTTGAAGGAAACAACAGCGGACTTGGGTTTTATGGAGCATTGCGCTGCATGGAATGTGATGGGAATGTAAAAACAACAGGAGAACATCTGATCATTGACAATGCGTCCTGTGCAGTTCTGCTTTTTAGTGCGGCAACCACCTTCCGAAGTCAGACACCGGATCAGGTGACGGAAGAGATTCTGGATAAAGCGGAAAGAAAAACGCTGGAGGAATTAAAAAAAGATCACCGGACAGATTTTGGAAGACTTTATCATAAAATGAAACTGGAATTTGCGCGGGATGAAGAGGCGGAAGTTCTTCCTGTGGATGAAAGACTGGAACGTCTGCGTCAGGGAAAAGAAGACCCCGGATTGTTTGCGCTGTATTTTCATTATGCGCGCTATCTCATGATTTCCTGCAGCAGAAAAGGAGGATTGCCCGCGAATCTTCAGGGAATCTGGAATCACCATATGCGTGCTCCCTGGAGCAGTAATTATACTGTAAATATTAATACGGAAATGAATTACTGGATGGCAGAAAAAGCAAATTTAAGTGACTGTCATATGCCTTTGCTTGAACTTATAGAACGTACCTCAAAAAAAGGTGAAAAAACAGCTCAGGATGTTTATCATCTGGCTGGCTGGGTAAGCCACCATAATCTGGATATTTGGGGACACTCAAGCCCGGTTGGACAATTTGGACAGGACGAAAATCCCTGTACATATTCCATGTGGCCGATGAGTTCTGGATGGTTATGCTGTCATTTATGGGAACATTACTGCTATACATTGGATGAAGCTTTTTTAAAAAAGAAGGCATTTCCGATTATACAAGGGGCCGTAGAATTTTACCTGGGCTATCTGGTACCTTATAAGGGATATTATGTAACTGCTCCCTCTACTTCACCTGAAAATACATTCCTTGCACCAGATATGACGACGCATAGTGTTACGTTTGCGTCAACAATGGATATCAGCATATTGAGAGAACTGTTTGGATTATATTTAAAAGCATGTGAAATTCTGGGAGTAGAAGATTTTACAAATGCAGTCAAAAATGTGCTTCAGAAACTTCCTCCCTATAAAATTGGGAAAGAAGGGCAGCTTCAGGAATGGTTTTATGATTACCCGGAAGCAGATATCAATCACAGACATATTTCTCACCTGTTTGGATTATATCCTGGGAACCAGATTCATAAAGAGAATGAACCTCTTATAGAAGCCTGCAGAACTTCTTTGGAAAGGCGTGGGGATAAGGGAACCGGCTGGTGTATGGCGTGGAAAGCCTGCCTGTGGGCAAAACTTGGAGATGGAAATCATGCCCTGACTTTATTAAAAAATCAGCTTCGCTTAACAAGAGAAGAAGCATGCAGTCTGGTAGGTGGCGGGATATATCCGAATATGCTTTGTGCCCATCCTCCGTTTCAGATTGATGGTAATTTTGGATTTGCTGCTGCTGTGCTGGAAATGCTGGTTCAGTATGAAGAGCAGAAAATTGTTTTTCTTCCGGCATTACCAGATGAATGGAAAGATGGGATGGCAGAAGGCGTGAAAGCACCTGGTAATATCACACTTAATTTCAAGTGGAAAGAAAAACGGGTTACGGAAATAAATCTGAAATCTCCAATTGATGCGAAACTGGTAATCTTATATAATGGTATGGAAGAAGAAATCGTCCTGAATGCTGGAAGCAGTTATCAGAAGACGCTGATATAAAGAATATATTATGATATATGAAAGGCAGGATATCTTGTGATTATAAGACATCCTGCTGTTTTATATCAGATTACCTGCTTATAGATGAAATCGTTTCCCATATTCAGAAGGCGAAATTCCCATACACTTTTTGAATAATCGACTAAAATAAAGTTGATCGTCAATTCCTACCATAACGGAGATCTCCTTCAGGGAAAAGGTATTCTCCTTTATCAGTGTAGCAGCTTTTCTTATCCGCAGATTGTTTAAGTAGCTGGTAATACTTGTTCCTACTTCGGACTTGAAAACACGGCATAAATAGCTAGTGCTGAGATTGACATTTGCCGAAATGGAGGATAATGTGAGACGGTGCATGTAATTATTTTCTATGTATGTAAGGGTTTTGGCAACATCATTTTTATAATGCCCCTCACTATGAAGAAAGTCCTGATATGTGGTCCTGGCCTCTTCATAATTTTTCAGATTTTCTTTATATGGCATATCTGGTGCAAAGGATTGGTACATGGTAAAACGGTTATACAGCTTTTTTATCAGCTGTTCCACTTTTACTTGACTGCACATTAATTCTTTTTGGGAAAATACTACGAGCGCATTATGGGCACTAAGAACAAGAATGTATGGCTGTAGCACTCCCTGAACAGCATCCAGTATCATATCTCGCAGCAGATTAGCTGATATAGAAAATGCATCATTTGATAAAAATTTTTCAAACGTTACATAGCATACAGCACAGGAATGTTTCATAAATCCAAATTTTTCTGCTCCATATCTTTCAATGAACGAATCGAGAGACTCTTCTCCCTGAAAAAAGGAGAGAAGATGATCGGTTATGGGTTCAGTGATGTCTGTTTTCAGAATGGAATCTTTTCGGTCAGCTGTATTTTGCATTTTTTTTGTGGTTTTGTTCAGACAGGCAAGGAGTGTATCTGGTTGAATTTTGATTTTTAACAGATAGTCCGCAGCACCTAAAAGCAATGCACTTCTTACTGAATCGAAGTCTTCGTAGTTGCTTAGTACCAGTATTTCTCCGGGATATTCTTTTTCCTTCAGAAAACGAATTAGTTCCAGTCCGTCCATTTCAGGCATTTTCAGGTCAGTGATAATGATATCCGGATGATGTTTTTCAATCAGTGGAACAGCCTCAAGACCATTTGATGCTGTTCCACAAATGAAAAAACCATGCTCTTCCCAGGGAAGAATGGAGCGAAGCGCAATTTTTACGATTGGTTCATCGTCAATAATTAATATACTGTACATAAAAGTCCTTTCTGTGGGCAAAAGTGGTTGTGATTTTTAGTTGTTATAATCTTTTGACAGTTCTTGTACATATAGTAAGGGAAGAGTCAGCGTACATGTGGTTCCTTCTCCAGGGTGACTATTGACCTTAAGTCCATATTCCTTTCCAAAATTCAGCTGTATTCGGTCATTTACATTGGTAATTCCAATCTTTTTCCGGTTTGTATGAGGTTCCAGCGCTGCAGGTGTCACTTCAAATCCTTTTCCATTGTCACAGAGTTCTATGATAAGATGATTGTTTTCTTCCCAACAGGTGATTAGAATTTCCATAACGGAGCCGTCATCAGAAGAACCATGCATAACAGAATTTTCTGCAAGGGGCTGCAGGATTAGTTTAGGAACAAGGCAGGAGAGCAGTTCTTCCTCTTCTACGTCAAAAGAGTACTCAAAGCTTCCGGCATACCGGATTCTTAAAATCGCGAAGTAGTTTTCCAGGTTCTCAAGCTCTTCCTGAATGGTTATATACTCGTTTTTATTAGTCAGTGTATTTTGCAAAAGACTGCTGAGGGCCTGGATTCCATCACTTACAATCTGGTCTTTATGCATGGCGGCTACAAAGCGCAGACTGTTTAAAGTGTTGAAAAGAAAATGAGGATTTAACTGATATTGAAGCATCTGTAGCTCCAATTCTCTTTTTTTCTTTTCCTGGCTTTTCTGTTGTTTCATCAGGCTCTCAATGGTATCTGCCATATGATTCATGCTTCCGGAAAGATCGGAAAGTTCGTCTTTGTGGTCATCCTGGATCCGTACGGAAAGATTTCCCTTTGATAATTCCCTGCAAAAATCCAGCATGCTTCTGATGGGGGAGGTAATTCCAGGATACACCATAGCTACAATTCCAATGCAGAGTAGAACAAGGAAGAATGCCACAGCCAGGATTTTCCAAAACATAGTGTTAACTTCAGAATTAATATAATGATATGGCATGGTATATACAAACAGCTGGTTCAGGTTTTTATTGAAAATATAAGTAACCAGCTGTTCTTCGCCATCTTTGTAAATGCTGAAAAAATCTGTTCTGTTTGGAAGTCTTGCTTGAATATTTTTCAGCAGCTTTTTTTCGGTTTTTTGCCCCAGTTGAATACTACGATCCCAGGAAGAAAGGATTGTTCCATCCATATTCAGATACATAATATTGGAAGAGTCAGCCAGACCTACTGGTTCCAGTACTGTTTTGGAAAAAATTTTTTCATCAATGGAAATCAGGGTATAACCAATTACACGACTCTGACTGTATTGTTCATAAATTCTTCTTCCAAGAATCAGGATGTCCCGGTTACGGTAAGTATGTGCGTATGCCCATACATCCTGATTTTCTTCTTCAAGACGACTCAGGATCCTGCTTACATCATCCGAATATAACCCATCATATCCCAAATCATAAAAAATATTCCCATCTGTATCATATACTGTAATGTTTTTTGCCTGTGCAGGATAGATGATTTTACTTCGAATCATATGTTGGATTTCATTGATGGCTTGATTCTTTTCCGTATCTGTCATACCCTTTTTCAGAAGACCGTCCTTGATTTCCTGACTGATGCAGATGGAGCCGCAGAGATACTGATACTTTTCAATCTCACTTACCATATTCAGATTGATCATGGATAAAGTCTGTGAGATGGAAGTGGAAAGTTTTTCCCGAAGCGCTTCTGAAAAAATATGAAACGAATAGAAGCTGATTCCTGTTAATGGTACAATAGAGATCAGGAAAAGCGCTATGATCAGCCTGGTTCTAATACTGAATTTTCGAAATCCCTGATATCGTTGTCTTTTTTCCATGCCGCTGTCCCTCATTTCTAAAAAATAATTCGTACATGGTCCGGTAAAGATGGAAAAAATCGTTCTGATTTTCATGACTGTATCGGATTGTGACAGATTTATTATACAGGAAAAAAACAAGATAATCCATTTAAAATACAAATAGAAAAAGATTGTACATATATGTCGCAAGAAAATCCATATTATATAAAAATAACAGAAAAATGTTCCATATAAAGAATTGTTTTGTGAATTTACCACAAGAAGATTTTCCATTATACTAATATCATCAGGCAAACATAATAAAAGCCAACAAGAAGGAGGAAACAACCTATGAAGAAAAGATTTGCAGCTTCTGCTATGATCCTTGCTATGAGCGCAGCAACAGTACTTTCCCCGCTTACTGCATTTGCAGAGGCAGAAGAACAGGAATTGAACATTGCCATTTTCCAGGGTGGATATGGGGATGCTTACTGGAATCAGATGGTGGAGCTTTTTGAAGAAAGCCATGAGGGCGTGAAAGTAAACATGACTATCAGCCCTACAATTGGAGATATCATCCGTCCACAGATTGTAGCTGGAAATGCACCTGATTTTATCTGTCTTAACGATGGTGGTGAGGATGGTGTAATCCTTTCCCTGATCAAAGATCATGCACTTCTCAACCTGGATGATGTTTTTGACGGAGAAAATTATGCTGGAACCGGTACCCTTCGCGATGATATTACAGATGGGATCCTTTCCAGTACAAAGTGTGCACCATACGGAGATGATGAGATCTATCTGGCACCATTCAACAGTGGTCCGCAGGGTCTGATTTACAACAAAACATTCTTTGATGAGAATAATCTGGAAGTGCCGAAGACCTGGGATGAGTTCTTTGCACTTGGTGATAAGGTAAAAGATATTGACGGACGTGCACTTTTCACATATCAGGGAATTTATCCGGGATACATGGAAGAAATGCTCTGGCCGGCAATTGCAAATGAGTGCGGCGAAGAAGCACTTACTAAGATTGCCAATTACGAAGAAGGTTCCTTTAATAATGAGGGTGTGTTAAAGGCTCTAAGTCATATTAAAGAGATTGCAGATAAAGGCTATCTGTTAGAGGGCACTGTTGGTATGAACCATACAGAGTCTCAGACAGAGATGATGCTTGGAAAAGCTGCATTTATCACAAACGGAACCTGGATGGAAAATGAGATGCAGGATGCTCCAAGAGAAGAAGGCTTTGAGTTTGCAATGGCTCCGATCCCAACTGAGAACGCAGATGATGTGCATTATGTATTCGACAGCTGTGAGCAGTTCTCCATTCCGGCAGCTGCAAAGAATCCGGAGCTTGCAAAAGAATTTCTTCGTTTCCTGTATAGTGATGAATCTGTATCTGCTTTTGCAGAAGCTTCCGGTGCCCTCTATGCTACCAAGAGTGCCCGTGAAGTAGCAAAAGATAAGCTGTCTACTGCAATCTATAATATGTACGGAATCTACGAAGAGGCAAATGCCTCCTCCCTGATCATGAGCTTCTCAGCAGTTCCGGCTGACTGTAAGATCAATCCAAAAGATGAGATCTTCAACCCGATCACTTCTGTTATGAACGATGAAATGACAGTAGAAGAGTGGGCACAGAACGTGGAAGCTGCTTTCGCACAGGTTCGTGCTGATATGGAAGCTGCCAACTAAACTTCATATGCCAGCCGGATAAAAACGGTAAAGCATGGAAAGGCTGCTACACAGTGTATGCTATGCAGCAGCCTTTTGTAACCCTGAACAGATATATCGCCAATCGGTGATGTCATCCACATTTATTAAATACTTTAAATTTAAAGAGGTGAACAAGCGTGGTAAAGAAGCCCAGATTATTTATAGCCCTGTGTACGCTTCCTGCATTGATCTTAACCATTGTTTTTATGATTGTCCCTATGGTAAATGCCATTTATCTGTCTTTTACCAGTTCCACTGCACTTAGCGTAGGCTTTAACAGCAAATTTGTATTTTTGGATAATTACAAGTATATGTTCCAGGATAAGGATTTTCTTCAGGCACTGTTTAATACTCTTAAGCTGATGCTGGTAATCCCGGCTGTGACCATATTTCTAAGTCTTGTATTTGCATTTATCCTTACTCAGGGACAGCTCAAGGAAAAGTCATTTTACCGGACCGTATTCTTTTTCCCAAGTATTGTTTCCATGACTGTAGTTGGTATTGTGTGGTCCTTTGTGTTTAATCCCACAAGAGGAATTCTGAATCATATGCTGGATCTGTTCCATCTCTCCACTTGGAAACACGCATGGCTTGGAGAGGGAAAAACGGCTCTCTGGTGTATCGGTGCAGCCTTGGTGTGGCAGGCTATTGGTTATTATATGGTTATGCATGTGGCTTCCATTGACGGGATTTCCCAGGAGGTTTATGAAGCTGCTTCCATTGACGGTGCAACAGGAGTGCAGAAGTTCTTTAGGATTACCATTCCGCTGCTTCGCAGATCCATTGGAACGACCTATATACTTTCCCTGTCTGGTACTATCAACTTAAGTTTTACCCTGTCCAATGTTATGACAGGTGGTGGACCAAACGGCGCATCCAGTGTCCTGTTGCAGTATATGTACACCCAGGGTATGAGAAATGCCAATTTTGGATATGCCATGGCAATCGCCATGTTTACCCTGATTCTTGCAATTGTGCTTGCAATGATTTCTAAAAAAGTATCATCTGAAAAAGAATAGGAGGGAGACTGATGAAAACTGTAAGAACCTGGTGTATCAGAATCCTGATGATTCTGTTTACCGTTATCTTTTTGTACCCGCTTTTCTGGAACCTGATGTCTGCGTTTAAGACAAATGCAGAATATTTGACAGATCCCTATGCATTGCCCACAGCTTTGAATTTGGATAATTTTGTGGCAGCATGGCAGAAAGCAAATATTGCCGCTTATTTTGGAAATTCCATATTTGTGACAGTGCTTTCCACTGTATTGCTTCTGCTTTTGGTCATTCCCATCTCTTATGTACTGGCAAGATACCGTTTTGCGGGCAGCAAACTGATCTCTGCCATTTATATGGCATGTATTTTTCTGCAGGCTACCTACATTATGATTCCTTTGTTTCTGGAATTACAGGCTGTGAATGGATTAAATAACCTGCCGGTACTATGCCTTGTTTATGCAGTTATGCAGTTTCCTTTTTGTATCTTTACTTTACAGGGCTTTATGTCTGCAGTACCCAGAGATTACGAGGAATCTGCAAGAATTGACGGTGCTACTAATATCCAACTGCTATCAAGAGTTATGGTGCCTCTTGCAAAACCCGGAATTGCGACCATTACGATGTTAAGTGCCATGGGCTTCTGGAATGAATATCCACTGGCACTTGTTCTTCTTACGGAAGATGCAAAGAAAACCCTTCCCATCGGTATGGCAAACTTGTTTGAGGTGCAGAAATATGCTACAGACTGGGGTGCCCTGTTTGCCGGACTTGTAATCGTTATGATCCCAACAATTATTATCTATCTCATTGGACAGAGATATCTGCTTCAGGGAATCGGTGCAGGCGGGTTGAAGGGATGAAAAAAGGAGAAATCATATGCCAACTGATCAGGAATTAATAAAAATAGTTCCCTCCAGCCGCCAGCTTGCCTATCAGGCAACAGAGTTTTATGCGTTCTTTCATTTTGGAATGAATACATATACCAATCGTGAGTGGGGAGATGGAACAGAAACACCACAAATTTTTAATCCTACAGAGTTTGTTGCAGACCAGTGGGTGTCTGCAGCACAAAATGCAGGTATGAAAGGGGTAATCCTTACCTGTAAACACCATGATGGTTTCTGCCTGTGGCCGACCAGATATACCAGCCATAGCGTTGTCTCCAGTCCATGGAAAAATGGAAGGGGAGATGTGGTCTGGGAAGTGTCTGAAGCATGCCGTCGTTATGGGATGAAATTTGGAATTTATCTTTCACCATGGGATCGCAACAAGCCTTGTTACGGAAGCGGAAAAGAATATGATGATTACTATCTGGCACAGCTGACTGAGCTTCTCACCGGCTATGGGGATATTTTCAGTGTCTGGCTGGATGGTGCATGTGGGGAAGGACCTAATGGGAAAAAACAGGTCTACGACTGGAATCGCTATTACGAATGTGTTCGAAAATATCAGCCAGACGCATGTATCTGTGTGTGTGGGCCGGATATCAGGTGGTGCGGAAATGAAGCTGGCGATGTAAGAAAATCTGAGTGGAGTGTTGTTCCTGCGCGTACAGCACTTGCAGAGAGTGTACAGGAAAGAAGCCAGCAGACCGATGATAAGGAATTTAGAATGCGCCGGATCACCAGCGACATGGAAGATCTTGGAAGCAGAAGAGCGCTTGAAGGTGAAACGAATCTGATCTGGTATCCGGCAGAAGTAAATACTTCTATAAGACCTGGATGGTTTTATCATCCAGAAGAAGATGATCAGGTGAAAAGTCTGGAAGAGCTGGTTCATATCTATATTGGGGCTGTTGGAGGAAATGCAACCTTTTTGTTAAACATTCCACCTATGCCAAACGGACTTCTTCATAAAAATGATGTTAAACGTCTGGAAGAATTTGGAAGTTGGAAAAAGAAATCTTTTACTCATAATTTAATGAGTACAGCACATGTTTTTTCGGAAAATGAAGATCCGGCGCATCCGGCTTCCAATTTGACAAAGGATACTTTAGAAGCATGGTATCAGCCTAAAAGCAGTGAGCTGCCAGTAGAGATAACGATTTGCCTGGACGACTCATACAATTTAGGGTATCTGGTATTAAAAGAGGCTGTCTGCTATAGTCAGAGAGTGGAAAAATTTGAGATATTTGTTAAAGAGGGGGAAATATGGAACAGTATTTACACAGGAACGGTAATTGGTTATAAGAAGATCATTTCTGTTAAGGGGCAAAAAGCCCAGAAAGTGAAAATTGTTTTACATGATTTCCGTGTACTTCCGCTGCTCTCATTTGTTGGAATTTATCCTGAAAGTCTTTAATAGGGAAAGCATTCTTTCTCATAATATCTTAAGGTAGAAACAAGAAGATATTATTAGAAAACCATTGAACCTGCTTGAAAGAGAGAACATTCAAAGCAAAATTGCCAATTGGTTTGGAATAGATTTTTCCAAACTGTAGATTGTTTTTATAAGTAATCTTGGAACTAATGCAGGAGTCATGGTGCAAATGGACAATGTTCGCAGAAAGCACTTGTCTTTTAGAAAGGCTCGTATTAAAATGCTTGTCAGTGATCAGGTTGCAGAAACTTGCGATGCCTGCGACCGGACGGAGGACCTAAGGGTCCTCCGTTTTTCTATATACGCAGATTTTTATAGCGATAGAAAAAGCATTAAAACCGATAAAACTATTTTTGAACTATGAAGAATAGATTAGAAATCTCATTGCGCGAAAAGGGATGATTATTGTTGACCGTGAGTTCACTGCGTCTAAATTAAAAGATATCAGTTATTTTGCCCTGATAGATGGGTACAAAAATCTGTTTTACAATCCCATGAGTTAGAAACGATTTTTGACCATAACACAGTTAAAATTAATCAAAAAATCAATCGCAAATTTTTACGATTGCATTGACAGTGATTCTCCTTATCTATATATTATTGCAGTAGGAACAACTTATCAAGTACTCGGAAATAACTAACTTGGTAATAAAATTTTTACTGGAGGTTATCAGAAATGACAGAAAGAGAAAAAATGATAAGTGGAGAGTTATATGATCCAACGGATAAAGAATTGGAACAATTTTTAATTTCACCTGCTTGGATGTATGTGAAGTACATATAGGAGATAATGTGATGATTGGTCCAAATGTCACATTGGCAACTCCCATGCACCCATTTTTACCTGAAGAACGTAATAGCAGAAAAAGAGAAGATGGAAGCTTTTATAATCTTGAATAGGCGAAACCAATTACTATAAAAGATAATTGCTGGCTGGCATCCAATGTGGTTGTTTGTGGTGGTGTTACCATAGGAGAGGGATGTGTAATAGGAGCAGGAAGTGTTGTGACAAGGGATATTCCTCCATATAGTCTGGCTGCTGGAAATCCATGCCGGGTTATTCGCAAAATAACTGAAAAAGATCATATGAAATAAGATAATACAATCAATAAAGGGGATGCCGGTTAATACCACTTTTCGGCATCCCCTTTTTGCCCAAATAATTAAGTATTCCAATATCCGATATGGCAGAAATATTTCTGGGACAGATTGTATTCCGGAGAAAAATGAAAGGTTAGTTTTAACTGGTTGTATTACGGCGAATCAATATTGGAGTAATCTGTTTATGGACAGGCTTTTCCAGTGGTTTAGGGGAACGTTTTTTTTGTTCTTCCATCTGTTGAACCAGAAGCTCCATGGCAGTTTGTGCAATAATATCAATCTGCTGACCAACGGTTGTGATTGGGAGAATTGCCTCACTGGCAATGGGAGAATTATCAAATCCTATGATTTCATAGAAAGAGGGTAATTCTCGGTATTTCTGGAAAATCAGGTTAAGAAACATGTTTGCATAGGTATCGTTGGAAAGGAAAATACCTTTTTTTTGATTGGGATATTTCTCTTCTATTCTTGTAAAAATGCGTCTTATTTCATTTAAAATTTCCTGATAAGAATTACCGCTTACACTTAGATCAATATCATAAGGAACCTGATATTCTTCACAGGTTTCCTTAAATGCGCGAATACGGTCGTAAGCAGGAACTGTTTTCTCAACATTGACATTGATGTGGATCAGTATATCACATTTATCACGGATCAGCAGAGTGGTAGCCTGAAGCGCACCCATATAGTTGTCAGTGGTAACACTGCTGATATATTCCGCTTCACGTTCAATGGCAACGATGGGAATCTGATAGGAGGATAATTGTTTTGATGACAGCGTATGACTTAAAACAATGAGACCTTCAATCTGATAGGATAGGAGCTCTTCAATATATTGCTGTTCTTCTTCAGCCCCATGTTCACTGCTAAAGACGAGAAATTTGTAGTGATAATCACTGTAGCTGGACAGCAGTTGTGTCAGCATTTCAGAATAATAATGCAGATAAAGATTCGGAATAATGATTCCGATAAATTCACTTTTTCCATTCGCCAGAACTTTTGCAAGTTTATTTTTTTTATAGCCAAGGATATCAAGGGCCTGAGAAATTTTTTCCTGATTTTCAAGTGTAAGGGAATCAGGATGATTGAAATATCTTGATATTGTAGTTTTTGAAAAATGGGTATATGCTGCAATATCTGCAAATGTCACCTGTTTTTTTGACATGAAACTTATTCTCCTTAT
>OLPA01002619.1_pt1 | contig 13156 bp, 18 predicted proteins | sample 1672811 | NCBI WGS metagenome assembly OLPA01 (sample SAMEA3136726, study PRJEB25190) | human gut metagenome | biome: human gut; feature: human-associated habitat; material: faeces | place: Austria | collected 2013
CGATGGCGCGCTCTGCGATGTTGGGAATCTCACCGACCGTAACCGGAAACACCATGCGCCACGCAGACGGAAACAGTTTTTCGTCTGCGCCGCCCTTACGCAGCGTTGAGCGGACATGGATGATCGGCAGACCGAGCGTGCGTGCTTCGTTCATGAAATGATTGAGCGGTTCGATGATCTCGCGTCCTCGCGGAGACGGACATGGACAGTCCGGGTCGGTTGACAGGTGTCCATCGTGCATGTCAATCGTAATGACAGCCGTATCGCGGCGATTGAGGAAAACCTGCTGTAATTGCTCCGGAACCTCCTTTTCGATGCTGTCAAAGTATGCTTTCATTTGATTTTTCTCCTTTTTTTGTTTCCTTCTCTCCTACTATACTTTCCGATAGCCAAGCAGAGCTTTCTGTGATTTTCAGTGCATGCGGTAGATCGCTTTCCTTAATTCGTAAGCGTACTCCAGAGGATACAACAGGCTGTATTTGGTTCACATTATGAATGTATGTCTCAATACCTTCATTTTCAAGTACATTTTTTAGAATCTGAGCTTTGGTATATGTCAGAATTGCTAGAGTTACTAATTTGTCTTCCATAATTGATACATTTTGAAGGTGAACAAATAAGAAATCCCAATTGTTTAACGCAATTGGGATTTCTGTTTGCTATATTTTAAACTTGCACAGATTCGGTAGCCTGTTCTTTTTGCATACTCATATTCAATTCATCTAGAATCTTTAAAGCCCGATCGAGAACTGTTGTATCGTCTAACATAACAAGCCCACCATCTGGACCGGGCTCAAGATGTATTCCGACACTTTTTCCCTCCTTGAAATTATGGCCTCCGAAAAAGTTTCGCACAGTATCTACGTGTAAACCAAGTTCGTCTGCTATTCTATGCATGCTACCGCTAGGCAATGAATCTTTAATTTTACGAAGTTCATTAAATGTTATTGTTCTCATGTCTCATAAATTTAATGGTTAATACTATGTGATTTTTTTATCACGCTATAAACTTAAGCAAAAAAAAAGATAAAACAAATTATTTGCTTATCTTTTTTTCTTGAATATATAAAATCTATTAATGACCTTTATATCACCTCGATAGCAGAAGCTGGTACCCACCCGACTTTTCCATCTTCCAGTCGAATTTCTTTCCATTCTTTCATAGAATTGTCTTTGACGTTTACCTTTCTTCCTTCATGAAGAATAAATAAACTAGTACCACTTTCACTTGGAGTACTTCGCACTGTGACACTCGGATTCATAACTATCGCTTCGTTACGGTTTACCAAATTTTCTTTTTGTTGTGAAGCAAAAAGATTAGAGCAAATGGTGACAATCAGAAAAACAATTCCTAATATGAAGCCTACTTTCTTTAACACAATCTGTTTAGAGAATATAAAAAAGTAAAACAAAATATGGAAGAAGCAAAGGAAATGATGAATGAGCCTGATTTAAAGGAATTAGCAGAAGCAGAGATGCTAGAAGCTAAAGAAAAATTACCAGGCCTAGAGGAAGAAATTAAGTTTTTGTTACTTCCAAAAGATAAAGATGATGATAAAAACGTAATTTGTGAAATAAGAGGCGGAGCCGGTGGAGAAGAGGCTGCATTATTTGCGGGAACTTTATTTAGAATGTACTCTATGTATGCAGAGAGAAAACACTGGAAGCTAGAAGTATTAAACGAAAACGAAACAGAACTTGGTGGATATAAAGAAATATCTTTTATGATCACTGGAAAAGGTGCATATAGTAGACTAAAATTCGAAAGTGGTGTTCACAGAGTTCAAAGAGTACCAGATACAGAAGCAAGTGGTAGAATTCATACTTCAACTGCAACTGTTGCTGTATTACCTGTTGTAGAAGATGTGGAGATTGATATAAATCCATCAGACATAAAGATGGAAGTGTTTAGATCTTCAGGAGCTGGAGGTCAACATATAAACAAAACATCATCAGCTGTAAGATTAATACATGAGCCAACAGGAATTGTAGTTGAATGTCAAACAGAAAGATCACAATTCCAAAACAAAGATAATGCTATGAAAATGTTAAAAACAAAACTATATGATATGGAAAAGCAAAAACAAGATAGTGAAATATCAAATGCAAGAAAATCACAAGTTGGAAGCGGAGACAGAAGCGAGAAGATAAGAACATATAATTATCCTCAAGGACGTATTACAGACCATAGAATTGGATTTTCAATATATCAAATGGAAGATTTCTTAAATGGCAACTTAGATGAAATGATAGACAACTTAATTACAGCAGATAGAGCTGAAAAATTAAAAGGAAATGAAGAAGAATAAAAAAGAATAAAATATAAAGAAAAACAAAGTGGAAAGATTTATTAAAGAAAGTCAAATAGCAAGGCCTTTTTAAATTAATAATCCACTTTGTTTTTTTGTGTAAATATTAATATTTGTAATAAAGAAATATTTGAATACATACAAATATTCTAGAGGTGGTTATATTTGGATACCTTATTAAAAACAACATTAATAGGATTGTTCTTTGGAACATTTGGTACAACAATAGGGGGAATTATTGGGACTAAATTCAAGAGTACTTCTAATAAATTCCTAAGTTTTGTATTATCATTTGCATCTGGACTTATGGTCGCAATTGTTTGCTTTGAATTAATACCAGAGGCAATGGAAATTGCGAAAATATCAACTGTTATATTAGGCATAATTATTGGGATAATCATTATGATAGCATGTGACATATTAGTAGATAAAAAGTTTAGTGAGGCAGAGAGAAGAAGTAAAAATGGAAAAAGTGGGAAGCGGAAGTTTACTAAAGACGGGAATTATTGTTGGAATAGGACTTGCAATTCATAATTTCCCAGAAGGTTTAGCTATAGGTTCTGGCTTTGAAGCATCCATTAAATTAGGTCTCTCATTAGCACTTGCAATCTGCTTCCACGATATACCAGAAGGAAGATTCCGAAGTAGACAGTATGTGAGATAAACAATTTGAATTTAATATAGATACTTAAATTCCAGAGTTTGAAAAAAAATATTGAATATTATGTAAAACTGTGGTAAAATGGTCCAAGAGAGCAAATTGCTCTACTTTATATTACAGGAGGATATAAGACATCATGAAACTGGAAGTTGTTTTCAACGATGGTGTAAAAAAGACCATTGACAACGTTAAAGCTTATAACGTTGTGGAAGAATCGGCTGAAGGCAAAGGCTGCGAGATAAGCATATCGCAGATGCCCACTGAGGGCAAAAAATTTCTGGTTAAACCGTCGGAGATAGATCGGAGCTTATTTGAAGATTCGAGAATAGATCCAGACCAGGAAGAAATTCGTAAGCTTATAAAAAAAGCATTTGACAAAGTCGACAAAAAGCCGAAGAAGTACGGCGTTGATTTTAGCACTTTGATTCCTAAAAAGGAATGGGCATGTGGAAAAAATGTAGTTGAACTTAAGGAAGAAGCTAAAAATCAGGGTGGCCATATGGCAAACTGGATAGAGCAAGCGCTTGAGTGGGCACAGAGAATTGACAACGGCGAAAGCTGGGAGACAATTTGTAATGAGCCTGATAAAAACAAGCACTACAGAATGATCATAGGTGAAAAGGGTTACTGCAAAATGATGGGTGGATCTACAATATTCGAAGATAAGTATCCACCGGCAAGTACTGGTATAGATTGTAATATATCAGGTAGCGTATTTACGGCAACTGTTCCGCTGATTGTTCTGAAATAACTGAGGGTTCAACTTCAAGGTGAAGGCAAAATCCAGAAATAGGGGATATACTCAAATGAGCATATCCCCTTACTTTTATAAATATTAAAATTTATAAATTTATGGTTGTTTTACATTAGATGTTTACAAACTTCTATTTTTTAAAAAAATTCAATATTTTATTAAAAATCCTTTGTATAAAATTTTCTTTTTTTATTACCATTAAGCTATTATCTAAGGTAATGCTGTCAAGATTTTTTCGTTGCTCAAATACCTGGTAAATATCTTTTCCTTCATAGTTTTGTTTCTTTATTTCTTCTTTCTTTTTTAGCTCATCGGCATCTTTAATTGCAAACTCTTTTTTCTCATCAGCTGTTGCCCAATAACTTCTATATATCAAGGATAAGAGAGCTTCAGTTTCTTTTAATAAAGGTTGTTTATCTATATCTATGTTTGGATCAATATTAGTCATATAATCACTATTCATATTATTATTTAGAAATTCCATAAACTTAGATGGTATTTTAGATAATAACTCATCATCTGTATTTTCTAATATATCATGAACTTCCTTAAATGAATTTCTATATACTTCATCTATCATATGACATGTCTCCTTTTTCTCTTGTTACAATTTCTTTTAATTTAGAGTATAGTGATTTAACAATATCGGCAGGAGCTCGTTCAGCTATTTGTTTAAATTGCTCTCTTTTAAATCTATCTTGTGCAAATCCTTTTTTACTGTTTTTAGAGAATACTTTTGAATCTTTTACAGATTGCCATCTATCCATAAATATCTGTCTATCATTTGGGGTATCCATTATTAAGTTTAGAAAATTTGTGGCTTTTTCCTTTTCACTTACATCTGTTTTATAGAACTCCGATAATCTGTCTTGATATGCCTCGGGGTTAGTAGTAACTTGTATAGCGGTATTTATTAAAGAAGAATATAGAAATACATTTTGCTTTATAACATTGGGGTCTAATGTTCCATTTGCCATTCTAAATTCAATAGTATTTTTCTTAGAGTTACCTATATTAGTAAGGTTTAGACCATGGTAACGTCTTTCATCTATTTTATATTTACTTGCAAGCATTCGTAATTTACCCATTTTTTTATATGAAACTTTTAGAGTATTATCTTGTATTTGTTTTAGAATTTTTTTACTGCTAGGAGATGCCATTCCATTTCTCCATGCGGCAGAGATTAAATGAATTCCTTTGAAGTCTTTGTTTATGGCACCTTTTCGAATAGGGTCATTTTTATCATTGCACATTTTATATAATAATTCTTCAGATTCAGAATATATTTTCATGAAATTCTTGAATCTATTAGGATCACTGGTTAAGCAATTTGAATCAAAATGTACATGTAATCCGCATTTGCTGTTAGCAACAACCTCGTCGCCGTTTGCTACCAGGGTATTGTTTCATATGATTGCATATGTCTGATATATCTTGCCATGTTTCATTAGAGTCAGTTAATACAGGGGATACAAGCTCTGCACCACCTTCAGAAACAAGCATCTCTTCTGAACTTGTAGCCATATGCCAATTTTTACTATTAATATATTCAGCACTTTTCCCAGAATATAGGCCGTTTTTACCTTTAGTTTTTACATTATCTGCTTCTATTTCTATTCCAAACTTAAAATCTTCTGGTAGTCCAATCCTTTCAATACCATCAGTATACTTCATTTGTCTCTCTCTTTCTTTTATCTAATGATTATATTGTACTATATATATTTGCAAAGATCAATATATTAAAATATGGGTTTAAAATTGTTTGACAAATTCTGAATAATATGTTATTATCTATATACAAAATAAATGAGCTTGTTGTAATTACAGTGAACAAGTTGATGACGTATGTGTATCTGCGAGTACACATACTTTTTTTATGCAAAAAAATAGAGTAGGCTGCGAGTCCTACTCTATGACTAAGTTATTGTTTACAATCAGTCTTAGCTTGTTCTTCATCTTTTTCTTGTTGTTGATTCAGTTTTTGTTGTAATATAATGTTCTTTTCTTTTTCTGATATGTACTTTTCAACAAGATTAAGAATCAAATCACAGTGATTCATTTGATGACCTCCTTTCTTCAGATTTCCTTCAAAAGGATTGTATGATTTTACCATATTTTAACAGCAAAATCAAATAAATTTAACAGAATATGTAAAAACTATTAAATATAAATTAATATATTCTGAATAATAAAAAAAGTGGGACATATAAATTAAGTATATTATCTTAATAGGAGGAATTTAAAAGTGCCATTTAAAATTAATGTATATTTTGATGATAAAGGTGAAGATTTAGAAAAAATAGTGAAGTGTCTGATAATTAATATGCTAGAGGAAAAAGATGTATAATGTTGCAATTTATATAAGACTATCAAAAGAGGATATAGATAGAGGTTTTGATGAAAGTGAAAGTATAAAGAATCAAAAAATATTGCTTACAGATTATGTACAAGGCTTAGGTACAGAATATAAACTTATAGATACATATATAGATCAAGGATATACAGGGACTAACTTTAATAGACCGGACTTTAGAAGGATGATTCAAGATATAGAGTCAGGGAAGGTTAACATGGTTATAACAAAGGACCTATCCCGTTTGGGGCGTGACTATATAGAAACAGGAGAGTATATAGAAAAATGGTTTCCAGAACATGATATTAGATATGTTTCTGTAACAGATGGAATAGATACTTTTGAAATATCGAATGGAAATAATGATATTGCACCTTTTAAGTCAATATTAAATGATATGTATTCAAAAGATCTATCAAAAAAGATAAGAACAGCTATAAATACTATGCAAAAACAGGGAAAATGGGTCGGAGGAAAGATTGCATTAGGATACATGCAAGATAAAACCGATAAAAATAAATTGGTAATTTGTAAAGAGGAAGCCACAATAGTTAAAAAAATTTTTGACATGGCCAAAATGGGAAATACCGTAGGACAGATAAGAGAGTATTTGAATACAAATAAAATACCAACAGCAGGTAAAATAAGATATAACAAAGCAACGTTTTGGGAAAATAAAACTATTAAGAATATATTAACAAATGAAATATATATAGGAACTACAATACAAAATAAAAGAAGTAGAATTAGTTATAAAAATAGAAAATTAAAATTAAATCAAAAAGAGCAATGGAATGTTGTAAAAAACACACACGAACCTATAATTGAGGAAAAGGAATTCGAAGCTATTCAAAAATTAGTAACAGCTCAAAAATATAGTAGAAATGAAAAGAAAAATACATATTTGTTAGACGGACTACTAATATGTTATGAATGTAAACACAAAATAGGTGTACGATCGAGAAATAATGGACAACTATTTATGATATGTAATAACTATAGAAGAAACTCAAAAAAAGGTTTATGTACATCACATGGATTCAGTTATAATGTATTAGAGAAACAAATATTAGAAAAGGTTAAACAAGAACTTGCGTTAATTGACATCAAAAAGTTGGAGATGGAAATTAAAAAAAATGAATCAAAACGTGATTATGAAAAAATACTTGAAAAGTTAGATACAGAAATAAAATTGATAAATGACAATATTGATAAAATGTATGTTGATAAATTAAATAATAAAATTAGTGAAGAAATGTATGAAAGACTGTTTAAAAAATTAAAATGTGATGCAAAGTATAAAGAAAACAAGTATATAAAGATAAAAGAAATTCAGAAAAACTCTAAAAAAGATAATGGCGAAAATGTAAAGAAAGTAATTAATGAATTCTTAGAATTAAAAAAATTAACTCCAGAACTTATGAAGGCACTTATTAACAAAATTGAAATTCATCAAAACAAACAAGTGGATTTGTATTTTAATTTTAAAGATTTTAATGCAACAACGCAATGAAAAACTCGCATATATTTAAATAAAAATTGTCTACATCGGAATTAACCAGAAGGTATATCAATGGCAGTTCCTATGAAAAACGGTGGAATGTCAACATTTAAAGTAATATTTTATGTGGTGCTATCAGGAGTTACAACAGGAGTAGGTGCCTTTTTTGGAGCGTTAGTAGGTGGTATTTCACAAAATGTTATTGCAATTTGTTTAGCGTTTGCTGCAGGTGCAATGATATATATAGTATCAGGAGAATTGATACCAGAGTCAAACAGGTTGTATGACGGTAGAATGAGTGCAATTGGAAATATGATAGGCTTAATCATTGGAATTATTGCTATGAATTTATAAAATAAAAATGAAAAAAATATATAAATATGTTGAACATCAGTTTGAGATACTATATAATAGCAAAAGAAAAAAACAATAAGGAGAATGATATGCAAGAATTAATTGAAGGATTGAATGATAAACAAAAAGAGGCTGTTTTATGTACAGATGGACCATGTTTAGTAATTGCTGGTGCAGGTAGTGGAAAAACGAAAGTCTTAACACATAAAATAGCATATTTAATGGCAGAGAAATATGTAAAACCATGGAATATACTTGCCATTACTTTTACAAACAAAGCGGCTAACGAAATGAAAGAAAGAGTTGAAGCCATTGTAGGAGAAGTGGCAAAAGATATGTGGATTGGAACCTTTCATTCAATTTGTGTACGTATTTTAAGAAAAACAATTGACAGAATAGGGTTTGATACATCTTTTTTAATATTTGATACATCAGATCAAAAAACATTGGTAAAAGAATGTATGAAAACATTAAAGATAGATGATAAATTGTTTACGGACAGAAGCGTTTTAGCAGAGATTAGTAATGCTAAAAATGAAATGTTAGAACCAGCAGCCTATAGAACAAAATATGCAGGGGACTTTAGAAAAGAAAAGATAGGCGAGATCTATGAATTGTATCAAAAAAGATTAAAGGATAATAATGCAATTGATTTTGATGATATTATAAACTATACAATTAAAATTTTAACAGAAAATGCTGATGTGTTAGAATACTACACAGATAAATTCCGCTATGTATTAGTAGACGAGTATCAAGATACAAACAAAGCACAATTTACTTTAGTTACAATTTTAGCTTCAAAGTATGGAAATATTACAGCAGTTGGAGATAACGATCAAGGTATTTATAGCTTCAGACGGAGCAGACATTAGTAATATATTAAATTTTGAAAGGGATTTCCCTGGAACAAAGATTATTAAATTAGAGCAAAACTACAGATGTACGGGAAATATTTTAAGTGCAGCAAATGCGGTAATAAAACATAATGAAAACAAGTATGAAAAAAAATTATGGACACAAAACGACAATGGTGCATTGCCTACAATTCATAGATCTGACGATGAATATGATGAAGGAAGATATATTGTAGAGCAAATTAACCATTTAAAAACAGAAGAATATTTTAAATACTCAGACTTTGTAGTACTTTATAGAATGAACTCTCAATCAAGAGCTATTGAAGAGATATTAAGGAGAGAAGGTATTCCATATAAAATTGTAGGAGGTTTGAAATTCTACGAGAGAAAAGAAATAAAAGATATTATTTCATATTTACGTTTAATATATAATCTTTCTGATAATATTTCACTAAAAAGAGTTATAAATGAGCCCAAAAGAGGAATTGGAAAAACAAGCATGGACAATGTTCAAGAGATTTCTGAGAGAACTGGAATGTCAATGTTTGAAATCATAAAAAATGCTGAACAATTTGGATTAAATCGTATAAAGGCAAATTCAATGGAATTTGTAAATCTAATTGAAGAAATGAGAAGCAAAATAGATGAGTTATCAATATCTGAATTGATTAAAGAGACTCTAAATAAAAGTGGATATGTAAAGGCATTAGAAACAGAGAATACAACAGAAGCTGAAAGTAGAATCCAAAACTTAGAAGAACTTTTAACAGTTGCGATTGAGTTTGAAGAGGAAGAAGCAGATAACAGCCTAGCAGATTTCTTAGAGGGAATTACATTAAGCAGTGATATAGATGGAATGGAAGATACAGAAGATTCTGTTACATTAATGACTCTGCACAGTGCAAAAGGACTTGAATTTAATATTGTATTTCTAGTAGGAATGGAAGAGGGAATATTCCCAGGATATAAATCTATTGGTGAACCTAAAGAGTTAGAAGAAGAGAGACGTTTATTTTATGTAGGAATTACAAGAGCAAAACAATATTTATATTTAACATGTGCAAAAAAGAGAACTATATTTGGTTCAACCAGTTACAATTCTATTTCTAGGTTTGCAAAAGAAATTCCAGAAAATCTGTTAGACGGATATAAAGATGCTTTTGAAAATAGAGAAGAATTTAATGATAGTGCATATGGTTGGGAATACGGTAATTCTTCAAGATTAAGAAAATATAAATTAGAAGAAACAGAAAGTACATATAGTAAGTTTGGAAGTACTTCAGACAGCGTAAATGTGAAGACTAAGAATACAGGCTTCCAGTTTAGAACAGCGGAAAGCTTTTTAAATAACATTAATAAAAAATCAAATAGTGATACTGATATTTCAAAATACAAAGAGGGACAAAGAGTATATCATAAAAAATTTGGTGAAGGAACAATTAGCAAAATTGAAGCCGAGGGAGAAGATTATAAAGTAGAAATACAATTCGATAAAGCTGGAACAAAGAGATTAATGGCAAAATATGCTGGATTAGAAATTATATAGTTATCCACAAGCAAGGCGAAAATAAAGGTGTGTTATCCACAAAAATAACATACCTTTATTTTTATAAATTTAAATGCTTTTGATCTATATTAATCATTTTTTTGAAAATTTTAAAAATTTAAAATGAATAAAAATAGAAAAAAAAACAATAATAATTATGTGAATAAAAAAATTTTTATTTCAAAGAAGTTGTTGATAAAGGAGGAATACTATGGCAAATCTAAGTCAAGTAGAATTACAACATTTAAGACATTTAATAGGTGCACATGAGACATCTTACCAAAAATTAAATACTTATGCATCACAGGCTGTGGATCCACAAATAAAGCAAATGTTTACAAAGTCAGCACAAGATGCTTTAAATACAAAGCAAAAATTGATGTCATTTTTAAATTCGTAATTAGGGAGGAAGAAGTATGGACGAAAAGACAATGGTAAATGATATATTATCAGGAGTAAAGGCAAGTTTAACAGATTATCAAACTGCTATTTCAGAAGCAGAAAATATGCAATTAAGACAGACTTTCCAACAAATTAGAAATAACGATGAAAGTTTTCAATATGAACTTTTCAAAACTGCTCAAGTAAAAGGATATTACAAACCTGCACAACCAGCTACTGTTACAGAGATACAAACAGTAAAAACCGAATTACAACAATAGATCAAATAAGATAGAAAAAGAAAAATAGAGATTAAGCGAGATAAAAAGAGAATACGCTTACGGAAATAAGATAAAAAAAGATTTTAAACACAAATTATTATTGTTTAAAATCTTTTTTTCATATAAAATACATCTGTAAAATATTATAGTAAATAAATGGGTATAATTTATTTACGAGATGGGAGTGTTTACAATTAATAATTTTAGAAAAGTTACAATTGCAGTTAGAGCGTCAGTTAAATTTATTGTATTAACAATTTTAGCTATTTTTTTGATAATAAGTATTACTGTACTTTTCTATCATCCAACTTACTCGGTTACTCTAAATGGCGAAGTGATAGGATATACAGCAGATAAAAGCAATTTACAAAGCAGAATTAACAAATATATTTCTGCAAATGAAGAAGAGAATATAGCATTTGTTCAAGTAGATGCAATGCCAACATATAAACTATGTTTATTAAAAAATGGAATTAGCACAAATGATGAAGAAATATTTGCAAAAGTAACGGATAATGGAACTAAATATTATAAATACTATGCAATTACAGATGAAAAGAAAGAAAAGGTATATGTAGCAAGTTTTAAAGATGCAGAAAAAATAGTTGCTCAGTTAAAGAAAAAAGACAGTGCTAATATAAAAGATATAGGTATAGTTGAAAAATACGATACAAAAATAAAAGAATTTACCAGTGTAGAAAAATCAATTTCAAAACTATATGAAGAGAAAGTAGTATATACAAGTAGCTATTCTAACTATTCAGCACCATCAGCCTCTAATTATAGTTCAGGAAGATCATACCAAAAAGTTGAGCTAGGAATTACACTTATAAGACCTATTTCTGGAATTATAATGTCTAGATTTGGTAGCAATGATAGCGTAAGAAGTCACACACATTCTGGACTTGACATTGCAGCTCCAAGAGGAACACCAATAAAGGCAGCTGCTGCAGGAACTGTTACATATTCTGGTAATGCTGGAGATGGATACGGAAATTACGTTGTGATTGCACATGCAAATGGAGTTCAAACTGTATATGCACACTGTAGTCAACTTTTAGTTAGCAAAGGTCAAACAATAAGCCAAGGCGAAGTAATTGCTAAAGTTGGATCAACAGGTAATTCAACCGGAAACCACTTGCACCTAGAAGTAAGAAAAAATGGAATTACATACAATCCACAAAACTATGTATATTAAAATATAAACATAAAACAGCTCCAAACGTTAAACAAAAGAGTTTAACATTTGGGGCTGTTTTTTACTATTAATTATTTATTATTGATTAAATATTTACAAATTTAAACTTTTTGAAAATGGTTTAAACTAATTTTTAATGCATTGTTTTTTATAACAATTCTTCCACACTCATATAATTTGGAAATGAACAAGGTAGAGTTGTTAATGTATGTAGCAAATTCTGTAATAGATGAATAAAATTTTAAAAGACTACTATATTTTTCATTAATATTGCTAAAAATTAAGTAGTATGCATTCTCATACATATAGACAACACATTTTTTTGAAATCAAATATGAATTATTTAATCCATTTTGTGATAAAAATTGTACAAAATAGCAATAATCATCAAATGATTCAAATTTATATATTGCTTGGTTTGATTTTGGTGTTAAATTTTTTCTACGTACTTTAAATTTTTTCTTACTTAAAGTATTGCTAGATAAAATTTTTTCATTTTCTAACATTCTAGTAATGTTAACTATAAAATCGCCATCTATCATAGCTAGAGCTTCTATTTTTACTTTGTAGTCTGTTGTATTAAAACCTATTTTTTCTTTAGCTTCTTTAAGTATATCTAAAAATATGTCTTGAGATTCTAATGGATTAGACATGAAATCATGAAAATTAATATCTTTTTCCTTTAGGTCATTGACTGTTAAAGTAATTCTTATTTTATTTTCGCTAAGTTTTTCAAACTTCATTAAATAGCCTCCATAATGTTATTTTTTTATATATCATATTATATTCTTCATAAAAAGGTACTAATTAATATAGCATAAAGCTAATAAAAAGTAAATAATTATAATTTATATTTTAACATATATGCAATAAAAAATAAATAGAAAAACTTTCCTGTTTGTATTGAAAAAAAGAGCTTTTCCGTATATAATACTTAGGAGTATAAATTGAATTTTTT
>OLPA01002624.1_pt1 | contig 13135 bp, 10 predicted proteins | sample 1672811 | NCBI WGS metagenome assembly OLPA01 (sample SAMEA3136726, study PRJEB25190) | human gut metagenome | biome: human gut; feature: human-associated habitat; material: faeces | place: Austria | collected 2013
AGCACTTGACTTTTAATCAAGTTGTCCGGGGTTCGAATCCCCGATGTCTCATGAATATTGGAAAACCTTAGCGAATAGGTTTTCCTTTTTTTACAGCCGGACTTTCTTATGAGTCCGGCTGTTTTTGTAAAAATAAGTTGAATTTATCCTAAAAGTTTAATGGATTGAAAGATCATTCCAGAAAGTTCTCTTAAAAGTTCCACATGGGGATGACTCCTTATGTATGCGCAGCGCCCGATCCGTTTAGAGGATATACCAGGCATGGAGCACAGAATGCAGTTTCTGGGTATCTGTTTATTGACGGAAATAAAAGAGTACCCCAGCCCGTACTGGATCAATTCTCTTAATATGATCATATTATTGGCGGTTATCACTCTGCCGAATTGGATATTGTATTTAGACAGCATTTCCATAAATGTGATATCTGCTCCTGTGGAGCGGCCGGGAATGATCACATCTCTGCCATTCAGCATATCGGCAGTAATGGGAAGCGGATGCTGAAAGGTGAGAGATGGATCGGCGTCCTGCGGAAGAAAGCCCCATTCTGTGGGAACAACGATTCCCATGGATTCCACCGTCATTTCAAGATACTCAATATCCATATTATTTGTAACATCGATTACTCCAAAAGCCAGATCAATGGCTCCGCTTTTCAGTTTCTTATAAAAATCAATCTCATCGGGAAAGGTGATACAGAAGTCCACGTTGCTGTGTAGATCACAGAACTGTTTTAATGCATAGGGGAGGAATTTTTCGCCACGAGTATGGCCCGAGCCGATGGTGAGGGTTATTTTTTTATCTTCAATACTTTTTAATTGTGACCGGAGTGAGCGCTCTTCTTCTATCATCATTTTCTTTTTTTCAACATAAAGCTGCCCGGCCTCTGTCAGCCGGATCGGTGTTGTTGACCGGTCAAAAAATTTTACGCCGTATTCGTCTTCAAGCTGATTGATATATTTTGTAAGGGTGGGCTGCGTTATATAGAGACGCTTTGCTGCTTTCGTAATGCTTTTTTCTTCAATGACTGCCAGGATGTATTCCAATCGGTTCATAGAATCCTCCAGTTTAATTTATTATCTTTATTATATTTTCTGTTTAAAACCATGTCAATGAATAAAGTCATAGATAATATTTCATACGGCATAAATAAAATGCTGGGATAAAGTATATGTAAATGATAATTTACAATAAATTTAAATTTAAACAGACAGATTATAGATTATATTACATATTCCATAGAAAATAAGCTATTTGCCTTTTATAAAAAATTTACTTATAGTTGGTGTATAAAAGAAATCCGGATTTCCAAAATGTAGAAACGTATACTGTTTTATGAACCGGAAGGGGGATTAAGAAAGTGACACCGCTGATCATAATAAATCTTTTGATATGGTTATTGCTGCTTGTATTGATGGGTACGAATAAATTCCCACTGGGTGCCGTATCACTGTCCATTATGCTGCTGCTTGTTCTTACCGGCTGTATCACATCACCGGAGGCGCTGGCAAAATTCAGTGATAATAATGTGATTATCATGGGTACGATGATGATCACGGCCAATGCGTTTGGAAAGACCAGAGCCGTGAAATCCATTGCAAAGCTGCTGACAAAGGCAGGAAAAGGAAGATGGGAAAATGCCATCCAGATGTTTATGGTCATTAACTTTGTTCTGGGTTTTTTCCTTTCAGGAGCCATTGGACGTATTGCCATTGTTTACCCGCTGGCAGTTGCAGTCTGTGAGGAAAATGATATCAGTCCTTCAAAGGTCATGTTCCCGCTTATATGCTGTATGCTGGCAGATCAGACGGGAATCCCGCTGGGATCTGGAGCCGTAACATATAACAAGTATAACGGGTATCTGGCTGCCGCTGGATATAGCTTTGGAGATCAGTTCCGTATGATCGACCCGTTCCTGTGCAAAGCTCCGTTGGCAATTGTGATGCTTCTTTATTTCATGTTCATTGGTCTGAAAATCTCACCGGATCATCCGTCTACGGCGATTACAGGAGTAAACCTTAAGGCGAGAAAAGAAGATGTTCTGACCTCGAGACAGGAAACCATAATCTATGTTACATTTATTCTCCAGTGTATAGGTCTGGTGACCGCAAGTAAAACAGGTATTCCCCAGTGGATCTTTACAATGGGAGGAGCACTCGTAGTCGTTATGACAAAGGCAATCCCTGTAAAGCAGGCGACAGATTCCATCCCGTTTTCCATTATATTTATGTATATTGGAGCGCTGGCAATGGGAACCGCATTATTAAATACCGGAGCTGGGGCACTTATTGGTAAGATGGTTGCAGGTATCTTAGGACAACATCCATCAACCATCGTTCTTTATCTGGTATTCTGGCTTGTGACCATGTTCCTGACGCAGTTTATGAACAATGGCGCTACCTCGAATCTTTTTATTCCAGTGGCGATCCTGTGTGCGGAAACCATTGGATGCAGTGCTCTTGGGCTTATAATGTGTATCCAGATGTCCTCTCTGGTCGCCTGGTTTACACCTATGGCAACGGCTGTAATGCCTATTGCCATGGGAGCCGGCGGATACAGTGCAAAGGATCTGTTTAAGCAAGGTGTTCTTCCGGGGCTTTTAAGCACGGTGGCAGGCGTCTGTTGGGTGGCCTATTTATTCCCTGCATGGCCATAAAATCAAATTTTAAGAGGAGGACAGACTATGGATAAAAAAAATATGCTCGTTCAGTGGAACGGAGAGGACGGTTACTGCTGGAAAGCAGAGTTAGGGATCGTTGATAAGGCCCCGTGTGTTCTGGAACTGGGATATGAAGCCCATGGTTTTTATAACGTTCTGGCCAGGAATCTGGTTCCACAGTTTAAGGTGATCACCTCTGAACGTACGAAAAATAATCCCCAGAGGTCCAAAGGACTTGCCCCTGGAGAAGTTCTGGGATATCAGTGGGACACCTATTCCGATGATCCCATGAGCCGCAGGGATAAGGTAAAAGAGGCGGTGGATCAGTGGGATACATCCCATATCTCCCAGGAAAAGGATGGAAACCGTATATCTGTATATTTTGATGGACTGACCCTGGGACAGTTTCAGGGGGGCTGCCGCTTTAATTTCTTTGAGGGCAGCAACCTGATCCGGATCGAGGCTGTTGCAGCAACAGAGGAGGATGGAGTTGCCTATCTGTATCATGGAGGCCTCAATGGATTCCAAATCGATAAGCTGTATTATATCTCTCCAAATCGTCATGAAATATATGAGAATCCGGGACTTCGCACAAACAGCGGACCGGACAGGGACCGGCAGAGAGTAGATGCCAGAGGAAGAGTGCTGACGGTACAGCAGCCCAATGGGGCAGTCGCCGTGTTCCCTTCCCCGCACCGGTTTATGTGGGGGAGCCAGACAGAAAACATTGTTGGCTATAATTACTACATAAGAAACGATGATACTGGAAAACTGGCGGTCGGAATCCGTCATAATAAAGAAGCAGAAAACTACAATGTGCGCTGGCCATGTTATAATGCAAAGCCAGGAACCGTACAGAACATGGCATTTTTTATCCTTCCAAGCGCCAGTTCGGTATGGGTAACGCGGGCTATGGCAATGAAATACACGAATTTTGATCATTTACGCCAGCTGCCGGGATACAAGCGTCTGCTTTCTCACATGCATGTGGCGACCCATGCTGCCTGGATCAGGGATCAGAGAGCAGAGCGTCCATGGGAGAAGCTGATAAAGGAAGAGGGAGGAGATATCTTCTGTCTGGCCGATTTCTGGGCAGAGGGAAGAAAGGATGATAATAAAGAGGGAAGAAAATCAGATCTGGAACGGTACCATGCCATGGGCCATTACTGCAGCACACCGGATTTCCTCGTTGTCACCTCGGAAGAAATCGCGATCATGGGAAAGGATCTGTCAAAGCAGCTGATCCCTTATCATTTTATGATTCTTCCGTCCAAACCGCTCCTTTATTCCAGATGGCGCGATGATGATCAGGAATTTGCAGAGATCCTTCCGGACGGCCGGACGTATTACCATCTTAAATCCGCAGACGATGTGATGGAAATGTGCCGTCGTGAAAACTGCTTTGTCCAGATGCCGCATCCAGACACTAAGGCCAATGACGGACTTCCGTATGATGTGAAGGATGAAAAGTGGTTTAAGGATGAAAGATGGTTCGGCATTGGCTGCAGGCAGCTTCCGGCAGATAATTCCTGCAAGACAATGATCGATGGACGGACTGCCCGTGTATGGAATGATATCAATAACTGGGCAGACAGACCTAAATATATTATGAGCGAGCTGGATACATATTCCAAGGTAGAGGAGCGGGAGGAAAACTGGGATCCATACGCACAGGTAAACTGTACCTATGTGGAGTTGGAAAAGATACCGGCTTATGGAAACTGGGAAGAGGTGATCAACGCGCTGCGTGAAGGAAGGCATTTCTATTCAACTGGAGAGGTGCTGATCGAAAAGAGTGAGATTACAGACGGATGTGCAGAGGCCACCTTCAGCTGGACTTTCCCACTGATCGATGCAGAAATTGTATATTCGGACGGAGAAAACGTTACAACTAAAACAATTAATATGTCGGATACGAAGCCATACGGGAAAAAGACAGTTACATTCAGTTTTCCCAAAGGCATGAAGTGGGCGCGCATACTTGCGACAGACATTGCAGGCGATTCTGCATTTGGAATGCCGGTATTCTTAAGAAAATAATGATCGGATCATCCGGGGCCTGTCTGGAATATTTTCCAATACAGGCCCCATATCTGCGAAAAAAATATATAATGAAAAAGGAGAAAGGGATGATGAAAAGTGAAAGTTTCGATCATTAAAGAACCAGAATTTTATAAATCTGTGATCCGGATCATGCTGCCGGTGGCTCTGCAGCAGGCCATCAATATGGGCGTTAATATGATGGATACCATGATGCTGGGCTCCTTTGGGGAGATCCAGCTGTCGGCATCCAGCCTTGCAAATCAGTATTATAATTTTTTTACGATTCTGTGCATGGGGATCATCGGGGGCTCCAGCGTCCTGGCGGCCCAGTACTGGGGAGCAGGAGAAAAAGAGAAGGTAAGGGAAACGTTCAATATGGCGCTTCGGCTTTCTGCGGGTGTGGCGGTGCTGTTTATGATCCTGACCTGGATCTTTCCAGGACCGATCATGTCCATATATACATCGGAAGAGGAGGTCATCGTCCAGGGAATCCGCTATCTGAAGATAACGGCATTTATTTTTGTCATTCATGGGACCAGTCTTGTGGCGGCCCAGCTGATGCGTTCCGTGGGACAGGCTCATCTGGGGCTTATTGTGTCCATCATATCCTTTGTGGTCAATATCGGAGCCAATTATATTTTCATTTTTGGAAAATTTGGAATGCCCAGAATGGAGATTGCCGGAGCGGCGCTGGGAACGCTCATTGCCAGAGGAGCGGAGTTTATTACCACCTTTTTTTATATCCTTGTGAAGGATAAAAGCCTGGGCCTGAGGATCTGTCATCTGATAAAATCACCGTCAGCCGCTTTTTACCGGAGCTATTTCCGGCTGGGAGCCCCGGTTCTGGTCAGTGATTCTCTTTTGGGTCTCGGCGGAAATATTGTTTCTGTGGTCCTGGGGCATATGGGAGCAGCAGTGGTTGCCAGCAATGCCATCTGTCAGGTGGTGGACCGGCTCTGCACTGTGGTCATTCAGGGCGTTTCCAATGCGTCGGGCATCATCACCGGACAGACCCTGGGAACGGGAAACAGGAAAAAGGCCATGGAGCAGGGAGAAACGTTTTATTTCTTCAGTATCGTATTTGGTCTCTTAAGCTCTCTCCTGGTGTTCCTGTTCGGTCCGCTGACTGTATCTGTTTATACATTAAACCAGGAGACCGTTGTTCTTGTCCATCAGATGATGAACGCGTATGTGGTGATCGTGTTCTTCCAGGCGATCCAGTCAGTGATGACCAAGGGAGTGCTCCGGGGCGGAGGCGATACGAAATTCCTTATGAAGGCAGATATCCTGTTCATGTGGCTGGTTTCCATTCCTCTGGGAGCCGTAGGCGGTCTGGTCCTCCATTGGCCTGCCTGGCTGGTGATGCTGTGCCTCCGGGCAGATTATGTGATTAAATCTGTATGGTGTGTTTCCAGACTTCTCAGCGGGAAATGGATCCATATGGCAGATGGGATCAGTGAAAAGGTATAAAAGAGAAAGGAACGGCTCCTGCAGCAGCAGGAGCCATTTTTTGTAAAGTCATCAATTATTCGTGGGAACAAACTGCGCCACCCGTCCGGCGAATTCTGCCAGGTTCTGGGTCTGGAGAAGAACGCGTCCGGGGCCGGTGAGCTTTGTAAGGAACAGGCCTTCTCCGCCGAAAAAGATATTTCCAAGGCCCTTTACGGTTTCGATCTCGTAGCGGACACTGCGGTCAAAGGCCACCACATTGCCTGTATCGACCTTTAGGATCTCGCCGGGAGCCAGCTGCTTTTCCACCAGATCACCGTCCACCTCAAGGAACGCAATACCCTGGCCGCTGATATCCTGGAGGATAAAGCCTTCCCCGCCAAAGAAGCCGGAGGAGATTTTTTTCGTGAAGGAGATATTGACATTGACGGAATCCTGGGCGCACAGGAAGGCCCCCTTCTGGCAGATCAGGCCGCCGGTGGCGCTGACATCCAGAGGGTAGATCTGGCCAGCCACAGTGGAAGCAAAGGCAATGAGAGCGCCGGGCCTCTGGGCAGTATAGGTGGCCATGAACAGGGATTCTCCTGCAAACATGCGGCCGATTCCCTTCATAAGGCCGCCGCGGGTGTTGGTGGCCATGGCGATCCCGTCGCTCATCCATGTCATGCCTCCGGACTGGGTAAATACGCTCTCACCTTTCGAATCGAACATGATCTCCACAGCAGGCATTGTGTCACCTACAATACGATATTTCATATGGGTCCCTCCTTTAAGAATGATACATGAATGGCAGCCCATGATCCTCATGATGGCGTGCGGCAGAGGCGGGGCCATACTGTTTTTATCATTCTATCATACAGGCCGCAGGATGAACAGATGGAAACATTTCAAAAACGTTACGCTTTTATTAATTCTTCTGCGGGCACTTGTGTGGATTCCGGGCGGATGTTAGAATGAACGCAGGATGGTGATCAGAATGAGAAAATGGATCATAAATATGGGGATCCTGACAGGGATCTGGCTGACTCTGGCCGGCTGTGGAGCTCCCAAAGCCCAGGTAATCATGGAGGCGGAAACGGCAGCTGTGGATGGGACAGAGACCCAGGCTGGACAGGAGCTGCTGGGAGATCCAAAGGAGAGGGCAGAGGAAACGGTTTCTTTTCTGGAGCAGTTTGAGAGCAGCCTTTCCTTCCAGGATATGGACCGGGAAAGGGCAGCTGCTTACGGCGGTCCCCTGGAGGATTCTTACGCGTTTTACGGACGTGAAACAGAGGATGGGGCAGGCTATGTCCTGGGGATCAAAATACGGAAGGAGAGCCTTCTGGACGGGCTTACGGTGTATGGAGAGGACGATCATATGGAGGCAGTGATCCAGAATGACCAGGACGGTGGCTATGATACCGTTTATGAGCTGGATGGCATATCGGTATTTCTTTCGGGTTCATCCCAGAATGGGGTTTTAAATGAGGTCCTGTATCTGCAGCCGGAGGATCTGGAGACGCCGGAGGAGCTTTTAAATGCCTTTGACCTGGGATACTGCCATGGAGCCGCAGGTGCAGCCTATGTCCGGGATGTGCTGGAGCGGCAGGTCCGCTTTACGCCGCCGGATACTGAGGCATACCTGGCAGTGGAGGTGGAACGGGACGGAGAGCTTTGCACAGAATACGTTCCTCTGACACGGGAGGAGGAGCGGGAGATCCTGGATTCCAAAGAACCGGTCCCTTTGGAGGACGGAGACAGACTGGAGTTCTTTGTGAGCCAGGAAACGTATGAGGAACAGGATATAGACGGTGGCGCGGTCACGGCTCCGGCCCTGCGGATCGCAGAGGAACGATGCGGGTTCCGGCCTTCTTATATTGAGCCAGATATGGACATAGAAAAGAAAGAGGAAACCAGAGAAGAGGCAGAGAAAGAGAACGAAGGGGAAGCCGGAGAAGAAACCGGGGAAGAAAATGAAGAAGCCAGAGAGGAAGCCGGAGAAGAGAGCGAAGAAGCCAGAGAAGAAGCCGGAGAAAGGGCCAGGGAGGCCATGGAAAATGGAGAAGCCGATGGAGATTAGAAAAAATAGTTTATTGGAAAAATTAGAAAATTATGGAAAATCGGATTTTTATCCATTTCATATGCCAGGCCATAAAAGACAGGATTTTTTAAACGGTTTTCCGGATCCGTATTCCATCGACATTACAGAAATCGACGGTTTCGATAATCTGCATCATGCAGAAGGGATCTTAAAGGAGTCCATGGAGCGTGCGGCAGAGATCTATGGGGCGGACCAGACGTGTTATCTGGTAAATGGCAGCACCTGCGGGATCTTAAGCGCTGTCTGCGGCTCCACGGCCTGGGGCGGAAAGCTCCTTATGGCCAGGAACTGCCACAAGTCGGCGTATCACGGGCTGATCTTAAACCATCTGGAGCCTGTGTATGTGTATCCGTCTTATCTGGAGGGGCCGGGGATCAGCGGAGGAGTCTGTCCTTCGGATGTGAGAAGGATCCTGGAGCAGGATAAAAAGCGGGAGATCCAGGCGGTTCTGGTGGTCTCTCCCACTTATGAAGGCGTCGTATCAGACATTGCAGGGATCGCGGCAGCGGCCCATGAGCATGGGATCCCGCTGATCGTGGACGAGGCCCACGGCGCACACCTTCCCTTTGGCGGAAGGGAAAACGGCTTTCCGGAGCCAGCGCTGTCCATGGGGGCGGACGTGGTGATCCAGAGCCTCCATAAGACGCTCCCATGCTTTACCCAGACGGCGGTCCTCCATATGAAGGGGGAGCTGGCGGACCGGGAAAGGATCTGCCGGTATCTGGGGATGTTCCAGAGCTCCAGCCCGTCGTATGTTTTCATGGCGGCTATGGAGCAGTGCATCCGGTTCATGGACGGGGACGGACGCCGGGAGATGGCGGCTTATGGAAAGCGGCTGGAGCGGTTTTTCCAGCAGGTAAAGGATCTTAGGAACTTAAAGGTACTGGACTGGGAGAAGATCGTGGAGGCAGATCATTCCAGAAAAGCCGGAGCAGCTCCCGGAACGGTTTCTGTGTACGGCTGGGATCCCTCAAAGATCGTTATTTCCTGTAAGAGAGTCTGGTTTAAGAACGTCTCTGGGGAAAGGCAGCGGTTAAGCGGAGAGGCTCTGGGAAACATCCTGCGGGAGCGGTATCATCTGGAAATGGAGATGTGTGCGCCGGAATATGTCATTGGAATGACGTCGGTAATGGACACGGAGGAAGGACTTCTGCGGCTGGAAAAGGCCCTCTGGGAGCTGGATCAGGAGCTGGACACAGAGCCGGAAAGCGTTTCCGGCAGAACGGGGGAAGGCCATGGAGACAGAGGGCTTTCTGAGCTTCCACAGCCGCCTCTGCGGCTTTCTCCGGCGGAGGCCATGGAAATGCCCGGGATCAGGAAAAGACTGTCAGAAAGCGCTGGCAGCGTGTCACGGGAATTTATTTATCTGTATCCTCCGGGGATCCCGGTCCTGGCTCCGGGAGAGGAGATCACAGAGGACGTTCTGGAGCGGGAAGCCTGGTATGAAGCTATGGGGCTGTCTGTCCAGGGCCTGGAGGATCCATCCCTTTCCACCATAATAACGGTTGCGGAAAAATAAGGGTTTATGTTACAATGTCAGTCAGTTGGGCCAATATTGCAGCATGGCTCCAGGATTGTACAGCAAAAGAGAACGGAGCGCAGAAAATGGGCAGGATCTTTTATATCATGGGCAAGAGCGCCACAGGTAAGGATACGGTATTTAAGGAGCTTTTAAAGCGGAGGCCGGAGCTTACGACGGTGGTTCCCTATACCACCCGTCCCATCCGGGAGGGAGAGACAGACGGGGTGGAGTATTTTTTTACTTCGTCAGAAAAACTGGAACAGTTTAAAAATTCCGGAAAAATCGTGGAGCTTAGGACGTATGAGACGGTCATGGGGCCGTGGAGCTATTTTACCATGGACGACGGCCAGTTTGATATCCATGGAGAAGGGGACTGTCTGATGATCGGGACCCTGGAATCCTATGAAAAGATGTGCCGGTACTACGGAAACGGGGCGCTGGTCCCGGTTTATATAGAGGTCCCCGACGGGATCCGGCTCCTTCGGGCCGTGAAACGGGAGGGAAAACAGAAAAATCCCAATTACAGGGAGGTCTGCCGCAGGTATCTGGCCGACGAGGATGATTTTTCTGAAGAGCTCCTTTCCAGGCTCCGGATCGGAAAACGGTTTTCCAACACAGACCTGGAGGTCTGTCTGGAAGAAATTTTAAAGGAAATGGAATCACACTGAAAAATGTGATATAATAGAAGGAAGTTTCGATAAAAGATTGGAGGGATGGTTATGCTGGAGGGTAAGGTTACAGGTTTTCAGGATATTCTTGGAAACGATATGGTCAAAGAGCATTTTAAAAAGGCCATCGAAAATCATAAAATATCTCACGCATATATTCTGACAGGCGAGGCTGGAATGGGGAGAAAATCCATCGCCAATGCATTTGCCATGACGCTCCTTTGTGAAAAAGGAGGCAATGAGCCTTGTATGGTATGCCATTCCTGCAAACAGGTCCTTGGGGGAAACCACCCGGATCTCATCTATGTGACCCACAGCAAGCCGGGGAGCATCGGCGTGGACGATATACGGGAACAGATCAACGATACCATCATGATCCGGCCGTACAGCAGCTATTATAAGATCTATATTGTGGACGAGGCGGAGAAGATGACGGTACAGGCCCAGAACGCCCTTTTAAAGACCATGGAGGAGCCGCCGTCTTATGCGGTCATCATCCTGATCACCACCAACCAGGAGGCGTTTCTTCCCACGATCCTCTCCAGGTGCGTCCAGCTGAAATTAAAGCCCTTAAAGGATTTTACAGTGAAAAGCTATCTGACGGAGCATCTGGATATTCCGGAAAAGGAAGCGGAGATCTGCGCGGCCTTTGCCCGTGGAAATCTGGGAAAGGCCATCCACCTGGCGTCCTCCGACGAATTTAAGGAGTTGTTCCAGAAAGTCATGAATATCGTGAAAAATGTAAGATCCATGGATATTGCAGTGCTTCTGGACTGTATCCGCGAGATCAAGGAAATGAACTTTGATATCGAAGAGGTGCTGGATCTGATGCAGCTCTGGTACAGGGACGTCCTTATGTTCAAGGTAACAAAGGATATGAACCTGCTGATATTTAAGGATGAATATAAAATGATCAATGAACTGGGGGAAAAGGCTGACTATGCGGGGCTGGAGCAGATCCTCAGCGCCATCGACACGGCGCGGGCGAGACTGGAGGCCAACGTCAACCTGGAACTGGTGATGGAGCTTTTGTTCCTGACCATGAAGAACCCGTCGTAAGGAGATAAGAATGACAAAAGTAATCGGAGTCCGTTTCCGCAAAGCGGGAAAGGTATATTATTTCAGTCCGGGAGATGAGGAGATCAAAGCCGGACAGCACGTGATCGTGGAGACAGCCAGGGGCGTGGAATACGGCCACGTGGTCCTCGGAAGCCACGAGGTGGACGATAAAAAGGTGATCCAGCCCTTAAAGCCTGTGATCCGGATGGCTACGGCAGCCGACGAGGAGATCGAGAGAAGGAATAAGGAAAAGGAGAAGGAAGCCTTTAAGATCTGTCTGGAAAAGATCAAAAAGCATGAGCTGGATATGAAGCTCATCGATACGGAATATACCTTTGACAATAATAAGGTGCTGTTCTATTTCACAGCCGACGGAAGGATCGATTTCCGGGATCTGGTAAAGGATCTGGCATCTGTATTTAAGACCAGGATCGAGCTGCGTCAGATCGGCGTCCGGGACGAGACGAAGATCGTCGGCGGTATCGGGATCTGCGGAAGACCGCTGTGCTGCGCCTCCTACCTGTCTGAGTTTATCCCGGTGTCCATTAAGATGGCCAAAGAACAGAATCTTTCGCTTAATCCGGCCAAGATATCGGGAATGTGCGGCAGCCGCCGTATCGAAACTGCGGTAGCCGCAGCGCAACGCCTCTTCCAGTACAGACTGTCCCAACTCATCGGTCGCATGATACGTGCCGAAACCGATCATCGGAATGCGGACACCGTTGGAAAGCACAGCATCATTCACAAATATCACGGTCCTTTTTGGCAATGTTTGTTCCATTTCAGGATAACATATTCCTTCGGAATTGCAAATATTGAAAATAATTGCAGGGATGCCGCGGCAAAGTCCTGTGCAGGGCGCACAAGCGCTGGAAAAAACTGTGCAGAAGCGGAAGATTCTGAAAAAATATGCACTATTGACAATTCTCGCAGCAGGCATATAAAATGGTAACAATATCTTTATGAGAGGTGCTGCTCTATGAACCGTCCCCGTATCGCGGTAATGGGTACGTTTGACACCAAAGCGGAGGAATATCAGTACATCATCGACCGGATCGGCCAGCTTGGCGCGGATGTGCTGACCATCGATGTCAGCACGCGCGACACGGCCGTGCTGCGCGGCGAATACGGCTGCCGGGAGATCGCGCAGTACGCCGGCAGCACCTACGAGCTGCTGACCAGCGGCACGCGAGCCGAATCCATGGCCATCATCATGGAGGGCGCGACGAAGCTGGTGCGCCAGCTGCTGCAGGAGGGTCGGATTCAGGGCCTTGTCAGCATCGGCGGCAGCGGCGGAACGACACTCGCCACGCACGTGATGCGCGCGCTGCCGATCGGCTTCCCGAAGGTCATTGCCACGACGCAGGCATGCAGCGACAAGCTGCCCGGCTTCATCAGCGGCAAGGACATCATCGTCATCAACTCCGTGGTCGACGTGTCCGGTCTGAACTCCATCATTTCGCACGTCTATGACGAGGCGGCAGGTGCCGTGGTCGGCGCGGCGCTGGCCTATACGCCGCATCCGGCGGACAAGCCCCGCATCGCCATCTCCATGTACGGCATTACGACGCCCTGCGTCGTCCACGCGGCAAAATATCTTGAAGCCCGCGGCTATGAACCGATCATCTTCCACGCCAACGGTGCCGGCGGCCAAGCCA
>OLPA01002626.1_pt1 | contig 13128 bp, 12 predicted proteins | sample 1672811 | NCBI WGS metagenome assembly OLPA01 (sample SAMEA3136726, study PRJEB25190) | human gut metagenome | biome: human gut; feature: human-associated habitat; material: faeces | place: Austria | collected 2013
AAGGGCATTCTGCAAACCGGGACGAAACCGGGATGAAGCGAATCGCTACAACAATAAAATCACATCGTCCGTAGGACAATGTGAACGGAGAATCCAAAGGGGCGCGGGTCGCCAGTGGCGACCTCAAAATGCGTTGCATTTTGAAGCGCTTGACCGAGCCGACAGGCGAGAGCAGCGCCCTTTGGCACACGACTTTGCTTGCAAAGTCTATTCCGAACAAGACGGTACGAATGGGAGGTGCTGGAAATAGCAGCAGAAAAGACCAAGGTCTACACATGAAGGTAGATACCACTGCCATTGAGCAGGAGAGCGCCGCCTATGAGAAGCAGCTACGGCAGCACTACTCCACAAAATCCCGGCTTATGGAGGAGATCGACAGCCTTGACCCGGACGACCGGCACTTTATCGCCCGAAAATCTGACCTTGACGACCGCCTTTATAAGATGTGCGATAAAATCGAAGAGGTGGAAAATGGACTGATGGATGCCCGGGCAAAGAAGCAGGCCATTGAAGCCGACAAAATCACAGGCGACAACATCTATAAGATCCTGATTTGCTTTGACAAGCTTTATGCCACCATGACCGAGGCGGAACGCCGCAGACTGGTGGAAATTTTGATCGACGAGGTGCAGATCTACCCGGAACGCCAGCCTAATGGACAGTGGCTGAAGTCCGTCCGGTTCAAGCTGCCCATCATCGACCATGACCTTGAATTGAGTTTGGACAATCAGGATCGTGTCGAAGTCGTAGACGCTCTGATACCCCAGCGCCAGCAGCTTTTGTGCAGCATCCTTGCTGCGGCGGCCGCTGCGGCAGTAGATCAGCAGTGTCGCCTCCTTATCGGGCAGCGTCTCGGGCATTTCGCTCCCGATGCTCTCGTTGGGGACAAGGACGGCGTTCTCGATGTGTCCGCCGTCGTATTCCTCACGGGTGCGGACATCCACCACCACGACCTCCTGCGAGACCATCATCTCATAGGCGTCCTCGGCGCTGATCTTCTGATACGCCGCCTTGCCTGTCATGTCCTCCGCCGTGTCCGCTTTTGTCTTGGACTGCGTGCAGCCGCTCAGCAGCGCAAGCGAGGTGGCAAGTGCCGCAAAAAGAAATATCTGACGCATAATCAACCTCCAACACAACTGTGTTTTCTGCTGATACAGTTTGTACTGTGATTATAACAGATACAGTTAAAGCTGTCAAGGTACTTCGGGGCAGCTTTTGGGGCACAAGCCTTTTGTGGTTGTTGACAGAGAAAAAAATATAGGTATAATAAAAGCAAAATAATAAGACTCATTCTTGCATTTGGAGGGTTGGCGGTATGCCAAAATACGCAGAGGAGATATTGGCCGCCGTAACGGAGCTGCAGCAGCATCCCACGGCGGAGCAGGTGTTCCTGGAGATGAAAAGGGAGCATCCCAGCATCGCTCTGGGTACGGCATATCTGCCCCACCTGCCGGGAGCAGGAAAAAGACAATCTTATGGAGGAGAAGTATCATGAACGCTAACGTATCTAAGCTGCTCAACGAGCAAATCAATAAGGAGTTCTACTCCGCCTATCTGTATCTGGACTTTGCCAACTACTACGCCGCCGTCGGACTGGACGGCTTTGAGAACTGGTACCGGGTACAGGCGCAGGAGGAACGGGATCACGCCATGCTGTTTTATCAGTATTTGCAGAATAACGGCGAGGGCGTTACGTTTGAGGCTATCGCAAAGCCGGAGTGGGAACGAGGCGACCACATGACCCCGCTGAAAAAGGCACTGGAGCACGAGAAGCTGGTCACCGCCAGCATCGACGCCATCTACGCCGCCGCATACGAGGCAAAAGACTTCCGCGCCATGCAGATGCTGGACTGGTTCATCAAGGAACAGGGCGAGGAGGAGAAGAACGCCGCCGACCTCATCACCAAGATGGAGCTGTTCGGCGGCGACAGCAAGGGGCTGTATATGCTCAACAGCGAGCTGAAGACACGGGTCTACACCGCGCCCTCGCTGGTGCTGTAAGCCCCGCGCGTCTGCGGGCTTTCGCATCAGGCAAAAGGCAGACTGCATACAGGTGGCCTGCCTTTTCTTCCACCAGGCGGTTAGAGTAGACTAACTGCATATAAAACAGAAAGGACTTCAGAACTTGAACAAGGAAAAGGAGATCGAAACCGTTACCCTCATGGTGCGCCGGTATTGTTGGGGCGTGCATGGGACAAGGGGCGAGGCGCTTGGCCGATACTCCCTACCGCAGTTCTTTTTCCTGCGGAGCCACTCAGGCCTCCCGGGTATGACAAACATAACAATGTCAGGTGTGCCGTGCTCTTGGACTCCGGCGTGTTTTCCCGGTCTTGCAGTTAGCGACCGTTCCTTGTTGATGACCGCGGAGGCACATGGCCATCCCACACAATTGATTCTATGACGGAGCTCTATCACTTCACGCTTTCGCATTACGGCCTTCCTGCTCTCCGTCCTACGCTTAAACGTCATTGTTGGCCTTTGACGCTCCAAGGCCTCGATACTGGTGGCTTGCTAAGCCTTACCAGGCCGGATTCCCACCGGCTATATGCTTGCCACCGAACCGGCGCACACCCCCGTTTCTTTCATTATATCAGAGTATCAGAAACGGGGGTGATTTTGTAGTTTTTTGACAGCCTTCCTTGAGTATTACTTTGCAAGTACAACGGAAATTTCCAAAAAGAAATGAGGTGACGCTTGTATGCGTCACCTCATAACGATTGATTTGGTTGATTTTTAGAGGGTTAGGTTTATCCAAATTAGTATAACACTTTTATTTTCTGTATTTTGAGGGAGTAAATCCATAATACCTTTTGAATATTTCAATCAATCTACTGGGGTTGGAGTATCCAACAATTCTTGAAATTTCCGCAATGGTGAGGTCGGTCTGAATAAGCATATGCTCGGCTACAGAGATCCTTTTCCTCTGAATGTATTCAGTAATGGACATATTATAAACTGACTTAAATAGCTTTTTCATTTTGCTTTCACTCATACATGCAATGGTGGAAAGCGTCTGCAACGTAATATTAAAACTGTAATGTTCGTCCATGTAATGTGTTAGTTCAGCTAATGCCTGCAAATCTGTTTTGTTAATGGGCTGGCCATTCTCTTCATTTAGTCTGTTTTCTTTCAAATATGAAGCAAGATAAGAGATGATTTCATATATTTTTGCTTCTACTGTAATTCTGGACGCTTTCATGGAAAGCAGATACTCATATAGGCTTTGCATAGCATGATTAACATTTGGTAAATAGAATTTCCCTTTTTCTTTGAAAAAATCAGAAAAGTTCACTTCAAGATCACCGGAAATTTCCTGGAGATACTGATCAATAAATTCCTGGTCAACCTGCACGGTAATACATCTTAATGGAATCTGAGGATGATAAATAGCTTTATACTTTTCAGATGGTTCATAGCAGCGCAATGTATTCGGAGAAATATTTTGATACGGATAGAATTCATCTCCTGCGCCACTAATATAGAGAGCAAGTACATAACCAGACCCAATATGTTCTCCGACCATAGTTTCCTGGTTAAATCTTATATCTGTCGCTGTAATGATGAAATCGTGGTGAACCTCACTCGTCCATTGAAATCCGGTTCCATATTTTGGGTTGATCTTATAATATGTTCCGTGCTCTATTGGATTCTTTATCGATTCAACAAAGAAATCATCTCGTTTAACTTCTATCATTGGCTCCTCCCAAAGATACCTCGTTTAGATTTATTAATACCTTGTTTAGACTTTATATCTGTTTTTCCCTTTACAGTTAGCTACAACTAATTATAATGAAAGAGTTGATGTATGTCAAACCGTTTTTAAGCAAAAAGAGGTGTATATTTGAAGTCAATGCGCAGTTTATATAAAAAACTATTTCATTATGTCCCAGATAAAAGAATTTTGGCATATTTCTCCATGGCACTATCTGCCGCTGCCGTCTGCTCATATATGGGAGCATATTGGTTTCTGTGGCAGTCCATTGTGTCTATTCTGGTTATTCCCGTATATGAGAAGGCTATGTATGACGCAATTATTGTAGTCATACTTATGATTTTACGAGGCATTCTCAACATTGCATCGGCAACGTGTTCCCACTACTTAGGCTTCCGGCTTGAAACAAACTTAAGGAAAAATGGGCTTCATAAATTATTGGATGCCTCTTCTTCCTTTTTTGACCATAACAGCTCTGGAGAGATTCGAAAAATTATTGATGATAACGCAGCAGAAACACACAAAACAGTGGCCCATTTGATTCCGGACAACGTCACTGCTGTTATGACGCCGGTGTTAATGTTTGTGCTGATGTTTGCAATAGACTATCGCCTTGGTATTCTCCTGATCCTTACAACTGTGATTGGTGTTCTTCAGTACCGTAAAATGTCCGGTGGTACTGAATTTCTGTCTGGCTATTCAGCGGCGCTTCAAAAAATGAGTGCGGCAACAGTAGAATATGTCAGAGGAATGCAGATCATAAAAATCTTCGGTGTAACCGTACAGTATTACAAAACTCTGATTAACTCGATCAAAGAGTACAAACAGTACGTCTATCAGTATAGCCTCAGCTGTAAGAATCCCTACGTCGGATTCCAGGTTCTGTTCAACGTGTTTTATGCTTTTGCTGTACCAGCCGCAGTTGTATTCATCAGCTATGGAGAACCTGCTATGCTAATCCTGGCAAAGATTGTTTTCTTTGCTGTGTTCTCCGGAGCTGTATTTACTTCTTTCACATCGATCATGTTTACGGGGCAGGATAACTTTGGCGCACAAAATACGCTGAATCAGCTTGATGAGCTGACTACTTCTATGGATCAGGCAAAGCTTCCACATGGAAACGAAGAGACCTTCCAAGATTTCAATATTGAATTTCGTCATGTTGACTTTAAGTATGATGACAACTTCGTGCTGAAGGATTTCAGCCTGACACTTCATCAGAATAAAACTTATGCGCTCATCGGGTCTTCCGGGGGAGGAAAATCTACCATTGCAAAGCTGATTTCAGGTTTTTATCCTGTCGATGGCGGCGAAATTCTGATTGGTGGAAAGAACATTCAGAGTTATTCTGAAAAAGCTCTCATTCAGAACATCGCATTTGTTTTCCAGCGCAGTCAATTACTAAAGACCTCAATTTACGAAAATGTCCGAATCGGAAATCCTCAGGCAACACGGCAGCAGATTATGGATGCACTTGACGCAGCGAACTGCACATCCATCCTTGACAAATTCCCCCAGCGGGAGATGACCGTCATAGGTGCAAAGGGCGTATACCTTTCCGGTGGTGAGGTGCAAAGGATCGCCATTGCAAGGGCTATTCTAAAGAATGCGAATATCGTCATTATGGATGAGGCTTCTGCAGCTGCAGATCCGGAAAATGAATACGAGTTGCAGCAGGCTTTCCAAAAACTGATGAGGGGCAAAACAGTTATCATGATTGCACACAGGCTGTCCTCTATTCAGAATGTAGACCAGATCCTGTTTGTCCAGAATGGAAAAGTTGTGGAACAGGGAACCCACAATGAACTGATGGCCTGCAATGGACGTTATAAGGATTTTCAGGATGTATACTGCAAGGCAAATCAGTGGAGGTTGGCATGATGAAGACATATCTAAAAAGAGCCTTCCAGCTGAGTGATTCGGGTGTGAAGGGCCTTGCAAAATCAATCTGGTCATTCTTTCTCTATTATGTTTCTTTTGTACCGCCGATGATCTGTGTTTTTCTGTTTGCAGACAGGCTGTTGAATGGAAATACCGGGAAACCGGTGGTATATCTCCTGTTTATGCTGGCAGCGACCCTGGTGATGTACTTAGTTATTAACTATAACTATAAAACGACCTATGATGAAACCTACCAGGAATCTGCAAATTTAAGAATTGATCTGGCGGAACAGCTTTCCAAACTGCCCCTATCCTATTTTTCAAAGCACAATTTGTCTGACCTTGCTCAAACAATCATGGCAGATGTGGCTTCGATTGAGCATGCTTTTGCGAACGCAGTGGCTAATTCCATAGGGTTTGCAATTTACTTTTTGGTTATCAGCGTAGCCCTTCTGATCATGAATTGGAAATTAGGTCTCTGTGTATTGCTTCCCGTTCTTACTTCTGCTTCGGTTCTTTTCCTGACAAAGAAACTGCAGGTCAGAGATGTAAATAAACATTATGATAAGTTGAGAGATATTTCCGAAAGCTTTCAGAATGCAATCGAACTGAATCAGGAAATTAAAAGCTATGGGTTGAAAGAAAAAGTAGAAGCTCAAATGGACCAGCAGTTGGATGAGTCAGAAAATCTTCAATGGAAAGCTCAGATCATCCAGACGATTCCTGTTACAATCGGCCAGACTTTATCTATTCTTCCTATTGGAATCACGGCGACTGTTGGCCTTTCAATGCTCGCCTCCAGTCAGGTAAGTATCCTGATTCTTCTGGGCTATATTATTATGGCGGCGAAACTCAGCGGGGCCATGGGTGGTGTTTTGCTCTATCTGACGGAAATCTTTTATTTGGACGCAAGAATTGCCCGGATTGGTGAAATCAAGAATCATGAACTTCAGGGTGGAGAAAAGGCAGTCCTTTCAGATTTCAATGTAGAAATAAAGGATGTTTGTTTTTCCTACCAGAAAGACACCCAGGTGATTCGCCATGCATCCTTTACGGCGGAGCAAGGACAGGTAACCGCATTGGTCGGTCCCAGCGGCTGCGGAAAAACAACAATGCTTAAGCTCATCAGCAGACTATATGATGCAGATTCCGGTACCGTTCAGATCGGAGGAACCGACATACGGGAAATTCACACTGATAGCTTGTTCAAGTATGTTTCCATTGTTTTTCAGGAAGTCATTCTATTTAATACTTCTATTATGGAAAATATTCGCCTTGGGCGGTTGGATGCTTCTGACGAAGAAGTAATACGAGCTGCAAAACTGGCTGGTTGCAATGAGTTTGTCAGCCGTCTGCCAGACACCTACCAGACAATAATCGGGGAAAATGGAGCCAAACTCTCCGGCGGAGAACGTCAGCGGCTGTCCATTGCCAGAGCAATCCTGAAGGATGCTCCAATTATCATTCTGGATGAGATTGCTGCATCGTTAGATGTGGAAACAGAAGTCCAGATACAGACTGGATTAAATCATTTGATTCAAGGCAAGACCGTGATTGTTATTTCACACAGACTGAAGTCTATTGAAAATGCAGATAAGATCGTCGTTATGAAAGCAGGTACGGTAGAAGCCTGTGGAAAACATGCTCATCTGCTGAAACAGTCGCCCACATATAGAAAGATGATTGAAAAGTCCAATCTGGCAGAGAAATTTAACTACTAAGCAGGTCACCCTTCAGATGCAGACCGCACTGAAGGGTAACATAAAGGCATTTGGTTAACTATGTCTAACTGATTTCTGATGTGAGGAGGTGCATTATTTGAAGAAATATATTGGAAAAAGGATCATTAGCTTCCTCATTGTGCTGGTAGGCGTCAGCATTCTAAGTTTTTTGTTGATTGCTTGGTCCGGAAAAGATCCTGCAGAAATTATTGCACACCGAGGCGTATCCAATCCTACGCCGGAACAGATTGAGATGATTCGGGTGGAAATGGGATTGGATCAACCTCTCCCTGTGCGATATATTCAGTGGCTTTCCGGAATGTTTACAGGAGAACTTGGGACTTCTTTGACCACTCATCAACCGATTGTAAAGGATCTGCACAAGTATCTGGCTACGACCACATCTCTTGTAGGGATGGCCATTCTATGGATTATCGTGCTCACCGTTCCGATTAGTTTGCTCTGTGCCAGAAAGCGGAACCGCCTTTTCGATCAGGTTACCAGAGGCATTACTATCTGCGGTATTTGTGTGCCAACTTTCTGGCTGGGATTCCTTCTTCTACTGTTCTTTGCGATTCATCTGAAATGGTTCAGTGTCTTACCAAGTCCAGGTTGGAGGGGCTTTTTACTACCTTCATTTGCCCTGGCGGTTCCCAGTTCGTGTTCACTCATCCGAATTATGCGTTCCTCTCTTCTGGCTGAATTATCTTCTGATTATGTTCGGTTTGCAAAAGCCCGTGGACTATCTGCCAACAGAATTCTGGTATGCCACATTCTGCGAAATGCCTTACCGCCTGTTGTTACAATTTTCTTTCAGCAATTCGGCTTTCTAATTGCCGGAGGGGCGGTAATCGAAAGTGTTTTTTCAATCAAGGGAATCGGAACTTATCTGGTGGACAGTGTGATTGCAGCAGATACGATTGCAGTTTCTACCTGTATAGTCGTCATTGCAGCAATTTTTGTCGTCGCAAATTTCATGGCAGACATAATCAACCGTCTGCTTTGTCCATGGATGGTGAGGGAAGAAAATGATACATAAGCTACTCAAAAGGCCGCAGGCAATCATCGGTCTGTGCCTGATTGCTATTGTGATTGTAATTGCGATTGCAGCACCTGCTTTTTCGCCTCACGACCCTGAATTGGTGAATTTATCGCAAAAGTATGCTCAGCCTGACCCAGAATACCCTCTTGGAACAGATCAATTGGGCAGGTGTACCTTATCAAGGCTGCTGTATGGAGCCAGATATTCCATCGGAATCAGTTTACCTGTGCTGCTGATTTTGTCTGTGATTGGTCTGATTGTCGGTACTTTTAGCGCCTGTGCTGGAGAAAAAGCAGACCATTTCATTACTATACTCTGTGATGTGTTTATTGCTTTTCCTTCTCTTATCATTGCTATTGCTGTCATAGGAGTTCTGGGGAACGGACTCCAAAACATTGCCGTTTCTGTTGTGATAGCGACCTGGGCTTGGTTTGTTCGTATTGTCAGATCTTATTCCGTTCAAGAAATGGGTAAAGATTATATCCTGGCAGCCCGGATTTCTGGGTGCAATACAGGAAAGCTGGTCTTCAGACATCTGATTCCTAACATTCTGCCACAGTTTCTTGTGTATGTTTCCACTGGTGTCGCTTCTTCCATCATTATGGTTTCCAGCTTTGCTTTCCTCGGACTTGGCCTTCCCTCCGGCACACCGGAATGGGGTGCCATGTTAAATGATGCCAGGACAGCGCTTTACTCTCATCCGGAATTGCTAATCTATCCAGGCTTGTGCGTCTTCGTAACGGCAGCAGGCTTCAATTTATTTGGAGAAGCACTCCGTGATATTCTGATGCCGGAGGAGGACAGCCTATGATGCCATCACTTATGATTGATCATTTAAGCATTAATCTTCGGTCAGGCACGGATAACTTGGTTTCTGAAATATCATTTGCAATCAAAGAAGGAGAGTCTTTGATCTTGTTAGGCCAGTCAGGCAGCGGCAAAACAATGACCTGTAGTGCGGTGCTAAACTTATTGGACCCTAAAAAATTTAAGGTGTCGGGTTCCGTTTTCTTCGGCGAGACTGATCTTTTGAATTCGTCAGAAAAGCAGAGACGAGGAATATACGGAAACCAGATTGTCTATATCCCGCAAAATCCAATGACTGCATTGGACCCTTCTATGCGTATTGGCAGACAGATGGATGAAACGCTACGGCTTCATTCCGACAAATCCCGCCAGCAGCGTTACAACTATATTCTGCGGCTTCTGCATGATGTAGGCTTAGATGATCCTGACAGGGTATACAGAGCATACCCCCATATGCTTTCCGGAGGAATGATTCAGCGTGTCATTATCGCAATGGCTATGATGCTTGATGCAAAATTCGTGCTTGCCGATGAGCCGACAACTGCTTTGGATGTGATTCACAGAAATGGAATCATAGATTTATTTTCGCAGATGAAAGCAAATGGAGTTGGGATTCTTATGGTAACTCATGATTTCGCAACAGCTCTTCAATTAGGTGGAAACATGTTGGTGATGAAAGAAGGAAAAATTATAGAATCCGGTGAAGTTCAATCTGTCTTCGATCATACCACAGAACCTTATACAAGGTCGCTGATTGAAGCTTACTCCATTTCCTGTGCTTTCACGAAAGGGGCGGAATCATGATTAAAGTCAACAACCTATCAAAAGAATTTCACGAACAAGGCACAAGCAACGAGCTTCTGGCTGTTGATCATGTAGATTTTACTATTCAGAATGGTTCATTTTGCGCTTTGGTAGGAGAAAGCGGATCTGGTAAAAGCACTTTGGCTCAGCTCATGTGCGGTCTTCTGGTTCCATCTTCTGGAGAGGTGCTGTTTGAAGGAAAAAACATTTCCCTCTGCCGGGGCAAGCAAAAGCAGGTACTGCGATCTAAAATACAGCTGATTCTTCAGGATGGCAAGGGAGCAATGGACCCTCGCTTTACGGTATATCAAATCATTGCAGAGCCAATTCGCAATTTCAGAAAACTCAGCAAAAAGGAAGAAGAACGGGAAATCAATGATCTTCTTACCATGATGGAGCTTCCCGAAGAGATCAAGCTGCGAAAAGCTCATGAGCTATCCGGTGGACAACAAAAACGTGTATGTATTGCAAGAGCGTTAGCGGCTCAACCGGATGTGTTGATTTTTGATGAAGCAGTCAGTGGGCTGGATGTCCTGGTTCGTAAACATATTCTTGATTTGCTGAAGCGACTCCATCAGGAGCGAAAAATGACTTGCTTTTTCATTACCCATGACCTGGACGTTGCGCTATATCTTGCAGACCGTGTGATGGTGATGCGCTGCGGTAAGATTATCGAAGACCGTACATTTCACGGTTCGACAGACTGCTTTACACATCCGTATACCAAGCTTCTGCTGCATTCTATTGCTCCATATTTGGGTTAAACCATTCAATAAATACGTATACCCTGCTGAAAAGCATGATATAAAAATAAAGGAGATTTTGTACATGAAACTGAAAAAACTTTTAGCTTTCGGACTCGCACTTGTGATGTGCCTTGCTATGGCTGCTTGCGGCACGAACCCTGACGAGAAAACCGATGCAGAGCCGGTCTCAATCACTGTCACCGAGAATTGGGACTTTTCTGTAGGCTTCTATCCTGTCATCACGCCTATGGTATCCAGCACTTATGGTGCCGGATTCTGGAGTCGTAATTTTTACAACACTCTGGTAAGCTACGATGATAACGGGAAGATCCAGGGCGAGTTGGCTGAAACCTGGGAAATCAGTGATGACGGCAAGACTTACACCTTCCATCTGCGTGATGGTGTCAAATTTTCTGACGGTACTCCTCTGACTTCCGAGGCAGTAAAGATGACCCTTGAAGCAGTAGTAACCCATCTGGGTCCCCAGAATGGTGCCTTCGGTAAGCTCACTACTTTGTTTGACAAGCTGGAAACCCCGGATGAAAAAACCTTTGTAATGACTTTGAAGACCCCTTATTACGCTGCTCTTGACAATCTGACCATGGCGCTGCCTCTTGGTATTGTGAATCCCGCAGCCTTTGAAGGCGGCGTAGAAAAGGCTTACGAGAATTGCGTGAGTGCAACTATGGGTACTGGTCCCTATATGTTTGACCGGGTCGAGGGAGATACCTATACCTTTATCCGCAATCCCTACTACTGGGGCGAAGCTCCTGAAGTGGACGAGTTCAAAGTCAAAGTGATTCCTGATAATGCTGCAAAAATTCTTGCTCTGCGCAACGGCGAAATCGATGCAATTCTCGGCTCCAGCAGACTTAGCGCAGAAGGCTACACGGAAATTTCCCAGGATGCCGCTTTCGGTCATGCCATGGATGACAGCACCAACCAAACTCGTTATCTGGGTATGAACCTGAATAAGGCTCCCTTTAATGATCCTCTTGTAAGGGAAGCAGTATCCTACGCTGTTAATCAGCAGGAGTTGGAAACCTCTGTTTTCGATGGTCTGGAGACTGCTGCCGAAACCCTCTTTACGAATGAAAAGCCCAACTGCGGTGTGGAGGTTAAGACCTATCCTACCGACATGGAAAAGGCAAAGCAGCTCATGAAGGAAGCCGGCTATGAGGATACCAATGATGACGGTATCCTGGAGAAGGACGGAACTTCTCTCGCCATTCATTTCAACTATTCTCAGAGCCTTGCAAGTGTTGACAATGCAGTTCTTTCTATTGCAGCTTCTCTTAAAGAACTCGGCTTCGATGTTACTATTGATGCAGTAGACATGAACACCTGGTATGGAGCCTTGATGGCTGGTGAATATGATCTGACCTTCTACAATACTGCTGGCGGTTCCTTTGACCCTGCAACAGATATGAGCAATATGGCTCCTGGCGCTATGGGTGATCCGATCCTCTGCCAGTTCTCTGCTTTCTTTGAGAATCCTGAAATTTTCGCAGAATTGGACTCCACTTCTGATTCTCAGCGTGTGCAGGAAATCTATGGAATGATTCTGAATGGTATTGCAGATCAGAATCTTCTGGTGCCTGTAACCGGCACTCACGATCTGGCTCTGTGGAATACTGATAAGATAACTGGCTATGACTTCTACACAGATGCCAGCTACGTAGACATTGCATCTGTTCATGTGAAATAATGTCCAGCAGTGTGGCTGAGGCGGTTACAAAAGAAAGACTTCATTCTTCAGGAGAAGACTATCTAAAAGCCATATTTATTCTTGAAGCGCAACATGGTTCAGTTCGTTCAGTAGAGGTTGCTGAGTACATGAATGTATCTAAAGCGAGCGTTAATCATGCAGTTAGGCACACGCGAAATCAGGCACATTATTTTGAATAATCAGGTTGTCAACTCATCCAGGGCGCTCCATTCACTCAAACACACCGTGCCAAAATCACACAAAAATATTGCCATACATATGGTAGATCACATTAGAAGACTGGGCGTTTTCCCAGCTAACTACGCATTAGATTTAGGCGAATTTATTGACAGCAACGGTAATTCGTATATAGACATTGTAGAGTTAAATCCCATATCATGTTCTATGTGCTATGTAAATAATAGCATCTATGCTGATGTGGTTCCTGAGATTGGCGAATGTCAGCGCCAACTAATGATGGGTGCTGAGTTTTGCTACGATGCCATCGCAAATCCAAAGAATTACGATATGCTGAGAATATCCAATAAGAGTTATACTTATACTTCGGATAACCAATACGCTCTTTTATAGTTTGCATATCATAGAGGGTTTTAGAGCAATTCTGGAAGTGACGCTTGTTTCTTTCTCTGTGTTAAATCTCCGATAGAGTGAGTCCTTCTGGGAGGTCCATCATGAACCTCCCCTGG
>OLPA01002635.1_pt1 | contig 13091 bp, 12 predicted proteins | sample 1672811 | NCBI WGS metagenome assembly OLPA01 (sample SAMEA3136726, study PRJEB25190) | human gut metagenome | biome: human gut; feature: human-associated habitat; material: faeces | place: Austria | collected 2013
AGACGATAGGACGGAATCCGACAATAGGATAGAAGTGACGCTACTCATAGGGATAACTGAAATCAACTTGCCACACATCGCAAGATGAGAAAGCACGAAACCGCCGTATGCGGAACCGCACGTACGGTGGTGTGGGAGGTCGGTAAATGTGAAAATAGGAGGCAAATGCCTTTTATGATTAGCATTTACCTCCTACCCGATTGAAACTTCTTGCATTTAAAGTTTCTTGAATTCTGTATAGATCTTATCAGCAATTTCCTTGAACTCTTCCTCTGTGAGTTTGAGATGCTCCTTGCGGAAGTTTACATCAGCTTCGCTGTTCATTGGGATGAGGTGGATATGGGCATGAGGAACCTCCAGACCCAAAACAACCTGCGCCACTTTCTTGCATGGGAAGGCTGCCTTGATAGCCTTGGCTACCTTCTTGGCGAAAACCTCAAACTCAGCCAGGTCTTTGTCTTCCATATCGAAGATGTAATCAACTTCCTTACGGGGAATTACCAGAGTATGACCTTTGCCGATAGGGCTAATGTCGAGGAAAGCATAGAACTTGTCGCTTTCTGCACACTTGTAGCTAGGAATCTCTCCTGCTGCAATCTTTGAAAAAATGCTTGCCATAATCGCTAATCAATTTATAATTAATAATTTATAATACATATTATCTTATTCTCTTTTTGATGTCGTTGCATCGGCTACTTTCATTTTCTGTAGAGTATATCGGGTTGGCTTACATATAACATAAAAAGGAACCGTCATACGGGCATCACTGTCCGTATGATAGTTCCTTTATTCTTTTTATTCAAATGAAATCTTGTCGATGCGAAGGTTGATGGTGCCGCGAGGAATCTTGATTTCTGCAACCTCACCTACCTTCTTGTTGAGCAATCCCTGTGCGATAGGAGTCTTGATGGAAATCTTTCCTTCCTTCAAGTTTGCCTCGCTCTCGCTCACGATGGTATAAGTCATCTTTGCCTTGTTAGCCATGTTGGTCATCTCTACCTTCGACATAATCTGCACGCTGTCGGTGCTGAGCTGCTTGGTATCGATAATCTTGGCCTCGGCAATGGTGAGCTTCAGGCGATTGATCTTATCTTCCAGATGAGCCTGTGCCTCTTTAGCGGCATCATACTCAGAATTCTCACTTAAATCACCCTTGTCGCGGGCTTCAGCAATTGCGGCTGATGCCTTAGGGCGCTCTACAGATACGAGCTGTTTCAGCTCAGCTACGAGTTTGTCGTAGCCTTCTTGTGACATGTAAGCCATAATTTTCTTGTTGTTTTAATGTTATTAATAATCGGTTGGCAAGTAGCATAAAAAATAAAGAATTCCAGTGCCAGTGAAGCACCGGAATCCTATATCTGTATCTATGTCTCTTGTTTATCCTTTTGTGTATAATTCGAATGCAAAGATAGGACTTTATTTCCGTATCACCAAACTTTTTGGGGGAAATTTTAAAAATATCCTCCTTTTTCCTTCACATAGTTCATTAATTCGCTAAAAATCTGATTATTGCGCAATATCTCCGGGTTGCCTGTCATAATCATCTGCTTTCGGGCACGGGTGATGGCTACGTTCAGCTTGCGGTCGATGATGGCGCCGTCTTCTACGAAACTGTTGCCGGCAAGGAAGTCGAGCTGCCAGATGTTCTGGATGGTGAAACTGTAGATGATGACATCTCGCTGGCTGCCCTGGTACCGCTCTACGGTATCGATACTGATTTTCTCCAGTTCCGGAATGCCGAGCTTTTCGATGCCTTTGCGCACCATGGCTATCTGGTTGCGGTAAGGAACGATGACGCCTACCGTCTTCTTGGCATCGAAACGTTCTCTATAGAAGCGGTGGATGCGGCGAAGCAGGTCTACCACGATTGCTGCCTCGTTGGCATTGATCTTATCGGATACATTCGGTTCCTTGCAGAATTTGGATGGGAGGAATATCATGCGGTGCTCCTTCAGCAGGTCGTCGAGCGCATCTTCTGATGGAAGGGTGTATGACAGTTCTGTCTCCAACTGGTGTGGACATGGCACGGGTTCCAGTTTCTCCCGACGGTAGAACATCCGGTTAGGAAACTCTGCAATCTCGGGATGCATTCTTCCCTGGCGGCGCAGAATGCCGATGAATTCGCTGCGCTCTTCGTAATCTTCCCAATGAATCAGACGTTCGAAGAGGGAGTTGCGGCAGTTGGTAAGACAGATGTCCTGCAGGATGCTCATGTCGATGATGCCACCTTTCTGACTGTCGTTGATGGTAGGAATGCCTGAATCCTGCTCGCTCTGCTGCACCACGGCTGGCAACTGCTTGTAGTCGCCAATGAGGATGAACTTATCTACTGCTGATAAGAGACCGATGAGATTTGGCTCCAGTATCTGGCTCGACTCGTCGATGATGGCAAGCTTGAAGTGCTTCAGCGAGAAGATGAACGGCTTGGAGGTCATCATCGAAGTGGTGCCCACGATTACACGCGTTCCTATTATATATTGTTTGATGGCTTCGAGTTTCGGACAGTCGCTGATGGCTTTCTCTATCAGATAAGGGCGGAACCGCTCATCGCAGGAGTACTCGCTGCCGAGGCGAAGGAATGGGATGCCGGAATCTACCAGCATCTCGCAGATTTCATCTACGGCTCGGTTGGTATAGCTCATCAGGAGGATGGAGGATGCAGGCTGCTGAGCCGTCTTGCCTCCCGAGGCGATGCTTTCTGCTGTCGGCATTCCCGTTCCATCGTTCAATGCTTCTTCTACCATGAACTTCAGGGCACGACTGGTCTTTCCTGTTCCCGGAGGTCCCACGAGCAGGAAGTAATCCTGTGCTTGCTTGGCACGGAGAATGATGTCGTCCAGTACATCATCGTAATGTCTGGTTAATGTAAGCGAGGCATCTCTTTGCGGAGCACGCTGTCCCAGCAGCAGGTCGCGCTTCTCCTTGGGTGCACAGATAAACTGGTGCAGGTTGCGGATGCTTCCGCCTGTCGATGCATCGCTCGTTCCATGTTCTATGGCGTAAGGCAGATTCATCTCGAAGATATCGGCATTCTGCTGTCCGTCGGTGAGATGCACCACAATCTCATCGCTGTGAATCTCCTGCAGTATACCTTTATATAATATAGCCTTTCTCACATCGGGTTCTTCCTTCAGCTTGTAGGTATAGAGATATACCATGTCGCCGATGCGGAAGTTGGGCAGGAAGTCTTTTCCCTGGTCGGGCACGCTCAGGATGATGGTATCATATCCGCTTCCTGCACTGCTCTGTTCCTTTCGGATGATGTGCAGGTCGGTATAGATATTGCCGGCATCTTTCTTTTCGGCGAGTGGCATGGTCCAGAGGTCGGAACTGGATGTGTTGGTACCTTCCTGTGCGCCCACCTTGCTGATCATCTGTTCCCGCAACACGAAGGTCATCATGCGGCAGAAGTAAGCCTCCTCTAATGGGGTGAGGTTGTGGAGCGGACTGGTGATGGCTTCTATCTGCGGCTTCAGATACTTGTTGTAGAAGAAGTCCTGTGTGCCTGCTACATTGAGCACATCGGGTGTAAACTCGTTGAGTGCATGTTCAAAACCTTCCTTGGCTATCTCGAAAGAGGCGGCTACCAGCTGGTTGCGGTAAGTGATGGCTTCCTGGAAGAGTTTGTGGTAATACGCCACCACCATCAGTCCGTCTTGCGGCTGATACTTGGAATAGAGCAGACGGATATTCACGCGGTCGTTGCTCAGCTTGAAGTTGTGCTGCAATACGCCATAGTAGAGCAGCAGCTGCACATAGTGTGGCTCCAGCTGATAACTGTGATACCCCGGATCAACCTGATGGGTTTCGATATTCATGTTGCGTCCCGATTTCTGCTCCACCAGCAGTTTGCAGTCGGTGGTCATCAGGTCCACACGTCCCTGTATGCCGAGTGCTTCGCAGACGAACGAAGGTTCGAGGATGGCTTTCTTCCTGTCGTAAAGACTTTCGCCACGGAAGGCTGACATCTGTGCCTGCGATGCGGTGCGGGGAAAGAGAATATCCACTACCTGCTGCAGATTGAATGCCTGCTGGTTGGCATCGGTATAGAATTTCTTGGCATCAAACCAGGGACAGGTGCAGAACTCCAGTGCTTTCTCCCTGAAATTCGTCTTTATGGTTTCGTTCATCTGGTATTTGCCGTTTGTATTGATGATGTCATCCAGCGCAGCACCGGCAAAGTTACCGAGCAGGGTAGCCTGGGTGTTGGCACGGGGCTTCATCTGGTTCAGCAGATAGAGCAGGGGATGATGACCGAAAGCCGTGAAGCAGGTGGCAATGCTACTGATATCTACCAGATAATCGGGTTCTACCACGATGAGTCGGGGAGTGATGACGGGCTGTTTCACCTGACAGTCGAGCAGGTTGAGCTGCATACCTTCCTTCAGGATATCCCAGAGATAGGTATGGTCGATAGGGTTCTCTTCATCTTTCAGTTGAACGAGATATTCCTCTTCGTCAGCATCCTGGTCAATATCCACGCGGATGAAATCGCTGTCCCAGTTCTTCACGATGCAGCGGATGCGGCGGTTGTTGATTTCCAGTCCTTTCTGATAAGGGCGGTTGGTATGGGGAATGAGCACGTTCAGCTCGTGGGGAACATCCACTCCGAATACGGCAGAGATGAAGATGGCTAGGGCACGTGCATCATATTTCAAATCTTCGCTTGAGAGCGGTTCCTGCGAATTACTGTGCCGGCGCATGGTCTGGATGGCAATCTTGTCTGCCACCTTGATGCCGTGAGCCTTACAGAGATAATCTACCTGGGAGAAAAGGTTACCGAAAGCCTGTTTCGTTTCCTTTACTCCTTCGTGGCAGCAGAGGATGAGCGTATCGTGCATCATCTTGTTGCGTGTCTTCGGCTCCAGTTCGGGGAGTATCAAAAGTTCTCTTACCCTAAGGAAGAGTTCTGCGGCGCTGATATTGTTTTGATTCATAGGCTACAAAGTTACGAAAATTATAACTACTCTTATAATAAAGGTATTTATAATTATTGATAATTAACTGTTGAACAGGAATGCGTATTTAAGGAAATTTAGGGCGTTCGTGCAAAAAAATGTAGTAAAGTGTCGGATATTCGTGCGAAAAAGTGTATCTTTGCAGCAAAAGTACTAAAAAATAATGCATGAAATGCTTGCCATATCATTTCTTTTTTGTATATTTGTAGCCCCCAATTGAAAGAAGGGGTATTATTAATCTAAAAATATTAAGCAATGACAAAGGAAGAATTGATGCATAGAGCCATTGAGCTCTCAAAGAATAGCGTGAAGACGGGTGGCGGACCTTTTGGTGCTGTGATTGCCAAGGATGGTATTATCATCGCTGAGGCTTCCAACAGTGTAACCATCGACCTCGACCCTACGGCTCATGCCGAAGTGAACTGTATCCGACAGGCTACCCGCAAATTGAAGACCTTCAATCTGGAAGGTTGCGAGATCTATACCTCCTGCGAGCCTTGCCCGATGTGCCTGGGTGCCATCTATTGGGCACATCTCGACCGTATCTATTATGCCAACGACCGGAAGGATGCGGCAAAGATAGGTTTCGATGATGAGTTTATCTACGAGGAGATAGACCGCAAGATAGAAGACCGCCACAAGCCGATGATTGCCCTGATGCGCGATGAGGCGCTCGGTGCTTTCCGCATGTGGGAGGAAAATGCGGAAAAGACGGAGTATTAATTAATAAGATAAAAAGGGAAGGTTGCACGGAATATGAACAGCAGCCTTCCTTTTTTCGTAGATTCTTCTTGTATTCTATCATGCGGGATAGAGAAAAATGGAGAAAAGGAACGATTTCTCAGATTTTCTTTGTAATTTTGTCGCCAAATTCAGAAAAGACCCTGAATTGATGGATAATGGAATTTCTCTAATTATTATGACGACAATGGAACAGTCAATAGAAAATCTCTACAAATTAGACGGCAGAGTGCCCGTAGGTAAAGCACTCCCATTTGGTCTTCAGCATGTGCTGGCGATGTTTGTCAGCAATATTGCGCCAATCATGATTCTCGCTGGTGCGATAGGTTTGGACAGTTCGGTGAGCGCCGTGCTTATCCAGAACTGTATGGTCATCGCCGGTATCGGTACCTTGGTGCAGCTTTATCCGGTATGGCGTATCGGTTCTCGCCTTCCTATCGTGATGGGTATCTCCTTCACCTTCCTTTCGCTCGCCATCGCCATTGCCGGTGCTCATGGTATGGGTACTTTGATAGGCGCTGTCATCATTGGTGGTCTGGTAGAAGGAACACTCGGACTTTTCGCCAAGTATTGGATCAAGCTTATTCCGCCTGTAGTAGCCGCTACTGTGGTAACAGCCATCGGTTTCTCGCTCCTTCCTGTTGGTGCCAACTCTTTTGCGGGTGGTCAGGGTGCTGCTGATTTCGGTAGCATGAACAATTGGGTTGTGGGTTCTGTCACTTTGCTGGCTTGTCTGCTTTGTCAGATTTTCGCCAAGGGTTTCTTGCGTTCACTCTCTGTATTGGTAGGACTGTTGGTAGGTTATGTTCTGGCTCTGTTTATGGGAATGATAGATTTCAGTGGACTTTCTGGTCTCTCTATCGTAGCTTTGCCAAAGCTTCTTCCATTTACACCTGAGTTTAATATCGGTGCTATTCTCTCGGTGGTAGCTGTATATCTGGTTTCTGCCACAGAAACGATTGGTGATACTTCTGCGCTCTGCAACAGTGCGTTGAAGCGTCTGGGGATGGATGCAGGGAATGCCATAAACGCCATGAGGAAGGGAGGCAATGCGATGGTTTCGTCAGTTCGGTTTCTGGTCTTTTCGGTTGTACTCCTATCACTTCTTTCAGTCAGAACGTAGGTTTGGCAGCGATGTCGGGAGTGGTGAACCGCTTTACTATTGCCATGGGTGCCATTATCATGATTATCGGTGGTATCTTCCCAGCTATCGGTTATGTACTTACTACGATTCCTCAGGCTGTATTGGGCGGCTGTACCATCATGATGTTCGGTAGCATCCTCTTTGCCGGTTTCGGCATGATGGCGCGTACCGGCTTCTCTCAGCGCAACATGGTCATCGTGAGCCTCTCGCTCAGCGTAGGTCTCGGATTCACATCTGCAACAGGTATGTTCAACATCTTCCCAGAGATTGTACGCACCGTTTTTGCAGATAACTGTGTGGCAGTAGTCTTCCTGCTCGCCGTTATCCTGAACCTCGTGTTGCCGAAGAATCTGGATAAGGCATAAGAATCAAAGATATTTATAGATAAAAAGGTGCAACTCACAAGTAAGAAAGTGAGTTGCACCTTTTTTGCTATAAACTGTTAACTATAAACTATTAACTAAATCACTGTCCTCCCAGTCTTTCGAAGAAGGTGATGATTTCTTCGAAGGTCTTGAATTCATCGCTGCCGTATTCTATCGTCGTACCCATGAAACCATCGCATGGGCTAGGGTCGATGAAGTAATCGCCGTAGAGCAGGTTCTTCTGGTTGCAGAAGATGATGTGGTTGTAGGCTGGGGTAGAGAGGTATTCCTCCACCCAAGTCTGTACCTTCGCCATGTATTCATGGTCGTTGGTTGGCGCTGGGGCTACGATATATACGTTGTAATGCTCTATCAGCATTTCGTAAGCCTTGTGCATCGAGCTGGTTGCCTTCATGTAACTGTCGTGCAGGGCATCGAAGTCGATGTATACGATAGGGCGCTCCTTGCTGTTCTGCTTGTCGTCAATCCAGCGGATAACCGGACAGAGATAGTGGAATGCTACCTTGTCGATAAGTCGGTGCTCGCCATGGAATGGGATGGCGAGTGGATAGTGCTCATGGAAGAGGTCGAAGGTATGGACCAGCGGATCAGCATCGCCGAAGAGACCGTAAACACGTTGCTGTTCCTCGGGAGTAATGTCCTGGAAGCAACGCTCGGTAAAGTCACGGTATTCCTTGATGAGGCCTTTGTTAACCATCAGTTCGTTCACTCCGTCCTTTCTCGGGTTCTGGAATTCCTGCTTGCCGGTCATGCTGCTCATCGTATTGCCCATCTCGAAGGCAGGGTTTACGAGGATGCGGTCGAATCCTTTCAGTAGTTCGGTATACATGCCTCCCATCGAGGTACCGATGATGAGGTCGGGCTTCTCAGTCTCCGCCATCTTCTGCAGCATCTCTATGGCCTCTTCCGGATGTACCGGGATGTCTTCAGCCAGGAGGGTGGCATTCGGCATCAGTTCCTGCAACATCTTTACGGTGCCGCTCTGTGCAGAAGAGAGGAAACCGTGAACATACATGATTTTCTTGCCCGCCATGAGGTCGGGGAATTGTTTGATATATGGATTCATATTCTTATAGTTTTATAGGGGGTATCATATCATGCTCCCTGAACATCTTATTCATTTCTGCTGCAAAATTACGCTAAATTGCAGACAAAACAAAATTATTGGGCGATAAACTTCCTTGTTTGCGAAAAAAGTAGTAATTTTGCACCCAATAATCATATTAAAGTTCAAGTCATAATGGATTTACTGAAAGAAAGAATTATGCAGGAGGGCAGATGCTTTCCTGGTGGAATCTTAAAAGTAGACAGCTTTGTAAACCATCAGATGGACCCTATTCTGATGATGGACTTAGCTAAGGAATTCGTGCGCCTTTTCAAGGATATCAAGTACAACAAGATTGTTACTATTGAGGCTTCGGGCATCGCGCCTGCCATCATGGTAGGTTATCTGACCAATCTTCCTGTTGTATTTGTGAAGAAAAAGCAGCCTAAGACTATGGAGGGTATGATTACCTCTGTGGTTCACTCTTTTACAAAGGACCGCGATTATACGGTTTGTGTGAGCAACAGTTATCTTACTCCTGAGGACCATGTTATCTTTATCGATGACTTCCTTGCCAATGGTAATGCGTCTAAGGGCGTGATGGACCTTTGCGAGAAGGCTGGTGCCAAGATTGAGGCGATGGGTTTCATCATCGAGAAGGCTTTCCAGCATGGTGGTGACTTCCTGCGCAAGGAGGGAATCCGTTATGAGGCGCTCGCTACCGTAGAGAGCCTGGACGATTGCAAGATTGTCTTGAAGTAAAACATCTTATTATATATATTAAAAGCCGCCTGTAATAGGGCGGCTTTTTTATTTGATAATGTCTGCGGCATAGATGCCCATTACTTTGTATCCGTTCGGATTCGGGTGGAGCCAGTCGTTGCTGGCATATTCCCGCTTCATCCTTCTGTCATCATTCGGGTCTTGAAGCAGCTTGGCGAAGTCTAGAATGCCATCTGCTTTCTTTGCCTGACTTCGAATCCAGTCGTTTACATAGAGTCGGGCTGCTTCGTGGAAATGGCTGTAGTAGCCGGCACCCTTGAAAGGCGTGATGGTGCCCAGATAAACTTTCATCTTCCGGGCCTTCGCCTTCCTCATCATTCCCTGTATGCTCTCTATAATCTGGCGGGCTACCGTCTCGCTGTTGCCGCTCTTGGCAGCACCTATGTCGTTGATGCCTTCAAAGATAATTACCTTCTTTACGCCGCTCTGCATCAGAATGTCTCGGTCGAAGCGTTCCTTGGCGAGTGCCCCGAAACCGCCCGGCACGGTTACGCGGTTGTTGCCGATGCCCAGGTTCAGTACACCCTGGTTGGTTATCTTATGTTTCAGCTGCAGCATCTCCGACATAACATCCGGCCACCGGTTCTGGGCATTATCCGTAGAACATTTGCCGTCGGTGATGGAGTTGCCCATGATGGCGATGGCGCTCATGTTGGTGCTCATCGTATACACATCGATACCGCTGATGTTGTACCAGTGGTTCTCGCGGAAAGCCTTTTCGAAGTTGGAGTGGGCATTGGTTACTCCCTTCATGATATAAGAGGTGGTACGTGAGCCCATGTGAACGGTAGGCACATCGGGAGCCGAGGTGTAGTTGATGGTGATGGCTACGCGCTCCAGGTTCTTGAGATTGAACTTCAGGGCATCGCTCACTATCTGTCTGCCGGCAGGGATAGTAGCCTTGTAGCTGTTGCCGAACTTGAAGTATTGAGCCGATTTGGCATCAATCTTGAAGGAGTCTTTGGCGTGGGCGATATAGATGGAGCGTATCACTACGGGTTGCATCGAGTAGATATTGCTCAGTTTCAGTCTTATCACGTCGCCTCCCACGCTTACCTTTACTATCTGGCGAACCGAACGGTTTGTCATGTTGTTATTATAGGGCATAAACGCTTTCACCACAGTCTGCGGTGCCGTAGCCCAAGTTCCAATCCATGTTTGTGCCGCCATCTGTAGTGTGTATGTGCAGATGAAGCATAGTATCATTATAAATCTTTTCACCTTGTTGTATTTTTTAATTATAATCCTTGCGCCCGATGAGCCGTCTCGTTATGCATTATCTCATAAAAAGGGTCGATGCCATTAGAGGCACCGACCAATTCTGTTTATAATGATTTGATATTTTCTTCCGATAGCCCTGTGAATTGCATGATTTGCTCTATAGGCAGACCAGCTTGACGCATTTTTAGGGCGATGGCATTTTTTTCTTCAGTTTTACCTTCTGCTCTACCTTCTGCTCTACCTTCTGCTCTACCTTCCGCTCTGCCTTCTGCATGCCCTTCTAATCTAGCGTTTCCAAGAACGTCATTTTGAATCATGATGGCATTGACATGTTCATCGTAGGCGTGCCGTTCGGCATTCGACATAGAGTAGTATTTCAGCTTCTCGCGAGCTTCTTGCAATCCTGGTGCTTTCGTGTCAGGATTGATGACTCCGTTTTTGAGGTAATCAACCCATTCCTCCAATGGAGACTTGGCAACCTTGTTGAACTCATTTACGCGCACTAGCATATAGGTTGGGAATAGTTCGGCAGGCGACTTTCTCACGATTGTATCTTTCTCCTTGGTACTGATGATGAGTTGGTCTTGCGTATGCAGGCCGATAAAATTGTTTTGTCCTACATAGATATAGTCCGACCCTTTGCCAAGGTCAAAATAAAGTATACTAATGGAATATACCTTTTTTACTTCTTTGTAGGTGTTGCCGAGATTGATATGCTCGGTAATAGCCTTTGCCACCCCATAGAGTACGCGCTCCAGATAATACAGCTCACTTGTGTTCTGTATCTCCACGATGATGATGTCCCCTTTGCTATTTTTCGCCTTGATGTCAACTCTGTTAAACTTGTCGTCGGCTTCCTGTTGATTACCCTCGCTTTCCAATATGTCGATAATCTTGATAGGCTCACCGATAAACACAGTAAGGAATCCCTCAAGTACTCCAAAGTTAGCCTTCTGACGAAGCAATCGTTTGATTGCCCAATCGAATCGAATGTATTTATCTTTTAGCTCTTCCATATAGATTTCCTCCTAAAATTAATATTCGGTTGCAAAGTTACGCTTTTCTTTTGAAAGAAGCAAGGATTTTTGGGAAAATGTTTGAGTTGTAAAACTACTATTGTACTGTCAATGAGTTTATACTTGTACAACAGTAGGCTTATGGTTGTACAACTAAAGGGTATACAGTCGTACGACTAAAGAGTGTGTAGTTGTATGATAAAGAGGTGTTGTCACTAGGCTCGGCAGACCTGCTGACTGCAGTCGGCAGAGCTGCTGACTAGGCTCAGCAGAGCTGCCGAGCCTAGTGGGAATCTTCAAGAAGCAGTCTGCTTGAACCTCAGATACAGACTCCTTGAACCTCCTAATCTATATCTTTGACCCAGCGCAGTCGTATCCTTGTGCCAGATGAGCCGTCTCGTTACGCTTATTCAGCCGCATTGTTATACTTGCTCAGCCGCCTTGTTGACCATGTTTTTCGTTTAAGGTCTCAATTTGCGACCTTAAACGTTTTGCTTTTGCATACCTTTATCTCAAATGTGGTGCAACTTCTCCGTTCGGCAATAATATTCCAGCCTCAATGAGGAATTTTCTTGCAGCTTCTTTGCTTGCAACCGAAGCCTTTCTTGCAGCCTCTAATCTTTCTTGTCTTTTGCTATCAAATAAATCCATATTCTACCTCCTTGTTTTAAAAGTGAACATTTCTTCTGCAAAGATTATGCAAACGAGCGCAATGTAAGCTTGCTTACAAATTGCCGAGCGCCGCTAATCTTCTGCAAAGATACGCTTTTCTTCTGAAAGATGCAAGGAATTTCGGGAAAAGTTTTGGAGATTAGGAGATAAAGTATTATCTTTGCCATCAGATTCAAAAACGAATAATCAAACTGAGTTATGATAGTAAGACCAAAGCGCATTTATCGCAAGCGCATACCATACGGCATGCAGAATTTTGAGGATGTCATAAAAGAGGATTGTTACTATGTGGACAAGACTCCTTTCATAGAGCAAATAGAAGAATCCAACAAGTATTTCTTCTATATTCGCCCTCGCCGTTTCGGCAAGACACTTACCCTCTCCATGCTTGAGAATTACTATGACATCAACAAGAAAGACAAGTTTGATGAAATCTTTGGCAAGCTATACATCGGGCAGAATCCTACACCAGAGCATAATACATATCTCATCATCCACCTCAATTTTGCCGAGGTGGCAGCAGACCAGCTGGCAGAGAATTCGTTACATCATTCTTCCTTCCCTGAAAGGAACCTTTATCATTCTGCTTCTGTTTGCGCTTGGCGGAATCATGAAAGGAAACTTTGGTTTGTTCTGGAACCTGACAGGTGGTGCGAATTCACAGTTGTTCCCGACAACTGATATCATTGAAACCTTTGTATACCGTACAATGACGACACAGAATAACTTTGCAACATCTTCTGCCGTAGGTTTGTATCAGTCTATTTTTGGATTTGTTCTGGTTATGTTCAGCAACTGGGTGGTAAAACGACTTGATCCGGACTATGCACTGTTTTAGGAGGAGAAGAAAATGAAAAATCGTAATAAAATCAAACTGGATCCAGGGACGCGAGCTTTACGAATTATCTCCTACGTATTTGTGAGTATTTGGGCGCTCATCTGCTTACTTCCATTTATCCTGGTTATTTCTGCATCTTTCAGTACCGAGAGTATTGTAGCGAAAGAGGGATTTGGGCTTTTACCCAAAGGGTTTACTCTGAGTGCATATGAACTGGTATTTCGTTCACCTAAAATGATTCTTGGCTCATACGGAGTTACCATTGCACTGACGGTATGCGGAACAGT
>OLPA01002636.1_pt1 | contig 13088 bp, 14 predicted proteins | sample 1672811 | NCBI WGS metagenome assembly OLPA01 (sample SAMEA3136726, study PRJEB25190) | human gut metagenome | biome: human gut; feature: human-associated habitat; material: faeces | place: Austria | collected 2013
GAAGCGCCGCACCATGCACGCAGCCAGCGCGCGCAGGCTTTCGCTGTCCGCGGCAAGGGGCCGCCCCAGGGCCAGCCGGGCGAAGCGCCCCGCAAACGCCGCCGCGTCCGCTTTGAGCTTATCGTATTCAAAGCCGTACAGCAGATGGGTGGGCTGCACCGCCGCATCCTCCACTCCCGCGGCCGCAAGCGCCTCCAGCGCCTCGGGCAGGCTGGGCACGGGCTCTCCCCGTGCGGCCAGGATGCGGCGGATCGTCGGGCTGGTGTACGCGCGGCAGAACGCACGCTCCGGCGCCCCGGCGGCAAGCACGCGTTCCACCGCCTCGATATCCTGCCGCGCGCGCGGCACGCTCGTGCCGAAGCTGACGGCCAGCAAAGCCTGTTTCATGGTTTCCACTCCTGTTCCAGTTCCTCCACAGTGTGCGGCGGCGCGGCAAGGCCCAGCACGCGCCCCACGCGGTACAGCACCGGCTGCTCCAGCCCGCATGTCCGCAGCAAAGAAACATTTTCAAAAATCTCCCGCGGTTCCCCGTCCCCCGCCAGCCGTCCCCCGCGGAACACCAGCACCCGGGTGGCCCAGCGCCATGCGAAATCCACGTCGTGCGTTGCAACCATAAGCCCCAGGCCCTGCTCCGAGAGCATTTGAAGATTTTGTTCCAGCAGGCGGGTATTTGCCGGGTCCAGGCTGGCCGCTGGCTCGTCCAGCAAAAGCATCTTTTTTAGTTAAAATATTTTCGATATCTTCTTCATTAAAGACTTTTTGAGTCACCCCATCAAAAGATGCTTCTTGTTTCGCTAATAACAGTTCATCATAAGCTGCATTAAAAACTGTTTCATATTGATAAGGAATATAAGGCATTGATAATTCCTCTACAATAATATTAATAGCTTCTTCAAACTCTTCTAAATCTTTTAAAATCGATACATAAATAGCAACAACATCATAATAAGTTTCTCCAGCAAGAACTTTTGCTTTCATACCTTCTCTTTTAGCTTGTTGTAACTCTTTCAATCCATATAAACAAACAAGTCTTTGATAACGTACTTGTTCATTATCCATATCATTTAAATATTGCAACGCTTCTTTATATTGACCTGTTTCAATTAAATCTTCTATCATTTTTCTTCTTCATCCTCATCATCATCTAATTGTAAATCATAAGTGATTTCGGGTTGTGTTTGTTCTTCTTCATGTAATTTTTGAATCATTTCACTATAACCCTCTAGTTTCCCAGTCTTCACAAAATCATCATCAGTAAGTGGCACAACTATCCCTCCTTCATTTTCGCTATTATAATATAAAATAAATCTTCAAAAAAGGCAAATTTTAAGACTATTTTATCACTCTTTTCATATTTTAAATAGTGAGGTGATTTCATGTATAAAAAATATTTAAGAAATATTTCAATGATTTTTTTATGTGCTTTTGCAACCTTTGTTTATTTTAAAAATGATGATGTTAAAACAGTGAAAAAGAAAGTCAATATGCAAACAGTTATTTTTAAAGATCAAGATGAAACGCTTATTCCTGTTTCTGTAGATATTGGTGTTAAGGATAATAAGGAAAATAATATTCGAGGGATTATTGAAACAATGAAATCAAAAGATTTTACTCAATTAGGACTTTATCCTATTTTTAATAAGAAATTAGAACTTAATGCTTTAATTATGGAAAGTAATCAACTTACATTTGATTTTACAAATAATTTTAAAGTATCAAATAATCAACAAGCTTTAGATATTTGTGAAGCTCTTAGCTATTTATTTTGTAAAGATGGTATTTCTAAAATCAATATGAAAATAGATGGTAAAGCTGTTTCTTCATTTGAAAACACAACAATACCATTAAGTTGTATCACTCCTAATTTAGGTATTAATAACTTTGAAACATCCACTTTTGATCTTTATCAAACCTCTTCCGTCCTTGTTTATAACGAAAAAGAAATTGCTGGAAAAACATATTATATTCCTACAACAACACGTATTCAAAACACAAATCAAACAATTGATCAAAAAGTATCTTTATTATTAGATCATTTTGAAAATAATACTAAAGTAGAAACAACTAAAAAATCACAATTAAACGATGGCTTACTTTCTATCTATTTATCATCACGTATTCTAGATAATAGCGAAAATATTTCCCCTACTCTTTATAGTCGTCTCGAAAAATCATTTTTATCACTTCCTGATGTTAGTTCAGTCCATATCTATATTAATAATGAACTTATTCAAGAAGATCAAAATGTAAGTACATCAATCGATAATATTGTACAAATCTAGTAAAGTTTTGTTATAATGTTTTTGGTGATGAAAATGAAAAAAATAGTAGTAATGTCAGATAGTCATGGTTATCATCAAATGATTAATCGTGTAAAAGAACTAGAACCCGATGGAGATTATTATGTTCACTGTGGTGATAGTGAAGCTGAAACATATATGATGCAAGATTGGTTATGTGTTAAAGGAAACAATGATTGGTATAGTGATTTTCCAAATCAAATCAAATTTAAAGTTGAAGATTTAAACTTTTTAGTTGCTCATGGGCATCGTTTTGGATATATGGATCGTGAAACAAGTATGATCTATACTTTGCAAGAAGCAAACTGTGATGTACTACTTTCAGGACATACGCATGTTCCTATGTATAAAGAAGTTGATGGTTATACACTTATTAATCCTGGATCTACAACTTTACCTCGTGGAGGAAGTAATCGAAGTTATTGTGTTATTTATGTAGAAGGTAAAGATTTAAAGGTTGAATTCAAAAATTTAGATGATTTTTAAAAAAGTATTGCTTTTTAAAAAAATATATGCTATTCTAGTTGAGCAGTTGAAAGTAAGCAATGTCTACGTAGCTCAGCTGGATAGAGCACACGCCTTCTAAGCGTGCGGTCAGGGGTTCGAATCCCTTCGTGGACGCCATTTAATAAACAACAACCTTTGGGTTGTTTTTTATTTTATACAAACGTTTAATCCAGAGATAAATATCTCTGGATTCTATTTTTACTATTTTGTTATTTTTATAAATTATTCAATTATATTTGTGGACCACATTTATTTTTTTAACTTAATCCTGACAATGATCTCATAACAAGATCAACATCCCTATTTTCTAATTCTTGTATAATATGTAAATACGTTTTTTGTGTCGTATTCATACTAGAATGTCCTAATCTTCTTGCTACACTTGCAATCGATACCCCAGCAAATAAAAGTAAAGAAGCATGTGTATGTCTTAAACCATGTATTGATATAACTGGAACTTCTGCTTTTTTACAATATCTTTCTAAAACACCATTTACTGTTGAATTGTATACTTTTCCTTTAACAAAAATTGGTTGATCAGCCGGTAAATCTTTAATCAATTGAGAAAATTGAATCAAAAATAGTTATCTTAATTTGTGATTGTATTTAATTTTATTGTGTATAGAGTTTGCGGTTTAACAACAAAACGGTCGATACTTAACTGCATCAAGTCCTCACGTCTTATTCTAGCAAAAATCCACATGGTAACAAAACGAATATCCTAAATTATGATATTAAAAGAACGTCTTATTCTAGCAAAAATCCATATGGTAACAAAACAAACTGCTAACAATCCAGCATTTGTAGTAGGTCTTATTCTAGCAAAAATCCATATGGTAACAAAACAAGTTGTGTATCAGTAACCGCCACATAAGGGTCTTATTCTAGCAAAAATCCATATGGTAACAAAACAAATGCCAAAGATTCAATCTTTTCAATTGCGTCTTATTCTAGCAAAAATCCATATGGTAACAAAACGATTACAAGCTTTTAATCAAGTTATATATAGTCTTATTCTAGCAAAAATCCATATGGTAACAAAACCACTAAGCATATTAGATACACAATCATCAAGTCTTATTCTAGCAAAAATCCATATGGTAACAAAACTGTCTGTGTAGCTGACAATGTCTCATCAAGGTCTTATTCTAGCAAAAATCCATATGGTAACAAAACCTTTCCGGACAATACGTATGAAATAAATCTGTCTTATTCTAGCAAAAATCCATATGGTAACAAAACGCTATCATGCAGAACTAAAACTGCATAAGTGTCTTATTCTAGCAAAAATCCATATGGTAACAAAACAGCGTCTCATCAGCGTACGCACTGGATTATGTCTTATTCTAGCAAAAATCCATATGGTAACAAAACTTCATATTTCATCTTTCTATCTCCTATTCAGTCTTATTCTAGCAAAAATCCATATGGTAACAAAACGTAAATCCGTAGGGGTATTATCCTTATTATGTCTTATTCTAGCAAAAATCCATATGGTAACAAAACATAAAACGCTCGATTTAATAACATTTGATTGGTCTTATTCTAGCAAAAATCCATATGGTAACAAAACTATTCGTATAATTCAAAAGTCTTAATTGCAGTCTTATTCTAGCAAAAATCCATATGGTAACAAAACAGTTTGAGCATCAGTATCTTTCAATCTCGAGTCTTATTCTAGCAAAAATCCATATGGTAACAAAACCTCAAATACATGTTACCATATATTTAAAAATAATAAAATATTAAGTATTTTAAATAGTTATAGATATATCAAGTTTAGTTTTTATATTATTTTTTATCATTTCTTTTGCCTCCTGGAGTGTACATACTCCTTTATCTATATAAATATTATATATTTGCTCATCATCATTTAAATCAAAAATAAGATTATCAAACATATAAACATCTTTTATATTTAAATTTTTATTTGTTTTATAAATCATAACAATAGTAAAGCAATTTTTCATATTTATAAGATGGTCATTTATTTCTTTTGTTAGATAGGGTATATCAATTAAACAAATTGTTTTGTTTAATTGATGGCTTGCTATGTAATTTATCATTTTTAATTGAATTAAGATAATTTCGTTATATGATAAATCATATTCATTAGCTTGATCTTCTTCTTTTAAAAATATAGGTAATAGTATTTTTAAAAATTGTTTTGGTGTATATGTTATAAATTTTGGGTATATTAATTCATTATCTAATTCATTTGTAAATGATTCTAGAAGTAGATTAATAGTATTTATTGTATCTTGATTTTCTTCTTGAGCTATAAGTGTTTCTAAATATTTAGCAATAAGAGAATGTGTTGTAAGTTTTAAATCATTGCTTAATGAATATTGATGATTTACTTGATAAAAATCAATTTCTTTTACTTTGATAGCTTTATCATTAAGAAGTACTTGGGCTTGACCTATATTATTGGTAGAATATTCACTTTCTTTTGATAACAAAAATTCTTCTTTTATTATTTTTATAAAATCATATTTTTCTTCAAAATTATTTCCAATACAATATTTTATATAATCTATTTGTAAGTCATATCTTTTATTTCCTTTTTTTACTGTCAGTAAATTCATAATTTTATAAAAGAATCTGCATTTACTGTTTTTTCTTGATTAGAGACCCCACCAACTATTATTTCTATTTTTGAATACTGTTTTTCAGTAACTAATAGTAACCTAATTTGTCCTTCTTTAGGAACATTCTTTTTTAATATATTCACATGTTTTACAGCTGCTTCTCTATTGGGAAAAATCTTACAATAGACTGAAAATTGCATCATCATATAACCATTTTTTATTAAATATTTTCTAAAATGTGTATATATTTTTATTTCTTTTTTTGTTTTCATTGGGAGGTCAAAAAATAAAACCAATCTCATAAATTCATAAATCATATAAAATTGGTTTAGGAAATAAATAGATATTTTGACCTGTTTCTAATTCTTTTATAATACTTTCTAAATAAACATAAATTGCATTATTAACAGTTTGTTTTCTACCATCAATTTCTAATTTTTTTGTTGTAAGTCGAATCAATGCCTCTTTATGTTCTTGTTTAAATAAAATATCTTCCATCATATTATTATAAACATAATGATCTACAATAGGTCTAAATACTTCTATCACATCATCACTTAAATTAAACATATTTTGCTTACCTCTATGAAAAATACCTAAATTAGGTAAATACCCTTTAGCAACAATAATCGATGAAATTAATGACCTAAAAATACTATATCCATAATTTAATCCTGCATTAACTACATCATCATCAAATCTAATAAAATTATCACCGAACAATTCTCTAAAATACATTTTAGCTGCCAATCCTTCTCTATTCGTTATATCATCTTTTTCTACTTCATTTTCAAATTGGTAAAGTTTATTAATTACATCTTGATTTTTATTATTTATTTTGAGTATTTCTGCTTGATTATGTATTTTAGCTCTTACTATTTTTTGATGCATTATTTGTTTTCTATCATTATCCCATGCTATTTGTTTATTAATATTCCCACTTTGAGAAAAATGACCATTCATTGGTAATATATAACTTTTGGGAATATGATCTATTCCACATATTACCGTACATACATTATTTTCTGTTAACTTATTTATTAAAGGTATACTTAAACTTGATTTATAATTATCTATAACTAATATTTGAATATCTGAAATTGGTAATAGAATATCGTTGTCATTATAGACAACTTTTAAATTATCTAAGTATAGTTTCAAACATTCACATTTTTCAATATATATGATCCTATGACTCATTTTTTATAAAAGAAAAAGGCTCCGAAGAGCCGAATCCGGGATAAACCCTTGTTTTGTTAGGTCATATAAATTTTTGCTAGAATACAACCATCTATATTATAGACTAATCGAACTCTAATTTCAATCTATTTTCTTTAATTTCGTACATATTTCCTAAAACGTCTGTTGCGAATTTTTGAACTTTAATAATAGGACCAACTGATGGCATCAATTGCTTTTTACATTGTGTATTAATTGGTTTAACTTCAAACATTCCTGCTTTATCATTATTAGTCGCTGTAAATTTTAAAATTTCATAATGTTTACCATCATGATATTGTGTTTGTCCATCATTGATTGAAGTATCATAAACATATTTTTGACCTTCTTTTTTTATTACCCCAATTAATTCATCTCGATGCATTGAACAAACAAATTTCCAATCACTATCAATACCTTTTTTTACTTTTTCTTCATTATACCATTTTTCATCAATAACAAATTTATGAATTGTTTCTTTATAGAAAACATCTTTGTATCTTACTGTAACAAATTTATATTTACCTTCGGAAGATACATAAAAATCTGTTCGATATGGACTAATTTGTTTTAAAATTACTTTTTTGTTATTGGTATTATAATTATCAGTAATTGGTAAATGATTACCTAGTTTTTCTGAATAGAATTTTATAGATGTAATTGCTGGACCATTATTCTTTTTAGAATATTTAGTAATTGGCGTTTCTCTATATGCTGTTAAAGGGCTTTCTCCTTTTAAAGCATACTTACCTTTTTTATCAATTACATAATATTCTTTAGAATCTTTAAAATCATTAAAATGATTGAGTATAACTTCTTTAATCTTTTCAAAAGTTTGTGGATCTTTATGCTTCATAATATATTTATCAGTATCATCATTGATAATATTGTTTACAAGTTCAATTGCTTTCTTTTCTTTAGGATCATAGATATTTTTAATTTTTTCAACTAACATATCTTGTCCCTCTACATTTCTAGTACTATAGATTGTTTCATCTGCAATTTGTCTATTAGGTTTTGTATCAATTTTATGAGACACTTTAATTAAAGGATAATGCATTTGTTCTTTTGTGATATAACCTAAATTATATTGATTTGATTCATGATAAATATTTTTTAATGTTGATATGAATTCAATATATTTTGGATCAAAGAAATTTTCATCACTTACAATTTTAAATACTTCTCCTGTTTCTTCATTAACAATATCTTTTAAAGTAACGCCTTTATCAAGATACATATATTGCTTAATATTGCCTACTTTCTTGATTGAAGCAATAATTAAAGCATCAATTGCATGATGGAAGTAGTCTTGTTCACGATCTTTACTTAAATTTATTTTCTTTCTAAAGATGTTAGTAGCTTGTCCTCTAATAGTATGGACCTTTGTATCAATTTCATTATCTTTAAAATAATGTTGTAATGTATTAAGAACCGTTCTACAAGCATAGCTTGTATCAACTAAGTTACGATTAATAAAGCTTTTTGCAACATCTTCTTTGCTAATATCTTGTTCTTCAAGCAAATTATTTCTTTTTTTACGAGGAAACTTCTTATTACTATAAACATAAGATTTATATTTTTCTAAACTTCCTTCTATAAATCTTCCTTTAAGGTAAGCCATGATTGGTGTTAAATTACCTTTTTGTTGATTTTCTAAACGTGATGTTAATACTTTATTTGATAACGAATCATCTAATGAAATAGACAAAGGTATAATATGATCTATTTCATAAGCTTTATCATCAAAAATAAGTGTATGTAAGTCTATATCTTGTTGTGTATACGCTGTTTTACAATCTTGTTGTAAATAAAGTTTTACTTTCGTTTTTGTTTTACCATTAACTCTTTCAAGATCAATACCAGCATTTTTAATTAATTCATCAACTTGTTTGTTTTCATTTTCAAAACGTTTTTGATTATCGTTTATTCTCTTTGTTTGTTCTTTAGAATTTTTATCTCTTGTCATTTCAATAACAATACTATCAAATTCACCATATTTCTTTCTTAAAGCATTAATTACTTTAAAAGTTTCTCGATGTGCCCTTTTAGCAACTGGAGATAAGATAGCTTCTTCATCAGGTTCAATATTTTTCATACCTTTTAAAGACTTTCTATTTTTATCAAAAAGCTCAATTTTATGAAGTACTTGCATTTGATTCATTTCAGTTGTAAGCATTTCTTTATTGATTTCATGTATTGCTTTAAATGATAAAGAATGATAGCCTGACACTCCTTTAATAGAAGCAAGTTCACAAACTAAATCATCAATGAATTCAGGATACATTGCTTTAATAGTATCTTTTCTTTCATCAATTCCTTTAGCTTTTGTACATATATCAATAACGTTATCTACAATAGTCTTATCTTCTAATAAATCTTGTTTATCATATTTTTTAAATACTTTTAAAACTTTACTATAGCCTTTAAATTCTGTAATAAGTGGTTTTTCATTTTTATCAATTCTAAAACCAGTTACTTCTTCTTCATCTACATCTAATAATTTAAGTAATTGCTTTACTGTTATATTTCCTTTTTCATTAACAAATGCAACAACCTTTTCTTTTTCTTCAACCGTTATTTTCTCACCTTTAATTGTTAAATTATTTAAATCATTTAACAAATTAAATAATTCTGCTGTATAAGATTGTTTAGGCGCTCTAAATTCATCTGGATAGACACTACATCTTCCACGCATTTCATCAATCAAATTAACATATTTTAAAACACCATCCACCATTCGATAACTTCCATAAGGAGTTGGTGATTTTTCACTACCTGGGCCTTGATCATAACGTCTTCTTCTTGAAACCATTTCAATAATTTGATCACACAATTCTTCATTTAAATCTTGGTGTTTTAATATTTCTTTGAGTTCTTTGACATAATCTTCTGTTTTAAAATTATTTTCCGTTCCTCTTACTTTATGATCCTTATTTAATCTATCCAATTGAACTTCACAAATATATTTTCCATCATTTAATTCTTTAGCATTTTTTGAAAGTGTAGCTTTTGTTCCTTCATCATCTTGACTTTCATCAGCAAGTGCTTCTAAAGTTGTTCCTCTTGATTTTGTTATATGCATAATTGCTGTACATAGTTCTTCAGGCAATAACTTTTCTTTTAATCCTTTAACCCTTACCTCATAAGGATTATAATTTCGATAATCTTCAAAATATAATTCATTTTCCTTTAAAAGATTTTTCATATCATTTAAACGATTAGATTTTCTTCTTTTTAAACGTCTTGAACCCCTTTTAGTTCTTCGCGTTTCATTTTCTGCAGCAGTTCCTTCTTTGAAAAGCCTTACACCATAATCCACAAATAAATTATTATCAATATCTATTACACCATACCCTACAGAAGTAATTCCTATATCTAATCCTAATACATATCTGCTCATAATTCTTCCTCCTAACTACTATTAGTTTAATTATACACTTTTATTTATCTATTCGATACAAACAATGGATATATTTTCACATTTTTTAGCACTATTTATAAGGTAACAAAACAGTTGTGTTATTTTGAATGATTCTTTTATTTAAGATTCTCTTTTATCCTTGATTGATTTCACCAAACATACAATTAATACAATATTCAATACAATTTCTATTACATTTAAAATTCTTTTTTATATATAACCTTTTCTTTTTGTTCATCTATAGTATATACTTTGTAAATCACCAATACCGGCTTATATAAGCCGGTATTATACTTTTTTGTACAAAAAATAAGAAACCTTTTTCAAGATTTCTTATTTCAATAAATTATCTAATACTTTAATCATTTCTTCTATTTTTTGATCACAATCTTTACTATTGACTGCATCATGTACACAATGTGTCATATGAGCTTTTAAGACTTCTTTGTTGGCTCTTTTTAAAATAGCTTCACTGGCCATGATTTGATGTGAAATATCAATACAATAGCGATCTTCTTCCACCATTTTTAAGATACCATCAATTTGTCCTCTTGCCGTTTTTAAAAGTCTTGTGACCTGTTTTTTATCGGCCATCATACTTATTCAATTCCTTTATAAGTATATCCAGCTTCTTCAATGGCTTGTTTTAGGATTGCTTCGTCGGCTTCACCTTCTACAAAAGCACAGTTTTTTTCTAAATCAACTGTTGCTTGAATACCATCAATAGCATTTAATGCTTTTTCTACATGTGCTTTACAATGTTCGCACATCATTCCTTCTACTAATACTTTTTTCATTTTCTTTTCTTCCTTTTTCCTATTTTCTTGTATTTGAATAATTTGATGTTTTGGTTTAAAGAATCTTAATCTAAGTGCATTCGATACAACAAAGACAGAACTTAATGACATTGCTGCTGCTCCATACATTGGATCTAACAACCAGCCAAAGATTGAATAGAACACACCTGCAGCAACAGGAATACCAATGACATTATAGAAGAATGCCCAAAATAAGTTTTCTTTAATATTTTTAATTGTGGCTTTTGAAAGTTCATAAGCCACAACAACATCTTGTAAATCATTTTTCATTAAAACGATATCAGCAGATTCGATCGCAATATCAATACCTGAAGTCATCGCAATACCAACATCACTTCTAACAAGAGCGGGTGCATCATTGATTCCATCACCCACCATGATGACACGATGTCCTTTTTCTTGTAAGTCTCTTACATGTTTTTCTTTATCTTGTGGTAAGACTTCTCCAATAGCTTCAATACCTAATTCATCAGCAATCGCATTGGCTGTCAATTGATTGTCTCCTGTCAACATATAGATATTCATGTTCATATCTTTTAAACAATCAATGGCATGTTTACTTGTTTGTTTCAAGACATCTGAAACAACGATTAAACCAATAAGTTGACCGGCATAGCTATAGAATAAAGGTGTCTTTCCTTTAGATGATAATTCTTTATAGAGATCTTCAATCGAAGAAAGATCAACATCATTTTCTTCCATCAAACGTCTATTTCCTGATAAAAGAATTTCTCCCTTTAATTCACCTACAAGTCCTAATCCTTGTTTCATTTCAAAATGATCTAATGAATCAATAGATATTCCTTGTTCTAAAGCATAACTATGAATCGCCTTGGCAAGTGGATGTTTAGAATATTGTTCAATCGAACCCGCATATTTCAATAAATCATTTTCACTTACACCAATTGGATAAACTTCTGTAACTTGGGGTTTTCCTTCAGTAAGTGTTCCCGTCTTATCTAAAACAATCGTATCACATTTAGAAAGTTCTTCTAAATGTTGTGCTGATTTAACTAAGATACCTAAGTTAGCCCCTTTCCCTGTTCCAACCATGATTGCTGTAGGAGTGGCAAGCCCTAAAGCACATGGACAAGAAACAACAAGAAATACCAATGCTCTATAAAGCCAAGTTGAAAATAAAGCATCTTTTATAAATATTGAAGGAATCACAGCAATTAATATTGCTAAAACTACTACTATAGGTGTATAAACTTTGGCAAATTTAGTGATAAACTTTTCTGTATCAGCTTTTTTACTTGCTGCATTCTCTACCATCTCTAATATTCTTGAAACTGTAGATTCACCAAACTTTTTAGTTACTTTTACCTTTAATAAACCACTGGTATTTATTCCGCCTGATAATATTTCATCATTAGGCACTATTTTTCTTGGAACTGATTCTCCTGTAAGTGCAGAAGTATCAATAAAACTTTCCCCTTCAATAACAACACCATCTAAAGGAACTTTTTCTCCTGGTTTAACTAAAATCACATCTTCAACTTTCACTGTTTCAGGCGATACTTTTTTTTCTTTTCCATCTATAATAATATTTGCATAATCAGCTCTTATATCCATAAGTGATGATATTGAACTTCTTGATTTATTTACAGCATATCCTTGAATAGTCTCTCCTATTTCATAAAACAGCATTACTGCAACAGCTTCTGGATATTCACTTATAGAAAATGCTCCTATAGTTGCCACTGTCATTAAAAAGTTTTCATCAAATAATTGTCCTCTTGCTATATTTTTAATAGCTGTAAGAACAACTTTTCCACCTATTAATAAATAACTAGCTCCAAATAATATTAATCCTAAGGTTCCTTGGAAATCACCAATTACAGCAATTAAATATAATATTGTACCAATTATAAGGGTTGGTTTTACTTCAAATTTTGCCCTTTGTACATTTGTTTTTCCAGAGACCTTTTTTTCTACTTTAACATGAGGTTCTAATGCTTCAACTATCTTTTTAATTTCATTTATGGCATGCTCTTCCTTAACTTTTCTTTCTAGCTTTACATTTAATGTTGTAGTTGTAAAATTTAAATTACTTTCTTTTACGCCTTCCATCTTGCCAACTTTTTCTTCAATCTTTCTTGCACAATTAGCACAATTTAATCCTTCCAAAGTCAATTGCAATTCTTCTTTATTTCCCATAACCATACTCCCTTTTACTCGCTTATATGATTTAATCCAGCATCATATATGTGTTTTATATGCTCATCAT
>OLPA01002637.1_pt1 | contig 13088 bp, 10 predicted proteins | sample 1672811 | NCBI WGS metagenome assembly OLPA01 (sample SAMEA3136726, study PRJEB25190) | human gut metagenome | biome: human gut; feature: human-associated habitat; material: faeces | place: Austria | collected 2013
ACGATTACATAGGACAAGATTTTCTGAAGAAAATGTATGACACCGCTATAGAGCAGAAGTCAGATATGGTCATGTGTAATTATACCAAGGTGACAGAGCATGCCGCAGCAGGCTGTCCACATACCGCCCCATCTTGCCCATCTGCTCCGCGTCCGCCAGCACGCCGGCGGCCAGTCCTCTGGCCTGCCCGTCCTTCACGGCGATGGGCAGGTAACAGGGCTTTTCCAGTGCGCTGTGCTCCATGGCGCACAGCACCTCCGGGTCGCTGAGCAGCATACCCGTGCGGCGCAGCTCGTCCCGCAGCTGCTTTTCCAGCTTGTCCGGCGGGATGGCGCGGTCCGCCCGCTTTACCACGTCCCGCGCCGGGACGTACAGCACGCCCGCCGGCTCCACCTCCGCGCCGAAATAGCTTCCGCCGTACCGCCGCAGGGCGAACAGGTACAGCAGCATCTGTATGCCCAGTCCGTACCGCACATCCGCCAGGTCAAAGGCCTTCTTGCCCGTCTTGTAGTCCACCACACGGAGATAGAGCTTTCCGTCCTTCATCCAGCCGTCCACCCGATCCACCTTGCCGGTGACGGACAGGGTGGTGTCCCCCGCCGTCACTGTCACGGCGGGCAGCTGCCCGTCCTTTCCGCCGAAGCCCAGCTCGAAGGCCAGCGGGCGGAAATCCGACTGCTCCAGCTCGTCCAGCACGTTTTCCACGATGACCAGCGCCGTCTCCCGCAGCCGGGAGAACAGATACCGGAACCGGGCGGACTTCTGCCCATAGCCGTCGATGGCGCTGGCGGCGTACTCCTCCGTGTACCGCCGCACCATGTCCGAAAGCGCCCGCTTTCCCGGCCTTTCGCCCCGGCGATCCACGTCCTTGAGGATGTTCTCCAGCAGGTAGTGGATGAACGTGCCGATCTCCGGCGCCTGAAAGTCTGCCCGCGTCCGCTCCTTCGCCCGCAGGCCGTACTCCATGAAATATCCGAAATGGCAGCTCTTTACCCGATCCAGCCGGGAGGCGGACATGGCCACGGTGCTGCCGTACAGGCTGCGCACCGCCTGGGGTGACAGCCGTCCCCGCCCCATGGCGCGGGCAGCCGCCATCCGTTCCAGCAGGTTGCTCTGTCCGTTTTCCCGGAAATAGCGCCACATGGCGCCCTCCGGCCGCTGTCCCGCCAACGCCAGCGCCGGGGCGGGCAGCTCCCGGCGGTATGCGCCGTCCTCCCGCAGCACCGCTGCCTGCGGGAACAGCTTTTTGATCCGCTCCACCACGAAGGACGGCAGCAGCCGCGCCCCGGACTCGTCGCCCACGCACCAGGACACCGTCAGGGATGTCCGGGGCTGCGCCAGCGCCGCGTAGATGTTCTGCAATTCGTTGCTCAGCGGGTCGAAGGTGGCGTCCGACAGCAGGATGCCCTGCTGCTGCAGAAGCTCACGCTCCTGCTGATCCAGTATGCCGCCCGGCTTTTCCACCGTGGGCAGCACATGGTCGTTGGCGCCCAGCAGGAACAGATGCGCCACCGTGTGGCGGTCGTTCCGGTTCAGCGGGCTGACCTTCACCTGATCCAGCGTGGCCGGTATGGTGGCCACGGCGTACTGGCTCAGCGTCAGGCGCAGCAGACGGGCGAACTCCTCGCCCTCCACCTCCGTGTCGCCCAGCAGCTCCACGAACTGATCCAGCACATCGCAGAAGATGCGCCACAGCTGGGCGTATTCCTCCGCCGCCTGTACCTGCCCCTGCTCCCGCAGCTCCCTTTCCCGCTGCTCCAGCACCTCCGGCGTACCGGCGCGTTCCGCAAATCTGTAAAGCACTTCCGCCTTACCCATGGCGGTTTTGCTTGCTTTCAGCCCCTCACTCAGGGGCAGGAACAGCTGCCGCACCTTGCGGCGCACCTGATTGACCTGCGCCAGCTGCTCACGGCGCTTGTCGGTCATCTCGCCGCCGTAGCCCTCCGGGTCGGCTGTCCAGTCCTCGTCCCGCAGCCACACGCTGCCCCGGATCTCCCACCGGATCACATAGTTTTCCAGCAGGTCGCACTCCTCCGCCGTCAGCGATGTCATGCCGGTCTTGAGACAGCGGAACACGTCCTCGTACTCAAAACCGCCTGTCACCGCGTCCACGGCGCTCAGCAGCAGCGTCAGCACCGGCTGCTCCAGAATGTCGCTGCGGCGGCTGATGTAGGCCGGTATCCCGTCCCTCCGGAACACCGCCTCCAAAAGCGGGCCGTAGACCTCCATATTCCGCGCCGCCACCGCCATATCCCGCCAGCGGACGCCGCCGCGCGCCAGACGGCGCAGCTGCGCCGACACATACTCCACCTCGGAATAGGCCGTATGCGCCTGATAGAGCGTGATGGGCGGCGTATCGCCCTCCCACGGCTCGTCCGTACCGAAGAAGTGGCGCTCCAAGTGTCCGAGCGCCGTATCGTCACAGCTGACAAGGTTTATCACTTCACATTTGCAGCCGTGTTCCTTTGCCAGGCGCTGCAAGCGCCGCCGCTGCTCCACGCCGTTGCGGAACAGCTGGACCGGCTGGATTTTGCCGCGTTGTACCCCGGCTATCACCGCTACCCCTTTGCCCTGTACGATGAGGAACAGGTCTGCCTGGAGGGACAGCTTTTCCCGTGGGATGACCGCTTCCTCGGCAATACCTCCATCGAATACGAGGGGCGGCGCATCGCTATTTGGAGTGTGGCGCTCGATCCCCAGCCGCCTGTGGCCCTTGCCGCCAATATGGCGCATGAGATGTTCCATTGCTTCCAGTTTGATGAGGGGGAGCGCCGCTTCCCCGATGACCTGCGCCTTTTGAACGCGCCGGTGGAGCCGGATTTTTACCGGCTGAAGCTGGCGGAAAACCGTGCGTTGGCAGCTGCCTGCCGCACCGGCGAAAAGGAGGAGCTCCTGCGGTTTGCCGCACTGCGCAATGAGCGTGCCCGGCGTTTCCCCCATGTTACCGCGGAGGAGTGGAAAACCGAAACGATAGAGGGCACGGCGGAAACCGTGTGCCTGCGCGCCCTGCGAGTACTGGATCCCACCAGGTACACTGAAACGCGGGAGCGCTACCTCGCCAAGTTGGAAAATGAGCTTCCGCTTCTCTTTGATGCCCGGCGGCTCTGCTACTACACCGGCACGGTGCTATGCCTGGCGCTGGAGCAGCTGGGGCTGCCGCTTCGCAATGAATTTACCGGCGCCACCCTGTACGAACAGAACCGCCCCACTGAGACACTGTGCGCCGATGCACCGGAGGAGGCGGCACTGACTGCCCTTTTCACCGAACATATCCAAAAGCAGCAAGCGCTCATCGAAGCGCACCGGCAGGCACACGCTTTTATTCCCTGCGAAGCTGCCATCTGCGGCTACGACCCCATGAATATGTTCCGGGTGGGACAGCAGCTCTATTGCAGCCACTTCCTGTTCATCCATCAGGGGGAAACCACCCGCCGGCTGGATGGCCCGGTGCTGGCGCAGCTCGCCCCCGGAAGCGACCATCATATCACCGGTTACTGCTGAGGGCCTTATTGGTGCAGGAGCTAGGTGGGGGCCGCTGCCTTTAGCGCAATATGCTGGCATCGCATACAAGCTCCCGACTGTTCCGGCCGGGAGCTTGTGTTCTCCCTGGAAACATGATACAATATAAAAAAAGGAAGAAAAATGCCGAATGGTCTGCTGCGGAGGGAACCCATGAAAGAGAACGGAAACAGAACTTATCTGACACAGGGCTTATCCTGCTGGATATCGGATATCGCGTTTTCCCGGTTCAGGAGCTTTTGTAACCATGTTCTTGGGGTTAGGATCGGTGAGTTCCCCTCCGAGCAAAGCATTTTTATGCGGCAGAATTTTTCGATCATATTATGCGCGGCCGTCTTATACCTGCTTACCAATGGGTTTTACCTGGTGAAGCACATCATACAAAAGACGATGATCCCGATCGATATGATACCGCTCTATATGATGGTCGCCGCATCCCTGGCCATGCTGCTTTTCCTGGCCCTCTGCAAAAAATATGATTCCCCGCTCGCGAGGTTTGCTCTGCTGGGGTACTACACAATGATCATTGCCAGCGTCACCATTTTTATGGTCTCCTGCAATTTTCACGGCATCGGTCTTTCCATCTCCATGTGCTATCTGTTTGTTATCATGATCGCGCCGACCTACAAAACGCTGGATACCGTCATCATCTGCGTTCTGATCGTCCTTAGCTGGTGGCTCCCCAGTCGGCTTCCCTATGCCGAAAACTACGATCTGTTCAAGCATTTTCTGCTGCGCTTTTCCATCGTTGTGGGATTTATCGCCATCCGGTCCATTTTTCTCCGCCAGTCCCGCAATGAAAGATCCATCAAAGAAATGACCCATTCCTTTATCAAGCTTGCCTACAATGATGTGATGACAGGAACGCTGAATAGAAAAGCGATGGAAACCTACTGCGCGTTTACCGCCGAAAAATTGGCGCCCGAAACGGTCAGCGTCATTATCTACGATGTGGATGATTTCAAATCCTACAATGACCATTACTCCCACATAAAGGGCGATGAGGCCCTGAGGCTCATAGCCGAAAGCGTGGTGCGCATCCTGGAACGCATGGACCGGTACCTTTTCCGCTTCGGCGGTGAGGAATTTGTGGTCATTCTGCCGGGCATTGCCGAAGATGAGGCCCGCCGCGTTGCCATCGAGCTCCTTGGCGCTGTCCGGGCTGTCGCCATTCCCCGGGATGACCTGCCGGGCAGGAGCATTATTACCGCTTCTTTTGGCGTCGCCAGCGCCAGCAGCAGGGAGCTGAACGACCTTTCGGCCATCGCAAAGGCAGACCGGCAGCTTTATGTCTGCAAAAAGGACGGAAAGGACTGCGTGGCGGCCGGTAATATCATATATCGGTGACTTTCCGGCGGGGGCTGCGCGCCTTTCCGCCGGAAGCGGCCGGCGGCATTACAAAAAAGGAAAAACCCACCGCAAAAATAACACCCCCGCAGGTTTCGCCCTGCAGGGGTCATTTTTATGGGGAAACGCCATTACAGCGCTGCCAGCTTGCGCACAGTACCGGCTGTCCGTATCGTGATCCACTCCCGGGCAGGCTCCTGCGCGGTCCGGGGCCACCAGTTGGTTTTCTGGTATTTCTGCCGGTCAAAGCTCCAAAACACCGCGTCCCCGCAGGGGTGCACCCACTCCAGCTCCGGGTGCGGCGCGCCCAGTGCCTCCTCCAGTTCCTCCGCGGTATGGGGCGGCAGCAGAAAGATAAGATTGTCATAAATCGCTTTATCTTCGTGGCCCCACCACGCCGGGGACTGGGCTAGCAGTTCCCGCAGGCTTTCCTGCTCTATTGCATATACCGGGATCTCCAGCCCAAATCGCTCCCGCATCAAGCCTGTGACCTCGTGGATCAAGGCTGCTCGGTCACTGTTGGTATCCAGTACGGCATTGCCGCTGTTTTGCAGCGTTACGATATTGGTATAACCCAGCGCTGCCAGGCCCGCCTTCCACTCGGCCATGGGCACTTTATTTTTTCCGCTTACATTTACACCCCGCAGCAGAATGATCCATCGTGCCATACCCGGTCACTCCTTTTTCGCCATCGGTTTTTTTGGCTTTGGGGCGGGCAGCTCCGGCTCCATGGCCACCAGCAGTTCTCGCAGGAAAGCCCCATCCTCCACTTCCTCCACCAGCAGCATCGGCTTGGCGCCGGGGTAGGGCGGCTCCTGCGGGGCATCGGGCAGCAGTGCCAGCGCGGCCGGGATCGGCTTGACCAGCAGACGGTCATCGCACAGCTCGGCGGCGATCTTCCCCTGGTAGTAGATGATATACTCGCCCATCATCTGCCGGGTGGTGATCCCCTCTAGCGGGGCCAGCTGCTCCATAATGTAGCTCAGATATTCCCTACTGCTTGGCATGGGGTTTCCTCCTCTGGGTCGGTTTGGCTTTCAGTATAGCACAGCCGAGGGACTCTGTACAGGGCCCCGGTGGGCGGGGCCGCAGGCCGCCCGCCCTCCGGGCGGGCAAGCGGGCTTCGCCCGCTTCGGCGGCTTCGCCGCCGGGCCTGCGGCCCCCCGCCTTCCCCCTGTACTAAAAAAAGAGCCCCCGTAGGGGCCCTTTCTTCTATGTTATCGTCCGCTTACGGCTCGTCCAGCAGGTTGCCAAACTTGATGCCCTCCAGCTTCTCACGCACCATCTCGGAAATATCCGCGTAGATGCGGCTGAATTTGCACACCATGCAGGCCTGCCGGTTGCGGTTACAGGTGTAGTCGTCCTCGTTCAGGCACCGGCTGATGGCATACGGCCCCTCCACCTGCTCTATCACCTCGTACAGAGAGATCTCCTTCGGGTCCTTGGCCAGCTCGTAGCCGCCGCCGGCCCCCTTGTAGCTTTTCACCAGCTCGCCCGCCACCAGCTTCCGCAGAATCTTCAGTGAAAACCGCAGCGTCACGCCGGTCTGCTCGGCGATAGCCGCCGCCTCCATCCGCCCGCCGTTCTGCGCCAGGCAGTATACGATCCGAACCGCGTAGTCGGATTCCAGCGTAATATGCACCGTTCTCCCTCCCCTTATTCCAGGAAATCCTTGAGCTTTTTGCTGCGGCTGGGGTGGCGCAGCTTGCGCAGGGCCTTGGCCTCTATCTGCCGGATGCGTTCCCGGGTCACATTAAATTCCTTGCCTACTTCCTCCAGCGTGCGGCTGCGGCCGTCCTCCAGGCCAAAGCGCAGTCGCAGTACCTTCTCCTCACGCGGGGTCAAGGTGGAAAGCACCTCGGCCAGCTGCTCCTTCAGCATGGTATGGCTGGCCACATCGCTGGGGGCGGGGGCGTCCTCGTCGGGGATGAAATCGCCCAGATGGCTGTCCTCCTCCTCACCGATGGGCGTTTCGAGGGAAACCGGCTCCTGTGCCACCCGCATGATCTCCCGAACCTTCTCCACCGGCATCTCCAGCTTTTCAGCGATCTGCTCATTGGTGGGCTCGTGGCCGTTTTCGTGCAGCAGCTGGCTGTTCACCTTCTTCACCTTGTTGATGGTCTCCACCATATGCACCGGGATGCGGATGGTACGGGCCTGATCGGCAATGGCGCGGGTAATGGCCTGCCGGATCCACCAGGTGGCGTAGGTGGAAAACTTAAAGCCCTTGGTGTGGTCGAATTTTTCCACCGCCTTGATAAGGCCCAGATTGCCCTCCTGGATCAGATCCAGGAACTGCATACCGCGGCCCACATACCGCTTGGCGATGCTGACCACCAGACGGAGGTTGGCCTCTGCCAGCTTCTTTTTTGCCTCCTCGTCGCCCAGCTCCATGCGTTTTGCCAGCTCGATCTCCTCCTCAGAGGTCAGCAGCGGCACCTTTCCGATCTCTTTCAGGTACATACGCACCGGATCCTCGATCCCCACGCCCTCGGGCACCGAAAGATCCAGATTTTCCATATTTTCTTCTCCGGCCTCTTCTTCTGCAAACAGGTCCGGATCCATGTCGTCATCCGACGATATCTTAAGGACATCCACCTTCTTATTGTCCAGGAAGTCGTAAATTTGGTCCAGCTTTTCCGGTGTCAGCTCTTCTTTGGCAAATACATCGAGGATCTCCTGCTCTTCCAGGACATTCTTCTTCTTTTTTGCCATTTCCAGGAGCCTGTCCAGTTTCTCTTCAAACGTAAGCATCTTTTCTTCCATAATTCCCATCCTTCCCGGCGTCTGGATCTAATCCAGTGAAATCTGCAGTGATGCCAGTTCTGACTGCATCTTTATGATTTTTTGCAGCTGTGTGATGTCCGTTGCTTTTCTGCTCTGTATCTCCAGACTGTTTTTCTTGATCTTCTTCACAGTCTCGGAAAACGCCTTCTTTTGTTCCTCATTATTTAAGGATTCAGAAAGACTGGCGTGAAAAAGCGCTGCCACCTCCCTGTATTGTTCCTCTCCCTCGATAAAATGATTCAGGATCTGGGCTGGATTCATATTTCCTTTTTTATGCTCCTCAAAGACCATAGCCGCTGCCTCCTTATAAAGGCCGTCTGAAAAGTCCTCGGGGCCGATGATCCTTTCGATCTTATCAAAAAGCTCTGGCTTCTCGATGAGCCAGGTAAGCAGGAGGCGCTGGGACCTGCGGATCCCGTCCTCCTTCTCTTTTCTGGGTTTTCTCTCCCGTTCCGGATCCGAAGCCCTGATGCCCGTTCCGTACTGTCCTCCCAGGGAAGACACCAGCCGCTTTAAGTCTTCCTGGGGGATCATGTATTCCCTGGCCACGGCCTCGGTGTAAGCGTCCCGCTCCAGCTTTTCCGGAAACTCCAGAAGCTTTCTTGCGGCCGCATTATAAAAAGCCGTCTTGGATTCGGGATCCTGCATATTGTACTGGCTCCGGATCACCGAGATCTCAAACATGAAGCTTCCCACAGCGCTGTCAATGCGTTTCTGGAACTCTTCCCTTCCCAGGTTCTTCATAAATTCATCCGGGTCCTTATAGGGCTTCATATCCAGAACCTTCACTGAGATCCCTGCTTCTTTTAAAATGGGGATCGCCCGCAAAGCCGCCTTGGTCCCGGCTCCATCGCTGTCATAGGTTAAGACTGCCTGGTCCGTATACCGCTTTAAAAGGGAAGCATGCTGGGAAGTAAAGGCCGTTCCCAGAGATGCCACGGCATTGGTGAAGCCCGCCTGGTGCATGGCGATCACATCCATGTAGCCCTCGCAGACCAGCATATACCCGGCCCGGGATGTTCTTGCGAAGTTTAATCCGTACAGGTTCCGGCTCTTATCAAAAAGCTTCGTTTCCGGGGAGTTTAAATATTTAGGCTCTCCCTCTCCCATGACGCGCCCCCCGAAGCCGATGAGCCGGTTATTGACATCCAGGATTGGGAACATGACCCGGTTCCAGAACTTGTCCCTGGATCCCCGTTCTTCAATATAGAACAGTCCGGTCTCTTTCAGGATCTCGTCTCCGTAGCCCTTGGACCGCATATACCGGTACAGGTCATCCGGTGTCTTCAGGGAATAGCCCAGGCCGAAGCGGCGGATGGTCTCGTCACTTAGGCCCCGGTTTCTGAAATACTCATATCCGACCCGTCCCTGGGGCTGCTTCAGCTGGTAATAAAAATAATTGCCTGCCAGGCGGTTGATCTCCAGGAGCGTATTCTTAAGATCCGCCTGGGCCCTGGCCTCCTTGGAATACTCCACCTCCGGCAGGGTGATCCCAGCCCGGTCTGCCAGATATTTCACCGCCTCCACAAAGGAATAGTTTTCATATTCCATTACAAAGGTAATGACGTTTCCTCCGGCTCCGCAGCCAAAGCAGTAGTACATCTGCTTCCCCGGCGATACGGAAAACGAAGGGGACTTCTCATTATGGAAGGGACACAGGCCAAAATAATTGGCCCCCTTCTTTTTCAGATTGACATACTGGGAGATCACATCCACAATGTCATTTCTCGTTCGTACTTCTTCGATCACATCATCCGGGTAATACATCCATATCCTCCAACGCCTCAGCCCTTCCAGGCCTTTGGCACAAATAATTCTTCAAAAAGGTCAATGGCAAAGCGGTCGCTCATACCGGCAATGTAGTCGCAGACCACCCGCTCCCTCGTTTCATGATTTTTTTCGATCATAATAAAATATTCCTCCGGGAGCCGGTCCACATGCTCCATATAATATTCATACAGCCTTACGATCAGCTGCTGGGCCTTCCCCTCCTCCGCCTTTGCCGCCGGATTTTTATATACGTTTTCAAACATCCACTGGCGGAGGCTCACCATGGTATCCAGCACGTCCTGGGACATGACGATCTCCGGACGGTCCAGACTGTTCATGATAATGTCATGGACCATGATGTTGAGACGCTCCTTCACAGAATTTCCCAGCACCTCCGTATACCTTCTGGGGATATCATGCTCGGTGATGATCCGTCCCCGTATGGCGTCGTCGATGTCGTGGTTGATATAAGCGATCTTATCAGAAAAGCGGACGATCTTTCCCTCCAGGGTGGACGGGTTCCCGGCTGTCCGGTGGTTCAGGATGCCGTCCCGGACCTCCTTTGTCAGGTTCAGTCCCCTTCCCTTTTTCTCCACCACCTCCACCACCCGGACGCTCTGCTTATAATGGGAAAAACCCTCCGGACAGATCTCATTCAATATGTACTCTCCTGCATGGCCAAAGGGCGTATGGCCCAGGTCATGGCCCAGGGCAATGGCCTCCGTCAGGCTTTCGTTCATCTTAAGGGCCCTGGCGATGGTCCTGGCGATCTGGGCGACCTCCAGAGTGTGGGTGAGCCTGGTCCGGTAATGGTCTCCTTCCGGAGCCAGGAACACCTGGGTCTTATGCTTTAAACGGCGGAACGACTTGCTGTGGAGGATCCGGTCCCGGTCCCTCTGATAGGCCGGGCGGATATCACAGGGTTCTTCCTCCCGGTCCCGTCCCAGGGTCTCACTACTTAAGGAGGCATAGGGACTTAAGTTTTCCCGCTCCCACTGTTCCATGGATTCTCTGATATTGATACAGACCGCCTCCTTTGCAAAGGCCGGGGCTGCAGACGCGCAGACCCAGGGAATATTTTTGGCGATGATACTATTATATCACAAAGACTGCCATTTTAGAACACTTATTTATTAACATTCTCCTACAAAATCCGCAAATTTTCAGAAAAGATATCTAAATAATCCATAAACCGGGTTAGTTCCTTCTTTTTCGACAGGTTGAAAACCGGCAGCCGGCACAGCAGGATCACTTCCAGAACTGGAACCAGAATTTCCTTTTCTTCCCTGGCTTCTCCATCTTTTCAGAGCCGCCTTCATATTCCTCCGCTTTCTTAGTATGAGCTTCGTTTTTCACGTTCCGGGGCATCTCCTGAACCGCCCTGTGGCCATGATATTTTTTTATCATTTCCTTTGTGACCGTCCTGGTCACGGCATCCAGAAAGGAGGCCCGGTCCGGAATTTCAATTTCATAAGCCGTATTATCCCGCGTGTTCCACAGGATTCCTTTCGGCAGCTCCAGGGCAGCCATATAGACTGCACACTGCAGGAAATGCTCATGCCTCAGCTCCGATACAAATTTCAGCTCGTATACCGTATCCCCCTTCACTGCATCGGCAAATCCATTGGCTGAAAACAGGGGTTCTCCGCCCTCCTGGCCATAAAACCGGAGCCGGCATTCCACCTGTGCTTTTTCATCCGTATGCAGCCGTGTTTTTAAACGGGCAGTGATCCTCTCCCTCTGCTCCCCATTGACAAACGGCGCAGCCACCTGCTTCCTGTACCGTTTCTGCCTTGTTTCCAGAGAGACCAGAAACAGTATTTTCTGATCCAGAGGACTTCTCCGCTCCTCCCCGGTATACAGGCCCTTAAGCTCCGGATTCAATGCGATCCTCAGTTGTATGTCCGCGTCTATGTCATAATTCTCAAAAAATACAGCCTCCTGGTATATCCCGATACAGGGAGACAGATCAATGAGCCCGTCCGTGCTCTTTATGTCTATGGGGGACGGGTCCAAAGTTTCCAGCTTTTTCAGCTTCAGCTTTGAAAAGCAGACCTCCACATCCTCCTTATACTTAAAATCGAACATCTCACTTATGCCTGTATCTTTAAATTTCTGGTTTGTCTCCACAAATGTTGAAAGCGTTTTCTCCGAAAGCACGGCTTCTTCTGACTTCACAAAAATAATATGTTTTTTTCCTCTGCTGGCTGCAACGCAGAAAATATTCCGCAGAACCGAATACGACTGCTGCGGCCTGGATATCCTCACATTCCAGTAGCTTTCTGTAAAATCAAAAATCACACATATTTTTCTCTCCAGGCCCTTGCTGCTGTCATACGTTGTAAAGATCGCAGAATCTGCTTTCGGTTCCGTTTTTCCTGCCGAATCATGGTCTGAGATCGTAGCGTAGACCGTTGTCTTATTGAACGTATGAGGGTATGCTTCTTCTAAAGCATTCAGTATACCTGCCATGGCCCCGGTCCTTGCTCCCAGGCATAAAATATCTCCCGGTTCCTGCTGTGCCAGGAAATCCATCACCTCCTCCTTCGTCATTTCTTCCACCCTGCAGCTTTCGTTGACGCCCCGGATCTCCTTTTTCCACACCCTTCCAAGCATGGCCGCCAGATCCTCAGAAAGCCGGAAGCACTGGGTAAACCTGAGCCTGAGGTGGTCCTCAAGAAATCCCTTCATAAACGATTCCACATCCAGGGTCGTCTTATCGTATATTTTTTGCTCCATGTCCCCGACCGCGATGATCTGAATCCCCGGCTTACGATCCTTTATCATCTGTAAGAGCTCTGCCAGCTCCTGTTCGATATCCTGGTACTCATCAATGATCAGGATATCATAGGCGCCGATGGCCGGTTTCTCCTGGATAAACCGCTGGATCAGATCAGAGACCCCTGCGGAGATCCCATTTGCCTTTAAAGCCGCGTATGCAAATCCATGATAATTTGTCACTGTGACATTTCTCTTTTGTATCTTTGCTCTTGCATCCAGCTTCAGAAGTCTGTTATACGTCAGATAAAGGACCTTTTTTGTATCAGGAAGCCGATTGCACAGCACCTGGATCGCTGTGGTCTTTCCGCTGCCGATGCATGCGTCCACTAAAATATTTTTTCCCTCCAATGCCTTGCATATAAAAAGCTCCTGCTCCTCTGACAGCTTCAGATCCAGTCGTGTATCCATATATGATCCTTTCGTATTCTTTTATATTTTTCCTTCCCTGCGCCAGCCGCCCCTTCCTGCTGCCGGCTCTCTCCCGTCTTTTCTTCACTCATCATACCATTTTCCCGACAGGATTTATATTTATTTTTTATGAATTTTCTGTTTGCCAGATCGTATGAAAATTTAGATGCGGCGTGAAGTGCGTGACGTCGTCAAAACATCCGATTTATGTACATTGCGATAGCCGGAAATATCGGCAGCGGCAAAACCACGCTGACCGAGATGCTGACCGAGCGCTACGGCGCCAAGGCCTATTACGAGCAGAGCGACAATCCCTACATCGGGGATTTCTACAACGATATGAATCGTTGGTCGTTCAATCTGCAAATGTATTTTCTGGGCAGCCGCATTCAGCAGACGATGGATATTCTGCGCAGCGGTCCGGTCGATATTTTTCAGGATCGGACGGTCCCGGGGTCTCCGAATTTGCCATTCCT
>OLPA01002639.1_pt1 | contig 13083 bp, 14 predicted proteins | sample 1672811 | NCBI WGS metagenome assembly OLPA01 (sample SAMEA3136726, study PRJEB25190) | human gut metagenome | biome: human gut; feature: human-associated habitat; material: faeces | place: Austria | collected 2013
ATTCTCCTGCCTCAGCCTCCTGAGTAGCTGGGATTACAGGCACCTGCCACCACACCCGGCCCCCTAGCGCCTCATCCGCTGCTTTTTGTATCCCGCTTTCATGAAAAATGTGCCCGGGAGCCGGCTTTTTCCGCGCTGGACATGGGATTTTTCACTGGAGAATGAGAATTTAATTATAAGGCTTTATTTTTCCCGCGTATCGTGGTAGAATACTCTGAATTCATTTAGGAGGAAATACCATGGGTGAAAATTATATAACCTGCCAGGGAGACAATGGTAGCATCAATATTTCCGAGGAAGTAATCACAAGTATTGTCAGAACTGCTATTTCCGAGGTGGAGGGCGTAGCCGGGCTTTCCAATACAGCCGGATCTGAGCTTGCGGAACTGATCGGGCTCAAGACCGGCAGCCGCGGCGTTAAGGTTCAGTTTGTTGAGGATAAAATCGTGGTGGACCTTATTATTACCGTTTCCTACGGAAGCAACATCGTGGGTGTGGCCAAGAGCGTGCAGGAGAAGGTCATGAACATTGTTCAGTCTACAACCGGCATAGAGCAGGCAGAGGTAAACGTGCATGTTTCCGGCATCGCCTTTGATAAATAAGACCGGAGGTCTGCCCATATGACGAGAACAACGGCAAGAGAGATTGCCATTCAAATGAGCTTTGCCGCTGCCGCAGGCAGGCTGGAGCCCGAGGCGCTGATGGAGGACTTCTTTTCCGAGGAGCACTACGGCAGTCTGGGCGCGGAGCATGAGATCTTCAGCGAGCGGCCGGATAAAAAGCAGATGGACTATATCCGCCGCCTGACCCTGCTCACCGCAGAAAATCGCAGTGAAATAGACGGATTTATCGAGCGCTATTCAAAGGGCTGGAAGCCGGAAAGAATATCTAAAACCGCGCTGTCTGTGCTGCGCTGTGCCATATGCGAGATACTGTACATGGACGATATCCCCAATTCCGCCGCCATAAACGAGGCTGTGGAACTGGACAAGGGCTATGACGAGCCAGATACCGTCGCTTTTGTAAACGGCGTACTGGGCGGCTTTATGCGGGGCGAGTTTTCCTGCGAACCCGGGGAAGAAGCGGAGCCTGCGGCGCCTGCCGAAGAAGAGGCGGCACCCGGGGCCAAAGCGGAAAAAGAGACAGTGCCGTCGGCTGAGGACACCGGAACAGAGGAAGCAGCGGACAAATGAGCATGGACAGACAGCCCCTCTCCGTATCGGAGCTTAACAATCACATAAAGGGCCTTCTGGAACGGGATTCCCGCCTTGCCGAGGTCTGCGTCAGGGGCGAGTTGTCCAACTACAAGATCTATCCCTCCGGGCATCACTACTTTACCCTCAAGGACAGCGAGAGCAGCCTGAAATGCGTCATGTTCAAAAGCAGCGCCGTGAAGCTCCGTTTTCGGCCTGACAGCGGCATGAGCGTGACGGCTTTCGGCAGAGTTTCGGTTTATCCCAGAGACGGAGCCTATCAGCTCTACTGCTCCGCCCTGATGCCCGAGGGGGCGGGGGATTTGCAGCTTGCCTTTGAGCAGCTGAAGGAAAAGCTTGCGGGGGAGGGCCTTTTTGACAGAAGCCATAAAAAGCCGCTGCCGGCCTTTCCGGAGAAGATTGCCGTAATCACCTCTCCCGCCGGCGCTGCCGTGCATGACATGATTAGAATCCTGGGCCGCCGCTGGCCCATGACAAGGGTCCTGCTGCTGCCAGTTCGGGTACAGGGAACGGAGGCTCCGGCAGAGATTGCCGGGGCCATCAGATACGCCAACGAATTTGAGTTGGCCGACCTCATTATAACCGGACGGGGCGGCGGCTCCATTGAGGACTTATGGGCGTTTAACGACGAGCGTGTGGCCCGGGCCATCTATGCTTCCCGAATCCCGGTTATATCCGCCGTGGGCCATGAGCCGGATGTGACAATCGCCGACTATGTGGCCGATGCCAGAGCTTCGACTCCTTCCAACGCCGCGGAAATTGCGGTGCCGGACTGTGGGAAGATACGGGAAGCCCTCGAGAGCCTTGGTATCCGCTCCTTCCAGGCCATGACCGGTAAGCTCTCTGCTTTGTCGGACAGATTGGCGGCCCTCGCCGGGAAACGGGTCCTGACAGACCCTCTTGCTCATATAGAAAACCGCCGCATGGAGCTTGACCGGGTGCGGGACGGTCTTGCCGCCGCCGGGGAGCGTGTGCTCGCTGCCAAGAAGCAGGACTTCATCCGTTTGGCCTCCATGCTGGATGCCATGAGTCCGCTCAGGGTCCTCTCCCGTGGCTATGCGATTGCTTCCGCGGAGAACGGAAAGCCTGTGAAAAGCGCGAAGGCGCTGTCTGAGGGCGAGCGGCTCAATATCAGCTTCACGGACGGCCGGGCGGGCTGTCGTGTGGAGAAAATAGAAATCAATTCCTGAAGGAGAAGCTATGGCAGCAAAAAAACCTGAATTTGAACAGTCTCTTGCGCGGCTTGAGGAGATTGTCCGCCATCTGGAGAAGGGAGACCTCCCTCTCAGTGAGTCCTTGTGCCTTTTTGAAGAGGGAACGGGGCTGCTGGCCTCCTGCGGAAAAATGCTTGATGAGGCCGAGCAGAAGGTGGTCAAGCTGAGGAAGGGCCCGGACAGGGCGCCGATCGAATCAGATTTTGAAGGGGAAGAGTAACATGACCGCCGGTGAATACAAAAAATTGATAGACGGGGCGCTGGAAACCTGTTTCAAGCCGTTTGCGGCCATGCCCCAGGAGGGGCTTGCAGAGGCCATGAGGTACAGTCTTCTGGCCGGAGGCAAGAGGATAAGGCCCATGCTGGTGCTGGAATTCTGCCGCATAAGCGGAGGAGATATTAACGCTGCCCTGCCGGTTGCCTGTGCCATTGAGATGCTCCATACCTACAGCCTCATACATGACGATCTCCCCTGCATGGATAACGACTCTCTCCGACGCGGCAAGCCTACAAGCCATGTGGTCTACGGCGAATGCACCGCCACCCTGGCCGGAGATGCGCTTCAGGCCGAGGCGTTCGGGGCCATTCTTCGCAGCGCTCTTCCGGCGGAACGGCGGGCTGACTGCGCGGAACTTCTGGCCGGAGCCGCAGGGCTGGACGGTATGTGCGGCGGACAGTATCTGGACATGCTGGGCGAGGGGAAAAAGCTCACGGAGCAGGAGCTGACAGAAATAAATAGCCGCAAAACCGGCGCTCTGCTTGTGGCTGCCTGTCAGATGGGCGTGGCCGCGGCGGGTGGGAGCGAGCGGATGCTGGCTGCTGCCGGGCATTACGGCGCCTCCATAGGTATGGCCTTTCAGATCCGGGACGACATGCTGGATGTGCTGAGCACCGACCAGGAGCTGGGCAAGCCTGTCGGCTCCGACGCGCAGGAAAATAAAAACACATATATGGCCCTGCTTGGGGCCGAAGGCTGCACCGAGACAATAGAAAAGCTCACTGACTTTGCCAAGAATGTGCTTAGCGAGGCCTTTGAGGACACCGCCTTCCTGTGCGACCTGGCGGACTCTCTGGCCCAGAGAAAGAGCTGAGCCAAACAGAAGCAGCCGGATAGGGGTTTGTTTTGGGAATTTTAGAAAAAATAAATTCATCTGCCGATATAAAAAGGCTTGATGACTGGCAGATAAATGAGCTCTGCAGGGAGATTCGGGAATTCCTTATTGAGAACGTCTCCCGCACGGGCGGTCACCTGGCGTCAAATCTGGGGACAGTGGAGCTTACTGTGGCCATACACAGAGTATATGATACCGCCGTGGACCGCATCGTTTTTGATGTGGGCCACCAGAGCTATACGCATAAGATAATAACCGGCCGGAGAGACCGGTTTTCAACGCTCCGGCAGTACGGAGGGCTTTCCGGCTTTCCCAAGCCCAGAGAGAGCGATGACGACGCTTTTGTCGCCGGGCATGCCTCCAACTCCGTATCCGTGGCGCTGGGCATGGCCAAGGCCCGCAGTATGGCGGGAAAGGATTATGATGTGGCCGCCGTCATCGGGGATGGCGCGCTTACCGGCGGCCTTGCCTACGAGGGGCTGGCCGGGGCCGCCGCCAGCGGAGAGCCGCTGGTCATAATCCTAAACGATAATAACATGTCCATTGACGAAAATGTGGGCGGTATCGCGCGGCTTCTTCAGAAAATGCGTGTGAAGCCCGGATATATCAGCTTCAAACGCTGGTATCGAGCGGCGTTTGCAAAGCTTCCAGGGCTTTACCGCTTTAACCACAGAATAAAGGAATGGCTCAAAAGCCGCCTTCTGCCTGGAAATATGTTCAGCGCCATGGGCCTGAGCTATATCGGTCCTGTGGATGGGCACGATGTGAGCAAGCTGGAGACGGTTATACGCTGGGCCAGGGAAATGCGGGAGCCGGTTATCGTCCACGTGCTTACACAGAAGGGCAGAGGATGCAGATATGCTGAGGAGCACCCGGAACTCTATCACGGCGTGGGCCCCTTTGACCCGGAAACAGGAGAGCTTTTGCCCGCGGGGGAAAGTTTTTCCGAAATGTTCGGCAAATATCTCTGCGAGTTTGCCCGGCGGGATGAGAGAATCTGCGCAATTACGGCCGCCATGGCCTCGGGGACGGGTCTGGACTGTTTTGCCAGAGAATTTCCGGAGCGCTTTATTGACGCTGGCATAGCCGAGGGACACGCCACCGCCATGGCCGCCGGAATGGCGAAGCAGGGTGCGCTGCCGGTTTTCGCCGTGTATTCCAGTTTTATGCAGCGGGGCTTTGATATGCTCATTCACGATGTAGCCCTGCAGGGGCTTCACGTGGTTTTCGGCATAGACCGGGCCGGCATTGTCGGAAGTGACGGAGAGACACACCACGGCATCTTCGATCTGGATTATTTAAGCGCCGTCCCAGGCATGACGGTGCTCTGCCCCTCAAATTATGCCGAGCTGCGCGATATGCTGGAGGATGCACTTTTCAGGATAAACGGCCCCGTTGCCCTGCGCTATCCCAGGGGTGGGGAGGGGGAATATAAGCTGTCCCCCCGCGCGGCGGAGCATATTGTGAGGCCCGGCAAAGACCTGACCATGGTTGCCTACGGCACGATGATAAACGAGGCCCTGAGCGCGGCAGAGCTTCTCTCCGCAAGCGGCATATCCGCCGAGGTGATAAAGCTCGGCTCCGCCGCTCCGGCGGACTTTTCTCTTACGCTGGAATCCCTCAGAAAGACCGGGCGGCTGCTTGTGGCCGAGGAGGTCTGCGCCGCCGGCTGTGTGGGCAGGCAGATCATGGCCGCGGCCGTTTCGGAGGAAATCAAAATAAAGGCGGCAAAGCTTCTGAATCTGGGCAGGGGAATCGTTGCCCACGGCGGCCGGGACAGGCTCATGGAGGATCATGGCATTGATGCCTGCTCGATTGCCAGAACGGCGGGAGAGCTCTGCGGCCGCTGAAATCGGAGAAGAAATGAAGAAAATCAGACTTGACCAGCTTGTGTTCGACCTGGGCTATACGGAGAGCCGGGAGCGGGCAAAGACCACGATAATGAGCGGCCTTGTTTTTGTGAACGGGCAGCGGGCAGATAAGCCCGGAATGCCGGTTTCCCCGGATGTAAAGCTGGAGGTCCGCGGGGATGCCCTGCCTTTTGTGAGCCGGGGCGGCTTTAAGCTGGACAAGGCGCTCAAGGTATTCCCCATAGACCCCTCCGGAAAGAACTGCATCGACTGCGGCGCCTCAACCGGCGGCTTTACAGACGTGCTGCTCCAGCATGGGGCTGCGAAAGTCTACGCTGTGGACGTGGGCTACGGTCAGCTTGCCTGGAAGCTTCGGAGCGACGAGCGGGTTGTGAATCTGGAGCGGACAAATCTCCGCTATATAACGGAAGAACAGATACCCGAGGCACTGGACCTGGCGGCTATGGATGTATCCTTTATCTCCATAAAGCTGGTTTTGCCAGCTGTAAAACGGCTCCTCAAGCCCGGGGCGGATATTATCTGTCTCATCAAGCCCCAGTTTGAGGCAGGGCGGGAGGAGGTCGGCAAAAAGGGAGTCGTCCGAGATGCGGCTGTCCATCAGCGCGTAGTGGAGCGCATTCTGGCTTTCGCGCCGGAGGCAGGCCTGAGCGTCGTGGGACTGGATTTTTCTCCCATAAAGGGCCCGGAGGGAAATATTGAATATATATGCCATATGAAAAACGGCGGTTTTGAAGCGGCTGCGCCGGATGTTTCGGCCATCGTCGCCGCCTCCCATGAGGCTTTGAAAGGTAGCTGAGTAAATGATAGCCATATGCCCTAACCCCTTCAGAGACACGGGGCTTGAAATCAGCAAACAGGCCCGGGCGCTGCTCACCCGTGAAAACATCCCCTCGGTCATCTGCCCGATTTTTGCCGAGAGCGACCCCCAGGCGCTGCCTGCCGGCGTAGAGACAGTGAGCCTTGACCAGACGGCGATGGACTGCTCTTTGGCCATTGCCATCGGCGGCGATGGGACGATTCTGTCTGTGGCCCGTAAGGTGCACAGGCTGGCCATACCCATTATTGGGGTAAACCTGGGCACAAAGGGCTTTATGTCGGCCCTGGAGCCGGAGGAGCTGCCGCTTATTGTAAAGGCGGCGAGAAACGAAATGAAGATCAGCCGCCGTATGATGCTGGATGTGAAGCTTATACGGGAAGGAGCGCTTATATACAGCGACTGCGCCCTGAATGATGTGGTCCTCCACGGGTATGGGGACTGCGTCAAGCTTACCGCCTTCTGTCAGGGAGACAGGATAACCAGCTATTCCGGCGATGGAATAATCATCTCCACGCCCACCGGCTCCACAGGATATTCCATGTCCGCCGGCGGGCCCATTGTGGAGCCTGACGCGGCCAATATAATCATCAGCCCGATCTGTGCCCATATGATGGGCTCCCGTTCCTTTGTGCTCAACCCCGGGCGCAGGATAAGCGTCATGGCGGAAAAACTTCACGGACGCCGGGCATACCTTTCGGTAGACGGCGTATTCGCCATGGATCTTTCAAACGGAGATACGGTGACGGTTGAGAAATCTGAGCACTATACTCTTATGGCCGACCTGGGCCTCAGGAGTTTTTACGAAATAGCCTACGGTAAATTAACATGACGGAGGGGTGCCAATGAAACCAGGCAGACAGAATGTGATACTTGAAATTATCGCTGAACAGGATATTGAGACCCAGCACCAGCTTTTAAAGGCCCTGGAGGCGCGCGGGGTGAAGAGCACCCAGGCAACCCTTTCAAGGGACATTAAGGACATGCACCTCATCAAGGAGCAGGGACCCGGCGGAAACTACCGCTATGTAGCCTCCTCCAAGCCTGAGACCGATGATTTTGACCTGCGGCTGAAAAAGATTTTCCGGGAGAGCGTCATATCTTATGACATTGCGCAAAATCTTCTCATAATCAAGACCCTGCCCGGTCTTGCCCCTGCGGCCTGCTCGGCCATTGACTCCATGGAGATCCGGGGCCTTGTGGGCAGCCTTGCCGGGGATGACACGGCCTTCCTGGCCATGCGGGACAATGAGAGCGCCCACAGCCTTTACCATGAGATAGAAATGTTGTTTTGACCGGGGTTCAGCCGGGGGAGCAGAAATATGCTTAATGAACTGCACATTGAGAATATAGCTGTCATAGAGCGGGCGGATATCAGCTTTACTGCGGGGCTGAACGTGCTGACCGGCGAAACCGGCGCGGGCAAGTCCATCGTGATCGACTCCATTGGCGCGGTTCTTGGCGGGCGCGTCAGCCGGGAGCTTGTACGCCACGGGGCGGAAAAGGGCCTTGTTACCGCCGCCTTTGACCTGAAGGGCACGGAGAACTGGCTCCGGGAAAACGAGATCGAGGCCGAGGACGAGCTGATTTTGCAGCGCCGTATCAGCAGCGATGGGAAAAGCAGCTGCCGGGTCTGCGGCGCGCCAGTGACGGCGGCCCAGCTCAGGGAGCTTGCGGCTCTGCTGGTGGATATCCACGGCCAGAATGACGGGCGTCAGCTTATGGACGAGCGGCGGCATATGGAATACCTGGACCGCTTTGGAAATCACCGGGATTTGCTGGAGGAATTCAAAGCGGAATACCGAAAATATAACGGCATCAAAAAGGAAATATCCGGCCTTGATATGGACCGGGTGGAAAAGGAGCGGCTCAGCGAGAGCCTGAGGTACCAGATAGAGGAACTGGAGCGTGCGGCGGTGAAAGCCGGGGAGCGGGAGAGCCTTTCCGCAAGACGGGATTTGCTCCGAAACTCCGAAAAGCTGACCGAAGCGCTGGATCAGGCTTTCGCCGCCCTCTATGGGGGGGACGAAAACGCTGTGAGCCTTGCCCAGAACGCCGGGTACTACGCCGGCCGGGCAGCGGGCATGGCCCCGGAGCTTGAGAGCGCCGCTGCCGCCATAAACGACGCGGCCTTCAGTCTTACGGATGCCGCGGAGACCCTTCGGGATTTCAGGGAGAGTCTGGACTTCTCCCCGGAGGAGTATGACGGGCTTGAGACCCGCCTTTCCCTTATAAACCGGCTTGAGAGAAAATACGGCCGGGAGGCGGACGCGTTTGAGGACTATCTGCGGCAGTGCAGAGCCCGGCTTGATGACATCGAGTATTCCGATGACCGGATTGCGAAGCTGAGCAAAGAGCTGGAGTACCAGAAGAAGCGTTGCCTCGCCTCGGCGGAGAAGCTGAGCCTGGCCCGGAAAAAGGCAGCGGGGGAGCTGCAGGGACGCATTGTCTCGGAGCTTCGGGAGCTGAACATGCCCTCGGTGCGTTTCGCGGTGGAGTTTGGCACTGTTGAGGCGGAACCCGGCTTCGGCCCCAACGGGGCGGACGAGTTGCGCTTTGTCATGTCTGCCAACGCCGGGGAGGAGCTGGGCCGCATAAGCAGGATTGCCTCCGGCGGCGAACTGAGCCGGATCATGCTTGCCATGAAAAATGTTTTCGCAGAAAACGACCCGGTTCAGACAATGATTTTTGATGAGATTGACACAGGCGTCTCCGGTATTGCCGCCCAGCGGGTTGGGGAGAAGCTTTACACTGTTTCCAAAGGCCGTCAGGTCATGTGTGTGACCCATCTGCCCCAAATAGCAGCCATGGCAGACAGCCATTATGTCATTTCAAAGCAGGAGCGAAACGGCAGAACCTATACCCAGGTAAGTCCTCTGGACAGGGAGGGCAGAAGGCGGGAACTGGCAAGGCTCCACGGCGGGGATAATATCACCGATACAACCCTCGCCAGTGCGGAGGAACAGCTATCTTCCGCCGACAAATTTAAGAGAGAAATATAAAAATTCATAGAAGCGAGGGTGTTTTATGAAGATTGCGATGATAGGCAGCGGCGCCGCGGGCAGCGTTTTCGCCTCATACCTTAAAATCGGCGGTGCTGACATGTATCTTGTAGACAGATACAAGGCCCACATGGATAAAATTGCTTGCGACGGGTTATGCTTCTGTCAATTCGGCGAGGAAAAGGTACTCAAGGGCTTCACCTGCGTGGATGACGCGGGAAAACTGGGCGTCATGGATATGGTCATCATCATGGTCAAGGCTACCCAGACGGAGAGCATCATGCCCTCCGTTATGAAGTGCATGGATGAAAACACCGTGGTTGTCTCCCTGCAAAACGGACTGGACAATGACTTCGTTTTGAAAAAATATCTGCCTGAGGAGCGCATCCTTTGCGGCTTCGGCCAGATCGGCACGGAGCTGCCTGAGCCGGGACGCTGTGTCGGCAAGCCGGAGTCGGGCATTGTGATGCGCTTTGGTCCCGCCAGGGAGAGTGAAAAGAGCCGGGCTGCCGGCCTCTGGCTGGAGGACTGCTTCAAAAAAGGCGGCTGCAACGCCAGCTACGAGGCGGATATCTGGCCCTTCATCTGGAAAAAGACGATTGCCAACAGCGGTTATAACACCGTCTCCGCCCTGCTGGGGCTGAAGGTTGGTACAATCCTTGAAAATGAACAGGGGCGGGCGCTTGTCCTCAGTGTCTGGCGGGAAGCCTGCCGGGTGGCGGAAGCCGCCGGAGCGGGTGATCTCTGGCCTGAGATGGAGCAGGAGCTGCCTCGGCTTGCCTGCGGTTTTGCCGATTATTATCCCTCCATGGCCCAGGATGTGCTCAAAGGCCACCGCCAGACTGAGATCATGCACCTGAACGGCGCCATCGTCCGCTACGGTGAAAAGCTGGGCGTCCCCACCCCGGTAAACCGAGCCCTGACCCAGGCCATAAGCTGCATCCAGGCAAATTATGAGCACAGAGCCTGAGGCTTGACAGCCCGTAAAAGATACGGTATAATCCATAAACAACGCGATGAAGGACAGAAGTAGAACGCTTTTTCTGCACAGAGAGACCCCGGCTTGCTGGAAGGGGGAGAGAAAAGCGAGCGAAATACGGTCCGGAGCGGCATACCGAAAGCTTCGGCAAGTAGGCTATGACGGGAGCGCCCGATAGAGCGCCTGAGTGCTATGCACTCGCTGAGACTTCTGCCGCGAGGCCGGAGTATGCAGAGGTGGTACCGCAATGATTTGCCCTCTGTCCGAAAGGACAGGGGGCTTTTTTGAGGAGATGAAAAAATGGACATAAAAGAAAAAGCGGCGGGATATCACGACAGAGGCTTTAACTGCGCCCAGAGCGTTCTCTGTGCCTGCGGGGAATACACGGGGCTTGACGAGAAAAGCGCTTTGGCTGCTGCAGGCGGCTTTGGCGGCGGCGTACGCTGCGGAGAAATCTGCGGCTCGATAACAAGCGCGGTAATGGCTCTCGGCCTTGCAAACCCTTATAATACCGAGGGAGACACGGAGGCCAAAGATAAAATCGCCCAGCTCACAAAGCGCTGCATAAAACGTTTTCAGGATGAGTTCGGTTGTATACGCTGTGCGGAGCTCAAACGGAGCGGGCATCGCTGTGACGAGCTTATCACCTTTGCCGCAGGGCTTGCTGAAGATATGATTTTGAATGAAAAAGGAGAACAAAATGGGAATTTATGAAGAACTTGTAGCCCGGGGCCTTATTGCCCAGGTTACCAATGAGGATGAGATCCGCAACATGATCAATCATGGCAAGGCAACCTTTTACATCGGTTTTGACTGTACCGCCGACAGCCTTACCGCCGGGCACTTCATGGCGCTTACCCTGATGAAGCGCCTGCAGATGGCCGGTAACAAGCCGGTTGCTCTTATTGGCGGCGGCACCACCATGATCGGCGACCCCTCCGGCAGAACGGATATGCGCAAAATGCTGACCCGGGAGGACATTGAGCACAACGCCGAGTGCTTCAAACGCCAGATGGAGCGCTTTATCGAATTCGGCGAGGGTAAGGCCATCATGGTCAATAACGCCGACTGGCTGCTTAACCTGAACTACATTGAGCTGCTCAGAGAGGTTGGCGCCTGCTTCTCCGTGAACATTATGCTTCGGGCCGAGTGCTACAGGCAGCGGATGGAAAAGGGCCTTAGCTTCTTGGAGTTTAACTATATGATTATGCAGAGTTATGATTTTTACTATCTGTTCCAGCACTATGACTGCAACATGCAGTTCGGCGGGGACGACCAGTGGAGCAACATGCTTGGCGGTACGGAGCTTATTCGCCGTAAGCTTGGCAAGGACGCTCACGCCATGACCATAACCCTGCTTACCGATTCCCAGGGGCGCAAAATGGGCAAGACCGCCGGCAACGCCGTCTGGCTGGATCCCAACAAGACAAGCCCCTTCGAATTTTACCAGTACTGGCGCAATGTGGACGACAGCGATGTGCTCAAGTGCATACGCATGCTGACCTTCCTGCCGCTGGAGCAGATCGATGAGATGGCCTCCTGGGAGGGCAGCCAGCTCAACCGGGCCAAGGAGATTCTGGCTTACGAGCTCACAAACCTTGTCCATGGTGAGGAGGAGGCAAGGAAGGCGGAGGCCTCCGCGAAAGCGCTGTTTTCCGGCGCGGGCAGCAGCGACAATATGCCCTGCACCGAACTGTCCGAGGCAGACTTGACGGACGGCGCTGCGGACATCATGACCCTTCTGGTTAAAACGGGCCTCTGCCCCTCAAAGTCCGATGCCCGCCGCAATATCCAGCAGGGCGGTGTTACTGTGGATGATGAAAAGGTGAGCGATATCGGCGCGGTATTTACTGCCGGGCAGCTCCGCAAGGGCGTAATCCTCAAGCGCGGCAAGAAGAATTTCAATAAGGTCATCCTGAAATAAGCGCAAAGCGGAGAGGCCGGCGGACCTCTCCGCTTCTTTTGTGAAAACAGCGCGCAGCCTGTCAATGTATATAACAGACATAAAGGCGGTGAGTGCTTTGATCTCGTGCAGGCCATTGAAAAAACATTACAACAGACAAACTTATTAAGGACTACGGTTTCAGTAAAGGGACGCTTGATTCCCTTAAGCATGACCGGAATATTACTACCGCAACCTTAAATGATATTTGCGGTATCCTTTCGTGCAGAATTCAGGATGTGGTTGAATATATTTCGGAATAAAACGAATATGAGCAGGGCTGAAAAAGCCCTGCTCATTTCTGCTGTTTTGGTTTATTCCGGCAGTTTGCAGACGTCGATCCACTCGGCAGCCTTGGAATACTCATATAGCTCATCCAGATTCAACTCTATGGCGCTGCTGGCGCTGCCCACGGCGGGAAAAACCGTCTCAAAGCGCTTAAGGCTTTCATCCAGATATACAGGTATGCCATCGTTTATCCCGAAGGGGCATACGCCGCCCACCGGATGGCCCACCAGTTCAAGGACCTCCTCCGCCGAAGGCATTTTCGCTTTAAAATGGAACTTCTCCTTGAATTTATGATTGTCAATTCTGGCATCACCTGCGGCGAGGATAAGCATACAGCCCTCCGCCGTTTTGAAAGAAAGGGTCTTTGCTATGCGGGCGCCCTCAACGCCCAAAGCCTGGGCCGCCAGCTCCACTGTTGCTGAGGACACATCAAACTCCCGAACCCTGTCCTCCATACCAAGGCTGCGGAAATACGCGCGCCCTTTTTCTATAGACATTCCGAATATAACCTCTTTCTGTTTATTGTATCCTTTTTATCTGCGGCCGCCGCCTCCGCCGGAGAAACCGCCTCCGCCGAAGCCGCCGCCGCGGAAACCGCCGCCGGAGAAGCCTCCGCCGCCGAAACCGCCTCCGCGGAAGCCGCCACC
>OLPA01002640.1_pt1 | contig 13076 bp, 9 predicted proteins | sample 1672811 | NCBI WGS metagenome assembly OLPA01 (sample SAMEA3136726, study PRJEB25190) | human gut metagenome | biome: human gut; feature: human-associated habitat; material: faeces | place: Austria | collected 2013
GCGGAGAGAGTCCCAGCTGATGATCGTGTCACCGGAGAAGCCGATGGGGTAACGGTGGCTACCGGGGCCGGCGTAGCGGGATAAAATCAACGGGCGTTGGTTTATCTTGGCACTGTGGAGAGTATGAAAATGATTCAGGAGCCACAAAGGGTCTGCGCCGTCAATGCAGGATGCGTCACCCTGTTGCCAGTCGATCCACCAGAAATCCACGCCCTCGTCCTCACGGGGCTTTAAGAGGCATTTAAAATAGGTATCGACAAAATCCTTGCTGCACATATCAAAGGGGATATCCCGACCGGACGCAGGGTCGAGCCCCATGCGCACGGCGGCCTCGACGTACTGCTCTTCATGGGGCTGTATGCCCTCTGCGGGATGGAGATTGAGAGCGCATTTTAAGCTGCGGGAATGGAGCTGGCTCAGGAAATCCTTTGGATCACGAAACAGCTCTTTATTCCATGTGTATCCCGTCCAGCCCTTGCCCTGCTTGGCTGTTATATCTGTAATATGCCAGTCCATGTCCATGACAGCTACACTGAACGGTACCCGCTCGGCGCGGAATCTGTCCATGAGGTTCAGGTATTCGTCATCGGAATAGGCGTGGAAACGGCTCCACCAATTGCCGAGAGCATAACGTGGCAGCATAGGCGGCCTTCCGCTGAGTTCGAAAAAGTCATTAAGCGCCGCCTGATATTCAAGGCCGTAACCGAAGAAATATAGGTCGATTGCTTTTTCTGCGCGAGATATTATGGCTCCGTCGCTCTCAATAAGCGGTGAATCACTGTCATCAATGACACTGTATCCCTGAAGACGCGACTGGATGCCTTTTCTGAGCGGTATCTCGCCATCAGCCATGTCAAGTGTACGTGCAGTGCCGCCGAGATTCTCGCGCAGCTTATCGCCATAGTGCCAAGTGCTATAGATGCCGCGAGTCTCACTTCTAACTTTTATAGAAAGTCCGCCAGCGGAGAAAGGCTTTTCATCGTAAAACAGGCTTAGATATTCCGTGTGTATTTCCAGCTTGCCATTATGACGGCAGACTTCAAATTCCGGCGCATCAAAATTTCTGCAGCATGCAAATACAGAAGGCCTATCCTCAAATATATTGCTTTCGCAGTATTCGAGGCGTAACATTCGTGATGCGAGCACAGTAATTCTATAATGCTCACCGGTCACACACTGCATATCGTTGCTTTTGCCGTTTATGATGTCATAAGACATACGAGTTTACTCCTTTGCACCGGGAAGGTTAAGAATAATCGCGCGGCCATCAACAGCAAGCATTCCTGCGTGTACTTCAACGTTCTCGCCGCTGATAAGGTTAGTGTACAGTCCGTTTGGAAGATCTATATCGATAAGAGAGGCTTCACCGGTCACGGGGAAGATACCGATGTATCTATCACCGCCTTTGGAGTGGGTCGCTACGAGCACGTCACCGGGAAGTGCCTTAACTTCATAGGTGCTGTCTGCGAAGACGGGGCTTTTTTTGATCTCATATAGGCGGGACATAAGTGCGGAGTAGTCCTTGCCGGTGTTCCACTGCACTTTATCTGCATCGAACAAGTCAGGAAGGTGTTTTACGCCGTTTTCCTGCCCTGCGTAGAGAAGCGTCATACCCTTCTGGAAGTATATAAACGCAGTCCAGACGAGGAGTTTCTTCTCATCCGGAATTAGAAAAGCACCTCTTGCATTGTCATGGTTTTCAAGGTAGCGGAGCTTGACATAGTTGTCAGGATAGATAGCTTCCTGTCGATTGATGTCTTCTGCGTACTGAGCAAGGCTAATTTTGCCCTTGAGATAATCCTTGAAGCGATAATATATGTCGTACTCGTAGCTGACATCGAATGCCTGGTAAACTTCCGAGTCGGACAGGCTCACCATTCCGCGTGCGCGGTTGGCAATGGTAAATACGGGTTCAACGGACTCGCTCAGCCAGAAGCAATCGGGGTTGACCTTCGCAACCTCTTTCCTTGCCTTCAGCCAGAACTCGAGAGGGATCAACGGGGCAACATCGCAGCGGAAGCCGTCTACAATACCAGCCCACATTTTGAGCGTCTCTATCTGGTAATCCCAGAGATCCCTATTGTTGTAATCAAGATCAATTACATCAAGCCATTCCCCCACCTTGTTGCCGAAACATCCGTCCGGCTTGTGATAGAACCATTCTGGATGATTCTTGGCCAGCCAGGAGTCGGGAGACGTGTGGTTATATACAACGTCGATGATGCACTTCATGCCGCGCGCGTGAATGTCGGTGACAAGTTGCTTCAGGTCATCAATCGTTCCATACTCGGGATTGATCTTGCGGTAATCAGAGATAGCATAAGGGCTGCCAAGCTCACCCTTGCGTTCCTTCTTGCCAATGGGATGGATTGGCAAAAGCCACACGATATCGGTACCAAGTGCCTTTATGCGGTCAAGGTCTTTTCTAACGCCACTGAAGTTTCCTTCTTCACTGTAATTGCGCACGAAAATAGAATACATGACCTGATTTCTGTAGAATTTGGAAGTATTGACAGCCATAGAAAAACCTCCTTAGCCCTTGATTGCAGACGAGGAAATACCTGCAATAAACTTCTTTTGGAAAATGATATAGAATATTACGACGGGGATGATTGCGATGCTTGTTGCGGCGAATAGGCCGGCATAATCCGTGGAATATTGCCCGCTGAAGAGGTTTAACGCTACAGGCAGGAGCTGTTTCTTCGTATCGCGGATCATAAGGAACGGCCAGAGGTAGTCGTCCCACGCCCAGAGAAACTGGAAAACAGACATGGAAACGATGGCGTTATTCAACTGGGGAATGATGATGCGATGGAAAATATAGAACTCATTTGCTCCGTCCATTCGTGCCGCTTCTATGAGCTCATTGGGGATAACTGCGCAGGACTGACGCATCAAAAAGATGCCGAAGGCAGTGAAGATGCTCGGAACAATAAGCGCCTGATAAGTGTCGATCCATTTCAGTGACTGCATAATACTGTATCTGGGAATGAGGGTAACGACACCGGGAATCATCATCGTCATCAGGATCATCGTGAACAACGCATCACGTCCTTTGAATCTGTATTTGCAAAGTACATAGCCCGCAATGGTGCTTGTGTACACGGTTATGACCGTAATTAGCAGCGCGTAAATTAGGCTGTTTCCAAAATACCGGAAGAAGTCAAACTTGTTGAGGACATCAGAATAATTCTGGAAAGAAAAATGCTGCGGGAACAACGTTTGTGCCAGGGAGCTGATCTCGGCATTGGTCTTGAAGGATGAGCAGAGCATCCAGATAAAAGGAAACACTGCCAGGAGGCAGAAGAACAGCAAAATGGCGTTTAAGAACACAGAACTTAACTTTTTCATTTTCTTACACCTGCCCTTCGCTCTGACCTGAAATCCTAAAGGATATCGCAGTCAGTATCGCAATAAAGAGAAACAGCACAAAGGATAGTGCCGAGGCATATCCAAAATTATACTTGGAGAAAGCCTCCTGATAGATGAGATAAGATGCCAGATATGTCTGAGTTCCAGGCCCGCCTCCTGTGAGAACCATTACCGGGATATAGGTCTGGAAATAGGAAATAAGCGAAGTGATTACTATAAAAACGATCGTGGGCTTAAGAAGCGGCAGTGTTACAAATCTGAATCTCTGCCATGCAGTCGCGCCATCGGTCTCTGCAGCCTCGTAGCACTCCACGGGCAGCGAGTACATTGCACCCAGCAGAAGAATAACCGCATAGCCGAAATCCTTCCATATTGTCAATATAAGAATGGCTATCATGGCATAACGGCCATCATAAAGCCAGTTGATATTCGAATTTAGTATCCGATCCAGAAAGCCAATCTGAGGATCAAATATGAACTTCCATACAAACGTTACCGCCACAAGAGGGGTAATTGTGGGGAGGTAGAAAAGTATGCGATAAAGGGACTTGTGTTTAATTAGTTTGGAGAATATGGCACATGAAAGCGCAAGACCGATAATCACGCGGAAAGCAGTTGCGACAGCTGCGAAACCGAAGGTGTTTTTCATGGATAGCCAGAACAGATCGCTCGTAAAGACCTTTTTCCAATTGCCGAGTCCCAGATAGATCATCTGGTTTTTCAGCGGATTCCATCTGTAAAAGCTGCCAAACAGCACAGCAATAATAGGGAGAATAAAGAAGACGAGAAAGAAAACGACGAGTGCAGCAACAACAATATTGCGCATTACGATCTCGCTCTTGCTCTGAGCAGGATTATTCAGTCTTATATTTCCTCTCATATTTCATATCCTTTCAAGGGAAATAGGGCACCGACATGACACTGCCGGTGCCCTCTATATTAGTATAGCTTACTTTGCGTACTTGTAAAGGGGTTCGCGAGACTCAAAATCGAGAGTTGCAAGGTCTTCGTTGATAGCTGCTTCACAATCAGCAAGAGCCGTATCGATGTCCTTGCCGTTGTAGAAAATCTCTTCAAGAGCAATCTTCATATTGTCCTCAAGCGTGCTGGGCATGGGGCCAGGCCAAATGTAGCGGTCAATGTGCTTTGCAAGGACCTTGATGCTGGGAACAGCAAGCAGGTCTGCATCGCTCTGCAGAGAAATCTTCATCGGGAATACTGCGTTCTGAGTACAGAATTCCTTCTGGATGCTGTCGTTTGCAAGGAAGAAGCGAACGATGTCCTGAGCAACGGCCTGCTGGTCGGCAGGAGCGTTCTTGTTGATACCGAAGGTGGACTCGCCGTTGTATCTGTGGTACGCGTAAGTGTTGGAAGGATCGACTGTGGGAATCTCAAAGCAATCATAGTGGGTATCGGGGAAGTTGTTGTTGAACACGCCGGTCATGAAGCCCCAGCCAAGGTACATAGCAACCAGCCCCTGGCCAAAGTTGTCGCCAGAGTTATTGCCGAAGCTGTAGTCGCAGACACCATCAACGACGTACATGTCGTGTAGGCGGGTGATAACTTTTTTCATGGCCTCGTTATTGATGGAAGCGGTGCCATCCTCATTGAAGAGGTTCTGACCGTACTGGTACTGCATACCGAGAACGTCGCCCTGAATGCCGCCATTGTAGCTGAAGCCAGCCTGAACAAGGTCGCCATTTTCGTCGCGAATGGTGAGCTTCTTGGCAACTTCACGGAATTCGTCCCAGGTGGTGGGGATGTCAGCCTCGGTGAGGCCTGCAGCTGCCCACATGTCGGTGTTGTAGTACATGGTTGCGGTCATAAGGCCGTAGTCAGTATAGTAGACCTTCCCGTCTACAAGGTGGCCGGAAACGCCGACAAAGTCCGCTTCCATATCTTCGACAGGAATATCGTAGGGAGCCATGTAGTCGATGAGCAGGTCGTGCTTGCTGTTATGCACATTAAAGATTGCGGGACCATCGTTGCCCTGAAGAGCGAGAGGCAGCTTGGTGAAGTAATCATCCCAAGGATTCTCGACGAGAGTGATGGTCACGTTGGGGTGAATTGCAGTGTACTGATCCGCCAGAGACTGGAACAGATTTGCTGCACCGGACCAGAACCAGAGTTCTACTTCGATGTCCTTGCCGTCGTTAATGGGAACATTGGGGTCATACTGGATAGCCGAGCCAATAACGGGGAGCGCATCTGCTGTGGGTGTTTCGGTGGTGGAAGCTTTGGTTGCGGGTTCAGCCGTCTGCTCAGGCTCAGTGGTCTGAGCAGGTGCGCTACAGGCCGTCATGCTGAGAACCATAACAAGCGCGAGGCAAAGTGCGATGATTTTCTTTGACATTTTTGTTCCTCCATTTCATTTTGTTGTTAGCGTCGTTAGGTGTATCGCTAAACTAACTGTATAATACATTTCTTCAACGTGTTTGTCAATAGAAAACTATATAGCCGCTTTAATTTTGTTGTAAAGCAACAAAATTAACCTGCATTTTTGTGCACATCTCCCTTTGTCGAAGCAAATAATTAGTTTATCGCTAAACTAATTATTGAAATTTCTATCTACGTCAATACTGTTAGTTTTTTTCTCAGCGCCTTGCATTTTTTGAATTGTTGGTTTATTATTAGTTTATCTTTAAACCAAGTGGAGTTTGAATATATGGTTACACTGAAGGACATTGCGAAGGAAGCCGGAGTCAGCGTTATGACCGTCTCAAATATTGTAAACGGCAATTACACTAAGGTCTCAAAAGAAACGGCAGAGCACGTGCAAAAGATCATTAGCCAAATGGGGTATGTTCCTAACGCCTCTGCAAGAAGCCTTGCAAAAAGCAAAACCAACATCATCGCAATTATTATGCGTGGCGAGGAAAACGAAAATCCAATGCTGAACCCATATTATTCTGCCATGGTGGGGGCAATGATCCGGAAAATTCAACAGCACGGCTACTATGCGATGGTGAACATTATGAAGTCCCATCAGGATATTCTACAGAGTCTGCGAACCTGGAATGTGGACGGCGCGATATTCCTAGGCCTCTTTGATGACGAGATAGAAGCCATGTATTCTGTATGCGATGTACCGATGGTCTTTGTCGACAGCTACAGCAACGTGCGTCAGCTTTCAAATATCGGAATTGATGATTTTAAGGGTGGGCAGCTTGCTGCAAACTATTTTATCTCTCAAGGCCATCGCAGCGTTGCATTTATCGGTCCTACCATGAAATATAATGGTGTTATCCGACACCGTTTCGATGGCTTTAACTCCGTTCTGCGTGTGAATGGTATGGAGGTCAGCCCTGAGCATATTTTTGAGATTGAGTCGGATGTGCGTCAGGACGCAATTGTCGCTCTGGGTAAACACATTGCATCCATGGGAAAAGAGTTTTCCGCAATCTTCATCACAAGCGATCAGATTGCATCCTATGTTGTGCAGGGGCTCGTCTCGGGAGGGGTGTCCGTGCCGGAGGAGATGTCCGTTATCGGCTTTGATAACCTAGAGATATGCCGTCAAATATCTCCGCAGCTCACTACGATTGCGCAGGACCTTAATCAGAAGGCGCACTTCGCTGTATCAACCCTGTTTCAACGTCTGGCCGATCCGTCTCTTCCCGCTCAGTCCATGGTACTGGATGTGAAGCTGGTTGTGAGAGATTCCGTTACATCATTGTAACAGCTCATATTGTTTTTCCATTTAGGCCGTATCTAAAAACTGGCAGAACGACCAACAGCGCAGTATTTTTGTTCTGCGAAATCCATTTTCCATAGGAATACATCCAGTATTCCTATGGAAAATGATGTCACACAGGGAATGAATAGCCGCCGCCTAGGCGTTTTGACAGTTTTCGGACAGGCTCTAGTTCAGTTTATATAGCAGGCTGCTGTTGCTGCCGTCCCCCCGGTACCGTTGCTCTGTTTGAATCAGCCCCGCTTTCCGCAAGTCCCGAATGGCACGGCGGGCAGTGGATTCGGAGAGAGCAGATCTTTGGAAATTGTCGGAATTGACGGCCAGCAGATACCGTCTTTATTGGCGCGGTCGGCGAGGTAGATGTACACAGAAATCGCTCTGTGCGGCAGATCCATGCGGTACAGTTTCGTAAAATTATGCATATTGTTTCCTCCTGTACGGGTGGGGCTGAGATGCCCCGCCCGTTTTTGTTATGTTTTGAGCGTAGTTTTCTCTGGGATCGGCACCGGTTTCACCGTTGTCTTTGGTGGTAATAGTTCCTCGGAATATACCAGCGGGCATCCAGAAAGAATCGCCTGTTCCAGCTCCGCTTTTCCCGCGTAATGCACCGGGCGGCTGCCCCGGTCAGGGATTTCCAAAGGCTTTTCAAATCGGATTCCCCAGTCCAGGAATAATTTCAGTTTTGTCTTCATGGGATGCGTGCCGGTTTTCATTATCACGAAGCTGCCCTTGGGCATGGATTTCAGCTCATCCGGGGACATGAGGGGGCGCTCCATCATTTGCAGGGACTGGGAGTTGCTGTCCTTGCCCTGAGTCACAGAGCCGGACAGAACCGTTCGGCTGCCCAGATTTCTGGACAGCACCTCTGCCGTCTGGCTGTTCGGGGCAAAACCGCCGAATATGGTGTCCTGACAGTTATCGGCGAGGATTTCCGCACCCTCTTTTCCGTAGTTTTTCTCCAACTGTGCCAAACTCTGGATAATGGGTACCAACGTCAGACGCCGGGAACGGCCTGCGGAGAACAGCGGCAGGATATCAAAAGGCGGCATGGTTCCCAGCTCGTCGCAGAAGAACACCGCCCGGTTGAGAAGCCTGCCGCCATGTTCATTGGCCACGGAAAACAGTTCACGGGCAAGGTTCTGGATCATCAGACTGGCTACAAAATTCTTGGTAGCATACTCTTCCGGGAGAATCAGAAAAATGGCGCACTTTTCCCGCACAAACTGTTCCGCATCAATGCCTCCGTCAAAGCACAGCACCTGTTCCAGCTCCGTATCCAGAAAAGCATTTAATCTGGACAGCACGGTGGACATGATGGAGTTCATCGCCTGATCCGACGCTGTCAGTGCGGAACCCGCCAGCCATTTTGCCTTGTGTTCCGTGGGAAGGAGCTGCATCAGCTCCTGAAACTGATTCCCGCCTCGTCGCCCCTGCATCAGAAGTTCCTGCACCAGCTTGAACATGGAAGCGATGTGCCGGGTTTCATAGCCGTCCGTTTCCTCCGGAGGAAGAAACTCCGACAGGAGCAAAACCACCGAGGCAAGCAGTCCTTCTGCCGCGTCGTAGAAGTAGGCGTTCTGTCCGTGGTCACTTCCTTCCCCCTCTGGGCTGATGATCGTCTTTGCCAGAATTTTGGCATACTTCTCTGCCTTCGCTTTGGCCGTTATCTCCGTGGGATTTTCCCGGTGGTCATCCATATAGCGATTTATCAGGGTCAGAAGGTTATTTCCATCCGACCGGGTGGGCTCCCGGAGGTCAACAACCGATATCCGGTAGCTATAAATGTCATGGGCGATAGCGCCGTAGTTCCGCGCCAGGTCGCCCTTGGTGTCCAGCGCCAGAAAGCTCATGCCACTGGCACAGGCGTATTCCAGATTGGGGTACAGGAAATAGGCGGTCTTGCCCACGCCGGACGCGCCGATCATCAGCACATGGACGTCATCCGAGTCCACCAGCGCCGTTGTTTTTCTGCCGCCCTGACAGCCCAGAACGATGCCCTGAGGCAGCGGCTTTCCATTGGCTGTGGGCTGTTTTCCCTCTTTTGCGGCCTGCCGCCATTGGTTCGGTGTGTATGGAACATGGTGGTAGGTTTGCTTTACCTCCTGCCGGGTAGCCCAGCGGGCAGTACCGTGCTGACCGTTTCCCACGGTTTTGTCTTTGATACCGTTGAGATCATGCCTTTGGGCAGCATAAGTCACAAAAAACAGCACCGCAATGATGCCGCCCACAGATAAAATCAGCATGGAAATTCCATTCATTTTTTGTCCTCCTTCCGCAGAAACAACAAATCCTCGTTCCAATCCTTTCGGGTGGGAACGAGGATTTGATTTCGTATGTTCTTTTCCGTTAATGCTTTGGAAATTCTCTGTGCTGCCCTTTGGCCGGTTTCATCGTTGTCCAGGCAGATGCACACATTGCGGATGAATGGCCTGCCTTCCATTGTCTTCCACAGCACCTTGTCCGAGACGCCGCAGGCCGCGGCATAGCTGCTGGATTTCCAGTGCTGTTTGTGCATGGAAATAAACGACAGCATGTCAATCGGAGCTTCAAACAAAAACAGGGTCTCCCCACCGCCGACCCAGTGGAAGCTGTATTCCGGCTTACTGCCGGGGGCATTTCCCTTGAAGCTGCCCTGTGCAGCAGTGCTGTGCTTGTGAATGTGCCGTGGTTTTCCCTCCCGGTCTGCGCCCACGAATACGGCGTTGTGGTAATCTGCGGATTCATAGACAAGCCCCCGGTAGGAAAAGGCATCCAGCACCTCCTTGTCGATGCCCCGGTGCCGAAGCAGGTAGCCGTAAACCCGGCGCATGTTCTCATGCTTTTGGGGAATCTCCAATGGTTTCTGGGGAAAAGGTTCTACCGGCTCCCGGATAGTACCGGCATCCATGGCGAGCATAAGCTGCACTGCTTCCGGGTACTCCATGTTGTAGAACCGGCAGGCAAAGTCGATGGCATCTCCGCCCACCTGTTCATACTGGTGGAACCACAGGTTGCCCCGGATGGTTACCTTCTGCCCGTGATCCAGCCACATATTCTCCGAGCCGGATCGTTTCACCTCCTCCCCGCATTGCCGCAGAAATGCCGCCAGATCTGTTCGTCTGGCCTGTTCCCGCTGCTGCTCCGTAAACGGTATATAGCTCATTTTACCTCCGAATCATTTCTTCAAGTGAGGGATAGAAATATTTGCATAATTTGTCCGTATAGAGTATCAAACCTTTCCTATCTGCTGTAACATCTTCAGGTGGAAGGTTCTTTTCCTGGTGTCATCGTGACAGGGAGCTGGTGTCACTGCATGGCTAGACTTTCCCCTTGGCGGTGGATTTATTTCAAATTGAATCCTCACCTCCCCGCTTTTCTGCATATACTCCAAATATTTATATGCAGGAAATTATGATATTCCCGTTGATTTTCTGCATATAAAATGGTATACTAATATGCAGAAAGGATGAGAGCATATGCGGAAATTTGATTACTCTTTCTTAAATAACGGTTTCCTTCCGGCATCTCTGGTAAATTTAACGTCCAGCATTGCCGCCTTAAGAACTATGGCAGGTGTCCGCAGGGAAGAATATCTGCGGGTCTTTTCGGAACTTGAGGCAGTCGCGAAGATCCAGTCTGTCAAGAGTTCCAACGCGATTGAAGGAATCGTTACCAGCGACGCAAGAATTGCGGAAATCGTAAATCAAAACAGTGCGCCGCTGAACCACAGCGAGCGGGAAATTGCCGGGTATCGTGACGCTTTGAACGAGATTCATTTGAATTACGATTATATTGATTTCCGGGAATCGGATATTCTTCACCTTCATGAGATCATGATGTCTATGGCCGGATATGAGTTTGCCGGCAGATATAAAACCAGTGACAATTACATTCTGGAGGAGGATGCCCAGGGAAACCGGCGCATCCGGTTCCGTCCTACCCCTGCCGCGGAAACAAAACAGGCTATGGAGCAACTGGAGCTGGCATATATGGCCGCGCGGAACGATGGAAACATCAACCAGCTTCTTCTCATCCCCTGCGTCATTCTGGACTTTCTTTGTATCCACCCCTTCCGGGACGGCAACGGCAGGATGTCCAGGCTGCTTTCCTTGCTTCTGCTGTACAAAAGCGATTTCGATGTAGGAAAATATGTGTCCTTTGAGGAGCAGATCAACCGCTATAAGGGATACTACTATGACGCTTTGCAGCAATCCTCCTCCGGATGGGAAAACGGTCAGAATGATTACTTCCCATTTATGGAGAATTTTCTTTCCACACTTTATATGTGCTACAAAGAACTGGATAAGCGGTTTGCCGTAGTACACGGAAAGAAGGTCACCAAGAAAGCCCGGATTGAAGCGACCGTACTGAACAGCCTGACGCCCCTGTCCAAAGCAGATATCTGCAAAATACTCCCGGATATCAGCCCGACTACGGTAGAAGCGGTTCTGGGAAATATGGTTCGTACCGGGAGCATTCGCAAAATCGGATCCAGCAGAGCGATTCGTTATATCAAGGCATAACCCGATAAGCAGGCTGTAGGCATTCAATCCCGAATGCCCATAGCCTGCTTCTTCTCGTCGATCTGACGGCGCTGCTTACGGTCAGGCTGTTGGTGCTGGACTCTATCCTGCTGTTCCTTCTCCTGAAACATCCGTCCGAGCTGGACGATCAGAGAGGCTGCACCCCTTATGTGCTGCTGCCGGATCACCCGCAGCAGATTTTCCGCATACATATTGCCATGGGCAGCAGATTGCACCAAGTATTCCAGCCCCTTCTCCCGGTCAGCACGGATTCCATTTCCGAAATAGTAGATCTTACCAAGCTGGTATTCCGCATAGGAATTGCCGTCCTCCGCTGCCATATGGAAGCAGCGGATGGCTTTTGCACATCTTTCCAGCCGTCTTCCTTGATGTAGACTTTTCCGGCAATATAAGCCGCAGAAGTGACACCCGCTTCCGCGAGTTCCTCCAGCAATGGCAGTCCTCTGGCAATATCCTTCTGCACCAATTTCCCCTGACAAAACAGCTTTCCAAGCTGGTACCTGGCAAAGGCATTGTCTTTTGCCGCCGCCAGTTCCAGATATTCCACCGCTTTTTCAGGGTCATATTCTGAAAACTCCGGCTTTAGATACAGCTTGCCAAGACCATACAGGGCATCCACGCTGCCCAGCTCCACCGCTTTCTCAAAATAGTACCGGCTCTTTTCCAAATCCACTTCGGTGCCGGTTCCGGTCATGTTCATGGAGCCAAGGCGATAGCAGAGCTTATCATCTGCCATAGCCGCCTCCATAGCGAGAAATCCCGCGTATGCTTTGGCATACCACCGCTTGGATTCTTCCAGATCAGCCCCTGTCCCGATACCATCCCGGTACATCCTTCCAAGCTGGTACTGTGCATATGCATTGCCCCGGACTGCCGCCATGGTGTACAGTCTATACGCTTCCGTACTGCTCTGCTCCACCCCCTGCCCCCGGAGGTATTGTCCACCCAGGGAATAGGCAGCAAATGGGTTATTATCTTCCACCGCCTGACGAAACCACCGGGCAGATTCCTCATAGTTCTGTTCTGTCCCGTGACCAAGGGCATGGCATTTTCCGATCCGGTATCGCAGATAGCCTTTCTTTTCAGCCGTCTGTTCTGCTTTCTGGAAGGCTTCCAACGCATTCCGGAACCAAGTCTGTGCTTCTTCCTCATCCGCGTCACAGCCAAGCCCAAGCAGGTATATCCGTCCCAGATCATAGCAGGCATAGCCGTTTCCCCCGCGTGCCTCCGTATCCAGTAGAGGCATCGCTTTCCGGAAATCCGGCTTTTCTTCCTCTGTCCCATATAGGAATCTGCGAGCCTGTTCGTATGGATCTGACCACCAGTCTCTGCCGTCAGAAGCACGGTAAGCAGGCGCACTCTCTGCGGCACAGTTCTCATAGGCATCAGCTTCCCCACCGGTTTCTTTCTGAATAAACTGGGGGCGATAGTGATCGCTCCACCAGTCAGGATCTACAGGGAAGTTAACGGAATTGCTTGCTGGAGGT
>OLPA01002642.1_pt1 | contig 13071 bp, 12 predicted proteins | sample 1672811 | NCBI WGS metagenome assembly OLPA01 (sample SAMEA3136726, study PRJEB25190) | human gut metagenome | biome: human gut; feature: human-associated habitat; material: faeces | place: Austria | collected 2013
TGCTCCTTCCGCGTGCAGCTTTTTGGTGCTTCGCCTAAGCCCTTGTTTGCTTCCCCAACTTTCCGTGAAGCCCCCCTTATTCCGCATTCCTCATTCCGAATTTCGGATTTTCCTCCAGCCGTGCCCTTGCCACTTTCCCCGCTGCCTTCATCGCCGTGGGAATCGTCAGCGCGTCCATCTCATCCCGCGCGACGTACCGATACCCCTTCGGCGCATCCGCGTCGGGCGCGTCCATCTGATACAGCTTCATCCGCCAGATTTGGTGCGTGAAAACGTGCTTCGCGTCCCCCGCGGGGCGGACATTCCGCAGATTCATGTGCATCTGCGCGCCGAAATCTGCGGGATTGTCCGTATGCCCCGGCAGCATCGGGAACACCCACAAGCCGTGCAGCATCGTCTCCGTGCGCTGGCGCATCAGGACTTTCTCGCCGGAAAAAATCAGCAGCACGTCCCAATCGAACGGCTTCGGCGGATTCTTCTGCGGCAGCACGGGCAAATCCTCCGCGTCGCCCGCGTCGTAAGCGTCGCAATGCGCCCGGAGCGGGCAAACGTCGCAGTTCGGCGTGCCGGGGACGCAGATTGCCGCCCCCAAGTCCATCAGCGCCTGATTGAAATCGCCCGGACGCGCCGCCGGCACAAGCGAATCCACCTTTTCCTCCAGTTCGCGCCGAACGGAAGGGATGCCCACGTTCTCGCGGATACCCATCACCCGGCTGGCGACGCGGATGACGTTGCCGTCCACCGCTGGAACACGCTGGTCAAACGCGATGCTTGCAATCGCCCCGGCAGTGTATGCCCCGATGCCCTTCAATTGCCGCAATTGCGCCACCTCGCGCGGCAGTTCGCCCCCGAAGTCGCGCACCACCTGCCGCGCCGCCTGATGCAGATTCCGCGCGCGCGAATAGTACCCCAGCCCTTCCCAGAGCTTGAGCACGTCCGCCTCGTCCGCCGCCGCCAGCGCCGCCACATCCGGGAAGCGCGCCAAAAAGCGCTCGTAGTACCCGCGCACCGTCTCCACGCGCGTCTGCTGCAGCATCGTCTCGCTCACCCATGTGCGGTACGGGTCGTGGATGCCGCGCCAAGGCAGCGTCCGCGCGTTCTGGTCGTACCAAGCCAGCAGCAGCGCCGAAATCGTCTCGTTCATTCCACAGAAGCCCCCTCTTTATCGTCCTATTGTACCACAGAAGGAGACTTTTGCCCACCCCACGGCTGATTTTTCCCGATTTGCAGAAATTTTTTTGCATTTAGAACGTTTGTTCGCTTGCATTCGTTCGCGTTTTGGTACATAATACTCCATGTTGATTAGCACTCATGCAAAGTGAGTGCTAACAGCCTGAAGAGAAGCAAGGAGGAAATGACACTATGACCGTGAAGCCTTTGGGTGACCGCGTTGTCATCAAGAATGTTGAAGCCGAGGAAACCACCAAGTCTGGTCTGATTCTGACCAGCGCCGCGAAGGAGAAGCCGCAGATGGCGGTTGTTCTCGCTGTCGGCCCCGGCGGCAATGTGGATGGCAAGGAAATCAAGATGCAGGTGACGGAAGGTCAGAAGGTTATTTACAGCAAGTACGCCGGCACGGAAGTCAAAATCGACGGCGAAGAGCTGATTATTGTGCGCCAGAGCGACATTCTGGCTGTGGTGGAGTAACAAGCTGACTCCGCAATTTATTGAAAGGAAGTAAGTTTTATGGCTAAGCAGATTCAGTATGGCGAACAGGCTCGCCGGAGCCTTGAAAAGGGCGTGAACGCGCTGGCGGATACCGTCAAAATCACCCTCGGCCCGAAGGGTCGCAACGTGGTGCTGGACAAGAAGTACGGCGCGCCGCTCATCACCAACGACGGTGTGACCATCGCCAAGGAAATTGAGCTGGAAGACCCCTTTGAAAACATGGGCGCGCAGCTGGTGAAGGAAGTCTCCACCAAGACCAACGACGTCGCTGGCGACGGCACGACCACCGCCACCCTGCTCGCGCAGGCGATTATCCGCGAAGGTCTGCGCAACCTCGCCGCCGGTGCAAACCCCATGGTGCTGAAGAAGGGCATTGCCGCCGCGACGGATGCCGCCGTGGAAGGCCTGAAGGAGCTGTCCCAGCCCATCAACGGCAAGCAGGCGATTGCCAACGTTGCCGCGAACTCCGCTGCGGATGAAACCATCGGCAAGCTGATTTCCGACGCAATGGAAACCGTCGGCGCGGATGGCGTTATCACCGTGGAAGAAAGCAAGACCATGACCACGGGCATGACCATCGTCGAAGGGATGCAGTTCGACCGCGGCTATGCGTCCGCCTACATGGTGACTGACACCGAAAAGATGGAAGCGGTTCTTGATGATCCGCTGATCCTTATCACCGACAAGAAGATTTCCGTCATTCAGGAAATCCTGCCCCTGCTGGAGCAGGTGGTGCAGATGGGCAAGAAGCTGCTCATCATCGCCGAGGACGTCGAGGGCGAGGCGCTGTCCACGCTGGTTGTCAACAAGCTGCGCGGCACGTTCACCTGCGTTGCGGTCAAGGCGCCGGGCTTCGGCGACCGCCGCAAGGAAATGCTGCAGGATATCGCCATCCTGACCGGCGGCACCGTCATCTCCTCCGAAACCGGCATGGAGCTGAAGGAAGCGACGCTGGATATGCTCGGTCATGCGCGTCAGGTGAAGGTGAACAAGGAGAACACCACCATCGTTGACGGCGCGGGCGACAAGGATCAAATCGCGGCGCGCGTGGGTCAGATTAAGGCGCAGATTGCCGAAACGACCAGCGACTACGACCGCGAGAAGCTGCAGGAGCGTCTGGCGAAGCTGGCTGGCGGCGTGGCCGTCATTCAGGTTGGCGCGGCGACTGAAGTGGAAATGAAGGAACGCAAGCTGCGCATTGAGGACGCTCTGGCGGCGACCCGCGCGGCGGCTGAGGAAGGCATTGTGCCCGGCGGCGGCATTGCCCTGCTGAGCGTGCAGCAGAACGTGGCTGCCCTGCTGCCGAAGTACAGCGGCGACGCCAAGACCGGCGTGCAGATTATCCTGCGCGCGCTGGAAGAGCCGATTCGCCAGATTGCGGCGAACGCGGGTGTGGATGGCTCGGTGATTGTCGAGAACATCAAGACCACGAAGAAGCGCAACGCGAAGAAGGCTGCCGGCTACGGCTACGACGCGCTGAACGACGAATACTGCGACATGATTGAGCGCGGCATCATTGACCCGACGAAGGTCACGCGTTCGGCGCTGCAGAACGCGGCGTCTGTTGCGGCGATGGTGCTGACCACCGAATCGCTGGTGGCGGATATCCCCGCGCCCGAACCCGCGGCTCCGGCTGGCGGTGCTGGCATGGGCGGCATGTACTAATTTCCTTAGCCTTTGGCTTGATGGGCTGTGCCTTTTCCGACGAGGAAGGGGTGCAGCCCTTTCTTTGTTATTTTATCCTGATTGATTCTTGCTTTGCTGCTGCAGGGGATTCGGCGAAAACAGGCAGGGCGCTTTTTACCGAAAAACAGCAAATTATGACGAGCTCATAACTGTTGTTCAAGTCCAAGCCCCCTCGGATTCGGAATATCGCGAATAATTTCAAGTTTGTTCATGCAGCTGTCATAATAGTATGATATGATAAAAGTGGCGGACAAGTAGTATCGCGCTTGCGCCGCCGCAAAACGCTGTATATTTGTCAGCGCTGCTGCATAAGGTTTGCCATCCATGCGGACAAAGTGCTTCCTGACTTGTTTTGTCGGGTCAAAAGCGCTTTTGCCGAAGCGGGCGAGCGGGGCTTCTATTTCCCCGCGCCGACGCGTAGACTATGAAAGGATGGAGGGCAAGCCATGACCCATTCCACTGCACCTGCGCATCCGAAAAAGGCGGCGTACACCCGCGCGGCGCTGTGTCTGCTGCTCAGCGTACTGACTTTCTGCTACGCCGGGCCGCTGCATCAGGACGCGACGACCGTACTCGCTGCCAAGCGGATTCTGCCGGTTTACTCCGTCGAGCGCGACGACCGCGTGATCTCGATTTCCTTCGACGCCTCGTGGGGCGGCGATCAGACCATGCGCATCCTCGATTTGCTGGACGAGTACAATGCCAAGGCGACGTTCTTCCTCGTGGGCATCTGGGTTGACAAATACCCGGAGCTGGTGAAGGAGATTCACGACCGCGGGCACGAAATCGGCAATCACTCCAGCAAACATCCGCACATGACGAAAATCAGCGAAAGCCGAATGCGGCAGGAGCTGTCTGACATGGCGGAGAAGCTGGAAGCGATTACCGGGGAAAAGCCGACGCTGTTCCGTCCGCCGTATGGGGACTACAACAACACGGTCGTCAGCGTCGCCCGCAGCGAGGGGTACGAGGTGGTACAGTGGAGCATAGATTCGCTGGATTGGAAGAACAAGGGCGCTGCTGATTTGATTCGGCGCGCGACAACAAACGTTGCGCCGGGCGACATTGTGCTCTTCCACAACGATTCTAAATACATTCTCGACGCTTTGCCTACCATTCTGAAGACTTACCACCAGCAGGGGTTCACGCTTATTCCTGTGGGCGAGCTTCTGTTGGAGGGAAACACAACGATCGACGTGCAGGGCAGACAGCATCCCGCAAAAGCGGAGTAGCCCCGCCGTCAAAAAGAAAGGTGAATCGCTATGGAAGAGAACGGAAATTTCCTGCATTTGAGCGGCGTCTTGACGGACAACCCCGTCTACGGGCATGAAGTGTTTGGCGAGAAGTTTTACTATGCCACCCTGTCTGTGCCGCGTCTGTCCGGGGCGGAGGATCTGCTGCCCATCACGGTGTCTGAGCGCCTGATGGATGATACGCCGCTCACCATCGGCTCGAAGCTGGCGCTGGACGGTCAGCTCCGCAGCGAACTGCTTACCGCGCTCCAGCCTGCCTTTGCCCGGATTTCCGAAATGGGCATTCGCTATTCTGCCCTGCCCGGTCATACCACAGAGATTGCCGAGGCACTCAATGAGGTGCTGTCAAAATCCTGGCGGGAAAAACGGGGACTGGAAATCGTCTCCTTTGGCATCTCCAGTATGAAGGCGGATGAAGAGGTGGAAGCCGAGATCCGCAAGCAGCAGATGCAGATGGGCAAGGAAGCCCGGCTTACCGATCCCGGCAGAGCTGCCGCAAGACTGGTGGAAGCCCAGGGCAATGCCATGGAGGCTGCCGCCGCTAATACCGGTGCCGGTCCCGCGATGGCATTTATGGGCATGAATATGGCAGGAGCAGCAGGGGGCATCAATGCCCAGAGCCTCTATCAGATGAACGCACAGCAGCAAATGGCACAGCAGCAAACGCAGCAAGCCTATCAGCCTGCTCCTCAGCCCGCGCCCGCTGCACCGGCACCTGACAGCTGGACCTGCTCCTGCGGTGCTGTCGTCACCGGAAAGTTCTGCCCGGAATGCGGCGACCCCTTTGACGACGGAGACGTGCAGGGATGACCCGGGGAAGAAAAACCGCCGTATTTTCTGTTGTAGGTCTGTTCCTGCTTCTGGCGGCTGTGGGATATTGTTTCAGAGGTCATCAGGGAGGTGATGCACCCATACAGAAGAAATCTGCCGTGCCGCCCGGTACCTTGACCGGCGTCACATACAGTCACACCAGCGGCATGGTTGCCAGAGCGGATTTTTCCATCACGCTTTCGCCGGTGGCTATTCTGGAAACAAGCTATTATCCGGCCCTTGATCCGGATACGGCGGAGGACGAGGACTGGTATCATCCGTCCACCAAAGAGAATGTCCCCATCACCGCGGCTCAGTGGTCGGATGTGGAGCAGATCATTCTGGAGCTCTACCCGCTGATGGAGCCCATCCCGGAAAACCGGCGTGAGGTGAAGCTGCCACCGTGGATCGAAGTCATGGATGGCGGGGACTCCACCAGCCTGATCCTGACCTGGAGCACAGAAGACGGAACACAGAGCATCCGTTATAATCCGCCAAACGACCGCCGTATCCTTACGCTGATCGCTCTGCTGGAGGAGCTGGCCGACCCCATTGGGCGGGAGATCCCCGGATATGAAACGGATGGTGGCAGGAAACTGAACAAAGGCATCTGAGGTTAAAGCGTATTATAAAAATATGAAACAGGAGGTATTTAAAAATGAAAGGTCAAAAGCTTCTGAAAGTTACGTCCATTCTCATGATCATCGGCGGCGTCATAGCAGCAATCGTAGGCGTGCTTGCAATTCTCGGCATCAGCGCCTTGGTGGCGCTGGCGGAGAGCGCGGAGGGGACCGGCCTGCTCTATGCAAGCTCCGCGATCATCATCGTCTCCTCCATCATCGAGTTCATAGCCGGAATAAAGGGCGTGGGCGCCTGCAGCGCACCCCAGAAGGCGGCCGCCTGTGTCAAGTGGGGCATAGTCATAGGTATTTTGTACATTGCCTCCATGGTTATCGGACTTATAGGCGGCGGGCAGTTCAGCATTATCAATCTGGTACTCAATCTGCTGCTGCCGGGCCTGTATTCCTATGGCGCGGTGCAGATGAAAAATAACGTCAATGTTTGACAGGTTTTAGAAAGGAACGCGAGCTATGGGACTCTTTGGTAAGTTGTTCGACAAAAAGGAGTGTTCCATCTGCGGCGGCGAGATCGGACTGCTCGGCAACCGAAAGCTGGAGGACGGCAATATGTGCAAAAGCTGCGCCGCCAAGCTCTCACCTTGGTTCAGCGACCGACGTCAGAGTACGGTGGATGAGATAAAAGAGCAGCTCGACTATCGCGAGGCAAACCGGGAGAAGGTCGCGTCATTCCGCATCACCCGGACTCTGGGCGAGCGCACCAAGGTGCTGCTGGACGAGGATGCGGGTCTCTTTATGGTCACCGCTGCCAAAAATCTCGAGGAGGCCAACCCGGATGTGCTGTCCTTTTCGGACGTGACCGGCTGCAAGCTGGACATCGACGAGAGCAGGACGGAGATAGAATACGAGGATAAGGATGGGGAGCGCAAGAGCTTCAACCCCAGGCGGTACGCCTATTCCTACGATTTCTACATCGTCATCAACGTAAACAACCCCTATTTCAACGAGATACGTTTTCAGCTCAACAGCGAGTCCGTGGACAACGGCGAGGAAACGCTGCTGGACGGGCCGGACGCCATGCGCAGGCCGCGGGGCGGCTTCGGCGGCATGAGGGGCGGCTCCCTTACCTCCAACGCGGCGGAAGTGCGCTCCAGCGTGGAATACCGGCAGTATGAGGAGATGGGCCTCGAGATACGGGACGCGCTGCTCCGGGTGCGGCAGCAGGTACGGGATGAGGCGGCGGCGGCCGCGGCCCCGAAGGCGGCGGTGACCTGCCCCTTCTGCGGCGCGACCACCATGCCGGACGCCAGCGGCTGCTGCGAATTCTGCGGCGGCGCCGTCAACAGCTAGGACGCATCTCAGCCGAAAGAATGAGGAGGGTCGAAAATGAAACGAACAAGTAAACTGCTCTGCATATTGCTCGCGGCCTTGATGCTGCTCAGCCTCGCCGCCTGCGGCGGCGGTAAGCCGGCAGACCCCAATCTGCTGAAGTTAGGGAAGTATGAGCTGCTATACAAGGGCGCGTGCATAATGAAAGACTATGATGGGAACGACGCGCTCGTCCTGACGCTGGACTACACCAACAACACCGACGAAACCGACTGCTATCTCCTGTCCATCGTCGAGAGCGCCACGCAGAACGGTACGGAGCTGACGCTGGCTACGATTTTTACTGACGAGGACTCTTTCGATACCATCTGCGACGGCCAGTATGCGGATGTCCTGCCCGGCGAGACTCTGGAGATCAAAAGCGCCTTTGTACTTACTGATACGACCAGCAAGGTCGAAGTGAAGTTCGAGGAGCTCTTCGGCAGCAAGAGCGCCACTCTGACCGTAGACCCGTCCACGCTCAGCCGGGGATTGTCCGGCGGCACGGACAGCGCCAGGCTGCCCGGCACCGGCAACGCCCCGCAGCCTGACGGGACAGGCGATGAACTGCTCGACTGGTGGAACGGCGACTGGTACGGCTGGTGGATAATGACCGGCTGCTGGGGTTATTACGAGGACATGGAGGGCGAGTGGTGGGACGTCTGCGGCACCATCGACATAGGCGAGGACTATATGGGCACCGTCACCCTCTGGGACGAGGACTACACGGAAGCGGAGCCCATGGTCTCCGCCGCGGTCAGCCTGAACGAGGCCGGGACGAGTGAGCTCGGCACCGTGATGTCTGAGGGCGGCTGGTTCACGGATATCCCGCTTGAACACGCGGACTGGATAGTAGATCCTGGCCTGCTTGATTATGAGGACATGATCCGCATAAGCGGCTTCTATGAAAACGGCGACGATGAGTTCACTTACGACATCTACCTGCGTCCCTGGGGTACATATTGGGACGATGTGGACGAAGAGGACCTGCCTTACTACTATTACGACTGGTATCTGCCGATGATCGAGGCGGGCGAGGCCATGCCGGACGCCATCGGTGAAGGCGCTCCTTCGGGCGGCGGCAGCAGCAGCGGCAGCAACACTGGCGGAGCTACCGGCGACATACCCAACGGGGACGGCATAGTGACCGACGAACAGGTGCAGAAGGGCTATGTCTATATGAGCGAGGTCGCCAAAGACATCTTCAACACCACCTATGAGGAGCTTGCAGCCTACTTCGGCGTGGACGGCAAGTTTGACGAGGAGGAGTACAGCGATGTCTATGAAGCCAACATGCGCTTCTACAAATGGATATCGTCGGAGAACCCGCACAACTTCATCTATGTCAACTTCGTTGAGGAGGAGCCGGGCGTTTATGAGATAAGCGCCTACAACACCAGCGGTTTCTCCGGCAGTGAGGCCGTAGCAAAGTATCTGGACGAGGTGAAGGCGGAAGCCGCCGAGGCTGACAGGGCGGCCGCGGCAAACGCCGTCATGAAGGAAATCACCCTGGAGGTCCTGCAGTTTGCCAAGGATGACGTAAAGGTGAAGATCACCACAAGCATACCGGAGAGCGGCTGGTCTACAACCAAAGACTCCCTGGGGGAAAACGAGGACCCTGATGCCTTCGGCGCCGGTGAAATACTGTTTAAGGTCAGAAGCGCCGTGGCGGATTTCGATTCCAGCAAGGATTCCTTCAAGAACTATCAGGAGATCGAGGACAGGGTCATCGGGGGCATAACCTTCCATGGCCGCACCTATGAGTACATAGGCTACGATTGGATAGAGTACGTGGCACAGATAGACGACACCCGCGCGCTCTCCATTGGGCTGATCGATATGGACTGCTTTGAGGGAACGATGCCCGACATCATCCTGAACAACATGAAATTCCAGTAAAGCAGCAAGGCAACCGGCTCCCGCCCCGTCTGGGGCGGGAGCGATCAAAATGCGCGGAAGAGGAATGGCCTCCGACGCGCATTGCCGATACGGGAAGCGAGGGATAGAATGCCAGCACAGATAACCAACTATCAATGCCCGGCCTGCACGGGCCCGCTACATTTTGTGGGCGAGTCCGGGAAACTTGAGTGCGAGTACTGCGGCTCCGGCTTTGACGTAGCCGAGATAGAGGCGCTTTATGCGGAAAAAGAAGCCAGGGCGGCGGCCGCCGGGCAGTCGGATGAGGGCCGTCCCGCCCCTTCGACGGGCGGCGAGTGGGACACCTCGGGTCTCAGCGAGGACTGGGGCGACGAGGGCGGCTCCATGCGGGCGTACAGCTGCCCCAGCTGCGGCGCGGAGCTCATCTGCGACGAGAGCACGGCGGCCACGTCATGCCCCTACTGCGGGAATCCGACAGTTGTGCCGGGGCAGTTCGCAGGAGCCCTGCGTCCGGACTTCATCATCCCGTTCAAGATGAGCCGGGAGAGAGCCGTCAATGCGCTCAAGGAGCACTACAAGGGGAAGTTTTTCCTGCCCAGGAGCTTCACTTCGGAAAACCACATCCAAAAGATACAGGGCATCTACGTCCCCTTCTGGATGTTCGACGGCGAGGCCGAGGGCGACGCCAGCTATGAGGCTACCCGCAGCCATACATACGAGACCAAGGACGAGAGAGTCACGGAGACAGAATTCTTCAATGTCTACCGCTCCGGCAGCGTCGCCTTTGAGAAGGTGCCGGTGGACGCCTCCAGCAAGCTGCCGGACGATCACATGGACTCCATCGAGCCCTATAACTACAAGGAGCTGCAGCAGTTTTCCACGGCCTATCTTCCGGGCTTTCTCGCAGACAGGTTCGATGTTCCGGTCGAGCAGTGCCGGGAGCGGGCGGACAAGCGCTGCGAGGGCACCTTTGCCGCGGCCCTGCGCCGCACCGTCAAGCACTATGACACCTGCACGGTCAAGGAGCTGAACGTCAACCTGAAGCGGGGCAAGGTACAGTATGCCCTGATGCCAGTCTGGATGCTGAACACCAAATGGAAGGGCAAGGATTTCCTCTTTGCCATGAACGGGCAGACCGGCAAGCTGGTCGGCGATCTGCCGGTCAGCTGGGGCAAGTTCTGGGGCCTGTTTGCCGCCATAGCCATACCTCTTTCGGCGCTCAGCTCGGCGCTGGCGCTTTTGTTCATGTGAGAAGGAGGGGAACGGATATGAAGAAAAGAATTCTGCTGCTTGTCATGGTCCTCCTGTTCACCCTGTCCCTCGGCACCTCGGCGCTTGCCACGTGGGACTACGGCGTTATCTATGATGAAACAGAGATGCTGGGCTCTGATAAACTGGCCCAGCAGGGCGAGCAGACGCTCCCGCAGCTCACAGAGACCCTCGGCCTCGACCTGAGGGTGGATGTGCTGACGATGATCAGCGACGACACCCTCGCTGAGGCTGCCGAGTGGCTCTACGAAACATACGAGTACGGCTATGGAGAATATAAGGATGGCGTTTCGCTGACCATACTGCTGGAAATGCAGGATTCGGGTATATACGGCCTGGCCGGCAGCGACAGCTGGTGTGTTTATGTCAGTCTGAACGAGACGCTCGGCAGTGGTCAGGAGCTGGCCAACGCCGTCCATGATGCCGTGCAGCCCTATATGGCGCCCGAGCTGTGGAGCGGCGGGGACATAAGCATCAGCGCCGACGCTCTTACACAGGCGGTGGACGCCATGGCGGCGGCTGCGGAGGACTTTATCCTAGCCAACTGCCCGCCGGACGGCTCCGCACCGGAAGTGACCGAAGCTCCCGGGCAGAGCGGCGGCGGTATGCAGTATGTGTATGATGTCAGCGGCCTGCTCACATACGAGCAGTGGCAGGAGCTGGAGCACCGCGCGCAGACTATTTCCCAGCGCCATCACTGCGGAGTCTATTTCGCCATCGTGGACGACTATACCGACTATGGCGACGGCAGCGTATACGAGACCACCTACCAGCTCTATCACAACAGCGGGCTTGGCTACGGGCTCGGGCGGGACGGGATAATCGTCCTGCTCAGCATGGAAGAACGGGACTACGCCATGTTCGTCTACGGCGAGTATGGCGAATATGCCTTCAATGAATTCGGGCAGGAGATGCTGGAAGAGAGGTTCCTCGGAAACTTTGCCGCCGCCATGGTTTCGTCGAAGTGCTTGTTAATCTGCTCGGTAAACTCCAGCGCGGCATTGTAGCCCATCTTTTTCTGACGGTTGTTCATGGCAGCAACCTCCAGAATTACCGCCAGGTTTCTGCCGGGCTTCACCGGAATGGTCAGGTTGGGCACTTTAACGCCCAGGATCGTGGTGAATTCATTCTCCACGCCCAGCCGGTCATAGAGCACATCGTCCCGCCATGCCTCCAGGTTGACCACCATGTCGATGTTGGCGGATTCCTTAACTGCGCCCATACCAAACAGCTTCGCCACGTTAATCACGCCGATGCCGCGCAGCTCAATGTAGTGGCGGATCAGCTCCGGCGCAGAGCCCGAGAGCACATAAGCGCCCTCCTTTTTGATTTCCACCGCATCATCCGCAATCAGTCGATGTCCGCGCTTCACCAGCTCAATGGCGGCTTCGCTTTTACCAACGCCGCTTTCGCCCAGCAGCAGCATGCCTTCGCCGTGTACCTCTACCAGAACGCCATGGCGGGTCAACCGCGGCGCCAGATAGTGCTTCAATGTGGCAATCATGGTGGAAACCAGCTCCGAGGTGGTTTCATCGGTGCGGAGAATGGTGATGTTATACTTCCGCGCCATGACCATGCACTCGTCATAGGGCTCAATATGCCGGGCGTAAATGAGTGCCGGGGGACGATAGGAAAACAGCCGGTCAAAGGTCACAACCCGCTGCTCCGGGGTCAGTCCCGCCAGATAGGTGTCCTCCACCAAGCCGATCACCTGCATCCGGGCAGGCTCAAAATGCTCAAAGAACCCTGCCAGCTGCAGCGCCGGACGGTTCACATCCTCTACCGTAATCTGAATCTTTTCAAAATCCGAGGACCGGTAGAGCATTTCCAGCTTAAATTCCTTGGTGAGATGCGCCAGGGAAACGGTAAACAGCGACATGGCATCGGCTCCTTTTCAGCTTAGTAATGCTATTATACTCCGAACTGTCCAGTTTGGCAACCCCGGCAGATGGCAGAGAAAACGGGCAGAAACCCGGATATTCTCCGAATTTCTGCCCGAAACGCTTTCTTTTTCCGGAAATTAGTACATACCCTGACCGGCAGCTGCGGAAGCCTGAGCCGCAGCAATGGCTGCATCCTGCTGAGGATCGGGCTTGTCGGCAACCAGGCTCTCGGTGGTCAGCACGCAGGAGGCGATGGAAGCGGCATTCTCCAGCGCGGTACGGGTCACCTTGGTGGGATCCACAATACCGGTGCCGATCATATCGCAGTACTCCTCGGTGTAGGCGTTGTAGCCATAGCCAACCTTACCGGAGTTGGAGATACGGTCGAAGATTACGGAGCCGTCTACGCCAGCGTTGAACGCGATCTGGCGGACAGGAGCCTCCAGCGCCTTTGCAACAATCTGAGCGCCGGTCTTCTCGTCACCCTCCAGGGTAGCAACCAGCTTGGTAACAGCGGGGATTGCATTGACATAAGCGGTGCCGCCGCCGGCAACAATGCCTTCCTCAACGGCTGCACGGGTTGCGTTCAGCGCGTCCTCAATGCGGAGCTTCATCTCATGCATCTCGGTCTCGGTCTGTGCGCCGACCTTGATGACTGCTACGCCGCCGGACAGCTTT
>OLPA01002646.1_pt1 | contig 13057 bp, 8 predicted proteins | sample 1672811 | NCBI WGS metagenome assembly OLPA01 (sample SAMEA3136726, study PRJEB25190) | human gut metagenome | biome: human gut; feature: human-associated habitat; material: faeces | place: Austria | collected 2013
TTTTGAAGATCTCACAGAAAATCGACAGCTTCATGCAGGGCCTTGGCATCAATGTGGGCCATACAGGTGGCTCTATGCTGGCAGAAGCGATGCTGGCCGCACGGAGCATCGCTGCCGCCCGTGGCGTCGCCGGACGCGGTCGAGGCGGTAATGCAGGGCGAGCCGGAAGCACCGGTGGCAGTGGCGGTGACAGCAATACCTTCCTGCAAGGCGGTCTGGCCGGTGTTGCCAATCGCAGCTTCTATAACGGCGCGTACCGAAACGCCACCGGCACAGGCAGCGGCGGCGTTGGCGGCATGGCGTTCCGTGCCTCTATGACCAAGGGCGGCGATATTGCCAATAACGTTATCAGCCGTATTGCCACCGGCAGCGCGGGATCTGGGGATGTCGTGTCCGGCAATATGGCGGCTGACGCTCTCAAGTCCTATATGGGCTATACGGCTCTTGGTGAAGGCGCGGCGGATATTCCGAACTTCTCCAATGTGGAGATCGGCGGTGGGCATATCACCGGCACGGAGACCTCTGAGGAAGAACCTGACGGTCGTGCCTTTGCCATGTACAGCACTGAACAGTATATGGAGCCAAAACGGGAATACACCACCGTCACCACCGTGGATGGTGCAAAGTGGTATAGGCAGTACGCGCAGGACGTAGTGGAGAAAAAGCCTTATCAGAATCCTGATGGCAGCATTTCCTATCGTGAGAGCCTGATCCGACGCCTGCCTGACCCGCCTCGCAGAAAGGACAAGACCTGATATGACCCAGCAAGAACGCAACGGTCTGAACGAAGCCGCTGAGATCAGCGCACACGCTGCCGGCGCTGTGCGCGGCGCCATCAAAACCGGAAAAGCGGTAAGCGGCGCGGCAAAAGGCGCTGCTGCCGCAGGCCCTTACGGTGCGGCGGCAGCGGCACTCTGGACACATCGCAAGGCGGCTGCTGCCATCATTGCCGGGTTGCTGGTGCTTCCCATCTTGTTCATCATGCTGCTGCCTTCCCTGATCTTCGGCGGGTTGACCAAGGCAGGGGTTGAAGGAAGTCCAGACACACCGATTCTTAACGACAACGCCGCCATTGTGGAGAACATCAATCAAATCTCGCAGGCGATCAGCGACTTGCTGGAGGAAGGGCAGGAGGATGTTCGCGCCCGTATTGACACGGATTTTACCGCTTCCGGCACTGACCAGAAGGAGATCATCAATCCATACGAAAGTTCCCCGACCTACAATGCCAACCGCTTCATTGCCATGTACTGTGCCGCCAAAAATCAGGACTACACATCTATTTCCCTCAAGGATATGGAGGACGTAATCCGTAAGGCCAAGGACGCCCTCTATACCTTCACGAGCACGGAGGAGTCTCGCACGACTACGGTAACGGAAACGAATACGGATCCCAAAACCGGCAAGGTCACGGTGACGGAAACGGAAGTAACAGAGATATGGAAGATCTATACCATCGTCTACAACGGAGAGGCCTATTTTGAGGATAAGATATTCGCTCTGTCGGATGAACAAAAGGGACTGGCGGAAAACTACGCCCAAAACCTGAGCGTATTCCTGGGCGATGGTATGATGCAGGGCTTGCTGCCTGTCGAGTCCGCCGGCCTCGTATCTCTGGGCGACATTCGTTTCTCGGATGGCGCGACGCAGGTGGTCTACTATAATCAGTTGGACAAGCGGTACGCGAGCAAGCCCTACGGCACCGACGACATCGGCACCTACGGCTGCGGGCCTACCTGTATGGCAATGGTGGTATCTTCTTTGACCAGCGAGACGGTCGATCCCGTTGAGATGGCACGTTGGGCCTATGAAAACGGTTACTGGTGCAGTAGAAGCGGTTCCTACCATTCGCTGATCCCTGGTGCTGCCAAAGCGTGGGAGCTTCCGGTACAGGGCTGCGGGAAAACAGAAGGGCAGCGCATTGTGGATGCGCTCTCTCAAGGCAAGCTGGTGGTTGCAATCATGCTGAAAGGTCATTTCACCAGCTCCGGCCACTTCATCGTGCTGCGCGGTGTGGAGAACGGAAAGATACTGGTGGCAGACCCTGCCAACTATACACGAAGCCAACAGGCATGGGATCTGTCTATCATCCTGAATGAAGCCAGCGGCCGTGCCGGTGCTGGTGGGCCTTTCTGGATCATAGGGTAGGAAGGAGAACTAAATGTGAGTAAACCAAATGAATATGACACCTATATCATCCCGCCCAATTTTATTGAAGGCGGGACTTTTTTCGGCGGACTGCTGAAGCTCCGCAATACAGCCGAGGCACTGGTTATCGTGCTGGCTATCGGCATACCGGTGTTCTCGGTGTCCGCCCTGACATTGACTGCTAAAATCATCATTCTGTGCCTGACCGCGCTGCCTCTTGGCATCATCGCGCTGGTTGGCATCAACGGCGAAAGCCTCTCGTCATTTATCTTTCTTGTTCTGAAATATCTCTGCAACCGCCGTATTATTACACGCAATGAAGAGGGACAGGACAAGCGGAAAAAACGCAAGAAGCGAAAAGCTAAGAGCGGTGACGACGCGCCCAAGTACATCAATCCAGTGGCGGAATACCTGCCTGTGGAGAAGATCGAAAACGGCATCATCTACACACGGGATCACCGTTACCTGAAGATCGTTGAGGTCGTGCCCATCAACTTCCTGCTGCGCAGTGCCAGAGAGCAGCGGAACATCATCTACTCGTTCATCTCGTTTCTCAAGATCAGCCCGGTCAAAATGCAGATCAAGGTCATTGCCAAGCGTGCCGACCTGAACCGGCACAGAGAGATCGTGCAGCAGGAGATGGCGCAGGAAACCGATGAAAACTGTCGCCTGCTGCAGCAGGACTACCTGACGCTCATTGACCGGATCGGTGCACGGGAAGCTACCTCGCGCCGGTTCTTCATGGTATTTGAATATGAGGCATGGGCAGGCCGGAAAAGGGATAACGAGGAAGCGGAGGCCATTGCCTCCCTGCAAACGGCAGCCCGCACCGCAGTCAATTATCTCAAGCAATGCGGCAATGAGGTGCTGATCCCGGAAAACGATGATGAATTTACGGTCGATACCCTCTACCATTTGCTGTGCCGCAACACCACCACGTCGCTGCCGGATCGAGTTCGCCGGATCGTTGCCCAGTATCAGGAGAAAGGGCTGGAATCTGAGATCGACGCCATTCCCTGTACGGAGTTTTTCGCCCCTGACAGCATCGACTTTACCAACGGGCGGCATATCTGTATTGACGGACTCTACTACGCCTATCTGCTGGTGCCCTCTACCGGCTATAAGGCGCAGGTGCCGGCCGGCTGGCTGTCTCTCGTTGTCAACGCCGGGGATGGCATTGACCTGGATATGTTCATCAGCCGCCAGCCGAAAGCCCGCATGGTACAGCGGCTGGGACAGCAGCTTCGTATCAATCGCAGTAAGATCAAGGACGCCAGCGATACCAACACGGACTTTGATGATCTGGACGGTGCTATCCGAAGCGGCTACTTCCTGAAGGAAGGGCTGGGCAACAACGAGGACTTTTATTACCTGAACCTGCTGATCGCAGTGACAGCTCCCACAGTGGATGAACTGGAATGGAAGGTCAATGAACTGAAAAAACTGCTCGTGTCCCGTGATATGGACGTGTGCAGCTGCGCCTTTCATGAGGAGCAGGCGTTTCTATCGTCGCTGCCGCTGGTCAGCATGGAGAAGCACCTCTTTGAACGCTCCAAGCGCAATGCGCTGACCACCGGCGTGGCAAGCTGCTACCCCTTCACGTCCTATGAGCTGAGTGATGAAAACGGCATCCTGTTTGGCCTGAACAAGTACAACAACTCTCCGGTCATCATCGACATCTTTGACTCCAAGGTCTATAAAAACGCCAATATTGCCGTATGCGGCACCAGCGGCGCAGGAAAGACCTTCCTGATCCTGCTGATGGCCCTCCGTATGCGGCGTAAGGGCATACAGGTTTTCATGCTGGCACCCCTGAAGGGCCACGAGTTCCACCGTGCCTGCATCAACACAGGCGGCGAGTTTATCAGCATCTCCCCCGCCTCCAAAAGCTGCATCAACGTGCTGGAGATACGTAAGATAGACAAGTCCGTGGAGGAAACGCTGGATGGCCCCGGTATCGAACGCTCTGAGCTGGCAGCAAAAATTCAGCGGCTTCATATCTTCTTTGCCCTGCTGATCCCCGATATGTCCTATGAGGAAAAACAGCTTTTGGACGATGCCCTGATTCGTGCCTACGCACGGAAAGGTATCACCCATGATAACGCCTCTCTCAGTGATCCGGATAACCCCAACGTTTACCGCCAGATGCCTGTGCTGGGCGACCTCTACGACGTTCTGCGGGAGGAAAGCGATACCAAACGCCTTTCCAACATCATCAACCGCTTTGTACACGGCTCGGCCAGCACCTTCAACCAGCAGACCAATGTGAATCTGGACAACAAGTTCACGGTGCTGGATATCTCGGAACTCAGCGGCGATCTGCTGCCTATCGGCATGTTCGTAGCTCTGGATTTCGTGTGGGATAAAGCCAAAGCCAACCGCACGGAGGAAAAGGCCATCTTCATCGACGAATGCTGGCAGCTCATCGGCGGCGGCTCCGGCACCTTCGGCGTCGGCAACCGTCTTGCGGCCGAGATGGTGCTGGAGATATTCAAGACCATCCGCGCCTATTCCGGCAGCGGCATTTGCGCGACGCAGGATCTGAACGACTTCTTCTCCCTGGACAACGGCAAGTACGGCAAGGGGATTATCAACAACTGCCGCACGAAAGTCATCTTGAACCTGGAGGACGAGGAAGCCCAGCGCGTTCAGCAGGTATTGCATCTCTCCGAAGCGGAGGTCATGGAGATCACCCACTTTGAGCGGGGCAATGGCCTGATCAGCAGCAATAACAACAATATCACGGTGGAAATCAAGGCCAGCCCACTGGAACGCGACCTTATCACCACAGACCGCCGTGAGCTGCTTGACCTGCTGCGCCGCATGAAGCGACCGGAAGCCTAATACGGCGTTTATACGGAGATAACACGCATTACAAAATCAATACGCATATAATACGGAGTTAATACGCATTACGGAGGTGGTGCCGCCTATGAGAAACAGAGAGCAGATCTATGGACAGGAGGCCGCAGGGCTGCTGCGGAACATAACCGTCTATCACTGCATACGCCGTGACCAGCTTCTACGCCTGTATCCGGGCAAGGAGGGCGTCATTGAGAACCTGCTGCGCTATCTGGTCAAGCAGCAGCGGATATTTTATAACACTGACCGGGATTGCTACGGAGATGTCCCTGACTGCCGCGAGGACAGAGAACTGACAGCGGCACTATGGGTGCTGCTGGACTTTATCGAAAAGGTGGAGTATCACAGCCCTGACAATATGCCGGCAAAGCTGGTATTCTTCGCCGATGGCGAGGTATATGAGGTCGTCTATGTAGGCCCGGGTAAGGAAGCGTTGCTGCAGCACGCGCTGGCCGCGGAAGATGATTCCGGGCAACGGCTCGTTATCATTGAGGAAGAAGACCAAATGCAGCACCTGCACATCCCTCATATCGCCGCCTACTGCATGGTGGATGACCAAGGCTGCGTACAGTACTTCAGGAAGGAGGAACCTTGTGGACAGAGCCACCCTCTCGCAGCGGATAGAGAGCATTTTGAATGAGATCACCCGCCTGTCCAACACGCTCTACGCTATGGACAACACGAATATCCAACGGCATTCAGATAACTATGAAATGCTGTCCACAGAGGCCGCACTGCGGGGTGAGGTCATTGCCTGCCGGCTGCGGCACCTGATCTATGAGACGACCACCATCCGAAAAGCCGAGTATCTGACATCGGCTGGTGTCATGCAGGGCATCTCTGTTATAGAGAAAGATGGCATACTGGAAATCACGCTCCCCTGCCTACTGCCTAAGAAGAGCAAGAAGCATAGCTGCGAGTATCTGACAGACCCCATCTACTACACGCTTAGTAAGTATGCGCAGACACACACGCTGCTCAAGTTCCGGCACTGTGTTGTCTGCTTTTCTCATATCTACAGCCGCGAGCTGTCCCCCAACCGGGTGCGTGACTATGACAATCTGGAGCTCAAGCAGCTTTTGGATGTGATTGCCACCTTCGTTATGGAGGATGATACGGGTCTGCTGTGCGATGCCTATAACACGACGGAGATCGGCGACAGTGACTGTACCCGCGTGTCGGTGATGGATAAGGAGCGTTTTCAGGGCTGGCTTTCGGACCGCGAGAATCGGCTTCGCTCTATATCCGATTTATAGTGTTTTGGCTGTATCAGAAACGGTACACATGACCACGGTACGGCAAAGCCTGTATTTCCGGGCATTTTCACATGACCGGTGCGGGCGAAAAATACCGTGGTCATGGCAGTCTGGGTACTGCACACCAGAAGGAGGTGGTCAGTATGAGTACCCTACCACAGAAAGCTCCCGGTAGCCTATCACAAGCCTATCAACTGCTGGAGCTGGTCGCCATATCTGGTGAGCTGCCGGCCAGCCAACTGAGCAGACTCGCCGGTGGCACCAGCTACAAAGAGAACGTGGTCAAGTCGCTGAAGCGTCAGCGGCTTTTGCTGTCTTACTACAAGAATGGCCTGCGTGGATACCGGCTCACCGCTACAGCGAAAAAGCTGCTGTTGGCGCGTGACCCTGAGCGTTTTTCCTTCTACCTGTCCGGTGCCTGCGCCACCAACCACATCAGGAGTGAGCCGGAGCAGCGGCTCCGGCTCCACCGCGTCTCTCAGACCCTCATTACCATGCGTAACGCCGGTGTCAGCATCTTCCGTGATGAAAAGCCCGGCGTATTCCGCCCCGGTGAACCAGCGATTGGTGACATCTGCGCCCCGGCCTTCTACACCTCCCGTGAAATCAAGGAGATGGGGACAACCTTTGTTAAAATCCGTGGTGCCCGGTCCGTGGGCGTTTTGCTGACACCGCAGCATATCCACGTGGTTTACAACATGGGCAACGCGCTGATGAAATGGAGCTATAAAGCTGAGATGCGGACAAAGGCACTCATGCAGACGGTGCTGTGCCGTGAACGAATGCCGCACCAGTATCACCCGGATGCGGTGCGGGGTCTCCTGCTGGGTGATAGCATGGAACTGGCCTATGAGCTGCTGACTGATCAGGGTGGCAAAAACTATTTCGTTCTGGATGGCAGCTATGAGCGGTTCTGCTTCTTGACCAACGACCATCATGGAGAGGTGCTGCTGCGCCTCCTCTGTGATAAGGAACTAGACAATGACCTGCGCGAGCTGCTGCTCCTTGATCTGGAGCCCCGGCAGCTGAGTGAAGCAGTGGAGAATGACGCCATGACGCCGGATGGTGCGCCGGTGTTGTTTGCCTATGACTGTGACCTACCGCGGATCAGGCGGTTCGATACGGCACTGCGGCTTCAGGACCGCTATGGCATCCTGATCTGCTTCGACCATCAGGCCGAAGTGCTGCGCCGCTACTGCGGCGACAGGGTTGTTGTGCAGGCCATTGACTTTGCTGCGTTCGAGAGGAGGTTTTTTCCGTAGAAAAAAAGAAACTGCGAACTCTGCTATTCGCACTCCCGCTATTTCTATCAGGGCTGCTGTTTGGCGGCGGCTATCTATCGCAATTCGCCCGGAACTATCAACAGTGGAAGGACGCGGGCGGAACGCCGGGCGACGGAAGCTCCCCGGCCGCGCCGGTGCTGTCGTTCTCCGCCTGCTGCGAAGCACTGTTCAGTAAGAGCGGGCTCATCGGCGTAGGGCTTTGCCTGTTGCTGCTGGGCCTGCTGATCGTCATGGTGATGCGCATGGGCTATTCCGATGTTGGGGAGTATGACGCGGAGCGCAACCTGACCTACTCCAACAAAGGCACCTACGGAACGGCTGGTTTCATGGAGAAAGCGGAGATGAAGGGCGTCCTTGATCTGGTGTCCGATATCCGCAAACACAGCGGCGTCATACTGGGCAAGCTGGACAATCAGGTGGTGTGTATTCCCGAGAACTCCCGGCTTAACGGCAATATCGCCGTGTTCGGCGCCAGCGGCTCCATGAAAACGCGAGCCTACTGCATCAATCGCATTTTGCAAAGCGCGTCCGAGGCCCGCAACGGCCACAAGGAGTCCTTGATCATCACCGACCCGAAATCGGAGCTTTACGAAAAGACCAGCGAATATCTACGCAGCAAGGGCTACGTGGTAAAGGTGTTCAACCTGATCCAGCCGGAGAACTCTGATTCATGGAACTGCCTGGCGGAGATTGAGGGTGATGAGCTGATGGCGCAGATCTTTTGCGACATTATCATCAGGAATACCGGCAGCGAAAAGGGCGACCATTTCTGGAACGCTGCCGAGATGAACCTGCTGAAAGCGTTGGTACTATATGTGGCGCTGGGTTATCCACCGGAGAGCCGGAACATCGGTGAGGTCTATAAGCTGCTGGTGCTGAACGCGGAGAAGGAGCTGGACAACCGTTTTTCCATGCTGCCTGCCAGCCATCCTGCCAGAGCACCCTATGCGCTGTTCAGCCAATCCTCAGATACGGTGCGCAGCGGCGTTATCATTGGGCTGGGCAGCCGCTTGCAGGTGTTTCAGAATCGGCCCATCTGCCAGATCACCAGCCATGATGAAATTGATATGGAGCTGCCGGGCAAGCAGCCCTGTGCCTATTTCTGTATCACATCCGATCAGGACAGTACCTTTGATTTTCTCACGTCCCTGTTTCTGTCCTTCGCGTTTATCAAGCTGATCCGTTACGCGGATAAAAACTGTGCCGACCGCAGGCTGCCTGTTCCCGTTCATGTGCTGGGCGAGGAGCTGACAGCCTGCGGTGTTATTCCAGACTTGAGCCGGAAGATCAGCGTGATCCGCTCGCGGGGCGTCAGCATGAGCTGCGTGTTTCAGAATCTGGCGGGCTTGCAGAACCGGTATCCCTACAACCAATGGCAGGAGATATTGGGCTGCTGCGACTATCAGCTTGCACTGGGCTGCACCGATGAGCTGACTGCCAAATTCCTCAGTGACCGCACCGGGGAGGTCAGCGTCCATGTCTCCAGCAAGGCCAAGCAGTTGGGTACGTGGCGTATCAGCAACTACACGCCGGAGTTCCGCGAAACCTGCGGCGTGGGCAAGCGCAAGCTACTGACTATGGATGAGGTGCTGCGCCTGCCGGTAAACCGCGCGCTGGTCATCGCACGCGGCAACAAGGTGCTGCAGGTAGATAAGTACGACTATACCAATCACTACGAGGCAAAGAAACTGCGGGACTGCAAGGCCTCCGCCCATATCCCGGAATGGCGTAAAAGCCCTGTGTTTTCGCCCGCACCGAAACAAACAGAGCAGCCTATTAAGTCAAAGAAGGTGCCGAACAGGCGCAGTGAGTTTGTAAAAACCGATAAGGATTCCATCATGTCAACCAAAATGTGAGCTAAGGAGGAAAGTAATATGCCGAGAAAGAAAACAGAAGAACTTGCCGTGATGCCGGAAGCACCGGCACTTCCCGTCGTCCCCGAGGAAGCGGCAGAACAGCCGGTGACAGAAGAGTGTTTGCCGGAAACCGCAGCCGATTCTGTTGTGGAGGATACTGTACCTACAGAGAATGTTCTCGCCGAGCCTGCGGAAGTGGTGACTGTGCCGGAGAACCCCCAGCCCTCTGAAAAGCCGAAGCGCACTGTCCGCAAACGAACCGCTGCAAAAAAGACGGTAGAGGTGGAGAAGCAGGCTACGCCGCCTACTGAGGATGCTGCCGCCTCTGCTGAACCTGCCCCTGCCGCTGTCCAACAGAGAGATATTTTGACTTTGGATGCCCGGGGCGAAGCAGAAACGCAGGCGCAGATGGATGACATTATCTGGCACGAGATCCACAATGCCTACCGCACCCGGCGCATGCTCTCCGGTATGCTGAGCGGCATTGAAAGAACGGAGGCGGGGAAAACTATTGCCATTGTGGACTACAAGGGATTCCGCATTGTGATCCCCTTGAAGGAGATGGTGCTGGACTTCCCGGCAGATATGTACGGTGCTGACTATAATGAGATGATCCTCCGACACCAGAAGATCCTCAATAAGATGCTGGGCGCAGAGGTGGATCTTATGGTCAAGGGCATCGACGCCAAAAGCCGAACCGTTGTTGCCAGCCGAAAAGACGCCATGCTGAAGAAGCAGCAGATCTACTATTTCGGTAAGGACAGTGACGGACAGTATCGTATCTATGACGGACGCGTGGTAGAAGCCCGTGTGATCGCTGTGGCGGAGCAGGTCGTCCGGGTCGAAGTGTTTGGCGTGGAGACATCCATTCTGGCTCGCGACCTTTCGTGGGACTGGATCGGCGATGCTCATGACCGCTATGCTGTGGGAGACAAGGCTCTGGTACGCGTGCTGGAGATTGACCGCACAGAGCCGGAGCGTATCAGGATCAAAGCCGACATCAAAAGCGTATCCGGCAACAGCAAGAATGACAATCTCCAGAAATGCCGTATTCAGGGCAAATATGCCGGGAAGGTCACCCATATCCATAAGGGCGTTGTGTATATCCGCCTTAGCAACGGTGCCAATGCCATAGCGCATTCCTGTTATGATCGGCGCAGACCCGGACGAAAGGATGATGTCAGCTTTGCCGTTACCCATCTGGATGAGGAACACGGCGTTGCGCTGGGGATCATCACCAGAATTATCAAGCAGCATGTCTGATCTGACACGGTATCGGCAGGGTATGGCAATGGATTGGCACTGTTTTGCGATTTCGCCGTAAATCGCCATGTGCTATACTTGGTACAGTCAAAATTGTAAAGACCGCCGGGTGGTAACTCGGCGGTCTTTCGCATACAGGAAGAGGGTGTTTTATATGTGGTAGGCAGAACAGCGTTTCACGCCCGAGCGGCAAATGCAATCGCCGCAAAACCCAAACAACAGTACATAGTGTTGAAAAAGGCGAGGCTCCAGTCGTAAATATCTTCAAAGCACATTAAACAGTGCTGCGATATTTACGTAAAGGAGAGAACGCCCATGAGGAGAAAAAGAATGCGTTTAGTTTCACTTATTTTGAGTGCCGTGTGTCTGTTAGGCTGCGCAGTCCAGCCGGCACCGGTCTCGGATTCGTCTGAGTCCAACACCAAGGTCTCTGCCTATGCAGCAAGTCAGGCCGAGCAGAACGAAGAGGAGCGCACGGAGGCCGAATCCCTGCTGCCGCAAACAGAAGATGGAGGCGATACATCTGAGAGCAGCGTCGCTCCTGAGCGGGCGGGTGCATCAGAGAATGCGGATAAAGCCGCAGAAAAGCAGCCTACAGCTGTTGAAACGGCACCGCCCGCTGCACCGAAAGAGCCGGCAATACCCGCGCCTGCGCCGGAGAGCAAACCTGCTCCTACGCCTACACCTGCACCTACCCCGGCAGAGAAACAGGAGGAAGAACCTGCGCCTACGCCCGAACCTGTCCCTGCACCGGAGCCGAAACCCGAACCGGCAGACCGCTGGGCGGCTGTTAGCGCCGCCAATGCCTACGCGGTAACGCAGTATGGCGTCATCACAGACGGCAGTCTGACGATGGACAACAGCGCCTACCGCTTCCCTGCCAGTGTTGCGGCAGATGCCTCGCAGGAAGCGCTGGAGGCCAAGGCGCGGGACATGGTGGACTACACCTTCCGGCAGCTCATGATGCAGGCGGGCATGGATAGCATCGCGGACGCGGGCTTCCATTGCAACGTCTGCATCGTAGAGGACGGCACAAGCCTGCTGATCTATGTCCTGTACGATGGCTAAGCGGTAACTTCATACAAGACCCCCTCCAACATGGAGGGGGTCATCTTATATCCGAATAGGAGGAGCCATGAAACACAAAAAAATGTTGCTGGGCCTTGTATTGACACTGGCCATGCTCGCAGCACTGGCGGTGACCGCCTATGCTGCCAGCGTGACGGTCAAGTACAGGGTCTACGTCTATTCTGACGAGATCACATTTCGTCAGTATGATTATAGCCAAAGCACAACGCCGTCCATTACAAATCTGACCATCTCGGCTACCAGCAGCCTCGGCAGCGGCAGCGCCCTCTACCACATGAAATATGCGGATGGCGCGGTGGCCTACTGTATCGAGCCGGGTGTTCATTCCGATGACAGCGGCACCTACAAGGAGGGATCCAGTGCCAGCTGGTATAACCTGCCCGCCTCTGTGCAGAGCGGTATCGCACTGGCGATGTCCCTGGGCTATCCCAGCGCCGACTACGGTGCTGCATCCGGCGACCGGAACAGTAGTGCCATCATCAACGCGGAAAAGTGGGCGGCCACGCAGGCCATCATCTGGGAGCTGATCTGCGAATACCGCAACGCTTATACCTACGACGATTGGGGATACAGCCCGTTCTATGGCTGCGTAGACACGAGCCGCTACCCGACCTTCGAGCTGTGGTATGACGAGATCGCGGCGGCGATGCAGAACGCCACGATGATCCCCAGCTTTGCAGAGTACGCACCGCGCTGGTGCGACACCATCGAGCTGAAGAGGAACGCGGCGGGCAGCTATACAGCTACGGTCACGGATGACAATGAAGTACTGAGTGACTACAATTTCGCCGCCAACAGCGGGAGCGGCATTACTTTCTCGCGGAAGGGCAACGCTCTGACCATCACGGCCACGGCAGCGGCGGCCAAGAATCTCGACACCGAGAAAACCTACTCGGCCACCGGCAGTGCCTATGAGATCGATCCGGATCGAGCGGTGATCTGCTGGTACGACCGGACGGGACGGTATCAGGCGATGGCCGGTTATACCGGCGTGGGGCGCGACCCCGTGAAGGCGTATATTAAAATCAAAGCCGTGGAGGAGAAGGGCAGCATCAGCGTCTGCAAGGTGGATGTGACGGGCAGTCCGCTTGTTGGTGCGGAGCTGCTGTTGGAAACTTCCGCAGATGGCAAGACGTGGACGGAGGTGGGCAGAATTACCACCGACAAGATCGGCGTCGCCAAGTGGAGCGACCTCAAAATCGGTGTGCAGTACCGTGTGACGGAAACCAAATCTCCCGCAGGGTACACGCTGCTGACCGAGCCGCTGTTCACAGGAACGTTGGACAGCAATAACCGAGAC
>OLPA01002648.1_pt1 | contig 13051 bp, 16 predicted proteins | sample 1672811 | NCBI WGS metagenome assembly OLPA01 (sample SAMEA3136726, study PRJEB25190) | human gut metagenome | biome: human gut; feature: human-associated habitat; material: faeces | place: Austria | collected 2013
TGGAGGAATTCATCCGGGCAAAGAAAGGCCCGGATTATTTTATGCCATAAAGGAGTTGCCATAGATGGACAAGGATATGAAGGTGGCCGTTTATTTCCGAACGGCCACTACGCCAATAGAGCAAAAAGTCTGGCTCTACGCCAGTTCCAAACATTCAGAGCAAACAGAGTTGAGAGATTTGAATGTGGAGACCATGAAACATACGGCCCGGCAAAACGGCCTTGTCATTGCCGGGGTTTCCACTGATTCCAGCAGGCAGTTGCTGCCCATAGAGCGGCCCGGCGTTCAGGAAATGCTGGCGGCTGTCCGTGAAGGAAGGGTGGGTGCGGTGATGATGCCCAGCCTCCATCATCTTGGCCGGGATTTCGATGAAGTCCTCCCGGTGCTGGCCGAATTTCAAAAACAGAAGGTACACATTCACGCCAAAGACACCTCTGCGCTTTCCCTTCCGCTGTTTCCCAAACCGCCCTCAAGGCGGAAAGGGGGCGATGCACGGTGAGTTTTCCATATGCAGACCGCCCCATGTGGCTATACAGCCGCAGCAGCGATAAGCATCTGAAGGTGCTGTTTCAGCAGATGCAAAACCTGCTGGATGAAGCGAATCGCAGAGAATACATTGTCGCAGGTACTTCGCAGGATATGGGTTCCGGCAAGAGCATGGCCAGAATGGGCCTGAAACAGATGATGCGGGCCGTGAAAGGCGGCCTTGCCCAAGCTGTCCTTGTGCAGGACCTCACCCGCCTAAGCCATGACCCCGCCATCCTTATGAAGATACTGGAGTTCCTACAGGACCACAATGCGGTACTGATCACCACCGAAAGCGACCTGCAGTATGAACTCTACATTAAAGGGCTGGAAAAACATTTTCTCAGGAGAGCCGCCCAAAAAGGGCTCCGGCTTCCATGGTGAGCCTACCATGGATCCCGCTTTTACTCCGGCACTTCCGGGCGAAAAGGTGATCAAGGAAATTAAATACTTTGTGCTGTTTTCCACGCTGAAAAAGCTGATGGAGCAGGGAAAAATCACAGCAGAATACTGTCAGCAAGCCAATGTTGCTATTGCCGAAAAGTACGGAGTCTCTGAGCTCAGTATTTAGTGGTTGTCGTAATAGCTATCCCATGCCGGTTGTGGTAGTGTTGGGTGTGACAAAAAAGATGTCCAGCCGGAAAGGGGGTGGCAGAGATGCCGCAGGTCAGAGTGATTCAACCTATCTCAGAGCAAGCCAAAAAGCTGCGGGTTGCCGCTTATGCCCGTGTCAGCAGCGATTCAGCCGACCAACTGAATTCCTTTGCCACCCAGGTAGCTTATTACACCGACTTCATCCAATCCAAAGACGAATGGGAGTTTGCCGGCCTTTATGCTGACGAAGCGGTTTCCGGCACCACAGCCGACAAGCGGGACGATTTCCAACGCCTGCTTGCCGACTGCCGTACCGGGAAAATAGACCGTATCCTTGTTAAATCCATCTCCCGGTTTGCAAGAAACACCCTCGACTGCCTTCAGACCGTGCGAGAACTCAAGCAGCTTGGCGTGGCGGTGGAATTTGAAAAAGAGGGCATTGACACCGGGAATATGGGCAGCGAGATGCTGCTGAGTATTTTGGGCTCTGCCGCCCAGGAAGAATCCCTTTCCATATCGAAGAACCTGAAATGGAGTTACCGGCGCCGGATGAGATCCGGCGATTTTATTACCTGCAATGCGCCACTTGGATATTTCCTTAAAGATGGAGCCTTGGTTCCAGATCCCCAAGAGGTTCCTATAGTACAGTATATTTTTTCCAGCTATCTTGCCGGACATAGTATGGATGAGATAGCTACCTTCTTAAATGATCAGGAAGCAAAGTACAGCCGAAAGGAAATGACAAGATGGTATCGCACATCGATTCGTTACATTCTATCGAATGAAAAATATATTGGCGATTCGTTGCTTCAAAAAACATTTACCCCCAATGAGCTGCCCTTGGTCAACATTCGAAACCGAGGGCAGCTCTCGCAATTTTATGTAAAAGACTCCCATCCAGCGATTATACCATTAGAAATGTTCGAAGCTGTTCAACGCCTGATGAAAAGGCGTGCCGCTACACATACAGCGAAGCCTAAACCCGGTGGCTTCCCTTTGAGCCATATGATGAAATGCGGATTTTGCGGCAGCACATTTCAGCGTCATCTTAAAAAAGAGGGGGCTCGATGGTGCTGTTATCAGCACCGAAAGGACAAAAGCCTTTGCGTCATGGAGGTAGTGGCAGAAAGCGAAGTGTACCAAACATTTCTGCTTATGTACAACAAGCTGCTGGATAATAAAAATCTCATCTTAAGAGTAATGCTGGCACAGCTGATAGAACTTCAAAGCAAGACCACATTTGCAAGGCCAGAAATCGTAGACCTAAATCAAAAAATTTCCGACTTAGCCAGGCAGAATCATTCACTCTCCAGGTTACAGGCCAAAGGGTGCATTGACTCTGCCATTTTTATAGAGCGTAGCAACCGCAATAATAAACTGATTGAAGAACTACGGTTTGAATTGCGCCAGCTTCAAGAGCCAGACCGTGTCAGTGAAACAATCGATCAAACGAATTTATTGCTGGAGCTTCTTGATGATGCCCAACCCATGCTGGAGTTTGAACCTTCCATATTTAAGAGCATGATAAAAGAGATTACCGTCTATCCTGAAAAGTTCTCTTTTGTCCTTTCCAATGGGCTGGTTCTTTGCGAAATGAGGCGATAGACATGAAAAGGATACGGAGTTGCCCCTTTGGATATCGGATGGAAAACGGGACTTATACTGTGCTGCCTGAAGAAAGGCGCCTTATTGAGCAGATATTTACTCGTTACCTTGATGGAGCCTCTCTCCAACAGCTGTCAATCATGGCAGAAAAAACAGGCTTGAAGTTCCGAGAGAATGCATCCTCTTGGAACAAAAATATGGTATCCCGAATTTTGGACAACAGCAGGTATTGGGACGGAGAACAGTATCCGCCGATTGTGGAAAGGGAGATTGCCATGAAGGTAGCTGATTTGAAACAGAGCAAAGCTTCTCCTCGCTCCCAAACACCGTTTATCCAAAAAAGAATGACCTGCCCATACTGCGGAAGTAGACTGAGGCGAAATGGGAAAAAGCCTCATCGGACTTTTTGGGACTGTAAATGCTGCCAACAACGTCTTGGCCCTATCCCTGATGATACGTTGCTTCAAGCCGTTACAGAAAGGTTTCTTGCAGTTTGCCTAAATCCTCATATGGTGGAACCAGCAAAGGAATCTGCGGAGAGTTTATCAATACAAGCAGCCAGACTAACCAATGAAATCAATCAAGCAATGAATCAGCGGGAGGTGGATCCGAATGAACTGCTCCCTCTCATTCTTGAGTGTGCCGCTGAAAAATACAAAACCTGCTCTATCAAGGAAGCAGACCATCTGACCATTACCCTGAAAGCCCTCTTTCAGGCACACAGCAATGACACGACCCTGGATCGGGAACTTTTTGAAAGGGCTGTGAAACAGGTGATCCTGCAGCCGGACGCATCTGTGCAGCTTCGTCTGCTGAACGATATCGTGGTTTGAAAGGAGAACCGCCATGGCACAAAAAACAGTTACAGAAATCCCGGCGAACCCCCTGATGGGTGACCTTCGAAAGCGAAAACGAAAACTGCGGGTGGCCGCCTACTGCCGGGTCAGCACCGAGGAAGAAGAACAGCAGAACAGCTTTGAGGTGCAGGTGGCCTATTACACGGATAAAATCACCCATCATGAGGGATGGCAGCTGGCCGGGATTTTTGCGGACGATGGGATCTCAGGCGTAAGCACCAAGAAACGGGATCAATTTAACAAAATGATTGAACTGTGCCGGAAGAAGAAAATTGACCTCATCCTGACAAAATCCATTTCCCGCTTTGCCCGTAACACCCTGGACTGCATCAAGTACGTGCGAGTCCTCAAAAGTTGGGGCATTCCGGTCATCTTTGAGAAAGAAAACATTGACACCTCGAATATGAACAGCGAGATGATCCTCACCTGCCTGAGTTCCTTCGCCCAGGCCGAGAGCGAATCTATCAGCGGCAACGTAACCAGGGGCATCCGCATGGGCTACCGGCAGGGCCGGTTCAGTTTCCGATATAAAAACTTCCTGGGCTATCGCAAAGGGCCGGACGGAGAGCCGGAAATCGTGCCTGAAGAAGCGAAGATCATCCGGCTGATTGCTCAAAATTACTTAAATGGCGATAGCCTGCGTACCATAAAGGAAACTTTGGAGAGCATGGGTGTTCCAACCGCCACCGGCAATCGAAACTGGAGCACGGAAGCCATCCAACGCATCCTGCAGAATGAGAAGTACATGGGTGACGTCCTGCTGCAGAAAACCTACACGGCAGATTTCATTGAAGGCAAGGTCAAGAAGAACAATGGAGAACTCCCGCAGTACTACATCAAGGACAACCATCCGGCCATCATCCCAAGGGAAATGTTTACCAGATCCAGGAGGAAATCGCCCGCAGGAAAAGTAAAAAGCCCGCCAACACCAAGAAAGCCAAGAGCAACCGTGGCCGCTTTACCAGCAAATACGCCCTTTCGGAAAGACTTGTCTGCGGAAACTGCGGCTGTTACTTCCGAAGGGTGACATGGAGCATCCACGGACGGAAGCAAATCGTCTGGCGATGCATCAACCGGCTGGAATGCGGGCCAAAGGTTTGCAAGGACTCCCCCAGCCTCAAGGAAGATGAACTCTATTCCGCTATCCTGAAAGCCATTCGTTCCCTGGTTCAAGGCCACCAGGAAGAAATGGCCGCCACCCTGCAGGAAGCACTTATACATTGCATTGGCGGAGAGAACGCCGAAATCAATCCCCTTGTGATAGAAAACAGGCTCCATGAACTGGACAAGGACCTGGACCGGCTGCTTACGATGGAAGGGAGTGAAATCGTAGATCTGCGGATCAAGCAAATCAGCGATGAGATGCTCCAGTTGAGGCAAATGAAAAAACGTGCGGAACTGGATGCCCAGCAGGATATGGGCCGAGAAAACAAAGCCAAGGAAATCATGGAACTCATCTCCGCAGAAGATCTCGACCTTGCGGAGTATTCCGACACCCTGGTGTACCGGGTGATTGAACGAGTAACCGTCCTCTCCAAAGAAGAGATCCGCATCCGATTCGTCGGTGGGTTTGAAATTACCCAGCCCCTTCACTAAGAAGCAGGCACAGAGAGATGCTGACAGCTTGGGCGCTGCCGGTGTCTCTCTGTGCCTGCTTTTTTTCGTTGAGAAACGGGCGAATTTGTGATATAATAAAATAAATTTTGGTTCGTCAATTTCTCCACCAGCATATCTGTATACCTACGAAAGCATATATAGTTCAAATTGGTTGCATTGAATGGTACAATCACAGGATGTAATATATTATAATATCATACTTGTATAATAGTGTTCTGGAGGTATATCATGGATCAAGCTAAACGAGTAATATATGAAAAGAACCCTTTAATTGAGGTAATCCTACAAGTTAAATTTCCTACGATCCTCTCAATCAATGCAAAAGAACCTGCTGAGTTTCAAGACTCTATTAGAGAAGAATATCCAATCTATCAACTTGCTGTTGAAAATGAACAGGAGATAAATATTGCAATTGGCGGAGATAACTTATTGCCTTCCATTATTCAGAGGCAGCAACATAAAAATCATAATTTCATTTCGGAGGATGGACAATATAAAATAAATCTAACAAGTGGTTTTATTTCTCTTTCAACAGTTAATTATACTCGTTGGGAAGATATGTTATCACATTTTTTAACTCCTTTTAATACATTCCTTAAAATTTATAAACCACCTTTTTTTGAAAGGATTGGTTTGAGATACATTGACGCTTTTTCTCGCGAAAAACTTGGTATACAGAAAAAGCTATGGACTGATCTAATCCAGCCAACATGGCTTGGAGCAATTTCTACTGTTGAGGAAAGTCGCATTGTGAGCAGTGGCCTCGATGTAGAGTATCTACTTGATGATGGGATATCCAGAGTGAAAGTCCATGCTGGATTGGGAACTGTCAATAATTCTGCAGAGAGAGTGTTTATTATTGATAGCGATTTTATACATATAAGAAATGTTAAAATTGAAGAATTTAACGTAATTGCAGAGTATCTACATGAAAATTCAGGTAAATTCATCAGATCAGCAATAACTGACACTTTACATCAAGCCATGATTCCCGGTGATTTGAAATGAAAAAAAACTATTTAGATAAGGACTCTCTAATTAGCAGTGACAAGCCGTATCAGCGTTTAGCCAAATTACCCCAACAAGAAAAGTTGCCATACCAACAAACAGGCTCATATGTTTTAGAGAATGAAGAACAACAGACGGGGGCGATTTATGCTCAGTTACCGGAAGAGTATGCAATCTTCTCAGAGATTGACAACGCATTTTTTGTTTTGAACGATACCGAACAACATAGACTACTTTCTCGATGCCTACAGCACTTGAAAGTGCAATTGCTAAACTTATATATTAAATCAGATGTCGTACGCATTCTTCCCAAATTAAGTATTACTTCTGATGAGGATGGTGCGATTGTTCTTAATTGGGCATATACAAGTTTTAGAGTTTATTTCAATTTTGAAACTGAAGCAGATAATTCTTATTATGGAATTGTAGCCCAGAATGATGAGGATAGCATTTTCACAAGTTCAGGGAAACTAAATTTCAAAAATTACATCTCAGTCATAAATAATATTTTGTTGTATGTCATTGAAAACTCGTAAGAGAGAAGCGGTAAGTAATATGGATGTGGAAAATTTTCCTTCAGATTTTTGGAGAGGAATTGCGAGCAGAGATTTTATTTCAAATGGAGTTGTATTAGCAAATGCATTTCAGTTTGATGATACGATTCGTGAAGATGGTTATAAGGAACTCTCTATAAACTGGAATGATTGCGATGACTCATTGAAAATTGCACTTGAGCAACGAAAACCCAATGGGAAGTTACAATTTTCTGTTGGCGTTGCGAAACTTGATTTAAGTATGGTTGAACTATTTTTATCTACATTTATTAAACAAGGGGTTTTCTCTTATGAGCGACGCAAGGTTGAGGGGAATCCTTATCACGGGAACTTGCTCATCCACGGTGAGTTAGATAAACAGAGTCGATCACTTGTGTCAAGCGGACTTGCATTGGTTGCAGGAACTAATATTACATATCAGCAAGAAGAATAGTTTATTTCCCGTTGCAGTCTTAATTTGGGGCAAGCTCAATTACCTATGCATAATTGGTGTATAACTTTCTTTGCTGTTGACCTGTAAACCATTGATAGTCCTGGACTTTTCTAATTATACTCAGACCATGTCTTTGCGGACTTCGTATCGTTTGCGACGGCGCTTTCTTTCTTAAATCAAACGCCATCTATCACTCGCTCTGTTGTTCCTCCTCTCCAACTGCGACCCATTGCGCTTGGCTTCGATTCGCTTTTGTTACAGCCCCGGGTATCTTTTTTGTCAACACAACCCAAACCAATATAATCCGAACTTGTTTCCGATAGGAGATGGGTTCGGATTATTTGTTTTCTTTGACAGTTATGAAGCCACCTATTTCCGCAACGGAGTGAAACGGAAACCTACATCTAAGTCTAGAGGGCCACGAAAGAAATATCACCTCAGAAACGGCTAATGTGAGAATGCAATATAACACAGTTCACACATTTTTTTGCCCATGTATTGATTGTGTGTCAAATAATTTGATATAATAAAGTCATAGCAAATCTGACAATGAAACGACTTTGGAATTTAAAAATAATCATTGGAGTGTGCTTTATATGGGAGGACGTAAACGAGCGATACCCAATTACAATCCGCATCCACCTGTTCACAAGGAACCAATAATAACCTCAGTTTTAGACAATATGAAAGAGGGAGAAGAATATTCCAGCATCATAGGACTTAGGAATGTGAATGTTGATGCTAGGACTGAACTCTTAAGAAGTATTCATGAAATAGAAGCTATACGCAATCGACCGGTTGTTTGTTACATTGCAAATGTCCTTAATAGCCGTATTACTCAATCTATTTCTATTGATAGTACTGACGATGCTCCCTTTTTAGAAACGGTTAAGAGCATTCCTGCTGATCAAAAAGAACTTGATATTATTCTTGTGACCCCTGGTGGGTCAGCAGAAACAGTTGATTATTGGGTCAAACAATTAAGAAGCAGATTTGATCATATTGCATTTATTTTGCCATATATGGCAATGAGTGCAGGCACCATTTTTTGCTTATCTGGCGATGATTTGATAATGGATGAAAGGGCTTTTTTCGGGCCGATTGATCCCCAAGTTCCATCTAAAAATGGAAGGTATGTGCCAGCACAGTCCATTACTACTCTCATTGCAGATATACAGACGCGCGGACAGGAACAATTAGCAAAAGGATTACAGCCCAACTGGACAGATATTCAGATTTTAAGAAATTTGGATGCAAAAGAAATTGGAAATGCTCTGAATGCAAGTAAATTATCTACAAATCTTGTATCTGAATATCTTGAGAAGTATAAGTTTAAGAACTGGGAAACACATCAAAATGGTGTTCCTGTAACAGATTTAGATAGAAAAACACGTGCGGGAGAAATTGCCACGCAATTGTGTGAGCATTCCTTATGGTTATCACATTCCAGCCGGATAACACGTAAAATGGCATGGGACACTTGTCAACTAAAGATTACATACCCAGAGGATATAGGTTTGGCTAGTGCGCTCAGACGCTTTTGGGCTTTGAATTGTTTTTTCTTAGAAAACTCAATGACCACAAAAATATTTGCTAGTTCAAGTGATTATACTATTTTCCGTGGAGAAATGCAGGCAAAATAATTTGAAGGGCGGATTGATTTCATGAACAAAGCAGATTTGTTCAAGCAAATAGGGTGGAGTCAAGAACTAATCGACCACTTTACCATCGCCGATGACGATGACTTCTCTTATAATGGTATTGAAGATGCACCTGCTCAAATGTTTGAAGCAACTACTACAACAATACAATTTCAAGCGCCAACTCGTGAGTCGAATATAAATCTTCTTATCTAATCTAATGATGTTCTTTCAAATAAATTTACTACTCCAGAATGTAAAATATATTTTGAACATTGGCAACATAAGATTGCTATCAAGCTAAGAGAACAATGGAATAGGAGAAGCTATATAAATGAGAAAGACGGAGCAACATCCAAAACGGTGATGCTCCGCCTTTTTCTATTCACTATGCTGTTTTTCCCATGCTTCTCTGGGATCCTTTTTCTGCACCTGCCACTCTGCAAATTCCCTCTGACCTTCCTCACTCTCATAGAAGGCCAGAATATCCGGCAGGATACAGCGAGCTATCGCCTCAATCTGATGTTGTGGTATGGTGGTGTTATTGATTAGCTTTTTCTTTCGGCCCAAAGAATCCCTCCATCCGGTCTGTCAGCTTTAAGTTACTGGTCACATTGCTGCTGTCAATCCGTCGGAGGCTTTGCGCCTTCCACCATACTCTTTCAAATTCTGTTACAAAATCCCACATCCCCTTCCTTCCCACTCCGGGTTAACTAAAAGAGAGCAAGCATAGGGAGTGTGGCCACACTCCCGTAAAATCTCCGTTTTCGGCCTGCTGCCGGAGCGGAGATTTTTTCTTGTTGGGAGTATCCCAAACCCTCTCTTGATTGCTTCGCTAATAATACGCTCAAACTAGACGTTTCTACCCGCGATTTACAAAAAATCGTTGAGCGATTTCAAGTTGCGTGGTATGATAAAGATGCTATGAAGCAGAAAGAAGTGGTGTCGAATGACAAAACTCAACGAAGTGCGGCTCCATGCAAAGCCAGTGGATTGCGACGTTTGCATGGAGTAAAAATCGTCGCATAATCAATATGCTGGCTTTGCTGCTTGACGATCATCTCAAGGAGGAAGCCTGCATGAAATATATCAATGCAAAAAATCTTCTTCCCGATGCGCTGGTCAAGGAATTGCAAAGCTATATTCAAGGGGGCTATCTTTATGTTCCCGCCGATCAAGCGCAGCAAAAACGATGGGGAGAAGCTTCGGGCTACCGACAGGAATTGCAGCAACGAAACCGCCAAATCGTAGAGGAGTTTCAGAACGGAACCTCTATGGAGGCGTTATCGGAAAAATACTTCCTGTCCGTATCGGCCATTCGTAAAATCATTTATCAGAAATGAATCGGCAGGGGTTGCAGAAATGCAACCCCTGCTTTTGTTTGATACAGATTGATTCGGTATTGTCTGGTGGATGGAAAAGCGTTCGCATCGGCAGTACGATAAAAACAACAAATACATCACAAGAGAGGAAAAGACCATGTGTACTCGATTTGTCTACCGAGGTGATGATACCATCACCGGCTTTAATTTTGAGATCGACCTTGCCGTATGGGATCACAAAATCATAGCAGAAAAAGACCGCTTTTATATTGGCATCCTACGGCCCGATGGGGTGCGTCATTCCTATCATGGCGTGAACCGCAACGGAAATGTCGGAACCTTGTTGTATGTTCACGGAAACCCAGAGGGGGCCTATCAGGATTTCAAAGGCTGCATGACAATTGCAGACCTGACAGAACAGTTTGTGCAGGCAAAAATCAGTTTTGACGATGCACTGCAAATCGTGCAGAAACGGAAGATTGTCTATGCCCCGGATGCTACCATGCAGGCCATACTGTCCGACAGGCAGGGCCGCACCCTGATCGTTGAACCGGGTATTGGCTGGCGGGAAGATGATGGACGCTACTCGCTGATTACCAATTACTCTGTCCTTGCACCCGAAAGCACAATGCCCTTTCTTGTGCCGGGAGATGACCGATACGAAAGAGCTGCTCAACTTCTGAACACTTACGGAAAGCAGTTTACTGTCACCGATGCGTTTTCTGTACTTCAAGCCGTCCGGCAGAAAGGGATCTGGGCCACCAGAGTTTCTTTCGTTTATTCGGCAAAGGAACACGCTGTTTACTATGTGGAGAACAACCATTTTTCACGGATTGAGAGATACGAGTTCTCATAACTTCGAGAGGAGGGAAAGTCATGAATCCAGAGAACATTTATCCTCGCACCAACGACCACGAAACTGTTTATCTGAAAAATGTCATTAAAAATCCCAACATCCTTGTCGGGGAGTTTACCATGTATAACGACTTCGTCTATGACCCGCGGCTGTTTGAGAAGAACAATGTACTGTACCATTATCCGATCAACCATGACAAACTTATCATCGGAAAATTTTGTTCCATCGCCTGCGGGGCAAAGTTTTTGTTCACCAGCGCCAACCATACACAAGCATCCTTGTCCACCTATCCGTTCCCGATCTTTTTTGAAGAATGGGGACTGGATGTCCAGAACATAACGAGCGCATGGGACAATAAAGGCGATATTATCATCGGCAACGATGTGTGGATTGGATATGAGGCGGTGATTCTGTCTGGTGTTACCATTGGAGATGGCGCAATCATCGGCACTCGCGCCGTCGTAACAAAAGATGTGCCGCCTTATACGATTGTCGGCGGCGTTCCCGCCAAAACAATCCGCAAACGCTTCTCGGATGATACCATCGCGGCCTTACTGCAAATTAGCTGGTGGGACTGGCCTGAAGAAAAAATAAAGCAGCATATTTCAGATATTCAGGCCGGGAGAATTGACCGTTTGCAGCCGTTATGCAAAGGAGAGCCACATGATGGTCTATAAAGATACTGCGGAGTGCCACCGCTTTGATTCCTTCTGCAAAGTTGTCCTGCGCCATGCAATGCTGGACTGTTTTCGGGAATTTTCCTGTCAAAACAAATGGCTGGTATCTCTGAATTATTTGCCGCAGCCGATTATGGACGGAATCTGTACGACAGATCAATACCCCAGCGATTACATAACCTTTTCAGCGGATGGTTATACCCTGCAAATCAGTAATGAGCAGTTGGCCAATATCATTGAGAAGCTACCGCAGTCAGAGCGACGACTTTTGATTTTGCGCTTTGTGTTGGAACTGAACGATCGGGAAATCGGCAGGAGGATGCGCTGTTCCAGAAGCGCCATTCAGCGCCGCCGTACAAGTATTTTGCGGAATATGCGGGAACAACTGACGGGGAATCTTCCATGAAAAAATCAAGCGGCAAATACAAGCCCCCACCGCTTCTATCCGTTATCGAGGCAGCCCGCGCAGGAGAAGCCGATGCGATGGAACAGATTTTGCAGCACTATGATGCTTATATCAACAAGTTGTGTTTGCGGACGATGGTCGATGAAAGCGGGCAGACTCATAAGCAAGTTGACCCATATATGAAAGGCCGTTTGCAAAGCAAGTTGATGCAGGCCATTACGAAAAAATAGCAAAACCGGGGAATGCCGTGCAAGGGTCAAAATGAACGCTTCGCGCCCTTGACGCCATTCCCCGGTTTTGCTGTGCAGTAACTAAGTGGGTGCAAGCAGAAAGCTGCTTGCGCCCACCAATCAGTATTATATCTACGCATTTCAGACGCAAAAGGCGAAGTACTATGCGGCTTCTGGCGGTGTGTCAGCACTACGGTAATATAATTCCTTACGCTGACTACTAGAACGGCTTTAAAATGCGTAGAAACAAGGAGGTTAAAGAAAATGAAAGCAGTTATTTACGCCCGTTATTCCTCCGATAATCAGCGCGAAGAAAGTATTGAAGGCCAAATCCGGGAGTGTACCGCCTTTGCTGAAAAGAACAATATCACCATTTTGCGCCACTACATAGATCGGGCCTTTTCCGCCAAGACCGACAACCGCCCAGAATTTCAGAACATGATTAAAGACAGCGGTAAGCGCCTGTTCGATATGATTATCGTCTGGAAGCTGGACAGGTTTGCCCGAAACCGCTATGACAGCGCACGCTACAAAACCGCTCTGAAAAAGAACGGGGTTAAGGTAGTGTCTGCTACTGAGGTTATTTCTGATGGGGCCGAGGGTATCATTCTGGAGAGCGTCTTGGAAGGATATGCTGAATACTACTCCGCTGATCTGTCCGAAAAGGTAGTGCGGGGCATGACGGAGAACGCCTTGAAATCCAAGTATAACGGCGGCACTCGTCCTA
>OLPA01002667.1_pt1 | contig 12979 bp, 8 predicted proteins | sample 1672811 | NCBI WGS metagenome assembly OLPA01 (sample SAMEA3136726, study PRJEB25190) | human gut metagenome | biome: human gut; feature: human-associated habitat; material: faeces | place: Austria | collected 2013
TCGTTGATGCGCACCAGATTCTCCTCCGTGCGCTGGAGCTTCCGCTCAGACTCCTCCTTGCGGTGGCGGAACTTGCTGATGCCCGCCGCCTCCTCGAACACCTCCCGGCGCTCGCCGCTTTTCACGGACAGGATCTCGTCGATCTTGCCCTGGCCGATGATGGAGTAGCCCTCCCGGCCCATGCCGGTGTCCATGAACAGCTCGTTGACGTCCTTGAGGCGCACCGAGCGGCGGTTGATATAGTATTCGCTCTCCCCCGAGCGGTAGTACCGCCGGGTGACCATCACCTCATCGGCGTCATAGGGAAGGGCCCGGTCCGTGTTGTCCAGGGTGAGGGTCGCCTCCGCAAAGCCCACCGGCGCCCGCTTCTGGGTGCCGCCGAAGATCACATCTTCCATTTTGGCGCCCCGGAGGGTTTTGGAGCTTTGTTCGCCCATGACCCACAGAATGGCGTCGGAAATATTTGATTTTCCGGAGCCGTTGGGGCCGACGATGGCAGTAATGTCGTCGCCGAACCGGATCAGCGTCTTGTCCGGGAAGGACTTAAAGCCTTGCAGTTCCAATGATTTCAGATACACAGCATAACCTCATGTAAAAGAGAGTAAAAGATAATAATTCAGTTTATTATATCTGACAAAGAGCGCAAATGCAAGAGTTTCTTTCGCTTCCCGGCGTTTATTGCCTCCCAATTCTGAAAAAATCGCACCCGGACAAAAAAACAGGAGTGGCACCATTCGCACTGCACCACTCCCGCCTTAAACTCAATATTTCCTATATAAGTTTATGCTACCCACGCAATCAGGTCTCCAGAAATGGATGAAATATTACCTGATTACTTTTTTCTTGATCTTTTCCGCCATTCGCGTCATCAAGTTCTTCATTGTCAATGTTTCTCCGTCTACCGCTCTGGCAAGGCGATCATTCACTCGCTTGGGCAGGTACACCCGGCTGCGGCGGTAAGCCTGTTCAACAGGCTGGTCAAAAATATGACAGATAAATTCTCCCAATTCCTTTTCCAGCCGCTCAGGATACGTCGGGTCAACCAGCACAGGCTGATTCAGCATTTCCAGATACTTTTCATCGTCCTGGTCAAGCTCCTTTATTTTCTCAATTGCCGCGTCAAAAGACGGATAGTCTGCCACGTTGATAAAAGCGTCTTTATTAAAAATCTCTGCTACCGTCGGGCTTCCATAGTACACCGGGATCGTGTCCGAATAAAATGCATCCATGATCTTCTCGGTAACGAAGCCATAGTGATTGGTGCTTTCAAAACACAGCGTAAATTTACACTTTCTCTGCAACGCCGTTTTGCTGCCGTCCAGCCAGTTCACGACCTCACCATTGGGCATGTTGTTCAGGTAAGTCCCTGCCGATTCCACGCGCCTGTATTCATTCAGCTTCTTGAAGAAATCGCCGCGGATGTTGAATTCCGACTCATGGCTGGATATAAAGTTCGCAAAAAGTTGTTTATTTTGTACAAATTCTTTCGTGTACCCCCCCCATGCTTGTTCACTATGCTCAGCCATCGATCTCGCGGCCATACGCAGGGCGGAAGCTGGAAATTCCGGTCTCCAAACCGGATCGGATACGGGCAAATGGAGTAGTCGATCAGATTAAAATCCGGGATGTAGTTTTCGCCGGAACACATGATCCGAACCTGGGGATATTTGCAGTATTCGTAATTTTCCGCTCCCAGCGCGTCACAGATAATATAATCCGGCTCATCCGAGATCTGCACGTCATACCCGTGGTTTTTAAGGATGTCATAAATCAGGTTCTGCTTTTTATCGAAATAATCATCAACACGCGCATAATTGACTTTTACCGTTTTCAAAGCACATTCCTTCATTCCAGTTATGCATAGTAATCTTCCGGTGATGGCTTTTTCGCCTGCGGCCGTTTCAGAAGCTTTTCCGTGCCGGTAACATACATGAGAAACACCGCTTTCAGAAGATACCTCGGCGGGAACGTATTTCCCCTTTGCAGGAAATACCGTCTTGCGTAATATTTCAGCAGCCGGATGCTCTCCTCCGTGTTGTCCGGGTAGTCTGCCAGATAGGAAAGGGCGTCCACAAAGCTGATGTCGAACTCCCGCCGCAGCTCCGGGAAGCGTTCCAGCACCTTTTCCCGGCGCTTTGCCATGAAATCGATCCGGTCGATGGCGATCTGTGCTTTGGCCGCCGGGGACTGCATCACGCTGGACGCGCGCTGGCGGTAATTATACACAACGCGCGGGTCGCAGACAACTTTCGCGGCGTTCATGACACCCTGATAGGTGAAATATTCGTCGTCGATCTTGTGTCCCTCTTCAAAGAAAATGCCGTCGAAAAGCACCCGTTTATACAGCTTGTTCCACAGAAGCCCGCAGGTCCAGTCCGTGGCAAAACGCGCCAGAAAGGCTTTTCCCTCCATCACACACCGGCTTTCGTCGGCGAGCCACTGCTCCGTGCGGGTGCGGAACCGGTTCTGAAACGCGCACCGGACAATATCCGCGCCGTTTTCTTTCAGGAGCGACATCATGTAGGCGTATGCCCCCGGCTCCAGAAAATCGTCGCTGTCCGCAAAGCTCAGGTATTCCCCTGTGGCCGCCCGCAGTCCTGCGTTTTTTGCCGCCGCCGCGCCGCCGTTTTTCTGGTGGATGACCCGAATGCGGCCGTCCCGCTGGGCATATGCGTCACAGACGGCACCGGAATCGTCGGTGGAGCCGTCATCGATAAGGATGACCTCCAGCTTGTCGTAATCCTGAGACAGGATGCTGTCCAGACACTCCGGCAGGTAGGCCGACACGTTATACACCGGCACAATGACCGAAATCACGTCCTTCATTTCTGACGCTCCCCTCTCCTGCCCAGCTTGCCGTACAGCCACCAGAACGGCTTCATGGGATAGGCTTCCTCATACACCCAGGAAAACTCCCGGCAGAGCGGGAACAGGTCAAATTCCTTCCCCTGCCGCAGGCCCTCCCGGAGCTTTTTCCGCAGGGTTTTCAGGAGCCGCCCCCTGCCCGGATTGTCCCATTGCTTTGCAAAGCCGATCTGTTCGTATGTACTGTAAATATACTGTCTGACCGCCTTTTTCAGCAGTCTCTGGTTGCTGTTTTCCCGTGCGAAAGCGATCTGGTTTTCCGTCGCTTCCAGAATGTGCAGCTTTCTCGGCGTCCACTTGGACAACATAATACCCACGGGATTCTGGTAGTAAGCGTACAAAGGCTCCCGCGTCACAGCCGCCTTTCCCGCGCGGTACACAGCGAGATAGGTGGTGAACTCGTCCTCGTGCAGCTTTCCTGCGGGATAGCGCAGGGTGTCAAACAGGCTCTTATGGTACAGCTTGTTCCATGCGATCGCCGGTACATCTTCCCCGGCCTCGTCGGGGCAGTAATAGTCGTCCGCCGACAAAATGCGGTATTCCGGCGCACCCATAGCCGGGAAATCCCCGCCCCCGGTGCGGAAATAGCCGCAGGCACTGAGCAGGCACCCCGTTTCCTGAACCATCGTGTACAGCCGCAGCAGGAAATCCGGATGCACCCAGTCGTCGCTGTCCACGAAGGCCAGCCACTGGCTGCCGCTGTTGGCCTGCGCCCAATCAATGCCCGTATTCCGGGCGGCGGAAAGGCCGCCGTTTTTCTGATGAATGACATGGATTCGACCGTCTTTCCGGGCGTATACCTCGCAGATATCGCCGCAGCTGTCCGGGCTGCCAGCACAAGGTCAAAATCCGCAAACGTCTGGGCAAGGATGCTGTCCACGCACCGGTGCAGGAACGCCTCCACCTTATAGATCGGGACAATTACGCTGATTGCGGCCATAGACTTCCCCCCTTTGTATCGTTCAGCGCTTCAGAAAAAGCGCTTTCAGCTTGTGATAGGTCTTCTCTCCCAGCAGTTTCGTAAAGAACGCATACCGGGCGGCGGACACCTTTTCGTAGTGCAGCCGCGCCCGCTCCGCTTCCAGCAATCTTCGCTCCTCCTCCGTCTTCCAGCTGCTGGCAAACCAGTGAATGGCAACGGTTTTCCTCGTTCTGTGCAGCTGCTCCGTGTCAAAATCCACCGGGCAGAACACTTCCTTGGGATAGACTGCGAAGCCGTCCACCACCTGAAACTTTCCATTCGGCACCAGCCCATGTTCCCGGCACAGGGACGTCAGGACGGAGACATTGGTAGTCACGTCGTGGGTGCCGTCGGGCTTTACAAAACTCGCGCTGTCGTAATGCTGCAAAAATTCCTGAAACAGCGGAAAGCCCGGACAGCAGGCAAGCAGCCCCGCCTGCACGCTGGCATCCGTTTCAAATCCGGCGAAGGCGTCGTGGGCGAGGAAGGGCGTCAGGGGCTTCACCAGCTCCACGTCCGTGTCCATATAAATGCCGCCCATTTCCGTCATAGCCTTCAAGCGAACATAGTCCGTGACAAACGCCCAGCGCTTAGCCGCGTAAGCCTGACGCACATACTCAGGCGCGGCGGAAACGTCAAAATTCTCCTCATTCCACTCGATGATCTGGTAGTCCGGGCAGAATTTCTTCCAGCTTTTAATGCACTTTTCCGCCAGCTTCGGCTTGGGATTTCCGCCAAACCAGCAGTAATGAATGATTTTTGGAACGCTCATTCATGTTCTCCTTTCCGCAGATGCTTCCCGATTTTTCGCGTCAGGCCGGACACGCCGTCTTCCCGCAGTGTCCGCGCCGCCCCTTCCAGCGGCCAGTAAAGCCGCACCAGCTTTGGGTGCATGGCGCTGAACATGGTCTCAAACTGCGCTTTCGTGAATGGAATTTCCCTTCTGAGCCGCCGGGCTGCTTTTTCGATATTCCGGGCGGCCTTGGTGTCGTTCAGCTCATGCTTGACCCGATAATAGCATCCCGCCGCTTCTTCGGCGTACAATGTGCCGAAACGCTCCCGGAGGGTCAGGTATCCCACCGAGGAATAAAAGCGGATGATCCCTTCCAGCGCCCACAGATAGTCCAGCTTCTTCATGGAGAATCGGCTCTGGGTGGTGCTGCCGGGATTGGTTCGGTAAAAATACAGGCTGTGAGGAATGCTCGCAATGGTTTTCGCCCCGTAAATCCAGTGACACACCGCCTCGTTGTCCTCGTATACCCGCCTAGGGCAGAACAGATAGGACTGAACCAGTTCCCGGCGAACCAGCTTGGCACATGCCACCCATCCGGGGTAATTCCCCGCGTCAAATAGCGTCACCAGCGGTGCTTCCTCCATGGAAAGCCGTTCCCAGCTGACCTCCACCGGCACGGAAAAGTCCTCCGGAATCTCCGGCGCTTCCAGCATCCGGCACATGCTCATAGCCGCGCCGCTCTCGTCGGCGGCATAATAATTGCCGTAGTTGTAGATGGGCAGCGAGATGGCCGCCTCGCCGCCGTCGTTCTCGACGCTGACATAGGCGACGCCCTCCCGCTTTTCATAGCTGATAAGGTGCAGGTCGCCGCTGGCGGGCTTGGGCTGCGCCCAGATGGCCTCATAGGAGCTGGCGCCGTCGATGAGGTATTCCGCCGTGCCGACGGAGTTGATGGTGGCGTTCTGGTTGTAGGCCGCGTAGGAGCTTTCGCCCTGGGCGCTCATGATGTTCGTCTCGGTGATGCTGGCGGTCAGCAGCGCGGCGCAGACAAGCCCCGCGGCGGCCAGCACGGCGCGGCGCTCCGGCAGCAGCTGCAGGGCAAACAGCGCAGCGGCGCAGAGCAGCAGCGTGCCCAGCGAGAGAAAGCGGAACGGGAACTGGAACATTCCCACGACCTTGCCGACGGCGGGGCCGAACCAGCCCTCGACAAAATCCCACGGGAAGGCGTGGAGCGAGAGCACGAGCGTCAGCACGGCAAAGCCGGTGGCAGTGTACAGGTGCTTTGCGGCGGGGCGTGTGTCCCCGCGGGCCTGGGCGCCCCACAGGCAGTAAAACGCCAGCGCAAGCGCCAGCAGCAGCGGCAGACCGGGGGTCAGCGCCATGTCGTGGGTCGTGCCCTCGGCGGAGGAACCGCCCGCCGTGCCGAAGAAGCTGAACAGCTGCACGGCGTACAGGCCGTGCTTTTGCAACTTACCGACCAGATCACTGCGGTTGACAAGGAACGGGATGGAGCGGGTGGAAATAAAAAACGGGAAAAGATACCACGCGCTCAGCCCCACGGCCAACAGCGCGGCCTTGACCCAGGCCAGCAGCCGCGCGGGGCGGAGAGTCTCCTGCAGGCGCAAAAGACAAAACAAAATCAGCAGCAGCGCCGTCAGCTCACAGGAGAGCAGATGGCTCTGCACCATGGCCGCCATGCCCAGCGCCATCGGCAGCCAGTCCCCGAAGCGGGGCCTGTCGCTGGTGTAGATGCCGTACAGACCCAGCAGCACGAGCGGGAAAAACACCATGGCCGTGAACTCGCCGACGGCGGCGCGGGTGTAGACGCAGGTCAGCCGATAGGCGGACAGCGTGTAGAGCAGCGCCCCCAGCAGGCCCAACCGGCGGCTGGCCGTGATTTTGGCAAAGCTGAAATAGGCGATCAGGCAGGTCGCCAGCGTGACCGCAAAGAGGTAGACCTGGTAGCAGGTGCGCAGCGGCAGCCACAGGTTGTAGAGCAGCGCGGGCAGCAGCAAAAACAGCTCACAGTAGCAAAGCGGACTGGCGTAGCCATAACCGTTCAGCGTGGTCGTGGTCAGCCGCACCGGGAACTGTCCGTAGGACAGCTCCGCAGCCATGGCGGCGATGCGCTGCATGTGAAATTCCAAATCATGGCCGAAGTACAGATAGTTGCTGAACAGCGGCAGACAGGCCAGCAGCGTGATGCCCGCCAGCGCCAGCGGCAGACGCAGCGCACGGCGGCGGGCAGCGCCCCGCTCCCCCACATGGGCAAACAGGAGCAGCAGCGCGGCGTCCGCGGCGGCAAACAGCACAAGGAAGCAGAGCAGCCGCGCCGCGCGGTAGATGGGCTGCTCGGTCAGGGTGATGCTGTAAATGTACAGCTGGCCCTGGTCGTAGGTAACGGTGGCGGTCAGGTCCTGCATCCGCGCACCGAAGCCGACCCAAAGCCGGGTCGTCAGGCCGCGGTGGCAGTCGTCCAGCCGCAGCGCGTCAAAGGTCACGGCGGCGGGGCTGCGTTCACTGGCAAAGGTCAGCGACCCGGCAGCGTTGAGCATATTAAAGGTGGGCGCGTCGGGTGTCTGGCAGGAAAAATAACGGACTGTGACCTCATACGCACCGGAAGGCAACGCAATATTGTCTGCCGAGAAGGTCATCGGGTCGTCGCTGTGATAGCCGATCTGGTTCCAGATTTTTAAGCCGTCGTCGTCCGCGGCGGCAATGTCGGGCAGGGTGTTCGTAAAGTCGCCGGGCGTCAGCGTCAGCTTATACGGCGCGCCGAACAGCCCGGCTGCCAGCGCGCAGACAACGGCCAGCTCGGCGGCCAGCAGCGCCGCAAACAGCCGGTTACGGCGGCAAAAGGCAATAAAGTGTTTCATCCGGGGCCCCCTCACAGTTTATCAGCCGTCCCAGATCATGAGCTTGGCGTTCACGATGGACGTGTCCTCAACAGTGGCCAGATAGTCGCCGTTCCGGTCTCGCGGGGTCTGGGTGCAGTCCAGCAGGCAGATGGCGCGGGCCTCCTCGGTGCCGTCGGCCAGACGGACCTTGTACTTGATGACAGCGTTGTCGGGAACATAGGCGCTCTGCACGTAGACCTGTACCCCGTCCATCAGGTCACTGTCGGCGCTTTGCAGTCTGCCACACCACGCCAGATCGTAGCCACCGTAATTGCGGTAGGTCTGGTAGGCGTAGGCGTCGCCGTCAGTAGCGGGGCTCTCGGTCCAAAGGACCTGTGCGTGCAGGGCGCGCCCGGTGAACCGGCTGAAGAAGGCGGACTCGGCCTCCGCGTTGCTGTCCCAGACGTTCTCGTTGCAGAGAATCAGGTCGTCGGATTGTACGGCATCGGCAAGACCGGCCTCAATCGTGCGGACAAAGAACTGATAGGCAGCGAGGTTCTCGGCATGGTGGGTGCGCACGACACCGCGCAGGTAGCCGCCGTTCAGGCAGAGACCCGCCGCCAGCGCCGCCGTCAGGGCCAGTCGTGATGCCACGGAGAGAACCCTCGGCAGCTTACAGCACAGCCCCGCCAGCAGTGTCAGCAGCGCCGCGACGAGCAGCGTAAAGCCGATAGAGCTGGCCGCCGCGGGAATGTAGCCCCACTGCCAGGTAATGGCCTCGGGCTGCTGATAGCGGGCGGACAAAGCCAGCAGCAGCGCGGGCAGTGCCCAGACGGCCAGGCCGAACCCGGCCAGTGCGCCCAGCGTTCTGCCGCGCAGCTTTTTAAACGGCACACCGAAGAAGATCAACAGCCCGGCCAGCACACCCAGCGCCAGCGGCCACAGCCGATCCCCGTTCGTGATGACCCCGGCGTCCTCCTGCAAAAGGCGGGAGTTCAGCCCAGGGAGCGACGCGGCCATCTGCTGCACGGTGACGCGCAGCACGGCGGGAATATCCAGAGAAAGCTCGTTGCCGGTGCCGCCGTTGCGCCCGCACAGAACGTGGAACACAAGCGCCGCGCCCATGCCGCCCAGCGCGGGAGCCGTGTCCAGCAGGGCGTTTTTGACGCTGCGTCGGCGCAGCAGCCAGACGACGAGCGCCAGCAGCGCAAAAACATAGCCGATCTCATAGGTGCCGCAGGCGATAAAGGACAGCACCGCGCCCAGCACAGCCCAGCGGCGGTGCCGTGTCCCCTGCCACGCAAACAGGCAGAGCCAGCCCGTCATAGCCCAGAACAGTGCCCGCTGCGGTACGGCGTAGTAGCTGTACATGCCCTCGTTCCAGATGGGGGCCGCGGCCAGCGCCAGCGCAAAGCCGCCCAGCGCCAGCGCATCCCCGCTGCCCAGTCTAGCCGCCACGCGGCTGACAGCGAAGGCCGCCGCGCCGGTCCAGGCGATGATGTAGAGCCGGTAGTGCGTCAGGCTGGTGTAAAACAGCAGGTCGACGGCGTTCGGGTAATGGAACGGGAAAAAACGGACCTCCTGCAGCGTAAAGTACCGCAGCCGCCCCTGCAGGTCCTGCAGAGCATACTGCCAGAACGGCATCCGCTGGAAGTCATACAGCCAGCGGTTCAGCGTCAGCTTATCGTCGCCCTCCGGCGGGATGTTGACCGTGACGCGCAGATACAGCACGCCCACGGCAAAAATAGCCAGATAGGCCGCAGCCAGCAGCAGCCGACGGTACCGCCGACAAAATGATTTGACCTGTTCCATAGGGACGGGGCCCTCCTCCACAAAAATCACATATATATTAAATTATAGCATAAAGCCCCGCTGTACGCAACGCACAGCGGGGCTTTATGTAAATACAATTTGTATAAGACTGCTGAAAAATACGATAAGTAAAGCAAAAATCAATGCTTCAGCGGCTTTTTCAGCATGCCCAGCAGCAGGGCCGTGGTCAGGGTGCCGACAGCCAGCGCAATCAGAAAGCCCGGCGGGTTTTCCATGACCGGCAGCAAAAACAACCCGCCGTGCGGCGCGGGACACCCGCAGCCCAGCAAAATCGTTATGAACCCGGCCAGTGCACTGCCTGCGATGCAGGCGAGGCTGACCCGCAGCGGATCGCGCAGTGCAAACGGCAGCGCACCCTCGGTCACGAAGGTCGCGCCCATCAGCAGGGTCTGCGGCGCAGAGCAGCGCTCGGTGCTGGTGAACCGCGTCGGGAACAGCAGGCAGGCCAGCCCAATGCCCAGCGGCGGAATCATGCCGCCCGCCATGACAGCGGCCATCAGGTCATACTGCTGGTCTACCAGTGCCAGCGTGCCGCTGACGTAGGCGGCCTTGTTGATCGGCCCGCCGTAGTCGGTGGCCATCATGCCGCCCAGCAGCGTGCCCAGCACCAGACGGCTGCCGCCCTGCATACCATCCAGCTGGATGGTAAGCCAGGCATTGAAACGCCCGAGCGGCGGATTAATGGCCATGACCATCAGGGCACCGACAAACAGCAGACTCAACAGCGGGACCAGCAGCCCGGTTTTGATGTGATCCAGCTCCTGCGGAATGCGGCGGAACAGGTAATTCAGAAGCCGCACAGCCAGACCGGCAGCAAAGCCCGCGACAATGGCCCCCCAGAACCCGCTGGAGATCCAGCCCAACCGGGGGGCGGTGGTTGTGCCGAGCTGTGCCAGGTAGCCGCCCATCAGGCCGGGCATAAAGCCGGGGCGGTCCGCAATGCTGTAAGCGATGAACGCAGCCAGCACGGGGTACATCATCCTGAACGCAGCGTTGCCGACGTTCGTCATCATGGTGGTGATGTCGCTGCGGCCAAAAAGGTGCTGTAGCAGCAGGGAAAGCGCCAGCATCACGCCGCCCGCCACAACAAACGGCAGCATGTGGGAGATGCCGCTCATCAGGTGGCCGTAGTATTCGCGGCCCAGCTCCTTCCAGTCGCTGGTGCGGAAGGCGTGCCCGCCGCGGTAGACGGGAGCCTTGCCGGAAACGGCCTTTTCCAGCAGTCTGTCCGCGTCGCGCACGGCATCCCCCGCCGAGGCATAGACCAGCCGCTTGCCAACGAACCGCGCCAGCGGGATCGAGCGATCCACCGCCACGATCACGCACTCTGCGGCCTGGATCTCATCATCGGTCAGCTCGTCGTTGACACCGGCAGCGCCGTTCGTCTCGACCTTGAGCGTCAGGCCGCGGGCCTGCGCGGCTTGCTGGAGCGCCTCCGCCGCCAGATAGGTGTGCGCGATGCCGGTGGGGCAGGCCGTCACGGCCAGCAGCTGATAGCTGGGCTTAGCGGCACCCGGCGCTGCGCCAGACGGGGCAGACGGCGGCTCCTGCGCGTCCTGCTCCTCCCGCGCGGAGATGGCGCGGCAGAATGCCTCGGGGGTCTCACTCTCCCGCAGGCGGGCGCAGAAATCGGTGTCCAGAAAGAGCGTCGCCAGCTCGGCCAGCACCTGTACGTGCAGGTCGTTGGCTTCGGCAGGGGCGGCGATCATCACCAGCAGGTCCAGCGGCTTGCCGTCCGGTGTGTCGCAGGGCAGCGGCGGGTCCAGCGTCAGCGCAGCCAGCTGCAGCTGCCTGACGGCGGTGCTTTTGGCGTGCGGGATGGCCAGGCCGTTGCCCACACAGACGCCGCCCAGCGCCAGCCGGGCGCGGACGTCCGCCGCGAACACAGCGGTGTCAGTCAGATTGTCAGTCCCGTCCAGCAGTGTAACCATCTGCTGCACTGCACCGGTGAGCGAGTCTGCCCGTTGGCGCAGTGCGACGCAGTCAGGCCGCAGGTAGTTGGCGATGCGCATGGTTTGAGCCTCCGTTTGGTGCCGCTGTGCTCCGTCAGCTGTCGATGCAGCGCGGCTTTTGCGGCGCAGTATTAGTAAAAAAGCGGTTCCGCCGCAACGGAACCGCTATGAATGCTGTAAAAATTAGTTGAGCAGGGTCTTCTCGGTCTCGGGATCGAACAGGTGGATCTTGTGGGTATCCATAGCGACAGTGATCTTGTCGCCGCGGCGAGACTTGGAGGTGGGAGCAACGCGAGCCATCAGGTTCTGGCCCTGGTAGGTCAGGTACAGATAGATCTCAGCGCCCATCAGCTCGGAAACCTCAACCTCAGCGCTCAGGTGGCTGTTGGGATGCTTTTCCAGGAACTCCTCGTCGTCCTTGATGTCCTCGGGACGGATGCCGACCTTCAGGGTCTTGCCGACGTAAGCGTCCAGCTTGCCGTCAGCGGTCTTCTCCTTGGGCAGCGGAACCTCGGTGCCGGACAGATCAACGACGAACTGATCGCCGGCCTTCTTCAGGGTGCCGTCCAGGAAGTTCATCTGCGGGCTGCCGATAAAGCCGGCAACAAAGATGTTGCAGGGATAATCGTACAGGTTCTGCGGGGTATCGACCTGCTGGATCAGGCCGTCCTTCATGACGACGATGCGGTCGCCCATGGTCATGGCCTCGGTCTGGTCATGGGTAACGTAGATGAAGGTGGTAGCCAGCTTCTTGTGCAGCTTGATGATCTCGGTACGCATGCTGGTACGCAGCTTGGCATCCAGGTTGGACAGAGGCTCGTCGAGCAGGAAGACCGCCGGGTTACGGACCATTGCACGGCCCAGGGCAACACGCTGACGCTGACCACCGGACAGGGCCTTCGGCTTACGGTCAAGCAGGTGCTCGATCTCCAGGATCTTGGCAGCCTCACGGACGCGCTTGTCGATCTCGTCCTTGGGCATCTTGCGCAGCTCCAGACCGAAGGCCATGTTCTTGTAAACGGTCATGTGCGGGTACAGAGCGTAGTTCTGGAAGACCATCGCGATGTCGCGATCCTTCGGGGGAACGTCGTTGATCAGACGGTCACCGATGTACATCTCGCCGCCGGAGATCTCCTCCAGACCGGCGATCATACGCAGGGTGGTGGACTTACCGCAGCCGGAAGGACCGACCAGGATGATAAATTCCTTGTCTTCGATATCAAGGTTGAAGTCGGTGACTGCAATGACACCGCCTGCATATTTCTTATAAATATGCTTCATAGTTACGCTGGACATAATATACCCCCATCTTTGCTTGTTTAAGATGGTGATATTCTACCACACGAAATACCGTCTGTATAGTATCCGATTTACCAAAGGTTTTCAAAAAGCTTTGGTCATTCTGCCCATTGCACGAAAAAGCCGTCGAGAATCTGTGAATAATCACAACAGCCCGCGAATTTCCTCCGGGGTCAGCAGCCGCCATGTTCCTTTTTTCAGTGCTCCAAGCTCCAGATTTCCCTCCCGGATGCGGCGAAGATAGGTCACAGGCTTTCCCCGCGATGCCAGCATCCGGCGTACCTGATGGTATTTTCCCTCCTGCACTGTAACGAGACAGCCGCCGTCAATGCGCTTTAGTCCCGCAGGCAGGCAGGCGGTGCCGTCCTTCAATGTGATGCCGCCCGCAAATGCCTGCATGTCGTCTTCCGTTACCGTCCCGTCGGTTTCCGCATAATATTCCTTTTCGATCCGGTGCTTTGGACTGGTGAGCCGATGTCCAAGATCTCCGTCGTTGGTA
>OLPA01002668.1_pt1 | contig 12977 bp, 10 predicted proteins | sample 1672811 | NCBI WGS metagenome assembly OLPA01 (sample SAMEA3136726, study PRJEB25190) | human gut metagenome | biome: human gut; feature: human-associated habitat; material: faeces | place: Austria | collected 2013
CCAGGTTGATGAAGGCAGGAATGTTGATCAGGCTGGAGATGCTCTCAACGCCCTGGCGCAGCACGTTGTCAGCGGCCTCGAAGGCGTTCATCAGGGTGATCTTCTCCTGGCTGATGAGCTTCAGGCGCTCGTTGGGAATGACGATCAGGGAGTCGACGTGCATCATCAGGGAGGCGATGCCCTGCTCGGCCTGCGCCATCTTGCGCTTGCCCTCAAAGGCGAAGGGCTTCGTGACGATGCCGACGGTCAGGATACCCAGATCATGGGCCGTCTCGGCCACGACAGGGGCAGCGCCCGTGCCGGTGCCGCCGCCCATGCCGGCGGTGATAAAGACCATCTGCGCACCCTTCAGCGCGTTGGTGATCTCGTCCTTGCTCTCCTCGGCGGCGCGCTGGCCGATCTCCGGGTCAGCACCGGCACCGCGGCCCTTGGTCAGCTTGGCACCAAGCTGGACCTTCTGGGTGGCCTTGGAGTTGAGCAGAGCCTGCTGGTCGGTGTTCATCGCGACGAACTCGACCCCGGACAGACCGGACTCCACCATGCGGTTGACGGCGTTGCCGCCGCCGCCACCTACGCCGATAACCTTGATATTGGTTACATTTTGCATTTCTTCGTCGAGAACGAATGCCATGAGTGTATCCCCCTAAAAGTGATGTTGTGAAACCGGATTCCTGGGGTGCACCCACGCATGGGCACACTAATCCGTGATTTTTTACATATAACTGTTTATAAGAATAGCAAATTTTCCGCGCAATTTCAATACCTTAGCGAGAAATTCATAAAAAAATACGGCCTGCCCTGCCCTTTTGGACAACGCAGGCCGCGATAGAGACTGTGTTTTTAGTGCAAAGCTACATACTTTGTGTAAGAATGTGAAAAATTTGAGAAGTGGAGCTGCCATGATTGGCCGTGTACCGGGGCGGCTCCCCCGTAGGGGCCGGGCATGCCCGGCCCGGTGGTGTAACGTGAGCGGCAGTCTGCGGGCAGTCTCAGGAGATCTCCGCCCCCAGCCCGCGCAGCGCCCCGGGCAGGTCCTCATACCCGCGGGGGATGTGCCCGGGGTCGCGCAGGCGAGTCTCACCGTCCGCGGCCAGTGCCGCCGCCAAAAGCGCCGCTCCGCCGCGCAGGTCGGGCGCGGTGACGTCCGTCCCGTGCAGGACGGCCCCGCCCGGGAGCGTCAGCTGCCGCCCCCTGACTGTGCAGGCCGCGCCCATGGCGGCAAAGCCCGCGGCACAGGCAAAGCGGTTGGCAAACAGGCTGTCGTAAATTTCGCTCTCCCCCGCTGCCGTCAGCAGCACGGCGGCGGCCAGCGGCGCAGTGTCGGTGGCAAAGGCGGGCCAGGCATCGGCCCGCAGGTGTGCCCCGCCCCGCAGCGGCACGGCGGGGTCACGGGCCAGCCGCACGCAGTCTCCGGCCCGGCTGACCTGCACGCCGGTCCCGGCCAGAAAGCGCAGAAACGAGTCATAGCTGGCCGGGTCGCAGCCCGCAATTTCGATCTGTCCGCCCGCGCACGCCAGTGCGGCGGCGTAGGTCGCGGCGGCGATGCGGTCCGGCAGCGGGCGGTGAAAGGCTCCGCCCAGCGGTCTGCCGCCCTGCACGGTCAGCACCGGCGTGCCCGCGCCCTGAATATCCGCCCCGCAGGCAGACAAAAACGCGATCATGTCGCCGATCTCCGGCTCCTGCGCTGCGCCGCGCAGCACGGTCTGCCCCGCGGCGCAGCAGGCGGCCATCAGCAGGGTCATTGTGGCCCCGACGCTGGGCAGCCGCAGTGTAAAATCCACCCCATGCAGCGGCCCCGTGCGCCGCAGCGTGACGGCGATGCCCTCCAATTCGACCTCGGCCCCCATGGCGGCCAGCCCGGCCAGGTGGATGTCCACGGGCCGCGGGCCGAGGCGGCAGCCCCCGGGCAGCGGCAGGCGCACATAGCCGACGCGGCAGAGCAGCGGCGCGAGATAGAATACCGAGCTGCGCATGGCCCCGGCCAGATGCTCCGGGATGTCGCCGCAGAGACGGTCCGCGGGACGGGTGCAGAGGTCCGCCCCGCAGCGCCGCACCCGGGCTCCGACAGCGTCCAGCAGCGCCAGGCTGGTGTCCACGTCGGCCAGACGCGGGACGTCCCGCAGGCGGCAGGGGCCGTCGCAGAGCAGCGTCGCCGCCAGCAGCGGCAGGGTGCTGTTTTTGGCGGCGGCAGGCCGGATGCTGCCGTGCAGGGTGCGTCTGCCGTGGATGGTGATCGTCTGCATGAGAGGGGCCTCCTAAACCTATGATATTGCCAGAAAGCGGGAGGATGCGCGGCAGGGGCCGCATATATGTGGCCCGCAGCCTTCCGGCAGACAGCCGGCTGCCTTACACGCGCGGGCCGGGCATACCCGGCCCCTACCGGGCGGCATTGTCAGTCAACGGGCCGCCGCCGCATACGCTCCCCTCGTCCGGCCCTGCGGGGCGACCTTCCCCCCAGGGGGGAAGGCAAGGGGTATCTCTACCCCGTTATATGCCGCGCTCCCTCCCGCTTATTACAGCAGCAGCGGCTGGATCTGCACGCCGCGCAGCGCGGCCTCTAATGTGTCGGGCAGGAGCGTGAAATCGCTTTTCAGGCTGCACGGCTTTTTGTAGCTGTCGTCCTGGCCGAAGGGCACAAAATAGTAGCTGCGCCGCTGCAAAAGCTGGCCCAGCGCCGGGGCACTGCCCGAAAGCCCATCGTTCGTGGACGGCGCGATAATCACGGGCCGTCCGCCGCGCAAAAGGCTTTTTGCGGCCAGCGTCACGGGAGTCGAGCTGATGCCTGCGGCCAGCAGCGCCATCGTGGTGCCGGTGGCCGGGGCGATGATGAGCGCCTCGGCAAGCCGCTGCGGGCCGAGCGGCTCAACGGCCTGCAGGGTCGTCAGCGGTCTGTGGCCGGTCACTTCATATAAGGTCTGCCGCAGGGCCGACGCGGTGCCAAAGCGGGTATCCAGCCCGGCGGCGCTGGCACTCAAAACGGGCAGGACGTCCCACCCGCGGGCAGTCAGGACACGCAGCTGGGGCAGCACCGCAGCAAAGCTGCAAAAGCTGCCGCACAGCGCAAAGGCGACGGTGCGTTTGGATTGGGTGGTCATGGGGCGGTGCTCCTTTCGTCGGGATCGCGTTCTTCCAGAATCGCCAGCACGGTCTGTGCAATCAGCGCTCCGGCTGTCTGCGGCGCGCAGCGGCCCGGCAGGGCCAGGGCGTGCTCGGCGTGCAGACCCAGTTCCTCGGCGGCGGCAAAGTCGGTGCCGCCGGGCAGACTGGCCAGGTCAATGATGAGCGCCCCGCCCGGCAACTGCTGCAGAAGAGCCCGGGGCAGCACCGGCGCGGGGACCGTGTTGATGACGGCGTCAAAGCCGGGCAGCAGTGTGGGCAGGGCCGTCAGGGGCGCGGCGCGGCACCCGGCACAGCGGGCATTGGCGCGCTGCTCGGGGCTGCGGGCGGCCACGGTGACGCGCCCGCCCAGCAGCACCAGCCGCCGTGCCACGGCGCGCCCGACGCGGCCATAGCCCAGCACGAGAAAGCTGCTCTCCCAGATCGTGCGCTCCCGCAGGCGGAGCAGCAGCTCAAGACAGCCCTCGGCGGTGGGCACGGCGTTCAGGCATTCCAGCTCGGGCCGCAGAAAATAATCGATCAGCGGCAGCCCGGCCTCCCGCGCGGCCATCCGCACCGGCATCCCGGGGCGGCCCGCTAAGATCAGCGTCCCCTGCCCCGCACCCTGCAGTGCGCGGGCGACCTCGTCACTGACGCGGCCCTGGGACATGGGCAGCAAAATGTAATCGGCTGCGGCGGCATTGTCGGCGGCGGTCACGCCGTAACCCGCACGGCGCAGCACGCGCGCCGCCGCCTGCTGGCGGGCATCGTGCCCGACCACGCAAAATGTTTTCGGCATAGGCGCTCACCTCGGTTTGATTTGCGCCATACTATGCCGGGGCGCGTGTACCTGTGCCTTCTGCCTTCCCCCATCGGGGGAAGGCGGCCCGCAGGACCGGATGAGGGCAGAGTGTGCCCTATTGCCAATTCACGGGCAATTGCGGCAGCTCTGCCCTCATCAGTCGCTTTCAGCGACAGCTTCCCCCGAGGGGGAAGCCACGGCACGCAAAAAAAGGCACCCACCTTTTCTTACAAGATGGATGCCTTTTTACTCAATAATATTTCAGCCCGTCGCACTGGCCGCGCCAGACGAGGAGCGGGTTGATGGGCACGGTGCCGATGCGCAGCTCGGCCACAACGGTCCTGCCGCTGGTGCCCAGCAGCTGGCCCTGCTTGACATCGTCCCCGGCCTCGACGTCCAGTGCGGTCAGGCCGTAGAAGATGCTCCTGAGGCCCGCGCCGTGGTCGATGACGACGGTGTAGCCGTAGCTGCCGCCAAGGTCCTCGGCCAGCAGCACATGGCCGCTGGCGGGCACGATCATAGAATCCTTCGACTTCTTCGGCTTGATGACGACATTTGTCGAGGTGCGCCCGCCGTAGCCGTAGTTCGTGCTGCGCTCACTGTAGGAACGGCCCACGTACTCGGTCATGCCGTAGAGCAGCGGCGTGTCAAAGCTGTCCAGGAACGGCTGCACAAAGCCGCCCACGGCCCACTGGATCTCGCCGCCGTCAGTCGTCAGCAGCCTGCGGACGGCATCGGGGGCATCGCCCGCGCCGATGTAGGGCGACATCAGCTGGGACTTGGCGCTGTAATCCTTGTAGGAGTAGGAGGCCGCGCGGACCGACAGCGTCAGCGTCTCGGTATAGCCGTCGGCAGTCACGGTCAGCTCGGTGTTTCCGGTCTCTGCGTTCCACGGGATGGGCAGGTAGCAGATCCAGCCGTTGGCGGCCCTGACGAAGCCTGTGCTTTCCAGCGGGCCCGTCAGCGTCGGTTCGGTCCGGCTCATGGTGCTGCCGACACGCACGGCGGCCACGCTGCCCTGCTGCACCGTCGGTGTGCAGAGCGTGATGGACGGTTTGATGCTGACGGTGAAGCGGAACTGCCAGGTCTCGGTACCGGTGACGCTGGAGCGGTCCTCGGCGGCGCTGTCAGACGCGGTGACGACGAGTTTGGCGTCAAACGTGCCGTTCTCCGCAAACAGATAGCTGCGGAAGCCGGTGACGCTGCCCTCGTACACGGTCTCCTTGTCGGCGTCGGTGATGGTCAGCTGGGTGCTGTAGTCGGACGGCGTCACGATAATATCCGGCGATGCGTCGGATATGGCATCCTCAAGCACAACGGGAGAGGAATTGAGCGTTTCGGCGTAGGTGCGCCTGAAAAAGCTGCCGACCACCGGCACGTGCCACTTGTAGGCCGTGGGAGCAAGCTCCTGGCCGTCAAAGGTGACCTTGACTTCGGGCAGCATGTCAGGTGTGGCGCTGCGGTAAAGCCATGCCACGCCGCCGCCTGCGATGATGAGCACGAACAGCACAACGAGGAGCAGCCACTTGAACATGCCGAACACACCGCGCCCGAGGGCCTGCGGGATCGTATCCTGCGGCTCGTCGTCCTCGTCGTCGGCGGCGCTGTCCTGCTGCGGTGCCTCGGACGCCGGGGCAGGCCCGGCAGACGGCGCGGGGTCCTCCTCCAGCCCGGCCATGATCTGCGCAATCGAAAGCTGCGCCGTGCGGGAGATGTTCGCCATGCGTGCGGCCTCAGCGGCAAGGGCTTTATCGTTGGCAAGGTCATCGCTGAAAACAAGGCCGGACGGCTCGGCAGCGTCCTCCGCGGAGACGTCCCCGGTTTGCTCGGGCGTGTCGGTGACGGCTGTGTCTGCCGCGGCGGCCTCGGGGGGCGCTTCTGCCGCAGACGTATCGTCGGCGGCAGGGGCGTCCGCTGTCGGTTCGGGCTCCGTCCCGGCGGGCTCGGCCCTTTCCGCAGGCTCGGGCAGCTCCGGGGTACTCGGGACGTCGGGCACGGTGGGTGCGGCAGCGTCCTCCCGGGCGGGGGTCTCCGGCAGTTCGGGCTTGCTTTCGGATTTGGGCTCGGCAAGCTCCGGTGCGGCGGGAACGGGGCTCTCCTGTGCGGGGGCCTTGCGCTCCGGGGTCTCGTCAGCCGGGGCTTTTTTCGCCGTCTTAGCAGCCTTCGGCGTCTTGGGCTTTGCGGTTTTTGTTGTCTTTGCGTTTTTTTTGGCCCGCGGCTTCTTGGGGGACGCGGCAGGCTTTTTTGTGGTCTGCCCGTCTGCGGCGGGCGGCTCGGCGCTGTCCGTCGGCGCAGGGGACGTATCGGCGGCAGGCTGGGGGCTGGCTGACTTGCGGCACCGGGGCTTCGGCTTGGGTGCCTCCTCCGGCTGTACCGCAGTGGATTTCTTATCTTCTTCCATACTCACACTCACTCTTTTAGGGACCTTTATGGATGCCCGGCAAAACGGCAGCGGCACGGCAGGCCGGGTGTGCCGTGTGCAGCTATTTTATTCAGCCTCGCGGAATTGCAGACCACTGTTTCCGTCCAGCGCGGTCTGCGGGTCAGTGGATTTGCTGCCGATGCGCAGCTCGTAGATCAGGTTGTGGGCCGTTCCGGCGGTGCCCAGCGGGTCGCCGGCGGACACACTCTGCCCGCGCTCCACGCCGACAGTCTCCAGCCCGTACAGGTAGCTCTTTACGCCGCAGCCGTGGTCGATGACCACCGTGCCGCCGGTCAGGGTCAGCGTGCCCGCGAAGACAACGTTGCCTGCCTGCGGGGCGGTGACGGTCTCGCCGTCCGCGGCGGCATAGGTCAGGCCGGTGGCCTGGCCGCTGCGCTGGCCGTCCACCATCTGGGAGACACCGTACTCCATGGCGACAGCGCCCGCGCTGGGGGCCTCAAAGCGGCCATTCCAGAGCTTGGCGGAACTGCCCGTTGTGTACAGCGGCCATATAGCGTTGCGGAACTCCTCCCCGCCGCCGGTGTCCTCCTCGGCGGGGACGGTGACCGTATCATACATGGTGCGGGTGACGGTCAGGGTGATGTCCTTTTCCAGGCTCCCGCAGGTCAGGTGCAGCGTATGGTCGCCGCCCTCGGCGTTGTAGGTCACGGGAATATAGCCCATGTAGCCGCTGGCGGTCTTGCGGAACCAGACGGTGCCCAGATCGGTCTCCAGGCTCGGCTCGCCGTCCAGAATGCCGGACAGCTGCACAGCCACGATGCTGCCCTGCGGCGCGCGCTCGGTGCTCAGGGTGACCTTGGGGTTCATCGCCATCGTGTAGCCGGCGCGGTAGGCGTACCAGCCCACGGGGTCGCCGGGGTTGTCCGCACTGCTGTGGTGCGCGGTCACGATGATCTGATAGTCCCCGTTTTGTGTATAGGTATAGGTATTGCAGTCGGCCAGTGCGCCGGTCCAGACCGTGCCGTCAGGCGCGGTGATCTGAAGCTCGGCAGCGGTGACCCAGTCGGGCAGGACGAGCTGCGGCACGGTATCGGTGAAGGTGCCCAGCTTCTGCACGGTCAGGTTCGTCGGGCTTTCGTAGGTTTTGTTGACCTTATCGCCCAGCACCGGGATGACCCAGCTCCAGCCGTTGGGCTCGAGGGTCTGTTCACCGAAGGTGACGGCCTCCTGCGGCAGGGCATCCGCCCCGGTGCGGCTGTAAAGAAAAGCCGCCGTTCCGCCCAGGATGGCGGCAATCATAACGGCGACCATCACAAGCCAAAGCAGCAGTTTACGCATATTGTGTTTTCTCCGTGGCAGTATGGCATTGCCAAAAAGCCGGACGCCGTTAGGTCGGTGCCCAGCCGGGTTGTGGTGGCAGAAAGGCTTCCCCCGCGGGGGAAGCCTTGAGGATCACTTACTCCTTCTCCTCTGCGGGGGCGGAGGGGATGTTCTCGTAGGTGGTGGAATCCTCGTCGTCGTAATCGTCATCCTCGTAGTCGTCGCTGAACAGCAGGCGCTCGTACTCGTCCAGCTCCTTTTCACGGTGGTAGAGATAGAGTGCGGCGGCAGTCAGGGCACCGGCAGCGGCAAACAGGAACGCCAGAACGGCACCGAAGGTGGTTTTCTTCATCATAGTAGTTCTCCTTTTGCAAATGCTGCGCTGCAACGCAGCTTTCGTGAAAAACGCCGCAGCGGGCGTGCATACAAAGCAATAGCGCTAACCTTATTATACCCGACGCAGAGGGCAATTACAACCCGAACATTTGTAAAATATTAAAGGTATTTTTTTGATGTTTTTTGCGCGGATCGCCGTTCACGGGTGCTTTGTAGGGAGCGGTCTTGACCGCTCCGGGGAAGTGCGCGGCTGCCATCCACTCCACGGGAGGGATAAATCCCTCCCCTACGCAAAACAAAAATGCGGTCTCCGCGCAGGAGGCCGCATTTTTATACGATTTTCAGAACAGCCTATCCACCGGGTACAGCCCATCCTCGCTCATCTTTTTCAGGGCTTCGACCAGCTCGGGCTTGTCCTCGCGGTAGGTGATGCCGTGCCATTTGTCGGCACTGGTCAGCACATGGACGTCCGCTTTGCCGGCCTCCAGCGCGTTCGTCACGACGGTGGGAAGGTAATATTCGCACTTCATCGGGTTGACGGGCAGGCTGGCCTGCAGGAACGCGGCAAAACCGGCCTTGGCCTCCTGCACATAGGCGGGGGTGAAGCCCCACAGGTTCATCGAGACAACACAGTCGGCGGGCAGGTCGGCCCAGCTCTTGCCGCCGTCCTCGCTATAATGGATGCCGTCGGCGTAGGGCTCGATGCAGGTGCGCTCGGTCACGCTGACGAGGTTGCGGCTCTCGTCGGTCACGCAGACGCCGCGGCTGACACTGCCATTGGCGCTGACCGTGTTGCCCAGCAGGAAGCCGACCATGGCCCAGGCGTAGCGGTCCCCGTCGGCGTGGGTGCTCAGGTAGTCGTAGATGAGCTTAAAGCCCTGCGGGCCGTAGTAGTCGTCGGCGTTGATGACCGCAAACGGCGCGTCGCCGATGGCCTCCTCGGCCACGAGGATGGCATGGGCGGTGCCCCAGGGCTTGACGCGGCCCTCCGGCACGGTGAAGCCCTCGGGCAGCTTTTCCAGCTGCTGGTAGGCGTAGCGGACCTCGAACCCGGCACGCACGGCACGGGCACCGACGGCCTCTTTAAACGCCTGCTCGATCTCATGCTTGATGATAAAGACGACGGTCTTGAACCCGGCGCGGCGGGCATCGTACAGGCTGTAGTCGAGGATGGCCTCGCCGGACGGGCCGACGGGGTCGATCTGTTTGAGTCCGCCGTAGCGGCTGCCCATACCGGCGGCCATGACAACGAGGATCGGTTTGGTCTGCATAATTTGCACTCTCCCAATATTTGTAGGGGAGGGATTCATCCCTCCCGGGTATTCTGCGGCTGCCGCGGCGTACCTGCGGAGCGGTCAAGACCGCTCCCTACAAAGCACCCGTAAACGTCATTCTGTAGGGAGGGGTCTTGACCCCTCCGGGACGTGTGCCGCGTCGCTAAGCCCACGGGAAGGATGAATCACTCCCCTACGGGCGTATTTTAAGTTTACTCCATTTCTCCTGCTATTGCAAGCACCTTATAAAATTCGAAAAAACTGCGCAATTTCCGCAGATTGTGACCCGGTTTGCTATGGCAACTTAAAACAGAAAATGCTATAATGAATAAAACTACAAAACAGGAGGGCTTTTTTCCGATGGAACATACCGGAAAACGTGCGCTGGTGCTGGCTGGCGGCGGGGCCAAGGGCAGCTATCAGATCGGCGTCTGGCGCGCTCTGCAGGAGCTGGACTGGACGCCTGACATCATCACGGGCGCAAGCGTCGGCACGCTGAACGGCTGCCTGTTTACGATGGGCAAGATCCAGGAGGCCGAGGACCTGTGGCGCAGCCTGGAAATTCACGATGTTCTCGAAGTCCCCGCAACGCTCAAGCCCGAGGAGCTGCACACGTTCTTCCTCGACATCATCCGCAGCGGCGGACTGAACGTTGAACCGCTGGCCGAGATGATCGACCGTCTGATCGACGAGGACGCCGTGCGCACATCGCCTATCCACTTCGGCCTTGTCATGACCGAGCTGGGCAGCCTGCGCAGCGTGCAGTGCCCCATCGAGGACATCCCCGAAGGGCAGTTAAAGGACTATATGCTGGCGTCCAGTGCCTGCTTCCCGGCCCTGCGCCCGCGGGAAATTGACGGTGTAAAGTACATTGACGGCGGCTGGCGCGACAATATGCCGCTGGATCTGGCCGCAAAAATGGGCGCAGCGGAGCTGCTCGGCGTCGATGTGGACGGCATCGGCATTGTGCGCCCCAACACCACCGGCCTGCCGACGCGCATCGTGCGCAGCCATTGGGATTTAGGTCCGACGCTGGACTTTGACCCCGCCCGCGCCGGGCGCAACATCGCGCTGGGCTACTTTGACACGCTGCGGCTGTTTGGCCGCTGCGGCGGCACGGCCTACGCCATGCTGCCCGACAATGAGGAATTTCTGGCTCGCTTTGCCGAGCAATACCAAAAACTGCTGGCCGAGGTCTGCGCCCGCGCACCGGAAATTGACCTTGTGGAGAAAAACGCGCGGCAGCGCGCAAACTACCCGGCACCCTACGCACCGAACCCGAGTGCGCCCACCCGCGGCGCACTGGCCCCGCTGGAGCTGGCCGCCGAGCGCGTCGGCGTGCCCGAGGACATGCCCTACACGCCGAAGCTGCTGGCCGCGACCTTCATGGGCAGCTTTGACAAGGACCCGGCTGACCGCTTCCCCGCCCTGCTGGACGGCAGGGACAACACCCTCGTGACCGAGCGTGCCATCGCCGCCGCCGTGCCCGAGGAATTCGTGACCGCCCTGGTCAGCAAGACCCTGGGCGAGCTGCCGATTTTGTAAAAAGGCTTCCCCCTTGGGGCCCCGCCCGCGTTTGCCAAAGTATCGCGCTGTAGGGGCCGGGCGGTAAGCCTTTAACGGATGTCTGCGGCGAACCCGCCCCTCATCCGACCCTGCGGGAAACCTCTCCCGGAGGGGGCCAAGAAGAAAAAAGGAGGCATCCTATGCACACCTATACCGGCGTACCGGCGTCCACCGGCATTGTGGTCGGCCCGGTTGAGCAGATCGACCACGGCACCACCGGCCTGCACCGCATCGTCTGCGACCCGTTCCGGGAGCGTGCCCTCTACGATGTCGCCGTCGTGCTGGCCAAGGACGAGCTGCGCCGTTTGAGCCAGCGCGCCAAGGGGCCGGACGCGGATATTCTGCTGTTCCAGATCGCCCTGCTGGAGGACGAGTCCTTCACGAACGAGATCGGTGACTATATCGCCGCCGGTGCGGGCGGGGCTGCCGCCGTCGAGCGCGCCGAGCAGATTTTTGCGGGCCGCCTGAAAAACGTCGATGATGAGTACATCCGGGAGCGCAGCGTCGATGTCTGCGACGTCTGCCGCCGCGTGGTGGATATTCTGGACGGACGCCCGCGCCGCCGCCTGCATCTGAAGCGCCCCAGCATCCTGGTGGCGGACCGCTTCTTCCCCAGTGACCTGTTCAGTCTGGACCGCCGCATGGTGCTGGGCCTGGCCAGCGACCAGGACAGCACGGTCAGCCATGCCGCCATCATGGCCCGCAGCATGGGCATCCCGGCGGTGGTACAGCTGGGCGGCGGCACTACGGCCATGGCCGTGGGCCACCGTGCGATCCTTGACGCCGACAACGGCACGCTTATTGTGGAGCCGGACGGTGCGCAGATCGCCCAGGCGGACTGTAAAATTGCATTGAGCCGCCTGCACGGCCAGAAGCCCGACCCCGTGGCCGCCCTGCCCTGCCTGACGAAGGACGGCACGGCCTTCCGCCTGATGCCGACCTGCAACATCAGCGACAGCGACGTGCCCCATACGCGCGGCGCGGCGGGCATCGGCCTTGTGCGCACCGAGACCGCGATTCTGTACGACCAGAGCGACGAGGTGCAGACCACCCGTCTGCGCGAGCTGCTGAAAAGCGCCGAGGGCGTGCCCGTGCTGCTGCGCACCTGCGATACCCGCGCCGACGACGACGCCCCCTGGGCCGGGGAGACGCAGGACCGCCTGCGCGGCAACCGGCTGTTCAAGCCGCAGATCCGGGCGCTGCTGCGCGCCGCCACGGACGGCGACCTGCGGGTCGTATTCCCAATGATAAAAGATGTGGCCGACTGGGATCGCTGCGTGAAGGAGGTCAACACCTGCCGCGACGAGCTGCTGGCCGAGGGCCGCGAGACCGGCCCGATGATGCTGGGCTGCGTTGTGGACATGCCGTCCGCCGCGGTCATGGCCGGGGATATGATGGAGCACGGCGCGCAGCTGATGGCTGTGGATATTGAGGATCTGACCCGCTACACGCTGGGCCTTGTGCAGAACCCCACCGCCGCCGTGAACCAGCTGACGAACCCCGCCGTGCTGCGCCTTGTCAGCGGCATTCTGGAGCAGGCGCAGGAGCACGGCGCACAGGTCTACCTCTGCGGTATCACCGTGGCCGCCGTGGATGCCATGCCGGCCTATTTAAAGCTCGGCATCCGCACCTTCAGCGCCGAGCCCGCGGCGCTATTGCCGCTGAAGAAGCTGCTGATGGAGCAGGAGCTGACGCAGTAGCGCTGTAGGGGCCGGGCATGCCCGGCCCGCAGGCTTCCCATAAATAGGGCGATTTCGCGAGGTGCAGGGCCGCACATGTGCGGCCCCTACCGGCAGCTTGCAGGGGAGGGATGAATCCCTCCCCTACTACTTAAAAAATGAAAATGCCCGCCGTGTTTCCACGGCGGGCATTGTTCATGCGATCAATTACTGAGCAGCAGCCTTGTTGGCGCGCTTAGCCATGCGGCTGATCTTGCGGGCAGCGGTGTTCTTATGGATAACACCCTTGCTCTTAGCAGAGTCGATGGCAGAGACAGCAACCTTAACGACGGTCTCCTTGTCAGCAGCATTGCTGTCGATGGCAGCGTTTGCCTTCTTGACCACTGTTTTCAGGTTGGACTTGACGACCTTGTTGTGCAGAGCCTCTTTCTTGGCCTGAACAACACGATCCTTCTGAGATTTAATATTAGGCATTCGTTCCACCTCCTTGGTTCCCCATAACAGTACAAGTTATCCTACCA
>OLPA01002669.1_pt1 | contig 12975 bp, 9 predicted proteins | sample 1672811 | NCBI WGS metagenome assembly OLPA01 (sample SAMEA3136726, study PRJEB25190) | human gut metagenome | biome: human gut; feature: human-associated habitat; material: faeces | place: Austria | collected 2013
GGTGATGTCAGCGTTGTTCCGCCTGGGCTGGGGCGCCGCCGCCTGTCGGGCCGCCCTCTGCGGGTGCGCCGCCGTCGCCGGCAGGAGCGCCGCCTTCGGCAGGGGCACCGCCCTGGGCAGGGGCACCGCCCTGGGCAGGGGCACCGCCCTGGGCAGGGGCACCGCCCTCACCACCGGGGCCGCCCTGGCCGGGAGGCGGTCCTTGCATACCCTTGTCGGACTGCTTGATGTCGGCGTTGCCGGCACCCAGGGTGCAGTAGCGGTCGAAGTCCTCGGTGGCCAAAAACTCGCCCAGGGTGTAGCCGAGGCACAGGCACATGCCGATGGATACGCCGTTCATGATGCCGTTGTAGCCCATGGGGAAGCGGCCGCCGGAATTGTTGCCGCAGGCGAACAGGCCCTTGATGGGCTCGAAGCCCTGGCCCTGCACCTGCTGGCGCCCGGTAACGAGCAGGCCCGAGGTGGCCACGAGCGAGCCGCCGCCGATGCGCTTGCCGCAGGGGTAGCCGTAGAAGGGGCCCTGCTTAATGGGCCACATGGTCTCGGGGTCGCGGCCGAACTCGGTGTCCGCACCCGCGTCGCCGGCGGCGTTCCACTTCTCCACGGCGGCCAGTGCGTTGGCCTTCACGCCCTCTTCCATGCCCATGAAGTCGCAGAGCTCCTCCAGGGTGTCGGCGCAGTAGAGGAACTTGCCGGAGGTGTCGTCGCCCTCGGCGCCCGAGCCGATGGCCGCCTCCATGGTGGCCTCCATGTTCGCGACGGTCTCGGCGTCCCATTCCTTGGGGGCGAGGTGCCCCGCCAGCTGGTTCAGGAACACTTCCTTCCAATCGCCGCCCCAGATAAGATAGGCTCGGTCGCCCGGCTCGCGGGCTCCGGCGCAGCCGGACAGAAGCGGGCCTCCGAAGGCCTCGTTGCAGTAGCGCTCGCCGTACTTGTTGAGCCACAGGCACTCAATGCCCTCCATGGGGGACAGCGGGATGAAGGCATGGCTGCCCATGTCGCCGCCGGTGGCAATCTCCACCTTGGCGCCGATGCGCATGCCCATGGCGATGCCGCTGCCGTCGCGACCGGACATGGCCGCGCAGTCCTTGTACTCGCCCAGCTCGTAGTTCTCGCGGCAGATGGCGTTGTACATGGCGGAGTTGCTGCCGATGTCGCCGCAGGCCAGCACCACGGCGTCGCCATTGTACTGGTGGTACTCACCGGTGTTGGAGTCCTTGGCGATAAGGCCGGTTACCTCGGTGCCGTCCTCGTTGTGCACGAGGCGCACGCCGGCCTGGCCGAACACGAACTGGGCCCCGGCGGCCTTCGCCTTGTCCTGGGAGCGCTTCACGGCGTCGGTCATGCCCACGGAGCCTCCGAACTGGCAGGTTCCCACATAGGAGGTGAAGGGGCCCTTCTTGTACTGGTACCCGTCCACCACCGGCCAGTTGAGCGGAATGAGCTCGTCTTTCTCCTGCTCGGTGTAACCGTCGATGAACCAGTCGAGGGCCTCGCCGGAGCGATTGGCGAACTGGGAGATCAGCGTCGGCTGGGCGCGGCCGGCGGCGTACATCTGGTACTCGTTCATGAAGTCGACGACGGAGTACTCCGGAATGCCCACCCGGTCGACCTGCCAGGAGGAGTTCAAATGCCCGATGTCGTTGCCGAGCGCACTGAAGGTGTCCTCGGGCTGCATCTCCACGACCACGACCTTCTTCCCCAGCTCGCTGGCGCGACGGGCCACGGCGGTGCCGGCGTGGCCCGCGCCGCAGACGACGATGTCCGCGTCGGTCACGCTGGCGATGGCGTCATCGGCGATCTCCGGCTCCTCGCCGAGCCAGCCGGCGCCGAGCACCTCGCCCATGGTCTTGCCCTCGTTGCCCGTGGCGGCTGCGGCAGCCCCGGTCTCGGCCATGGCCGCGCCGCCCTTGGCCGGAGCGTCGCTCTCGGCGGCAGGTGCCGGGCTGCATCCGGCGATCATGCCGGCACTGGCGGCGCCCATGGCGAGTACGCCGGCCCCGGCCAGGAAGTTGCGGCGGCTGAGCGGAATGCGCCCGCGCAGGCCGTCGTCATGATGGTTCGTCATCGTCCCATCCCCTTTCCTTCGGTTTCTCAGATCTGCACGACCAGGTTCTCGCGCGATCTCGGTTCGTGGCCGCCTTTCCGGCGCGGCCGCAATCAACTATGCACGGCCCAGCGGCTCCCATCCATACCGACGAGGTGGTGAAATGGGACAAATCTCCCTCACCACGAGAAGGTGAATTTTCCATTTTCCCTGGTAGATTGCGCAAGAAAATTTCAGCCCCGCACGGGTGCACGACGTATAATGGCGAGGGGAGCCAATGGATGGAACGGGCGAGGGAGGCGCGAATCATGGCTGAGACGCAAAGCAGCGATGAGGTTCCGGACATGGAAGAGCGGGAGGGGAAAAGCGGAAGATGTATGGCCGGGGCGCCGAATGTCGCCGCGCCGACACGCGAGCCCTTTCTCGTTGTGACGCTCGATGGTGCGAAGGCGCGGCTGCTTGTCGGGCTCGCCGCCTTCGTTTCTTGGACGAACCTGCTCATTTGCTTCGAGGGGCTTCTGCGCGACACCGTAATCTATGGCGGCGGAGTCGTGCGCGATCCGTTCTTCGTCGCCGCGTGCGTCCTGGCGGCGACGGGGCTCATCGCTGCAGCGCTCTGGCCCGGCCCCCGCAAACGGGTTGCCGAGGAAGGGGAGGGACGTCCGCGTCGTTGGCGCCGCTTCCTGGCCGCCGCTGCCGTGCTCGGGGCGGCCTGCGCCGTGGGCGGGGTGGCCCTCAGCGCCCTGGCCACCTCCAACGGTCCGGGCATGTGGCTTCTCGCCACGGTGCTCGGAGCGGGCGCCGGCTGTTTCATCGCCGTCTTCACCCTGGCCTGGGGATCGGTCGTCGCCGTTTTCGACATGCGGGAGATTCTCGTGGCGCTGTGCGCGGCGCTCTGCGTGCAATGGGTTCCCTTCGTGGCTGTGGGGTTCATGGGGGCGGTGGCCAAGGGCGCGCTCGCCGGAGTGTTGCCGCTGCTGTCGTGGTGGTGCTTGCGCGGGTTCGGTGACGAGCTGTCCGAGATAGTATCCGCGGTTGCGATTCGTCCAGCGTCCACGATGCGCCCGACGGTACCCGCGGGCGCGGACGTCGGTTCGGATCACGTGACGGCACGGCTGTCCGGGGCGCTTTTCTGCTTCGCCTTCACTGTCGAGTTCGTGTGGACCTGCAATGTGGTCATGACGAGCGAGCCGTTGGACGAGGGGCTGTTCTGGCTCGTCTATGTTTGCGTGCTGGGGGCGGCCATTCTCGTCATGGGCGTCATTTTGGGATTGATGGAGCGCTGGCGGGCCTACCGCATGGAGCTGTTCTACCGCGCTGCCTTCGCCTTGGCCGTGATGGGATCGGTGGCGCTGCCGCTGTCCTATCACCACCTGTTCTTCTCCTACGCGGTGGTGTATGTGGCCTATGCGCTCATCAGCGCTACCATGTGGATTCTCGCCTGGGCCGTGGTGTTCATGCGCAAGCTAGCTCCGCGCCGGGTCATCGGCTGCGTCTTCGGGCTTCAGTTCCTGGCGCTGCCCTGCGGGTTCGCGGCGGCGAAGCTCATGCAGTGGTACGCCGCGGGCCACATCGGCGCCGAGCTTCTGCCTTATGTGGGGTTTGCTGCCGTCACGGTGCTTGTGGTCGCCTACGTCTTCGTGCTGCCCGAGCGCACCCTGCTCCTGCTTTCCCCGCGGTTGCTGAAGCTGTCCCACGAGTCGCTGGACGACCGTTGCCGTGATGTGGCCGCCGCCTTCGGCCTCACGGAGCGCGAGTACGAGATATTCATGCTGCTGGCCCGTGGCCGCGACGTAGGTTATATCGAGAAGACGCTGTTCATCTCTCGAAACACCGTGAACACCCATCGCAAGAACCTCTACCGCAAGTTAGGCATCCACACCCAGCAGGAGCTCCTATCCCTTATCGAGGACAGCCTAAGTTAGGGATCCTCTACACCCCTTGGCGGAGGCTGGCGGCTACGGCGTGGAGGATATCGTTGCGCTGGGTGCTCGCCACGAGGCTCGCCAGGGGAGCGGCGGCCAGCGGCATGTTGGCGTCACACAGCTCGATGAGCGCGCGGCCCACCACTTCCATCACGTCGTCCAAGGGCGCCAGGGGCACGCCGGCCGTGCGCAGGCAGGCCACAGGGTCCCAGTCGCTGCCGGGCACGCTGTTGCCCATCTCGCTCACCAAGTCGTTGCGTTCGCGCAGGGCGGCCTCGCCCATGGGGCTTGCCTCCGGCACGCGCAGGTAGCAGGCCAAAGCCTCGGGCAGACGGCCCGTCTGCCAGTAGGCGAAGGCCAGCCGGTAGTACACGTAGGCGATATCGTTGCCAGTGACGGCCACGCGCAGGGCCTCCCGGGCCACGTCGATGATCCGATCGTAGTGGTCACCCTCGGCGAAGCAGGTGATGAGGTCGTTGTAGGCCGGGGCGCTCGTGGGGGCCAGTTCGATGCAGGCGCGGGCCTGGGCCTCGGCCGCATCCAAATCGCCCATGTCGCGGTAGATGCGCGAGAGCGACGAGCGGGCCGCCTGACCGATGTCCGAGGCGCGCACGTAGCGCACGGACGGGTCGCTTTCCACGAGGCTCGTCAGATAGCGGGCGAAGACGTTCTCGCAGTACAGGATGCGGCGCGGCTCCGAAGGCTGGGCGAGGTCGTCGGCCACGACATCGGCCGCCGCGGTGGCGCTCGTCTCGGCCACGATATCCTCCAGCTGGGCCACGGCCAGAAGCAGCGAGTCGTCCTTCTCCTCCATGATGGCGCGGTAGCGGGCCCCCAGTTCGGCGTCCTGCTCGCTCATGACGTCCAAGTCGCTCACGATGTCGGCGTGCAGCATGCCGCGAAGATCTTCCGGCAAGGGACGTGTGTCCTCTGCCACGGGGGTGTAGGGAACCGACAGCTCCACGGCCAGCGGCTCGACGGGCTGCAGGTTGCCCTCGCCGTCGATATTGGCGGCGATGTGAGTCAGGTGCAGCATATCGAACAGCGTTGCCGGGTCGCATTCGGTGGCCGGCGCGGAGAACTCGCCGCTGCGGATTTTCGCCATGGCGCCCATGGTGAAGGGGATGCGCCCGAACTCCAGAGACAGCACGTTGGCCCCGGCGATGGAGCCCTCGCGCCCGTTCACGACGACGCGCGTCACGCCGACGGAAGTGCCGAAGGCGGCAGCGGCGATAAGAGCCGCCAGGCGCAGGGCGTAAGCGGCCGCGGCGGCGGGGCGCTGGGCAGTGCAATCGACCCACTGACCAGCGGCGCTGCTCCAGCGCGACTTCGGAAACACGTCGGGGGTGGGCAGCGAGACGTCGGCCACAATGGTGCTGGTGGCGGAATCACAGGCGAAGCGGTACTCCAGGCGGAAGGGGAGCACCATGGCCTCGCAGGCGGTGGCCAGGCGCGTGGAAAGATCCCAGTTTCCGCCCCTGGTGCCCGTCGTGCCGTACTGGGTGTCCAGCTTGTTGTCGCGCTCGGCGGCGGTCAGGTAATCGTTGGCGTCGTTGGCGATAGAGCGCAGCACCTGCCAATCAAGCTCGCTGCAGGCGCCTTCGGTCGTGGCGCTCACATAGGCGGTGCCCTCGTCGCCTTCCAGGGCCTTGGAAATGAGGGCCAAACGGTCGAGCACGGATTCGATGCGCAGGATGGTGCCGCGGTTGCCGGCCGAAATCGTGCTGTCGTCGAAGATGGACCAGAACAGTCCCGTGGTGTTCAGGCGGCGCAGCTCTACCGGATGCTCCACGGCGATGGCGCGCAGACTGGGCGCCTCGGCCTCGGAGAGCAGGCGGGCGGCGTAAGCGTCGAAGCCCGAGGACGACGTCGGGTCGCCCGGATCGGCCATGGACACGCGGAACAGCAGCCCGTCGATGGCGTCGGGCAGGGGCGTGGCGGTGAACTCTGCCAGCGCGTCGCGGGTGGTGCGGCCCGAGGCGGTGGCGCCGGCCGCGTTCTGGGAGCCGCCGTCTTTGGCGGAGCCTTCGGGGTTGTTGCCCTTTTTGCGGAAGAAGTCGAACACGGCGGAACCTTTCACCGGAGTAGTTGGATAAGTCTGCCCATTGTCCCACAGTGCGCGGCGTTTCACCGTGTCAACTTGGGAGAAAGTGCCAGACCATCACGGATTTCGGGGGTTTTCTCGTCCCAATTGACTGAGCAAGGAAATTGTCAATAACAAAGCTGCGTGGGAAGGTCAGGAATAGGGCCCTTCGGCCCACGTCGATCAGGCATTGTGCAGTTTGTAGCCCATGCCCCACACGGTTTGCAGGTAGCCGTCGGTGCCCGTGGGCTTCAGCTTGCGGCGCAGGTTCGACACGTGCACGTTCACCGTGGAGTCCTCCACCGAATAGGGCTCGCCCCAGGCCAGCTCGAACAGCTCCTGCTTGGTGAACACCTTCTGCGGTCGTGCCATGAGCAGTTCCAGGATGTTGAACTCCGTGCGTGTGAGGGCCACTTCCTCGCCATCGACGCAAAAGACGCGTCCGTCGGGGTCCAGCTCCCAGCGGCGGAAGGCGAGCAGCTGCGAGGGGCCGTCCGCCTTCGCGGCGCACGCGGCCGTCCCGGCATGCGCGCGCTCGGCATGGTGGCGCCGCTGCACCTCGATACGGGCCTGCAGCTCGTCTAAATCGAAGGGCTTGGTCAGATAGTCGTCGGCGCCGGCTTGCAGAAGGGAGATTTTGTCGGCGGCGGTGATGCGCGCCGAGATGACAATGATGGGAAGCGCGCTGTCGGCGCCGCGGATGGCGCGCACGATCTCCTCGCCGGGGACGCCGGGCAGCATGAGGTCGGTGATGACCACATCCGGGCGCTGCTCGCGCAGAAGCATGAGGCCCTCGGTGCCCGAGAAGGCCTGGCGGCAGCGGTAGCCGCGACGTTCCAGATGCGCGCAGACCACCTCGTTGATAGAGGGGCCGTCCTCGATGATGAGTATGTCGGCAACGGTTTCCACGGGAAGCAGGATAATACGCGCGGATGCGTTGGCGTCGGCATCTTCAAACAATCTTAACGCTTCGCCAGAACTTTCTTTAATTCCCGCGTTCACACTGAAAGCCGTAGGAAATGCGGTATAAGCGAGAAAGGACGAGGCGATGGTGCGAGAGCGGGAACGCGAACGCGAACGAGAACGAGAGCGCGAGGGCAGAGGTAAGCGAGAAAGGGGCTGGGCATGAACGTCATCGAGGCCCGCGGGCTGACCAAGGTCTATGGCGGCCGCGCGGTGGTGCGCGATTTCTCCATGACTGTGGCGGCGAGCGACATTTACGGCTTCGTCGGCAAAAACGGCGCCGGCAAGTCTACCGTTATGAAGATGATCTGCGGCGATGCGCTGCCCACGGCTGGCGAGGTGGTGCTGTTCGAAAGCGACCGGGCCGCGACGGGGGCCGCGGGCGCTGCGGGGCCGGATGAGGGCGGCGTGCGGCGCATCGGCGTGCTGATCGAAGAGCCGGGGCTGCTTTTGAACCTGTCGGCCTACCGGAACCTCATGGCGAAGGCACTCGCCTGGGGCATCGTGGACGGCCCGGCCCGCTGCGAGGAGGTGCTCAGGCTCGTGGGGCTCTCCTCGGTTGGCAACAAGAAGGTGCGCGGGTTCTCGCTCGGCATGAAGCAGCGGCTGGGGCTCGCCATGGCGCTGCTCGGCAGCCCCGATGTGCTGCTGTTAGACGAGCCTTTCAACGGGCTCGACCCCGAGGCGACGCGCGCCATGCGCAACCTCATCGTGCGCGTGAACGAAACCTCGGGCATCACGGTGGTCGTCAGCTCGCATGTGCTCGATCAGCTCGATCGCATGGCCACGCGCTACGGGGTCATCGCCGACGGGCGCATGGTGCGCGAGATGACGGCCGAGGAGGTGGCCGCCGAGTGTCGCAGCAGCCTGCGCGTTCGCACCGAGAACCCGGCCCGGGCGCTGGCACTTTTGGAAGAGGCGTATCCCGCGCTCGCCTTCAAAGCGGAGCCGGATGGGGCCATTGTTATCACGGGGGACTACGACGATGGTGCTATCAGCCGTCTGCTTGCCGGCGCCGGTGAGGTGGTGCGTGAGTTGTCCCAAGACCACCGCGATCTGGAAGAGTACTTCGTGGAACTGATGGAAGGGGGCGCGCAGTATGTTTAACTTGCTGAAGAGCGATATCTACCGCCTCGTGCATGGCAAGATGCTCTGGGTGGCCGCTATCGTGCTGGTGGCTCTGTCTGTTCTGGCGGCCGGCATGATGCACTGGGTGTCCTCGCCGGAGTTTCTGCGCATGACGGCGACGAGTTTCGAGATGACCGTGAACGTCGGCGACGGGGCGAACGGCGCGGCTGACGTCCTGGGCGAAGGGGATGCTGCCGCTGCGAATGCATCGGCGGAAGCTGCGGCTGCGGCCGGCGCCTCGGGGCGCGGCCTGTCGCTGGATGAGCTGGACACGCTAGGCGCTGCCGAGGCCGCCGGATCGGCCGAATCCGAAGAGGACAGCGTGCGCGACGATGAGACGGCGAGCGATTCCGCATTCGCCTCGAGCGAGCTGTGGGATCTCGTCGCTGACAATCCCGAGGCGCTCAGCGACGCCGATTTCGAAGGAGTGTCCCGCGATATGCGCACCCTGGCCTCGCCGGCCGATATGCTGGGAGATATGGCGGTGTCGGGAGGGGCGTTGGCCATGGTCGTCTCGCTGGTGACGGCACTCTTTCTTGCCCAGGACTTCTCCATGCGCTTCGCGCGCAACTTGGTGATGGATCGCCGGGGGCGCGTGCGCTACTACGGCGAGAAGCTGGTGCTCGTCGGTCTTCTCGCGGCCTTCTATCTGGCCGTGGCCGCCCTGGCCGGAGCCGCGTCCTTCGCGGCGGCAGGCTTCACCTATGCGGCGGCAAGCCCGTTGGGCGACCTGGCGCTCTTCCTCGGGCTGGCCTGGCTTTTGGCCTTCGCCTACGGGTGCACGACGGCGGTCATCGTGTGGGCGAGCCGCAGCGCCGGGGCCGGGGTGGCCTGGGCGCTGATGGTCAGCTCCGGCATCGCCGGCTCGCTTCTCGGCCAGGTGCTGCTTCTGCTGGGCCGGGGCGTGCCCTGGATCGGCGCGCTGGAGCCGTGGATGCTCGCCTCCTGCATGCAGAATGTGGGCAATCACGCCTCGACGCTGCTCGCGACGCCTGCTGCCGCCCCGCTGACCATGGCGCCCCTCGCTGTGCAGGTGCTCATCGTGGGCACCGCCGCGGTCGCCCTCTGCGTCGTGCTGACGTTCGGCCCGCTGTGGAAGCGCGATTTGTAGTCCCCCGGGAGCGGCGAGGTGCACAAACCCCCGCGTTTTGGCTGCGCGAGGCGCGCAAACCCCCGCGTTATGGCTTAGTTGCGGTGAGCGATTTACCAGGCATTATGCTGTGTTTTACCTGATCAGAGACTCAGGCAAAACAAGGGGGTTTGCGTGCATCCCGCAGACTTCGGGAGTAAACTTCCCTGAGAGAAACGACGAGAAAGGAGCATCGTGACGCTTGCCATTTGCTTCGGGGGCCTGGCGCTTTGCGGGTTCGCGATGGTGCTGCTGTACGGTCACGAGCTTCGACGCATGGCCCGCTTCCTGTGGAGCCGCGACGGGCGCTCCAATAGCCGCTTGACCACCGAGATGCCCGGGCCTGGGTTCGTCGATCTGGCACGCGCGGTGAACGGCACGCTGGATGCCGCCGATCGACGCGAGCGCGAGCGTGTCTCCGAGCAGCGCCAGTTCCAGCGTGATCTGGCGAGCCTATCCCATGACATTCGCACGCCGCTCATGGGCGCGAAGGGCTATGTCTCCCTGGCCGTCGAGGAACCGGACGACGCTCGTCGCGCCCATTACCTGCAGGCGGCCGAGGCGCGCCTGGCCGACATGGAGGGCCTGCTTGACGCTCTTTTTGCCTACGCTCGCGCCACTGACGCCGCTTCCGAGCTGGATAGGCGCCCCCTTGTCGTTCTACCGGTGCTCGCCGACGTGCTCACGGGCCAGTTTCCCGCTTTCGAAGAGCGCGGCTGGGAGCCGACGGTGGATTTTCCCGACGAATCCTTGATGGTTGAGGCTGACAGCGAGGCGCTGGCTCGCATGTTCGAGAACCTGGTAAGCAACGCCCTGCGCTACGGGGCGTCCGCGCCGTCTATTGTCCAGCGGGGTCGTACCCTGACTTTTTCCAATGAGGTGCTCGATCCGGCGGTTATCGACGTCGATCGCCTCTTCGAGCGCTTCTACCGTGCCGACGCCGCCCGGGCTCGGGGAGGTGCCGGCCTGGGCCTTGCCGTCGTAGCGAGCCTTGCCGCCGCTCAGGAGATGTTCTCGCTCTCCTTTCGCCGCCGAACGACACCCAGTATCGCACATTGCCGGCAGAAGAAGCGTGAGGGCCGCCCCTGCGAAAATGCTCGGCCACAAAGGCCACCTTCCCCTTCGCAGCACAGACGCAACCGATCAAACCGTGTCCGTCGCTCGCGTCCGGCAACAGCGAGAAGCACCCATGCGCACGAAAAAAGCGACCGCCCCGAAGGACGGTCGCATGAGGTGCGCGCTATGCGTGCGGACGACTTAGAACTTGCGGAACTTGTCGGCCGGGGTGAAGCAGATGGGGCACTTCTCGAAATCGTCGCCCTTGTGGATGTAGCCGCAGATGGGGCACAGGTAGTAGGCCTCGTCGGTGGGAGCGTCGATGTTGTTGTAGGCGTCCATGTACAGCTCGGCGTGCACGGCCTCGGCGAGCTTGGCGCGGGTGAACACGAACTCGGCCTTCTTGTTGCCCTCCTCCTGAGCGACCTTGATGAAGCTCGGGTACATGTCGGAGGTCTCGTAGATCTCGCCCAGGGCGCCGGCGATGAGGTTCAGGTCGGTAGCGATGCCCTCGGCCTCGGGAGCGGCGGGGCGCTCGTAGCCCGGCTCGATCTCGGCGATCACGCCGGCCTCAAGGCCGATGTGGATCTGCTCGGCGGCGCTGGTGGCCTCGAACAGGCGGGCGATCTGGTCGAAACCCTGCTCCTTGGCGGCAGCGGCGCAGGCGGCGTACTTGGCGGACGCGCCGGTCTCGCCGCACACGGCAGCCTTCAGGTTCTCGAGGGTGGTGCCCACCTCGGTGATGGACTCGGGGACGACGTTGAAGTTGCTGGAGTTCTCGGCGGTAGGAATAACGTCACGCAGATTCATGGAATCTTCCTTTCTTAAGTATCGGCGACATCGTCTCAATGTCTGGGCCATTATAGTACGGCGCTCCCGCCCCGCGCATCGAGAAAACAGGATGTAACAATTTCCGAACTTTTCCCCACAGATTGGTTCATACTGTGTTCGATCGCACAAGAGAAAGGATGTTACGTGGAACGCGAAGTGGCTTGGAAGAAGTACGACGAGGCGTCGCTGGACGAGCTTGAGGCGCTGGCCGTCGACTACATCGATTTCATCTCCGAGAACAAGACCGAGCGCGAGTGCGCGGCGGCCGCCATCGCCGCTGCTGAGGACGCCGGCTACGATTCGCTGGCTGATTGCATCGCCGCCGGCACACCGGTGGGCCCGGGCAGCAAGCTGTGGGCCTGCGCCCAGGGCAAGGCCGTCATTCTCGTACATGTGGGGGCCGCACCGATCTCGGAGGGCATGAACATCCTGGGGGCGCACATCGACTCGCCGCGCCTCGACATCAAGCAGAATCCGCTGTACGAGACGAACGACTTCGCGCTGCTGGACACGCACTACTACGGCGGCATCAAAAACTACCAGTGGACGGCGTTGCCGCTGGCGCTTCACGGCGTCGTGGCCAAAACCGACGGCGCGGTGGTGGAGGTGAACATCGGCGACGACCCGGCTGACCCGGTGTTCTGCGTGACCGACCTGCTCCCCCACTTGGGTTCCCAGCAGATGGATAAGAAGGGCTCGAAGGTCGTGGAAGGCGAGGACTTGGACGTGCTCGTGGGCAACCGGCCGCTCGCCGCGACCGGCGCCGACGAGGCGGACGACGGCGCCGGGAAAGCCGAAGGCGACAAGGCCTCCAAAGATCCCGTGAAAGCCTACGTGCTGGCGCTTCTGTCCGACAAGTACGGCATCGCCGAGGAGGACTTCCTCTCAGCCGAGCTGGAGGTAGTGCCCGCCGGCCGCGCCCGCGACCTCGGCTTCGATCGTTCCATGGTCATCGGCTACGGCCAGGACGACCGCGTGTGCGCCTACACCTCCCTTGCGGCCCAGCTGGCCTTGGGCGACGACATCCCCGCCCGCACCGCTGTCTGCGTGCTGGTGGACAAGGAGGAGATCGGCAGCGTGGGCGCCTCCGGCATGGCCTCGATGTTCTTTGAAAACACCATCGCCGAAATCATGGCGCTCGCCGGCGAGAGCAGCCCGCTGCGCCTGCGCCGCGCCCTCACCCGCTCGCGCATGCTGTCCTCGGACGTGTCCGCCGGATTCGACCCCGCCTACGCGAGCGTCTTCGAAGCTAAGAACTCCGCCTATCTGGGCCGCGGTCTCGTGTTCAACAAGTACACCGGCTCCCGCGGCAAGAGCGGCTCCAACGACGCCTCGGCCGAGTACGTCGCGCTCGTGCGCCGCATCATGGACGACGCGGGCGTGAGCTTCCAGACCGCCGAGCTGGGCCGCGTGGACGCCGGCGGCGGCGGAACCATCGCTTACATCCCCGCGAAGTACGGCATGGACGTCATCGACTCCGGCGTGCCCGTGCTTTCGATGCACTCCCCCTGGGAAGTCACGAGCAAAGCCGACATCTACGAGGCCCGTCGCGGCTACGAGGCGTTCCTGCGCGCATAAAGTTCGCGGGAACCGAGGCTTCGACCGACTCATGCAATCGATGAGCGATTTTCGGACGGTTTTTTCGAGTTGTTAGGGTTCGGGATGACCATCCGAAAGAACCGGATGCAGATGATCGTGTGGCGACCTGGGGTTTTGCCGTTGTGTTCCCTAAACCGAGCGGCGAGAAGCCCTTTCTGCTTCCCCCACGACTCTAACAAGTCGAAATTCTTGCATAAAAAGGGGCGGCTCCTTA
>OLPA01002671.1_pt1 | contig 12969 bp, 9 predicted proteins | sample 1672811 | NCBI WGS metagenome assembly OLPA01 (sample SAMEA3136726, study PRJEB25190) | human gut metagenome | biome: human gut; feature: human-associated habitat; material: faeces | place: Austria | collected 2013
ATGCTGGCAAAAATCATGAAGAGAAAGAAGAGCATGCCCCAGAAGCGGCCGCCCGCCATGTTGACGAACACCTGCGGCAGCGTAACGAAGAGAAGGGACGGGCCATTGTCGGGCGCTACGCCGTAGGAAAAGCATGCGGGGAAGATGATTGTGCCGGCCATGAGCGCAACGAAAGTGTCGAGCGCGCAGATGCGAATGGATTCGCCGGCGAGGGTGTGATCGTCGGACATGTAGCTGCCGAAGATCTCCATCGCCGCAATGCCGAGCGAGAGTGTGAAGAAGGCCTGATTCATCGCGTCGGTGATGAGGCTGCGCAGGCCGTTTTCACGAATGGAATCGAGGGAGGGAAGCAGGTAGAACTTCATGCCCTCTGCCGCGCCGGAGAGCGTCAGGCTGTGGCCGGCCAGAATGAGGATGAGCGCGAGCAGCGCGATCATCATGACCTTGGATACGCGCTCAAGCCCCTTCTGAAGGCCGCGGCTGCAAACGATAAAGCCGACGATGACGATGGCAACAGCCAGAATGCCCATTTCTACGGGGTTTGACAGCAGCTCGCCGAACACGGCGGACGCGTCCTCCGCAGGCATACCGGCATAGAACTTACCGCTCAGAAAACGGCCGAAGTAGCTCACCATCCAGCCGGAGACCGTTGTGTAGTACATCATCAGAAGGTAGCAGCCGATCAGGCAGAACCAACCGTGAATGTGCCATTTGGCGCCGGGCTTTTCCAGCGTTTTATAGGAGAGAATGGCACTCTTGTGGCTTGCGCGGCCGACAGCCAGCTCCATTGTCAGTACAGGAACGCCCATAACGAGCAGGCACAGAATGTAGAAGAGAACAAAATAGCCGCCGCCGTTTTTGCCCGTTACGTAGGGAAAGCGCCAGACATTGCCGATGCCGATGGCGCAGCCGGCGCTGACGAGCAGGAAGCCAAGACGGGAACGGAAGGATTCGCGTTTCATGTCGATCTACCTCGTTTGTGAAAGAATTGTGAACGATGCGCTTATCTTACCGCAGGAAACGATGCTTTACAAGACCGATTCTTTGATGATATAATAAGTAAAACTTATGTTATGGAGAAAATGGACATGAACCGAAACCAGTTGCGCTATTTTGTTGCCGCGGCGGAGCATCGCAGCTTTACGAAGGCAGCAGAGCAGCATTACATTTCGCAGACGGCAGTGACACAGCAGATCCAGCAGCTTGAGCAGTCGCTCGGCTGCGAGCTCTTTGACCGCAGCACCCGTCCTGTGAGCCTGACGAGCGCAGGCAGCGCCTTCCTACAGGACGCCAAGGCGATCCTGGAGCGTATGAGCCGCGCGCAGGAGCGCGTGCATGATGCCGCAACAGGCCTGACCGGTACGCTGCATGTGGGCTATGTGCGCGGCTACGAGCGCAGCGACCTCTCCACGCTGATGCGCCATTTTCACCAGAAGAACAGCAATGTGCTGATCTCTTTTTATCGCTGCTCGACTGACGTGCTGGCCGCGGGGCTGCTGCATCAGGAGTATGACATCGTTTTTACCTGGGACTCGACGAACCTGCGCACGCAGGAGGGCGTTGCCTTCCAGACGGTCGAAAAGGCGCGGCTTGTTGTCGCGCTCTACGCGGGCCATCGGCTCGCGCAGCGCCGCCAGATCACACGGCAGGAGCTGCGCGGGGAGAACATCTTATATATGTCCCCGGACGCCGCGCCCGACTCTTACGGCGACGCCTTTTTCATGCAGCGCTATGTTGAGGCGGGTTACAAGCCCAACATTCTTTTCCGCTCGGCGGACACAGAGAGTATCCTGATGATGGTCTCAGCGGAAGAGGGCGTTTCCCTTTTGCCCGATTATTGCACCAACCGGCTCTACAACGCCGACAACCTTGTCTTTGTCCCGCTTGTGGGAGAAGGGGAGGAGGAAGAGATCATCGCAGCCTGGCAGAGCGGCAACCAGAACCCCGCGTTGGGGAGGTTTCTTGCCGAACTCAATCAAAAAGACCCGCCTCAGTAAGGCGGGTCTTTTTGGCGCAAGATCGCATCAAGCGCAGGGAAATACTTCTTTACCGGGATCGTCAGCCCTTCTGCATTGAGAAAGCAATGAACCGACGTCGCAGTTGCGACCAACACATTCGAAGAGTTGAGAATACTTTTCTTCGCCGGAGAGGTACTGGTAGAGATCGCATTCCACCTTATCGAGAACCACGCAGCGCGGCAAGCGAACAGGCAAAGCAGAACGGCGTTCATAAAAAGGTCGCTGATTTACCTTGAAGAAGACGTTGATGCAAGTCACCTTATATGCTATGCTTATCAGTGAGAAGTCGTTGGCAAACCGTGAGTTGTGAAGGTGAGAACAAATGAAGTATTTGGTTTTATTAGCAGGCTGTGGCCTCGGTGATGGTTCATGTATAGAAGAGGTAATTCTGACGTATGCAGCGCTTGATAAATATGGGTGTGATTACACGCCTGTCGCAGAAGATGTTTCCATTCAGTCTGTGAACCACCTGACAGAGCAGATGGCAGAAAAGCGGAATACCCTGATAGAAGCAGCCCGCATCGGCAGGGGACGCATTAAAGAAATTCATGAGGTTGATTTTGCAGAATACGATGCATTGATCATCCCCGGTGGAATCGGTTTATTGAACAATTATAGAGATTCCAATGTGATAAAAACGTGCGTCACACATTTTATTAGCGAAAAGAAACCTGTCGCTGCCATGTGTGCGGGAATCGACTTCCTCCGCCGTTTCTATGGAAGTAATCTGTTGGCGCGTGAGATGAAAGAACTAACTGCTGAAAGATTCTGTTTTGATGCTGAAAACAATGTTTATTACACGCCCGCTTTCAGAAAAACCAACAGTAGCTATACGGCGCTATTGGGTATCGATTCTATGATTTATGCGTTGAAGCAGGCATAAACATCTCAATGTAATTCTGTTTTGTGGGTTTAATTTTGGTTTAATTATTGAACAGAATAACTTGCATTCTGTCCGCTGGCTATGTCGTATGTGCAATGCACGGCACGTCGCTTTGCAGCAAAAGGGGCACACCATCCAGACGCTGTAAACGCCTGAAGGGTGTGCCTTCTATTTGCCGTTATTGGCTTAGTTCAGGAAATCCTTGAGCTTCTTGCTGCGGCTGGGGTGGCGCAGCTTGCGCAGCGCCTTGGCCTCGATCTGGCGGATGCGCTCGCGCGTGACGTTGAACTCCTTGCCGACCTCCTCGAGCGTGCGGGGACGGCCGTCCTCAATGCCGAAGCGGAGCTTCAAGACCTTTTCCTCGCGCGGTGTGAGGGTGGAGAGCACGTCGACGAGCTGCTCCTGCAAGAGTGTGAAGGAAGCGGCCTCGCTCGGCTCGCTTGCCCCCTCGTCGGGGATAAAGTCGCCGAGGTGGCTGTCTTCCTCTTCGCCGATCGGCGTTTCGAGGGAGACGGGTTCCTGCGCAATCTTCAGGATCTCGCGTACCTTGTCGACGGGCATATCCATCTCGGCGGCGATCTCCTCGGGAGAGGGATCGTGACCCAGCTCCTGCAGGAGCTGACGGGACACGCGAATGACCTTGTTGATGGTTTCCACCATATGCACAGGAATACGAATGGTGCGCGCCTGGTCGGCAATGGCGCGGGTGATGGCCTGACGGATCCACCACGTTGCATAGGTCGAGAACTTGTAGCCCTTGGTGTAGTCGAACTTTTCGACGGCCTTGATGAGGCCCAGGTTGCCCTCCTGAATGAGGTCGAGGAAGAGCATGCCGCGGCCGACATAACGCTTGGCGATAGACACGACGAGACGCAGGTTCGCCTCGGCAAGCCGCTGCTTGGAGTGCTCACCCTTTTTGACGGCAGATTTGAGTGCCTTCATTTCCTCTTCGCTCAGCTCCGTGCCGTTCTTTTCGGCCTCTTCGAGCTTCTGCTTGGCTTCCATACCCTCAGACATCGCGGTTGCGAGCGAGATCTCCTCGTCCGCCGACAGCAGAGAAACCTTGCCGATCTCCTTGAGGTACATGCGCACAGGGTCGTCGGTCGAAAAGCTGTCGACCAGCTCGTTCGGGTCGACCAGTTCTTCCTCTTCGATCCCGGCGATCTCTTCCATCGGCGGCTCCATATCGTCGATGCTGCTGTCGATGGCCTCGGCGGTGCCGATGTCAACGCCGAGCGTTTCAAGCGAGTCGTAGATCTGGTCGAGCTGCTCGCTCTCCAGATTCATTTCGTCGATGGTCTCCATCAGATCGTTGGAGCTGAGCTTGCCCTTGGCCTTGCCCTTGGCGAAGATGTCCATCAGCTTTTCATTGCTCTGCAGCAGTGCCGCTGCGGGCAGGGAGGCGACCAGCTTTTCGTCCAGCGGCGGAAATTTTTCGGCGGGCTTTTCCGCCTGCTCATTTTCCTGCTCTGCCTTCTTGGCCGCCGCGGCCTTTTTCGCCTTTTTCGGCAGTTTGATCTCCTCGAAATCTGTCTCGGCGAGCAGCGCGTTGGCCTGTTCCTCCAGCTCTCTGCTGGTCAGCTGTTTTTCTTCCATGTTTGCTTTCCTCCGTTACCCTTGTGTTTATTCTTTTCCATCGCGGCCATCAGGGGGTCTTCGTCCACGGCCGCGCGCTTATGCGCTTCGTCCAAAATGATATTGCAGTAATCCTGCAACGCCTGTGCGCCGTTTTTGAGCGACTCCGGCTTTTGCAGAATGCCAATGAGATGGCTGATCTCCTCTGAAGTGAAAAACTCCGCGAGCGCGGGGATATTCACCTGCCCCGTCTGCGCGAGCTGTGCGCGCAGCGCGGTAAAAAACCGACCCAGAAGAGGAGAAGAGAAGTCCTCTTCGCAGATGGGTGGGGTCTCGCCGAAGAGCGAGTCGTCCAGCGTCAAAAGCCGCAGCACGCCTTCTTCGGCGAGCGCGGAGCGAAGGTCGGTATAGCGGATCGACCGCTCGCGCGGTTGGGCGGACGCCGCGGGATTCAAGTCCCGCCGCTCCTGCTCGCGCTTTTCCTTGTAGCGCGCACGCTTTCGCGCGCGCTCAACTTCAAGCTTCATCGCGTCCGGCGTGATGCCGGCGGCTTCGGAGGCGCGCACGGTGTAAATTTCGCGCTCGACCGCGTTCGGCACGGCGGCGAGCAGCGCCGCCGCCGCCTCGGCATAGCCGATGCGTCCTTCGTCGCTTGTCAAATCAAATTTCGACTTAAGCTGCGACATGCGGAAGTCCATTCCGCTTTCGCTGCCCGAGAGCAGATGTTCAAAGGCGTCGCGTCCCTGAAATTTAATGAAGTCGTCTGCGTCCTGCTTGATGTACTGCCCGTCCACGAGCCGCTTGGGAAGCTCCAGTACCTTGACCTGAAAGTCCGTGCTGTTCAAGAGCGTCAGCGCTTTTTGCGTGGCGACCTTGCCGGCATCGTCGTTGTCGTAGCAGAGCACAAGCTCCTTGGTGTAGCGGCTGAGCAGCTGCAATTGCTCGCTCGTGAGTGCCGTTCCCATCGAGGCGCAGACATTGTCGAAGCCCGCCTGATGGAGCATGACAACGTCGATGTTGCCCTCGACCAGTATGATATTGCTGCGCTTGCTCTTTTTGGCAAGATTCAGCCCGTATAAAACGCGCCGCTTGCTGTACACGACCGTTTCGGGCGTGTTCATGTACTTTGCGCCCGGATCGTCCTTGCTGATGATGCGCCCGCCAAAGCCTAAGACATCGCCGCGCACGTCGATGATGGGGAAGATGAGCCGCTTGCGGAATTTATCGTACAGCCCGCCGTTCTTCCCGCGGATGGCAAGACCAGATGCGAGCAGCTCGCCGTCGCCGTAGCCCTTTTTGCGCATTGCGGTGAGAAGGCCGTCCCACTCGTCTGCCGCCGCGCCGAGCCCGAAATTCGTCGCGTTGCGCCGCGTGATCTTGCGGGTTTTCATGTACTCGAGCACCGGCGCACCCTTGGGCGAGTAGAGCTGGTCGTAGTAAAAGCGCGCCGCATCGCGGTTGAGCGACAGGATGCGCGAGCGCAGACGGCTCTCGTCGCTGTGCTCTTCCTCCGGCACCGGCATATTGACGCGCCGCGCCAGAAAGCGTACCGCATCGGGAAAGGAGAGGTTTTCCTCCTCCATGATGAAGTTGATGACGCCGCCGCCCTTTTTGCAGCCGAAGCAGTAGCACAGCTGCTTGTCCGGCAGCACGTGGAACGAGGGCGTCTTTTCGCTGTGAAAGGGGCAGCAGCCCCACAGGCTCCCACCGCGCGGCTGGAGCGAAACATAATTGCTGACAACATCGACAATGTCATTGCGGGCGATCAGCTCGTCCAGAAATTGCCGGTCAAAGGCCATGGCGTCCTCCTTTCCCTCATCTGCATACGGATCCTCTATGCCTATATACCGTATACGTCGAAAACGGTTGATTTCCTCTTTTTTGGCGGAAAAATTTCAAAAAAATTTTTCGCAAGGAGAAAGTTTGACAGAATCTGCCGTTTCCTCTATAATTTCCGCAGGAAATGCTGCGCAAAGGGGGCGGAAGGTGTGAATATCCGGCTGTATGCTGTCAGGCTCGATCGTGCGCTCGATGAAGCGGAGACTGCCGCGCTTGCGCGTTTTCTCCCGTCTGAATGCAAAGTGCGATCCGATCGTTCCGCGCACACGGCGGAAACGCTCTGCGCGTATGCGCTGCTGCGCCGCGCGCTGCATGATCGTTACGGCTGGGAAAAGCTGCCGGAGATCTCCCGTGGAGCGCATGGAAAACCGTATTTTGCGGCGTATCCCGATGTTTGCTTCAGCCTGAGCCATTCGCACGGCGCGGTGCTGCTGGCAGTCCACGACCATAGCATCGGCGCGGACATCGAGCGCCTTCGCCCGGTGAGCGAGCAGATGCGCGCGCGCTTCCAAGCATCAGATGACGTTTCGTTCTGGCAGTTTTGGGTGCAGCGGGAGAGCCGCTGCAAGCGCCGCGGCATCAGCGCCGTCGGCCTGAGAAACGGGGAAATGCCTGTCGTTCCCAATGAGCGCGTTTTTGTGTTTTCGCCGTTTTCTGATTCTCTTGCAGGCATCTGCACCGATTCAAATGCAGAGACTGACAAGCTGATAAGGCTTACAGTAGACGAACTCATATAAAAGGTTCCGAAGAGCATTCTTCGGAACCTTTTTTTGCTTTTTGCCTTACAGCTCCACGATGATCGGCTCATGTCCGATCTTTGGCAGCAGAACGTTCAGCAGATCCTCTGTTTTGAATTTGAGGCTCTGCGTGTTGTCACAGGGGTGGCAGGCGAAATACGGCGCGGTATATACGTCCCTGTCCATGACGAGACGGACGGCGTTGCCGCTGTCGTTGTGCAGCCCCAGCACGCTTGCAGACCCGGGCGAGCAGCCCAGCAGCTCCTCCATTTTTTCGGGCGGCGCAAACGAGAGGCGGGACGAGCCGATCTGATGGCTCAGATCCTTGGTGTGAAACGGCTTATCTTCGGGCATGGTGAGCAGGTAAAAGCTCGTCTGCTGGCGGTTGCAGAGAAAGAGATTCTTGCAGATGCGCACACCCAGCGCGTCCGACACAGCGGCGCAGACTTCCATGGTCTCTGCCTTTTCATGCTCAATGCGCTGATAGGGAATGTGCAGGGAATCGAGCAGCGCATAGCTTGCCATCGCGCGCTCGGAGGCATGCTCCGGCGCGGTGTCGTAGAAGGGGGATACCAACATGCTTACGCCTCTTCTTTCTCTTTCAGCAGTTTTTCACCGGCTTTGTAAATATCGCCTGCGCCGACGGTCAGGATAAGGTCGCCCGGACAGGCGATGCGCGCGAGCGCGGCGGTCACCTTGTCAAGCGTGGGGCAGTAGACAGAGCCGGGGATCTTGCGGCAGAGATCCATCGAGGAAATGCCGATGGTGTTCTGCTCGCGCGCGGCGAAAATCTCTGCCAGCACGACCACATCGGGCACGAGAAGCTCCTTGACAAAGTCGTCGAACAGCGCCTTCGTGCGCGTATAGGTGTGGGGCTGGAAGGCGCAGATGATGCGCTTGTAGGGCAGTGTCTTCGCCATTTCGAGCAGCGCGTGCAGCTCGCCGGGATGATGGGCGTAATCGTCGTAGACGTCCGCGCCGTGGTAGCTGCCCTTGTACTCAAAGCGCCGCCCTGCGCCGGTGAAGGTCGCAAGGCCGAGACCGACGGCCTCGCCGCTGATGCCGAGGAGGTAGGCGCTGCTCGCCGCGGCCAGCGCGTTCATCACGTTGTGCCGGCCGCCCACGCGCAGAGAGACGTGGGCATAATAGCTGCCGCGGATATAGATGTCAAAACTCGGCAGCCCATCCGTCCAGACGACGTTCTCCGCGCGGCACTGCGCGGCGGGATCATCGTAGCTGAACCAGAAAATGGGTTGGGAGATGCCCTTGAGCGCATCGCGCGCGCCCTGATCGTCCATGTTGGCGACCACGTGCCCGCCGATGGGGACGAGCTCTGCAAAGCGGCGGAAGGAATGCTCCACGTCGGCAAGATCCTTGAAAAAGTCGAGGTGATCGGCCTCCACGTTCAAAATGACCGCCACGGTGGGGAAGAAGCTTAGAAACGAGTTGCAATATTCGCAGCTCTCGGCGATGATCGTGTCGCCCTTTCCGACGCGATAGCCCGAGTGCAGCAGCTGCAAGGTGCCGCCGATCATCACGGTCGGGTCCTTCTGCGCGGCCATGAAGATGTGCGTGGCCATGCTGGTGGTGGTCGTTTTGCCGTGTGTGCCGGAGATGCAGAGGGCGTTCTTATAGCCCTTCATGATCGCGCCCCAGGCCTGCGCGCGCTCGAAAACGGGGATGCCGCGCGTCACCGCGCCGGAGATCTCGGGGTTATCGTCGTGAATGGCGGCGGTGCGGATGACAAAGTCGCACTCGCCGAGGTTATCTGCCGCGTGGCCGATGGTAACGGGAATGCCAAGCGAGCGCAGATGCTCGACGGCGGGGCCAGCGTTCATGTCGCTGCCCTGAACCTTAAGCCCCATGCCGTGCAGCACTTCTGCAAGCGGGCTCATCGAAACGCCGCCGATGCCTGCAAGATGCGCGCACTTTCCGGGGACGAGATAGGAGAAAATATCCTTTTGGTTGGTCATGGTATCAAATCCTTTCCTTGTGCGATGCACAGGAGATTTACTTTTTACGGATTATCTATTATAATATAGCAGCGAACAGAGTGCAATGCTAAAAAAATGATTTTTTGTGAGGAATTTATGCCCATTTTGCCGAAAGAAGTCAAAACTGTCATCGCTGCGCTGCAAAACGCGGGGTATTCGCCCTACCTTGTCGGCGGCTGCGTGCGCGAAATGCTGCGCGGCAAGGAGCCGAGCGATTACGACATGACCTCCGACGCCCCGCCGGAGGAGGTGCTGCGCATTTTTGGCGAAAGCGCGCACCCGACGGGTTTACCGCACGGCACGGTGACGGTCGTGAGCGGGGGAATGCCCATTGAGCTGACGACGATGCGGCGCGACGGGGCATACCTGGACAACCGCCACCCCGATTCCGTGACCTTCGGCACGAGCATTGAAGAAGACCTTGCCAGGCGCGATTTTACGGTCAACGCCATCGCGCTTGCGCCCACCGGCGCGCTCATTGATCCTTTCGGCGGGCAGGAGGATCTGAAAGCGGGTGTCCTCCGCTGCGTCGGCGAAGCGGCGCGGCGCTTTGAAGAGGACGCGCTGCGCATTCTGCGCCTTGTGCGCTTTTGCTCGGTGCTTGGCTTTTCTGCGGAGGAAAAAACTGCCCGCGCCGCTCACGAAAAGAGCGCCCTGCTCTCCAATGTTGCGCATGAGCGCGTGTATGCGGAGATGAACAAGCTCCTGCTTGGTGAGAACGTGGGGGCAACGCTGCTTGCCTTCCCTGATATTCTTGGGGTGCCGATTCCCGAGATCTTGCCCTGCGTGGGCTTTGACCAGCGCAATCCGCATCACTGCTTTGATGTCTGGGAGCATACGGCGCGCGCCGTCGCCGCCGTGCCGCCAAAGAGGGAACTGCGTTGGACGATGCTCTTTCACGACCTTGGAAAGCCGCAGTGCATGACGCTCGATGCGCAGCTCATCGGCCATTTCTACGGTCACACGGCGCGCTCGGCGCAGCTGGCGGAGGAGATCATGGCGCGGCTGCACTTTGAAAAGACGCTGCACGACGGCGTGCGCGCAAGGCTTGCGTGCTTTGACGATCTCTTCCCGCCCGAGCGCACGGCGATCCACCGCGAGATGGCGAAACGCGGCAGGGAAGTGACGGCGGATCTCCTTTTGACCAAGTACGCCGACAACGCCGCCAAGACGCCGGACGGGCCAAGCCTCGCGCGGCAGCCGTGGCAGGAAGCGCAGGCGGTCTTTGATGTGCTCGTTGCCGAAAACGCCTGCTGCTCGGTGCATGAGCTTGCGCTCGGCGGAGAGACGCTTGCCGCCCTCGGCTATCGCGGGCGCGAGATCGGCGCGGTGCTTGCGCGGATGCTGGACGAGGTCGCGGCAGAAAAACTCGAAAATACGCGCGAAGCGCTCGAAAGGCGCGCGCAGCGCCTGTGGCGCAGCGGCTTTGCGCGCCATACCATAGAAAATAAGAAACACTGACCACGGAGGTAAATCATGGCGAATCTGATGGATTATCTGGACTGGCGCGGCGATTTGACGCTCGCGGTCTCTCCCTTCAACGAGGTGGACGCGCTGATTCTGGCAGAGCTGAGCTTCGTCGATTTTGACGGCATTGTGCCGCCGCCCGAGATCGGGCGCGGTCTTCCGCTGTGTGAGGCGGCGGAGGCATTCTTTGCCCGCCACGGCGGACGCGATGTCGACATGGGCGTTCTGGTGCCGGATGGGATCTCGCAAATGCTGCGAAAGCTGATGGCGAGTCCGCGCTTTCGCAATATGACGCTGAACGGCTACACAGCGCTTTTGGATGACGCAGTTGAGCAGCAGTTTGCAGCGCTGACGATCGACCTTGGCAACGGCAGCATCTATATTTCATTCCGCGGCACAGACGATACGATCGTTGGGTGGAAGGAAGACCTCAATATGGGCTTTTTGGAGGAGATCCCCTCGCAGAAGCAGTCCGTTGCGTATGTTGCGCGTATGGCGCGCCAGTACCCGGACAAGACGATCCGCATCGGAGGACACTCCAAGGGCGGCAACCTTGCCGTTTACAGTGCCGTCAAGAGCGACGGTGCGATCCAGGAACGCATTGTTGCCGTCCATAACAATGACGGTCCCGGCTTTGCCTGGGACATCAGCGAGACGGCGGGACACAAGCGCATTGCAAGCCGTATCCACACGGTACTGCCGCAGACGTCGGTCGTCGGCATGCTCATGGAGCATGAAAAACACTATCAGGTCGTGCATTCGACCTACGACGGGCTCTATCAGCACGACGGCTTTTCCTGGCAGGTCGTGGGCGATCATTTCATCCATCTCGACGGCTTCTCCCGCGAGGGAAAGGTCATCGACGAAACGCTTGAGTCGTGGGAGGGATCGCTCAGCCCCAAACAGCGTGAGGCGTTTGCCGACGCGCTCTACACGGTGCTCACCGCCTCGGGCGCGAAAACGCTCTCCGACCTCAACGGCGACAAGCTCAAAAGCGCGGTGACGATGCTCAAGACCTACTCGAACCTCGACCGCGAGACGCGTCAGCTCCTCTCCGGCTCGCTGCGGGCGCTGGTCGGCTCGTATGCGAAGAACGTGGCGGACGACGTGCAGAAAAACGATCTCGAGCCGCTGCGCCGCAAGCTCGAGCGGCAGCGCAAAAAGGCGGAAAAGCGCGACGCGAAAAAGAAATGAGGAAGCAACGGCGGCTCCAGCCGCCGTTGTTTTTATGTTTACAAACTGCCGCACGCGTGTTATAGTAGAGGATATTCTGGCGCATTATGCGAACGGAAAGCAAAGCCTGCGGCTGCGGGAACGCAGCTCCCGAGCGGGAAGGACCCGACGGAGCGTGCACGCCGCCGCGTAAAGGAGAAGCACAGATGAAGAGCATATTGAAGAAAGACCGTATTCTTGTGTTTGTTGCCCTGCTCGGGCTGCTGGCCTCGCTGGCGCCGCGCACGAAGGCGGAGCAGAGCAACCGGTATTACGATTACATTCTTGATTATTCGAGCCTGCGCTACATGGCGAGCCAGTCCACGCAGTCGGAGGGCGAATGGCTGGATCGGTTCGCCTCGCTCGGCATCGACAAGGCCACGGTCGCGGAGGCGACCGCGCTCGGCCTGAACGGAAGCGCCGGTATCCCCATCCACGCCATGACGGTCAAGGATGCGATGGGCGACTTCGGCTGGGAGTCGAACTATCCCGACGAGGTCGTCGGCTGGATGCGCGCGAGCACGGACGTGAGCGACGCGATCATCTGCACCGACACGGCGGAGGCGTTTGACTGGGTCATGGATGCCTTCAATGCCCGCGTGGAGAATTTTACCGCAAGGACCTGCCGCGACGGGGAAAAGGGCTTTATTTTCCTTGCGCAGCAGCCCGGCGGAGCGAAGGGCGAAGGGCTGCTGAAGCTGCGCCTTGGCATCTGGCCGGACATCGTGTCGCTGCTTGAGGAGCACGGTTATCAAATCGTGCCGCGCACCGAGACGATGAAGGGTGAGAACGGCACGCGCTTCGCGCAGGCGTACATCGAGGTGCTCGAGCAGTATGCTTCGCCGTACTTTATGAACAACGGCGACGAGCTGATCGGTTATGAGAGCGACGAGGGCAGAGAGGTGCTCACGCAGTACCTCCGCGAGAGCGGCGCGAGCCTTGCGATGGTCGAGCAGAACGACCAGAGCCAGAACATCACCTGGCCCGGCACGGTGGAGCTGCTCAACAGCATTGATTACCACGGCATCCGCGTATTCAACGAGTGGGGCTACATCCAGAACCGCTACGCCTACTGCGGCTATACCGGCCCCGAGGAGATCACCAACTCCTTCTTCCGCGCCATCGTGGAGCGCAACTGCAAGGTGATCTGGCTCAAGATGATCCTGGAGCCGGACAACGACGTGAGCTGGGACGCGGATCAGACGGAGTGGACCTACATCACCGATCCCGCAGCCTATGAAAAG
>OLPA01002672.1_pt1 | contig 12968 bp, 8 predicted proteins | sample 1672811 | NCBI WGS metagenome assembly OLPA01 (sample SAMEA3136726, study PRJEB25190) | human gut metagenome | biome: human gut; feature: human-associated habitat; material: faeces | place: Austria | collected 2013
TTCACCCTCCAAAGAAACACGGAAGCGCATGACACCATGGGTTGCAGGATGTTGAGGACCAATGTTGACTACATATTCTTCTTCGCCGAAGAGTTTGGTTTCTTTGTCTTTGATTGTCCCGTCCGGGTTCAGCTCTATTTCCCGGGTCGTGTCAAACGTCTCTTCGTTTGTCATACAAAGCGGATTATCTTTCTCCGGGTCATTGTCTTTCCGCATCGGATAACCTATCCAGTCATTGCGCAGATAAAGACGGCGCATATCAGGATGACCGATGAAAGTGATACCATAATAGTCGAAGACTTCACGTTCGTAGAAGTCGGCTATCTTCCATATATCGCTGACAGACGGGATTTCCGGTAATTCACGGTTGGTTGTAGCTGTTTTTACTGCTATCCGTTCGCCTGTGACAGTAGATTCCAGATGATAGACTACGCCTAACCCACGAAGTTTTTCCGGAGTATCTTTCTCATCTGCTGCTCCCCAGTCCATGCCGGTGAGACTCTCGAGGAAGTCCATCTGTTTTTCATTCCGCAAGCGCAGCATCTCGTCGTGTAACGCTGCAGGAGCTATAAATTGTATTTCTTGCATAAATCAAATTAAATTAAGAATGAAAAATTAAGAATGAAAAATCTGCTGGGATGTTGCATGCGAATTCTTCATTCATCATTCATCATTCTTCATTTCTTAAATAATCCGGTTTCTTCTCTTTTCTGTTTACTCCACCAAAGAACTTTTCTATTTTCACTTTGCGTTGCAATTGTATCATGCCATAATAGAATGCCACAGAAACGTCCTCACGGGTGATGGTGCCCTTGCCGAGGCCGGTGAGCATGGTGTTGGAAAGGTTCAGGCTGACGTAAACTTCTTCGCCGGTCTTGGGATAGCTCATGATTTGCCTCCATTTTGCGGTCTGCGCCGCGCAGCTGCGCGGCAAATGTTGGTACTGACAGTTGCATGGTAGCACGGTGGATGGGAAAATACAAGCGTCAGGTTGTATGAACCGCGGCAGCAAATTTTGTCGGAATCGCCGCGGCAGGATTTTTCTTGACAAGGTACGGCGCAAATGATATGCTCTTGGCATCTCAATAACGGGTGCGTACCTACCGGCAGCTAGGCGGAAGTCTGGTTGCCGTTTTTGCATCTGTTGTTTTTTCTGTGGGAGGAAATCTACCATGTCTTACATCTGGCCGCTCGTACTCATTGTCGTATCCAACAGCATCTACCATATCTGCGCGAAATCCCTTCCCGCAAAAGCTGACCCTTTCGCCGCGCTGACAATCACCTATTTCATCGGCACCGTTTTTTCCGCTGCGCTGTACTTTCTGCTCAATCGCGGAAGCGCGGGCCTTGTACAGGAATGGAAGAGCCTGAACTGGACGCCCTACGTGCTGGGCTTTATCGTCGTGGCTATGGAGGCGGGCAATGTCTACGCTTACCGTGCGGGGTGGTCTGTCAATACGCTTCCGGTCGTACAGTCTGCCTGCGTTGCCGTGCTGCTGCTGGTTCTCGGCTTTTTGCTGTACCACGAGGCCATCACCCCCAGCAAGCTCATCGGCCTTGCCTGCTGCGTCGTGGGGCTTTATTTCCTCAACAAATGAGTTGTGCCGCGCCCGCGCGCGTGGTATGATGAGGAAAACGCTGAAAGAAAAAGGAACGTTGAGTTATGAAAGCTGCACGCGAATATCCGATCGTCACCGTCACCGCCAAAGGCACGCGCTGGCTCGAGAGCGGCCACCCCTGGGTCTATGACTCCGACGTTGCCCGCGAGCCGGAAGAGAGCGAGTGCGAAAACGGCGCGCTTGTAGACGTGGTGTCGGAAAAGGGAAAATACCTCGGCACGGGCTTTTTGAGCAGACTCAGTAAGCTCCGCGTGCGCATCGTCTCGCGCAACGCGAACGACCGCTTTGACGAAAACTTCTGGCGGCGGCGCGTGCGCTACGCATGGGACTACCGCAAGGCGGTGATGGACGGACAGACCGGCTGCTGCCGCCTCATCTTCGGCGAGGCGGACGCTTTCCCCGGCCTCACGGTCGACCGCTTTGAAACCCTGCTCGTCACGCAGACGCTCTCGCTCGGCATGGAGAAGATCAAGGACATGCTCTTCCCGCTCATCGTCGAGGTTCTGGAGGAGGACGGCGAGAAGATCGACGGCCTTTTCGAGCGCAACGACGTTGTTCTTCGCGAAAAGGAGGGCTTATCGCAGAATAAGGGCTGGTTTGCCCTTCCCGGGAAGGAAACACCCGCAAGCCCCATCACCGAGATCTGCGAAAACGGCGTTTTCTACCGCGTGGACGTCGAAAACGGGCAGAAGACGGGCTTTTTCCTCGACCAGAAGTTCAACCGCCTCGCCGTGGCGCGCCTTGCGCGCGGAAAGCGCGTGCTCGATTGCTTCACGCACACGGGCTCCTTTGCGCTCAACGCCGCAAAGGGCGGCGCGGAGCACGTGACGGCGGTGGACGTATCCGAGAGCGCGGTCGAAATGGCGCGCGCGAATGCGCAGCGCAACGGCCTTACGGACAAGATGGATTTCCTCGCCGCCGACGTTTTTGATCTCCTGCCGCAGCTTGAAGCCGCACACGAAAAGCCCTATGACTTCATCATCCTCGACCCGCCGGCCTTCACCAAGTCGCGCCGCACGGCGAACAACGCCGAAAAGGGATACAAGGAAATTAACCTCCGCGCGATGCGCCTTCTGCCGCGCGGCGGCTATCTTGCCACTGCCTCGTGCAGCCACTTCATGCCCGCCGAGCGCTTTGAGCGCATGCTGCGCTCCGCCGCCGCGGACGCGGGCGTGGAGCTGCGGCAGATCGAGGTGCGCACACAGGCAAGCGACCACCCGATCCTCTGGAATGTGCCGGAAACGGATTACCTCAAGTTCTATTTATTCCAGGTGGTATAAAAGGATACAAAAAATCCCTGCTGTAACAGCAGGGATTTTTTTGCGTTACTTGCTTTCCTCGCCGGAGGGGGCGTCCTTCGTTTCACCCTTCGGTTCGTCCGCGGGTGCTTCGGGTTCAGCCGGGGGTTTCTCCCCGGTCGAAGTTTCCTCGCCCTTGTCCTGCGGCATCTCGATCTTTTCGCTCGTCATCGAGATGTGCCTGGCGGGCGCTTCGATCACGCTCGGCTGGGAGGGGCGGAAGCCCTCGTCGCCTGCGCGGGTGGAAGCGTAGGCCTCCTCCACGGTGGAGGGATCGCGGCCTTCGAGGATGGCGACCATCTCGCCGCCGGTGATCGTTTCCTTCTCAAGGAGATAGGCGACGACCTTATCCATATCCTCGCGGTTGTCGCGGATGACCTGCACCGCTGCCGCGTAGCACTTGTCGAGGATACCCTTGACCTCGCGGTCCATGATGGCGGCGGTATCCTGCGCGCAGTCGAGGCCGTAGCCGCCGTCAAGGTACTGGCTGCGCACAGACCCGAGCGCGACCATGCCGATCTCATCGCTCATGCCGTACATCGCGACCATGTTGCGCGCGATGCCAGTGGCCTCCTGAATATCCTGCGAGGCGCCGTTGGTCATCGTGTTCATCACGACCTCCTCGGCGGCGCGGCCGCCCATGGAGACGGCGATTTTCGCCATCAGCTCATCGCGCGTGCGCAGGTTCGTCTTGTCCTCCTCGGGCATGAGCAGCGTGTAGCCAAGGCTTCCCTCGGTGTGCGGCACAATGGTGATCTTCTGCACGGGCTCGGCGTTTTTCTGCTTGTAGGCGACCATCGCGTGGCCGACCTCGTGATAGGCGACGAGCTTCTTTTCAAACTCGGTGAGGACGCTGTTCTTCTTCTCGCTGCCCGCGATGACGAACTCGAACGCCGCGAGCATATCCTCCTGCGTGACGAGCTTGCGCCCCTTGCGCACGGCGCGCAGCGCCGCCTCGTTGGCAAGGTTTGCAAGGTCCGCGCCCACGCAGCCCGCGGTCGCGAGCGCGACCTTCTTGAGGTCAACGTCCTCGGCGAGCTTGATGCCGCGCGTGTGGACCTGAAGGGTCGCAAGGCGGCCGGCGAGGTTCGGGCGGTCTACCGTGATGCGGCGGTCGAAGCGGCCGGGGCGCAGCAGCGCCTTGTCGAGCACCTCCGGGCGGTTCGTCGCGGCGAGGACGATGACGCCCTTGCTGGGGTCGAAGCCGTCCATCTCGGCGAGCAGCTGGTTGAGCGTCTGCTCGCGCTCGTCGTTGCCGCCGCCATAGCGGCTGCCGTCGCGGGATTTGCCGATGGTGTCGATCTCGTCGATGAAGATGATGCAGGGGGCGACCTTCGAAGCTTCGGCGAAGAGGTCGCGCACGCGGCTCGCACCCACGCCCACGAACATTTCAACAAAGTCGGAGCCGGAGATGGAGAAGAACGGCACCTTCGCCTCGCCCGCCACAGCCTTGGCAAGCAGCGTCTTGCCCGTACCGGGAGAGCCGACGAGCAGCGCGCCCTTGGGGATCTTTGCGCCGATGGCGGTGTACTTTTCAGGATTGTGCAGAAAGTCGATGATCTCGACGAGTGATTCCTTCGCCTCGTCCTGACCGGCGACGTCCGCGAATGTCACACCCGTGGATTTTTCCATGTAGACCTTGGCGTTGGCCTTGCCGACATTGCCGATGCCGCCGATCCCGCCCATGCCGCCGGACTTTTTCGCCAAGATGTTCATCAGCAGCATGAACGCGCCGACCATCAGCACCGTGGGCAGGATATAGGTCACCATAAAGGCGAGCACCGGCGAGATGGGCGCCTGATAGGGCTTGGTGTAGGTCACGCCCTCTTCATCGCAGAGCGAGAGCAGGCTTTCCGACATCGCGGGAATGATGGTGGTGAAGAGTGTGTAGTCCTGATCGTAGCTCTTGCCGTCATCGTCGGTGTAGACAAAGCCGTCCACCGGCGTGATGGTGTACACGTCGTCGCCGATCTCGATGGACTTGACCTTGCCCGACTCCACCAGATCGACAAGCTCGCTGTGGGCGATCTCGCAGGAGCTTTCCGCGGCTCTGGCCTGTTCGAGCATGACGGAGACATAGTTGACGCCGATCGTCAGCAGCAATGCCCACAGGACGATCGACCACATTCCTCCGCCGCGCCGGCGGTTCTTGTCGCCGCGGTTGCGGTTGTTTCTGTTGTTCTGATCCATGATGTTCCTCCCGTCAGGGAATCAAAAATGTGATATGCGCACATTCTTTACGTAATGTGCATCACTATACCATAGAAAAAAGAAAGGCACAAGTTTTCAGCGGTGAATTTTCAATGAACTTTTGCTTTGCGCCCTCTTTATCTTGCCCTTGTTCTGTGTTATAGTTGCAATGGAGTATTCTATCAAAATCTGTCGCACAAAAATTTATGACAAGGAGAAATTCTTTTATGAATAAGGAACGCAGGGAAAAGACCGTCCGAGCGCAGGACGCGGAGGCGGACGGCATCATTGAGGGCCGCAACGCCGTGATCGAGGCGCTGCGCGCGGGCGCGACCATCGACAAAATTTTCATTCAGAAGGGTGAGACCGACAAAACGCTCGGCCACATCGCCTCTACCGCCCGCGCCGCCGGTGTGGTGGTCGTGGACGCGGACAAGCGCAAGCTCGACTTTATGAGTCGCACGCACGCCCATCAGGGCGTCATCGCGCTCACGAGCGTGCGCGAATACGTCAGTGTGGAGGACATTCTGAACATCGCGCGCGAAAAGGGCGAAAAGCCCCTGATCGTCGTCTGCGACGAGATCTCCGACCCGCACAACCTGGGCGCGATCATCCGCACGGCGGAGTGCGCGGGCGCGCACGGCGTCGTGATCCCCAAGCGCCGCAGCGCAGGCCTTACGAGCGTCGTCGCCAAGACGAGCGCGGGCGCAGTGAGCTATGTGCCCGTTGCGCGCGTACCGAACATTCCCGCGCTTTTGGAGCAGCTGCAAAAAGAGGGCGTGTGGGTCTTCGGCACGGCGGCCGAGGGCGCGTGCGACCTCTATTCCGCCGACCTCAAGGGCCCCGCTGCCATCGTCATCGGCAGCGAGGGTGACGGCATGACGAGACTCGTGCGCGAAAAGTGCGATTTCCTCGTCAGCATTCCGATGAAGGGCAGTATTTCCTCGCTCAACGCCTCCGCGGCGGCGGCCATCCTCCTTTACGAGGCGGTGCGCCAGCGCCTGGGGCAGTAAACACAACAAAGAAGGAACGATATGGATCCGAAAGACCTTGAATTTGAAGAGACCTTGGCCGACTCGGAGCTGCTGCTGAAAAACACCGCCCGCAGCATGGACGAGGACGCGGAGTTCTCGCTCGAGAGCATTCTGGCTGAGTACGGCAGCGGCACGCCTGCGCCGGAAGAGGCGGAAGCGCCCGAGCCGCAGCCGGTGAAGAAAGCGCCGGCGGCAGAAGCCGCTCCGCCGCAAAAAAAGGCGGAGGCGGCGGAGCGTCATGCGGACAGCGCCGTCCGCAGCGCCGTGATCCCCTTCCCCGGAATGAAAACGGCGGAAGCGCCCGCGCCGGAAGATCCCGCGCCGCAGGACGGGGGAGAAGCGCAGGACGACGCGCCCAAGGCCATGAGCTTGCAGGATATTCTCGCCCAGACGGTGCAGGAGGCGCTCGCCGAGCGCGAGGATACGATCATCGAAGAAGAACCGCCGCGCCGGGGGCTCTTCTCCCGCCGCAAGATGCGCGATACCGAGCAGCTCTATGACGACGCGGAGGAGGAAGAAGAGGAAGAGGACGCGTTTGACGAAGCGGAGTTGGATCTTCCCGAGCCGCCGCTTCAGGAAACGCTTGCGGATTACCGCGCGCAGCTCTCAGGCGCGGTGAAGGCGCGGCGCGGCGCTGGCGTTTTCACGCTTGCGCTGTGCGTGATGGCGCTGCTGGAGCATTTTTCCCTCCTGCCCGCGGCCTATGTCGAAGATCCGATGATCCGCGCGCTGCCGCTGCTGGCGGCGGAGGCGATCGTCTGCGCCATCGGCTGGCGCATCTTCGCGCGCGCGATCCGCTCGCTCAGGCAGGGCAGGACCACCTCCGGTTTTTTGACGATGCTGCTCTGCCTTGTTACGCTGACCGACACGGCGCTCTATGCCTTCCTGCCCGCGCGCGCGGCACTGTCGCTGCCGCTGCCGGCGGTGGGCGCGCTTTCCGTTTACTGCGCGCTGCTCGGCGAGAGCATGCGCCTGCACGGCATGTACGATACCTTCCGCATCGCGGCCATCGGCAACGCGCCCTATATCGTCACTGTAACGGCGGGGGGCGCTGCCAAGCGCGTGGGGCAGATAGACGGATTTTCCAATTTCGCCCGCTCGAATGATCCCTACGCCCGCTGGCAGAACGTGCTGCTGCCCGTCTTTCTGACGGCGGCGGTCGTGTTCGGCGTGCTTTCAACGCTGGAGGCAAAGCAGAACCTGCTGCTTGCGTGGAACCTCTCGGTGCTGCTTGCAAGCGCGAATCTGCTGGCCTTTCCGATGGTCTGCGCGCTGCCCCTGAAGCGCATCGCCGCGCGATTGGCCAAGAGCGGCAGCGCCGTGGCGGGCTTTTTCGGCGCGGACGCCATTCGCCGCAGCAACTGTGTCATTCTGACCGACGGCGACATTTTCCCGCCGGGAACGGTTACGCTCGGCGGACTCAAGACCTTCGGCGAGGAAAGCGGCAAGGTCATCTCCTACGCCGCCACAATGGCGTATGCGTCCGAGAGCGGGCTGAGCCGCCTGTTCAACAATCTGCTTGCCAGCGACGGCGGCTTCCGCGAAACGGTCGAGGACGTCGACTTTTATGAAGAGGGCGGCGTCGGCGGGCGCATCCACGGCGAAACGGTGCTTTTCGGCACGGCGAGCTTCATGCGCAAGCGCGGCGTGAACCTGCCGCGCAATTTGGGGCTCAAGACGGGCATGTACCTCTCTGTGGACGGTACGCTCGTTGCGGTCTTTGCCGTGAAGTATATGCCCGCGGAGAATGTCGACTGGGCGCTCCACGCCTTGCACCACAGCCGCATCACGCCGGTGCTCGCCGTGCGCGACGGCAACATCACCCCCGCGCTCTTGAAGCGCAAGTTCGGCACCGATGCGCGCGCGGTCTACCCCAAGCTCGGGACACGCCTCGCCCTTTCCGAGCGCGGCGGCGGACGGCCGTATGCCCTTTTGATGCGCGAGGGGCTCATGCCCTATGCCGAAGTCGTGCTCGGCAGCAAGCGCCTCTGTCTGTCCGCCAGAAGAGGAACGGTGCTTGCATTTTTAGCCGCTACGGCGTCTACGCTTCTCGCATTTTATTTAACTTTTGTCGGTGCATACAGCGTGCTCACGCCGCTTTCGCTGCTCGTTTACCTACTTTTATGGTCTCTCAGCGTGCTCGTTGACGGCATGCTCAGCGACCGTTATTGACACTTCGAACGAAGAAAACGGAAATCAACGGAAAAATATGGTTGAAATGGCGAGAAAAACATGATATAGTTTTTGCATTGAGTATTATCCCGCCCGGTGGCGGACACCATGACGGGATTTACGACTTTCGGAAGGAGACTAACCCATTATGAGTGCAAAAGACATTCGCAATATCGTGCTGCTTGGCCACAGCGGCAGCGGCAAGACCACCCTCGCTGAAAGAATGCTGTTTCTGACCGGCGGCACGGACCGTCTGGGTAAGATTGCCGACGGCAACACCGTTTGCGACTACGATCCCGAAGAGATCCGCCGCCAGATCTCCATTTCGCTGGCAGTGGCTCCCGTGGAATATGACAGCTGCAAGATCAACGTGCTCGACGTGCCCGGCGGTTTCGACTTTGCCGGCGAGGCTGCGGAGGCCGTTCAGGCTGCCGACGCCGCCGTCATCGTCTGCTCGGCCAAGGCCGGCATCAGCGTCGGCGCGGAGAAGGCGTGGAAATATTGCGAAAAAAATGCTCTCCCCCGTCTGATCTACATCTCCAAGATCGATGAGGAGAACTCCGACTATAACGCCGCGTTCGCCGCGCTGCGCGAGCGCTTCGGCAAGAACATTGCCCCCGTTGTCGCCCCCATCTGGGACGAGAACAAGAAGGTCATCGGCATCATCGACGTGCTGCATAAGCGCGCGTTCGAGTTCAACTCCACCGGCGGCCGCGTCGAGATCGAAGTGCCCGAGAACAAGCTTCCCGTGCTCGATGAGCTCTACGACGCGCTCAAGGAGTCCGTCGCCGAGACGAGCGAGGAGTTCATGGAGAAGTTCTTCGCCGGCGAGGATTTCACCTATGCCGAGATGATCCAGGGCCTGCGCCAGGGCGTGAAGGATCTCTCTCTCTTCCCCGTCGTGTGCGGCTCCGCCCTTCAGGGCATGGGCACCCGTATCCTGATGGATACCATCGTCGAGCTTCTTCCCAAGCCGCAGGACGCCCGCGCCCTCATGGCTGAGAATGAGGACGGCGAGTCCTCCGAGTTCGTCGTCGCGCCCGGCGCACTGCCGACCGCGTTCGTATTCAAGACCATTTCCGACCAGTACGGCAAGTATTCCTACGTCAAGGTGCTCTCCGGCTCCATCAAGCCCGATATGCCCATGGTCAACGCCCGCACGGGCGAGACTGAGAAGCTCGGCCGCCTGTACATTGCCAAGGGCAAGAAGTACACCGAGGTCAAGGAGCTCACCTGCGGCGACATCGGCGCCATCGCCAAGATGGACAAGGTTAAGACCGGCGACACGCTCTGCGAGCCGCGTAAGGTGGTCAAGATCGCGCCCATTCCCTTCGATGAGCCGTGCTACAGCGTGGCCATCGCGCCCAAGACCCGCGGCCAGGAAGACAAGATGGCGCAGGGTCTCAACCGCCTGAACGAGGAAGATCCTTCCTTCCGCGTCATCAACAACGCCGAAACGCACCAGATGGTCGTCTGCGGCGCGGGCGATATCCAGATCGACGTGCTGGTGAGCAAGCTCAAGAGCCGCTTCGGTGTTGAGGTCGTGCTCGACACGCCGCGCGTCCCCTACCGCGAGAAGATCCGCAAGACCGTGCAGAAGCAGGGTCGTCATAAGAAGCAGACCGGCGGCAGCGGCCAGTTCGGTGATGTTTGGATCCGCTTCGAGCCCAACGAGGAGAGCGAAGAGATGGTCTTTGCCGAGGAAGTGTTCGGCGGCAGCGTGCCCAAGAACTTCTTCCCCGCCGTTGAAAAGGGCCTGCGCGAGGCCTGCGTCCATGGCCCGCTTGCCGGCTACCCGGTCGTGAACCTCAAGGCCGTCCTTTACGATGGCTCCTACCACCCGGTCGATTCGTCCGAAATCGCGTTCAAGACCGCGGCGAACCTCGCCTACAAGGCAGCAATGCCCGAGGCGTCCCCGGTACTGCTTGAGCCGGTGTGCGAGCTCAAGGTCACTGTGCCTGACCAGTACATGGGCGATATTCTCGGCGATCTCAACAAGCGCCGCGGCCGCGTCATGGGTATGAACCCGACCGGCAACGGCGAGCAGGTCATCGAGGCCGAGTGCCCCGAGGCAGAGCTGATGAGCTACGCCATCGACCTGCGCTCCATGACGCAGTCCCGCGGCTCGTTTGTGATGCACTTCGTGCGCTACGAGCAGTGCTCCGCCGATGCGCAGGCCAAGGCCATCGCAGCGGCAAAGGCCATGCAGGAAGCAGAGTAAATCCGCCTTTCCTGCTCGCAGGAACAACGCAGCAAAGCAAAGGAGCGATCCTCTTAAAAGAGGATCGCTCCTTTTTGCACTTCTTTGTGGAAATCGGCCTTATTCTCCGAGCGACGCCCGGTAGGTTCGCTTCAAAAACGCGGCGTTCATGATCACGCTGACGATCTCCGCGATCGGGAAAGAAAGCCATACCAGCTCAAGCCGTCCTGTGAGGGAGAGCAGGTAGGCGGCGGGCAGCAGCACGACGATCTGGCGGCAGACGGAGCTGACGAGCGCGTAGGTGGGCTTGCCGAGCGCCTGACAGGCGCTGCCCGCGATGATGCTGAAGCCGGCAAGCGGAAAGTGAATGCCGATGATGCGCAGCGCGGCCCGGCCGATGGAGAGCATCTCCTCCGTCGGGGAGAAGAGCCCCAGCAGCGTTTCGGGAATGAACTCGAGGAGCGCGAAGCCAACGCACATGATGCCGATGGCGGCGTAGGACGTCAGGCGCACGGCCCTGCGCACGCGGTCGAATTTCTGCGCGCCATAGTTGAAGGACACGATGGGTACCATCGCGTTGTTCAGGCCGAAGCAGGGCATGAAGATGAAGCTCTGGAGCTTGAAGTACGCGCCGAACACGGCGGTGGCGGCCTCAGTGAACGAGATGAGGATCTTATTCATGCCGAACATCATCACCGAGCCGATGGACTGCATGATGATCGAGGGAATGCCGACGGCGTAAATGTCCGCCACCGTTGCGCGGTGGGGACGAATGCCCGACAAGCGCAGCTGCACATCGGGGTTTTTCGTGTGGTTGAGCACAAGGCCGAGGGCGGCGCCGATGAACTGACCCGTGATCGTGGCGACAGCCGCGCCCGCGACCTCCATGCGGGGAAAGCCCAGAAGGCCGAAGATCAGAATGGGGTCGAGCACGATGTTGCACACGGCGCCCACGATCTGCGAGATCATCGAAAGGTTCGTGCGTCCCGTGGCCTGCAAGAGCCGCTCGCCGTAGACCTGCACAAAGATGCCGAGCGAGCAGCCGATGCAGATCCTGACATAGGCCTGTCCGTAGGCGATGATCTGCTCATTTGTCGTCTGGAAGCGGAAAAAGGGCGTGGCGAGCGAAAAACCGAGCAGCATAAAGACCGCGGCGGTGCAGAGCGTCAGGAAAAGACCCGTGCCCGCGGCGCGGTTCACCGCCGTCTGGTTCTTCTCGCCCAGCGAGCGCGCGAGCAGCGCATTCATGCCGACACCGGTGCCGACGGAAAAGGCGATGCACAGCATTTGCAGCGGGAAGGCGAGCGAGACGGCATTCATCGCGTCCTGACTGAGGCGCGCGACAAACACGCTGTCGACAATGTTGTAGAGTGCCTGAAAGAGCATGGATACCATCACAGGCCCTGCCATGTTGGCAAGGAGCTTGCCGATGGGCATCGTGCCCATCTTGTTTTCTCTGACGTTTTCCTCCATGGTTTTTCCCCTTTGAATCGGTGTTTCGGCAATAAAATTCCGGCGCTTGCCGCGCCGGAATCAAAATGCAATCATTTTTTCCGCGACCCGCGCGTGGAAAAAATTCATCTCAGAGTGCAAGTGTGCGAGCAACGCGAGTGCGCGCAGCACTCTGCAAGCCCCTCTCAAAAATGTGCTTCGCACATTTTTGAATTACTTTTTCAGTTCGCCGTTGGCGGACTTGGTGAGATACGCGTTGATGAAGCCGTCGAGATCGCCGTCCATGACGGACTGGATATTGCCGGTCTCGTATTCGGTGCGCGTGTCCTTAACGAGCTGATAGGGCATGAAGACGTAGGAGCGGATCTGGCTGCCCCACTCGATCTTGAGCTGCACGCCCTTGATGTCGGAGATCTTCTCCGCGTGCTGCTGGATCTTGAGCTCCATCAGTCGGGATTTGAGCATCTGCATGGCGTAGTCGCGGTTCTGGAACTGCGAGCGCTGCGTCTGGCAGGCGGTGACGATGCCCGTGGGCTTGTGGATCAGTCGAACGGCAGAGCTCGTCTTGTTGACGTGCTGGCCGCCTGCGCCGGAGGCGCGGTAGACCTGCATCTCGATGTCCTCGGGACGGATCTCGACCTCGATGTCCTCGGGCAGCTCAGGCATGACCTCGAGTGCTGCAAAGCTCGTCTGGCGGCGGGCGTTGGCGTCGAACGGGGAAACGCGCACCAGACGATGCACACCGTTCTCGCCCTTTAAGTAGCCGTAGGCGTTCTCGCCCTTGACCATGACCGTCGCGCTCTTGAGACCGGCCTCGTCGCCGTCGAGATAGTCGAGCATCTCGAACTCGAAGCCGTGCTTGTTCGCCCACTGCATGTACATGCGGTAGAGCATCTGCGCCCAGTCCTGCGCCTCGGTGCCGCCCGCGCCGGCGTGGAACGTCAGAATGGCGTTGCAGTTGTCGTATTCGCCGGAAAGGAGCGTCGTGAGTCGCGCCTGCTCC
>OLPA01002674.1_pt1 | contig 12961 bp, 12 predicted proteins | sample 1672811 | NCBI WGS metagenome assembly OLPA01 (sample SAMEA3136726, study PRJEB25190) | human gut metagenome | biome: human gut; feature: human-associated habitat; material: faeces | place: Austria | collected 2013
CGGGTATTTTTCTTTGATTTCCTGAGGCTTGTTTTCTCCAAAATTTCTTACGCCTTCCTCATAAACCTCCTGAAGCATTTCCACTGGTTTTGTCTTGCTGACGGCAATAAGTGTAACCTCTCCAGGATCTCTATTTACTTTCTTACAGGATTCTTCAATATTTTTCTGATCCGTCAGTTCCTGATGACAATTCCCAAGGAACTTGACGAGGCAGCTTCCATTGATGGTGCTGGAAGAATGAGAATCCTGTGGACGATCCTTGTTCCCTCTATCAAACCTGCGGTAGTGGTTGTTGGAATGATGCTGTTTATTCAGATCTGGAACGACCTGCTTCAGCAGATCATTTACATTAACAGCATGAGCAAATTTACCTTTGCCATTGCGCTGACCAACTTTACCGGCTCATTCGGAACTAACTGGCCGGTGGCACTGGCAGCCACGTTTATGACAATCCTTCCTGGTATTGTGATTTATATCTTCGGGCAGAAGAGCTTTGTGGAAGGAATTGTGCTGACTGGTATGAAAAATTAAATTATAACAATATTAACATTTTCAGGCAGGGCGGTGGTCCTGCCTGTACGAAATTTAAAATGAGGATGTAAAAAGCCTCTTTTTCAAACACGCTCTAAGACAATGCTTTGTGGGGTGTATGAAGAGGCTGTAATCAGGCAGTAATTTTGAGGAAAAGCATATGAGACTGACAAAAAGATTCATGGACTGGTATCAGGGAAATAATGATAAGGAGAAAGAGACGCCAAAGGGCGGTGTGAAGAGAGTTGGTTATGTACTCTGGAATTACGCCGGCAGACTGGTTGGGGCAAATGTGCTGTTCCTTTTGTGCTGTATTCCAATCGTGACGATTCCGGCAGCTCTGTCAGCACTGAACCGTTATCTTTCGGCGATTTACCGGGTAGGATATGGTTTTTCCCTGGAGGATTACTGGAAAGAATTTAAGTCTGATATTCTGAAAAATCTTCCGGCGGGAGTGCTCACCGGCGCTCTGGGATTCTATTCCTGTTATCTGCTCAGTCTTGCTGGAAATTTTGGCAATAAGCTTGCAATGAAGCTCATTGATTGTGAGTATACATTTGATAATAATAAAGTATTATTTTACTTTACGGCGGACGGACGAATTGATTTCCGTGAGCTAGTAAAAGATTTAGCCTCAGTTTTTAAGACAAGAATTGAATTAAGACAGATTGGTGTAAGAGATGAGACAAAAATTAAAGGTGGTATCGGCATTTGTGGAAGAAGCCTTTGCTGTAATACATTTTTATCTGAGTTTGTGCCAGTATCAATTAAAATGGCGAAGGAGCAGAATCTTTCTCTGAATCCTACAAAGATTTCAGGAGTTTGTGGAAGATTGATGTGCTGCCTGAAAAATGAGCAGGATACTTATGAGTATCTGAACAGTAAGCTTCCGAATGTTGGTGATGAAGTAAAGACGAATACGGGAGTAAAAGGTGTTGTTCACGAAGTCAGCGTGTTAAGACAGAGAGTGAAGCTCGTAGTTACTGACGAAAAGGGAGAAAAAGAACTCGTAGATTATAAAGTGGATGATTTGATTTTCCGTCCTCGGAAGCGCAGAGAAAAAGTAAAAATGGATGATGAGCTTAAAAAATTAGAGGCGATGGAGAAGAAGGAAAGAAAGTCTAAGCTTTAATGAAACGAAGAGAAATAAGGGAAGAGAATTTAAATAATAAAAATTACTGTTATTTTTATTGTTTTATTCCTCATAATTTTTTATAATACTCAAATTTTGGTTTTGTTGATATAAGAAGTTTGAAAAATTAAGAAGAGTTCTTTGGTAGTATAATTGCTGGGTTCTTCACTTAATTGTAGTTGAAAATGAAGATTTAAAATAGGATACTTATATGGAGAATGTACAAATTAAAGAAAATGAGCGTATTGATGATCTCCAGATAAAGGATTACCGTATTATCCAGAAAACAGATGGTTTTTGCTTCGGGGTTGATGCGGTACTGCTTTCTGATTATGCCAGAGTTAAAAAGAAAAGTAAAGGGATTGATTTGTGTAGCGGTACAGGAATTATTCCAATACTGATGGAGGGTAAATATCCGCTTGCTCATGTAGAGGGTTTAGAGTATCAGGAAGAGTTTGCCAAGATGGCAGAGCGTTCTGTGAAGATGAATGGTCAGGAAGAAAAAGTGCATATTGTACAGGGGGATGTTCGCAATATAAAGACAGACTATGAGAGGGAGAGTTTTGACTGGGTGACCTGTAACCCTCCGTATATGACAGGAGAACATGGTCTGACGAATCCAGATTATGCAAAGGCAATTGCAAGACATGAGATTACCTGTTCCCTTGAAGATGTAGTAAAGGCAGCAAAATGGCTGTTGAAAACAGGCGGCCATTTTTATATGGTGCACAGACCTTTTCGCTTAGCGGAGATTATTTATACATTAAAACAGCATAAATTAGAGCCGAAGAGGATGCGTCTCGTACATCCTTATGTAGATAAAGAGCCAAATATGGTTTTGATTGATGCTGCAAAAGGTGGTAAGCAGAGGATTACGGTAGAACCCCCATTAATTGTATACAATAAGGATGGTTCTTATACCGATGAGATTTATCAGATATATGGAGAAATGAAGAATTAAAATGGCAGGAACATTATATTTATGTGCGACACCGATTGGAAATCTCGAAGATATGACCTATCGGGCAGTACGAATTTTAAAAGAAGTGGATTTGATAGCGGCAGAAGATACGAGAAACAGTATCAAGCTTCTCAATCATTTTGAGATAAAAACAAAGATGACGAGCTATCATGAGTACAACAAAGTCGATAAGGCAGTTTATCTTGTAAATAAATTAAGAGAAGGACTGGATATCGCAGTAATCACAGATGCGGGAACACCGGGAATCTCTGACCCAGGAGAGGAACTTGTAAGACAGTGCTATGAAGCGGGAATTAATGTTACATCACTTCCGGGAGCCTGTGCCTGCATTACGGCACTTACTATGTCCGGACAGCCGACAAGGAGATTCGCATTCGAAGCATTTTTACCGTATGACAAGAAGGAAAGAGCACAGATTTTGGAGAATCTTCGTAATGAGACAAGAACGATTATTATTTACGAAGCGCCGCATCATTTAAAGAAGACTTTGAAAGAGTGCAGGAAATATCTGGGTAACCGAAATATGACGGTATGTAAGGAACTGACGAAGCGATATGAGCAGAAGCGCAAGGCAACTCTCGATGAAATGATTGCTTATTATGAGGAGAACGAGCCAAGAGGAGAGTATGTTTTAATCTTTGAGGGAAAGAGTTTACAGGAACTGAAAGAGGAAAAACAACAGGAGTGGAATCAGCTTACTGTGCAGGAACATATGGAACATTATCTTGAAAAAGGGATGGATAAAAAGAGTGCGATGAAACAGGTAGCAAAAGACCGCGGAGTAAGTAAGAGGGATATTTATCAGGAATTGTTAAAAGAGTAATCCTTTTTTCTAAAAATTAAATAAATGAATTCTTAAGAATTCTATAGTTGAGAAATGTTATCAACTGTAGAATTGACATGGAGTATAAAAACAGGTAGTCTTTAAAATAAACTAACTAATGTTAGAATCAATTAACATAAATTAGTTTTGAATGGCAACCTGTTTTTTTTATTAAGTTTATTTGAGAGAGAGAAAGGGAGAGAAACAAATGAGAAAAATTAGTTCATTCATTATGGCATGTGCAATGTGCCTGTCAATGACAGTAGTGGGAACAGTTGCACCACAGGTAGCGGTACAGGCTGAGGAGACAGCAACGGTAGAATTAAAGGAAGCACCAAAAGCTCCTTCAACATATAAGACAGTTGCTGGATATGATTGTCAATTGAATTATGGCGATGATGCTGAAGAATGGCTTTCAGCAATTGATAAGGTTGAAGTAAATGGAATAGAGTATGAAAAAGCAACTTCTTCTTATAGTATATGGAACAATGCGAAATATTATGCTAAGGCAACGCTTGATTCCTCAGATAGTACGGATGTAAGATACCTATTAATTGGAGAGGGCAAATTTGAAAAAGATGAATCAGCAGTTAATAAAGTTGTTATTTCTGCAGATGGATATAAAGACTTAGTATTGGAAGTAAATAAAGATGGTAAAACAGTTGCCATCCACACAAAACACACAGGCGGAACAGCTACTTGTACGAAGAAAGCAGTCTGCGATTTCTGTGGAGAAGAATACGGAGAGTGCGCATCTCATAACTATGGAGATGAATATGAGTCTGACGGAACTCATCACTGGAAGAAATGTCAGAATGAAGGTTGTGATGCTACGACTGAAAAAGAAGCACATAAAGGTGGCGAAGCTACAACAACAAATAGAGCAGTCTGTGAAGTATGTGGAGCAGAATATGGAGATTTAAAGAAAGAAGATCCTAAGCCAGCAGACAAAACAACAGAAGGTAAAAAAGATGATACAAAACCAGCAGAAAAGCCAGATAAGAAAACTGTAAAAGCAAAAAAAGTTGTTGTTAACAAAAAGCGTATTGTGTTAAAGAAAGGCAAAAAAGTCAAACTTAAAGCAAAATTAAAACCAGCCAATGCGACAGAAAAAGTTATATTTAAGTCTTCTAACAAGAAGGTTGCCAAAGTAACAAAGAAGGGTGTTGTAAAAGCTGTTAAAAAAGGTAAATGCAAGATTACTGTTAAGACAGCAAGTGGAAAGAAAGCAGTTGTTAAAGTAACTGTAAAATAGGAGAAACCGGATATGAATAGGAAGGTTAAAAATTTATTAGCCAGTGTAGTTTTGGGAGTCTGTTTACTTGCATTATCCTTTATTCCTTCATTTGCGGCAAACTCTGCAAATTCTGCCAGTGTCGGCAATGTAGAAGCAATGAAAGAAAATGTAGTTTATGATTTTCAGAGTCTTTCTTTTGCGGATGCACCTGACTATGTCAAAGGAATAAAAAGTGTTTCTGTAAATAAAACAAAGTGGGAAGAAGCAAGTTCTCGTTTATCTTTAATGAGACGAGAAGCATACTACAGAAATACAGATGAAAATAAACTTTATTTTGATGGTTCTTCTGATGGTATGTTAAAGAGTGGAAATATTCTCACGATTGAGAGTGAAGGATATGAAACACTGTACTTACGTGTAATAAAGGCAACAGCAGATACATTTACTGTTAAAAAGACAGACTCAGATGCAGAGACGCCTTCGGGACCTTCTGATGGAATCAATACGCTTCATGTAAGAATAAGAGGAAGCTTTGAAAGTGCTTTAGAAGGACAGAAGAAATATGATGCAATCAGTGGAGCTTCTACTTCTGTTACGACAAATAAAAATAGTGATGTGATTGTTGAAGCAGTAGTTCTTCCTGATGGACAGGAGCCGAAGAACAGCGACTGGAAGCCGTTAAGTGAAGTAATCACAGTAAATAAGAACAGAACAAAGATAAATATTGATACAGAAGCCTGCGGAATGGAAGGTGTTTATTCTGTCCACGACAGTTCTCTTTCTTTATCAGGGGAACCGTTAAAAGCCGGCTCTTATCCAATTAGTGTAACAGTAACGGATGAGAGCGGTCGTACTGCGACAAGTAATGAGCTGAATTTTAAAGTTTATACTCGTACAGAAGTACTTGCAAAGCAGCTTAAACTTGAGAATTGTAAGCAGACAGCGGATGGAAAGTATATGTATGATATGGAGCCATGGGCAATCGCTTCTTTTGGTGGAGAGAACGAAACCGTTACGGTACCAAAGGATATTAAAGCATGGTACGGTTCTCATACAAGTGGAACTTATGGAGAACTTGGTTATGCTGTAGATGGTAGTCCAGTACAGACATTGATTGTTCCAGATGGCTGTAATCTTACTCTTGTAAATATGAAAGTTTTCAGCAGCGTAAATATTGTTGTAGAGAATGGCGGAAAGCTTGTTCTTCGTGATTCTTCTATTCATGGAAATATTGAAGTGAAAAATGGCGGTAAGTTCTCATCAAACTATGATGATTATGGCAGTCAGTTTCTCACAGGTTCTTCAATTAATGGACAGTTGATTTTAAATGATGGAGCAATTTTAGAAAATTCATCTATTTATTCTAACACCAATTTTATATCAAATGGACATATCATCAGACAGAATACGAATCCTGTTATTGTTGTAAAAGGAAAGGTTACCGTAGATGGGCAGGTATTTGTAAAGGGAGATGAAGCAGCAACCGGACAGGATGAAACAACAGGAAAAAGCCTTTCCGGTCAGCCAGCGATCCGTATTGAGAATGGTTCTTTAGATATTAAAAAGGATTCCGTAGTAGCGGCATTTGGTGGAGGATATATTGCAACAACATCCGTAGGCGGCAGCGGAATTATTTTAGATAATGGAAGTATTTCCGGTGAGGGAACATTAATTGCATTTGGCGGTAACGGTACATATGATGATGGCGCAGATGCTATCAGCGGTAATGGTACTGTTTCTGTAAAAAATGTTTATGCACAAGGTGGATGCAGCAGTATACCAAAAACAGGTGCTACTGCGGGAAAAGCAATTGCAGATGGGGTAACGCTTGCTAAGACATCCAATCGGACATTGCTAAACGGTAAGGAAATCAAGGATAACTATGGAACAATTTCTGAGTTGTACTGGTCAAGTATTACAAAAGTTCCAGATGTGAGCAAGTATGTGATAGAAGTAAATGGTTCTGATGAAGAGGATAATACGAAACCAGGCAGCTCTGAAGATAAGCCAAATACGAAGCCGGGAACATCCGAAAAGAAGCCAGAGACGAAGCCAGCTTCAGGTTCTACAGTTAAGAAAACAATAAAAACAAAGTCTTTAAAAGTGAAGAAGACAAAAGTTACTTTAAAGAAGGGAAAGAAATATAAAATACAAGCCAAGAAGATTCCAGCATCTTCTACTGCTAAGATTATGTATCGCTCTTCCAATAAGAGGATTGCCAAAGTAACAAAAAAAGGTGTTATTAAGGCCTTGAAAAAAGGTAAATGTAAAATTACTGTAAAGACCAGTGATGGAAAAAAGAAAGTAATTATAGTAAAAGTAAAATAGTAAAAGTGAAATAATTGAAAGAATTCGGGAGATGCTATATTTCCCGAATTTTTTCTGTATAAAAAACTTCACAATAGGAAAAAATGTGGTAGAATTTATTTGTTTACAGACTTTTTTATAAGGGGTGTTTTGCGCCCATTTATAAGTATACCAAATGTGACATAATATAGATATGTACAGTAACCTGAGTAAAGTATGATTTTACAGGATTACTGTAGAAGTAAGGGAAAGAGGACAAACATAATGGAAGAATACTTGCGTACCTATTGTGAAATTGATTTAAAAGCAATTAGGGAGAATTATATAAATATCAAAAAGAAAACAGGAGATAATGCGATGACTATGGCTGTCATAAAGGCTGACGGTTATGGACATGGTGCAGTGGAAGTAGCACATTATTTAAATGATATTGCAGATTATTTTGGTGTTGCTACAATTGATGAGGGAGTAGAACTGAGAAAGGCTGGATTAAAACAGCCAATTTTGCTTCTTGGCTATAATTCCCCCTCTCTTTATTATAAGAATTTGGAGTATGGTGTAGATCAGACGATTTATTGCTATGATACGGCTAAGGCAATGTCTGAAGCTGCCGTAAAGGCAGAAAAGACGGCGAGAATTCACATCGCATTAGATACCGGAATGACAAGAATCGGTTTATCTCCAGATGAGAAAGGGCTTGCGATTGTAAAGCAGATTGCAGAGCTGCCCAATATAAAGATTGAGGGGTTATTTACCCATTTATCCTGTGCAGATATGACAGATAAGGCATACACAGAAAGTCAGATGGAGAGATATGATCATTTTGTTCAGTTACTTGATGAAGCGGGAATTGAAATTCCAGTAAAACATATCTGTAATAGTGCCGCTATCATGGAATATGAAGACCATCGTTATGATATGGCAAGGGCGGGTATTATTCTTTATGGAATGTATCCTTCTGATGAAGTGGATTTCTCTAATTTAGATCTGACACCGGCCATGAGCTGGTATTCTCATGTAGTAAATATTATGGAGCCAGAGATGGAACGAGGTGTAAGTTATGGAGCGACTTATATTGTTGAACATCCATGCCGTCTTGCTACAGTATCTGTTGGATATGCGGATGGATATGCAAGAAGTCTTTCTAACAAAGGCTGGGTATTGATTCACGGACAGAAAGCACCGATTGTCGGGAGAGTGTGCATGGATCAGATGATGGTAGACATTACAGATATTCCAGATGTGAAGCTTGAAGATATCGTTACCTTGATTGGAAAAGACGGGGATAATTATATCAGTGTTGAAGATATGGCGAACCTTGCCGGAAGCTTTAACTATGAATTTGTTTGTGATGTAGGAAAGAGAGTTCCTAGAGTGTATAAAAGATAGATAATGGACATTCATACAGGATACGACAGACAGCAAGATATTTATGCAGTATGCGGATTTTGCGATGTATCAGATTAAACATACCGTTAAGAATCAGTTTGGTTACTTTGATATGGAAGCATACCGTACAAGCCAGGAACAATATAATGAAGAAAAAGGTTGAGAGAGTTTGAGTGGTTTATGCTGAATATATTGTGGGTGATTATGATTGCCGGAGGAATCTTCTTTGCGGCATTTCATGGCACAATGGGGCAGATAACAGAAAGTTTTATTTCATCTTCAACAGAGGCGGTGAATTTATGTATTTTTATGCTTGGAGTTATCGGTGTCTGGAACGGCATGATGGAAATAGCGGTAAAGAGTGGTCTTATGAAAAAGATTGCAAAGACAATGTATCCCTTTATCCACTGGCTATTTCCAGACATACCACCCCGCCATAAAGCTAATGAATACATAGCGGCTAATATGGCAGCTAATATTCTTGGGCTAGGCTGGGCGGCGACCCCAGCTGGGCTTAAGGCGATGCGAGAGCTGCAGAAGCTGGAGGAAGGCGGGGGCAGAGCTTCTGATATGATGTGTGCTTTTCTTGTTTTGAATATTTCATCGCTGCAGCTTGTTCCAATTAACATGATTGCCTATCGAAGCCAGTACGGTTCCGTGAATCCAGCCGCGGTTGTACTTCCAGCAATCTGTGCGACAATGATTTCTACCATAGCAGGAATTGTATTCATTAAAATAATAGAAATAACAAGATACAATGGAAAGAAATATAATAGAAAAAATAAGAAGAAACGGAGATGGATACAGTGAAGTTTCTTCTTTATTTTTCGGATTTTATCGTGCCATTTACCATGTTCTATATTGTTGTATATGGCTTCTTTAATCGCACCGATGTATATGAAAGCTTTCTAAAGGGAGTAAAAGAGGGTTTTCAGATTGTTATTGAAATCGCGCCGACAATGATAGCATTACTCGTTTCGATAGGAATCTTTCGTGCATCAGGAGCATTAGATTCTTTCTCAGAACTGCTTGCTCCCGCAGGAAAGCTTTTGCACATTCCAGTAGAAGTTATTCCCGTATTTATTGTAAGAATATTTTCTTCATCGGCAGCGGTCAGCTTTGTCCTTGATATTTTTAAAGAATATGGTCCGGATTCAAGGCTTGGAATGATTGTCTCAATCATGATGAGTTGTACAGAGACGGTAATCTATACAATTACGATTTACTACATGAGTGTAAATATAAAAAAAACACGTTGGACTTTACCGGGAGCGATGTTTGCGACGATAGCAGGAGCGGTGGCGAGCGTGGCAATAACGGAATTGATTATGTGATTTAATCAATATAGTATTAAGCGTAATTACTAGAGGGTGTTTGAAAAATGCTTTCTGCAAGATGTGCGTCATCTTACATCTGATATAAAAGACCAGCTATAATTAAGATAAGTTTAAGAACTACTGGTTAATAGCTATTGTATACATAATAAAGACTATATGAGAAATAACAAGAAAATATAGAAGTTGGAAAAGTAATAAATGAGGAATACTTTATGAAACAAGAAAAAAATATTGATTATTTTCAGATAGAAGGAACCCCCGGCGGCAATCAGGAATGGTGCACAGACTTCTGGATGTATCTTGGCGGCTGTGGTGCATTAGCTGCCTGCGATTTATCTATTTGCCTGGCGAGAAATTATGGTCTGAAAAAATGTTATCCCGGCGATGCATTAAATCTCACTAGAAAAGAATATGTGGACTTCTCCATGAAAATGAAGCCCTATATTCATCCAAGAGTCGGAGGAGTCACAAAACTTTCTATGTTTACAGATGGGTGTGGACAATATTTAAAGGATTGTGGATATCGGGCTGAATTTGAGACTCTAGATGGGGATAAACCATATGAAGAAGCTGAGAAATTTGTGAAAAATGCAATCGAGAGAAATCTTCCGGTAATTTATCTCATGCTTCGTCATCGGGATAAGGAATTTAAGGATCTGAATTGGCATTGGTTTTGTATAACAGGATATAAAACAGAAAAAGAAGAAGTCCAGCAGCGTCAAATAAAAAATTCTTGTATCCACACAGCTTCCATTCAGGCAAATGAAATAAATAAAAATAAAATTAAAGAAGGCGTCAACTTAGAAGAAAGAGTTTACTTAAATTATCATACATATGGAGAAGCTCTGTCTGTTGATTTTAAAAGACTTTGGAATACGGGTATGTATAAGAGAGGCGGAATGGTGGCATTGAAGAATATTAAATAGTAATTTGTTAAGGACAGGAATCGAAAGAAGGCATTATGTAATAACACGCTCTAGCAAGCAATAGATGCGGTTGAGCATTTATCGTGCAGTGATACGAAGCAGTTTTACATAATGCCTTCTTTCGGTTCCGTTTCCTTTAATAAAACTAAACGACTCTTACAGAAGATAATCAGGTAAGTCAACGCCGAATCCGTGATGAACAAAACCGATATGTTCGAGTGTAATGTGTTCAATAGAAATCTTGTTTAACGTCATATGTTGCATACTGCTTCCCTCCCAACTTAAATTCTGTTATTTTATTATAACAAAAGAAAATCAGTTTGAATAGAGGATAATGCGGTGACTTCGGCTATTTTTCGGGCATAAATAGAAATTTTTTTGACATGAGGTTAAGAAAAAGAAATACAATAAAAATAGATGAAAAGCAGGAATTGAGGGCAATTTTGATAATAAACTTCAATAGGATGTGAAATCGCCTAACAAAAAAGAAGTAAAACTAAATTTTTTTGTGAAGATTGTGAATTGAAAAAAAAGAAAAATATTATATAATAAGAAACGTTGAAAAGAAGAGTTGAGCCATTGCGGTGAGACCTTAAATATAAATCTTAATTTTCCCCTTTAACTGCTTTGCAGATTTTATATGGTGCGTATCGAGTCATATTGATGACGTCGATGCGTTTTTTTTATTTTAAATAGAATTGTAAATATTTTTTTATCATCAAAAGTTCCTCTGGAAACAGACAATACTTTTTATCTCCATCTTTTACTTTTTTGCAGCATTCCTTAAAATCAAGCCAGCATACTTCTTGAACTTCTTCTTTCTGTAAGGTTAAATCCTCTATATTAACAGGTTCCTGATACAAATAAACATGACTGATTTCGTGATTTTTAAAAGGCTTGCCATAAAATGTTTCCTCGCAACATCCCTCATGGAGTCCCATAAAATGAAGCTGCTCCGGCTTTGCCTTAATTCCAAGTTCTTCTTCCAGTTCCCTTAATGCAGAAGAAAGATAATCCTGACCTGCTGGTAAATGTCCTGCAGAAGAAATATCATAGCATCCTGGAAATGCATCTTTATTTTCACTACGTTTCTGTAACAGCAAATCATAACTGCCTTTTTCATTTTTCCGCACAATCCATACATGAGAAGTTCCATGAATATCTCCATCGGCATGAACTAAGGAACGTTCTTTTACTTCACCTGTGGGATTCCCATTTTTATCTCTTATATCTAAAAATTCCATCGTTATATTCCTTCTCTCTTTGGGGGCGTCTCCTTTGCCTGCGGCAAATCAGAATTTATCAAGAAACTTTTTCCCAGATTTCCTCTCTGGAAAGTGAAAAATTCTCCGCAACAATCTTAGCAATCTCCATAAAATGATCATTCATCTGATCAATATTCGGATACTTATGGAAAAGATACATCAGCTTCTTAATCCACTCAATTCCCTTATAATCAAATGGGTCTTTCGATAAAATATCACTCATCTGATAAGGAAGAATCTGCATCCAGATACTCATACGAGCCAGAAGATGCATTGTAAAATAAATCTGGCGGGTAGAGCCGTATTCGGCGGTGTTGGTGTAATGCTCGCCGTAATACTGAATATTACTTACTGTTTCTTTATGTAAGATATCAACTTTACTATTGTTAATGTCGTATTTAACGCGAATACCGTAGCGGTGTTTCAGCCATGCGGCATAGCCCCGGCGTTCTGCGTGATACTCAGACCAGTGCTGGAACAATACTGTTTCCGGGTCATCAAATAACTGTCTGTAGGAAGTCAGGTGATTAAGTCGGGCATAGTCTCTATAATCACAAATGTGTGTCAGTTCATGGAAGACAAGACGATATACTTCACAAAGTGGGGAACGTCTTAAATATGGTTCCTTAAAAATCAGTGTAAACGGCTCGTTCATATGCTTTGGATATTTCATACAGGCAGCTACATGCTTCCAGTTTTTGCGGGCAGTTGCCTCATCAAGAGTCTGAGAGTCTTCTTTATTAAATCCATATTTTTTCTGACAGGTATACATATCGTCTGTCAGTACAATCTGAACGTTTAAATTCTTTATTTTAAAGAACTGAATATACGAGTTCATAATTCTGTTAATCGTCTTTTTCATAATATTGCCCCCATAGGCTCTAATAGAGCCGACTTCCCTTTTTATTAATAATCAGTATAGCACAAAAGAAATATAGCGTCAAAATGTATACAGAATTACTATTTAATTCATTAGACAAACTACAGACGAAGCCATTGCCCTCAATAAGGCATATTTGTGCTTTTAGTCGC
>OLPA01002677.1_pt1 | contig 12955 bp, 10 predicted proteins | sample 1672811 | NCBI WGS metagenome assembly OLPA01 (sample SAMEA3136726, study PRJEB25190) | human gut metagenome | biome: human gut; feature: human-associated habitat; material: faeces | place: Austria | collected 2013
TCATCTGGACCCCCTCCACCCCCTGGAGGAAGCGGAAGGCCCAGGCAGCGGTGGACTCCTCCGGCCGCAGGGCGTGGAGCTCGGACTCCGCCTCCGGCGTCAGGGAGGCCAGGCGGCCGCCCCGGACGGGCTCCATGACCCAGATGGGGATGCTGTACCGGCGCAGCAGCTCGCACTTGGCCTTGGCGTCCTGCATGGTCCAGTCCAGATAGTTCAGCTGGATCTGACAGAACTCCATCTCCTTGCCATAGCGCTCCAGAAAAGCGGTGAGGCAGGGAAGGTCCGCGTGGGTGGAAAAGCCCAGGTGCTTGATGCGGCCCAGACGCTTCTGCTCCACAAAGTAGTCGATGATGCCCCACTTGGGGTCGGTGTAGATATCTACGTCGTTTTCATAGACGTTGTGCAGCAGGTAGAAATCGAAGTAGTCCACCTGACACTTCTCCAGCTGCTGGGCAAAGGTGTCCGCCGGGTCCGGGTCGCAGGTGAGCGTATGGCCGGGGTATTTGGTGGCCAGGTAGAAGCTGTCGCGGGGATGCTTTTTCAGGCAGCGGCCTACCACCGTCTCGGACAGATTTTGCATATAGGGCCAGGCGGTGTCAAAATAATTGACGCCGTGGGCCAGCGCATAGTCCACCATCGCCTGGGTGGTGTCCTCGTCAATGGCGCCGTCCGCCGTGGTGGGCAGACGCATGGTGCCGAAGCCCAGCAGGGACAGGTGCAGGTCCTGAAAATCACGATAGATCATGGCATTGCCCTCCTTTTTTGTGGTGCTATTCTACCGCGAAAAATGGCGGAGCGCAAGAGTGGAATTGGCCGTGCGGTACGCCTGCGCCGCCGCTGCACCCGGGAGAGGGCCTGCGGCATGATGGAGACGGTCCTGGGCGACAGACTGCACCAGCTGAAATGCGGGCTGGAGATGACCTTCTGAAAAACAGACCACCCCCGGCTCCTCGCCGGGGGTGGTTTTGCTTGCTCAGGGCAGCAGTGTTTTCTCCAGGAAGTCGTAAACGGCCTCGGCGGTCTGGTGGACGGAGTCCAGCAGGACGTATTCGTCGCTGCTGTGATAGTTCTCGCCGTCGGCGCCGAAGATGATGGCCGGCGCGCCCAGCCGCGTGCCAAGATAGTTGAAATCGCCGATGCTGGCGAAGTAGGAGATGGTGGGTTCCTTGCCGGTGACCTTGCGGATGGACTCCAGCAGGGAGACGGTCATGGGTTCGTCCTGGGGGACGGTGTAGGGCATGAAGCCCCGGGAGCCCTCAGACGGTGCTTCGCGGAAGCAGATCTCGTACCGCCCGGTGATACCGGCGCGCTGCACGGCCTTTTCGATCTCGCGGACGATGGTGTCCGGGCTTTCGCCCACCACGATGTGCCAGAACAGGCGGAGCACGGCGAAGTCCGGCACGCTGCACGCGCCGCCGTCGGCATTGATGCCCACCACGCAGCAGGTGCCCTTACCCAGGTGCGGGTCCTCAACATAGTCCACCTGCTCCAGGGCCTGCGCCACCTTGGCGGCGTCCAGCAGAGCGCTGTGGCCCTTTCCCGGGTTGGCCGCGTGGGCGGACTTTCCGTAGAAGCGGATCTCCAGACCATAGCCGCCCCGGGCGCCCAGGCAGACATCGGGGAAGGGCTTGCCGTCAAAGCCGGCGCTTGGCTCGGTGATGATGGAGAAGTCCACGTCAGAGAGATAGCCGTCCTCGATGAGGGCATTGGTGCCCAGGCCGTAGGGGCCCTCCTCGTCAGAGACCAGCGCCAGCTTGATCTTCCCGGCGAAGGTCTTGTGGGCGGCGGCGAAGCGGGCAGCCGTGACCATCAGCGCGGCGCAGCCGGATTTCATGTCCAGCGCGCCCACACCATAGAGCCTGTCGCCGTCCAGCTCGCCGTAGGGATCGCGGGTCCAGCCGCCGCACAGCTGCACGGTGTCCAGGTGGCCGTTCAGGCAGATGACCGGTCCGGGTCTGCCGCCGTCGATAACGGCGATGACATTTTTTCCATGGAAATCTGTGACCTTGGCATCGTGGTATTCGTGCAGCTGTGCGGGCAGTTCCTGCCGGCACAGCCAGTCTCTGGCAAAGGCCATGATCTCGTCCTCGTGGAAATATTCGCTTTTGATGGCCGTGAGCTGCTGCAAAAGTGCTGTGACCTCAGCTTTTTCTATCATCTGTATGATCGCTCCTCTCTGCTGTGGGGCCGGAAATATGCGCTTTCTCCGTACAGTATAGCGGGCAGGCGTTTAACGCCTGTTGGTCCGGGCGTTTTTCACTTATTGCTCCACGCGCCACAGTGCGCCGAAGTACCACGCACCCATGCCGTCGGACACCACGCCGGTCACGTCGCCGCGCAGGGCGTAGGCCTGCTCCTTCTCATACAGCGGTATCACGTTGGCCGTATCCAGCAGCAGCCACTCCGCATCCTTCAAATAGGCGTCCCGCGCCTCGGCGGAGGTGCTGGCCGCCGCCACCCGCATCAGAATGTTATAGGCGTTCATGTAGATCAGCGCGTAGTTCCGCGTGTCGCCGCTGCGCCACAGGTCCAGATAGGCTGATGCATCGTTGTACAGCGCGTCCAGCTCCGTCAGGGCCAGGGTGAACGCGCCGCTGCTGAGCAGCTGCTGATACGTCTCCGCATCCTCACCCTGCAGGGTCACGCTCAGTCCCAGTTTTTCCTGCCACACCTTCTGCAGCCGCTGGGCCAGCGCCGTCTGCGCCGGCGTATTCCGGTACAGCAGCGTCACCGTTCCCAGGCTTATCAGCGCCTCCGGCCGCCGCAGGCCCGCCTGCGTCATCAGCTCCAGCGCCTGACTGCACCGGTCCGTGTAGGTATCCGCCTCGCAGTCGATCACCGCGCCGTTGACCGCCCGGAACTCCTCGCCCCCGGCGGTGCGTATGCCGTGAGGCACCAGCCCCTCCGCGGCGGCATAGTCCGCGCCCAGAGCGCCGGCCGCCGCATCCCGGTCGATGACCAGACTCATGGCCTGCCGCAGCTCCGTCCGGTCCATGTTGGTGGCCATCTGGTTGATGAGCAGCACGCCCACGGTGCTGCTGCCGCCGTAGGTACCGTCCTCTCCTGCCGCGCCGATGACCGCGTCCGCGGTGCCCGCGTCCTTGGCGGCCTCCGCCGCGCTCTTGAACCGGATCTCGATCCGGTCCGCGCGCACCTGCCGCGCGTTATAGTGGTCCTCCTGCTTCACCAGCGTGGCGAAGAGACTGTCGCTCCAATCGCCGGTGCGGCGGTACGGCCCGTTGCCCACGAACCACGTCCGGCTGGCGCTCCAGCCCTCGCCGCCTTCCACAGCCTTCTGCTGCACCGGCATGGTGGCCGCCGCTGTGCACACCGCGTCCACAAAGTACGGGCACATCGTGCTCAGCGTCACCACAAAGGTGTGCTCGTCCTCGGCGTATACGCCCAGCGCCTCCGGGTCGCCCGCGTGGGCGTCCTCATAGCCCGCCACCATAGACAGGATCTCCGCCTCCTGGCTGTCCGTCTCCGGTGCTGTCAGCCGCCGCCAGGCGTACACGAAATCCTCTGCCGTCACGTCGCTGCCGTCGGACCACTTGCCGTCGCGCCGCAGGTGGAACGTGTACGTCTGCGTGCCGTCCTCGTTGTCCGTGCAGTCGTAGGTGTGGGCCGCTGCGGGCACCGCGCCCTCCGCCGTCCAGCGGTACAGGTTGTCGAACAGGTGCAGCACCAGGGTGCGCTCCGCCGGTGTGGCGGCATAGGCCGGGTCCACCGTGGACACGCTGCCGGTCATCACCACCGACGCGGTGCTCTCGCCGCTGCGGCCGCGGCCGCAGCCGGCCAGCAGCGCCGTCATCATACACAGGCACAGCAGCATGGCCGCGCCCCGCTTCCATCGTTTCATAGGACTTCCTCCGGGAATAGACTTTTTTCCATTATATATGCTTTTGCGTCAAAAGTAAAGCCGCCCTCCGGGCGGCCTCACTTTGTTTACAATTACTCCGCGATCAGCAGCTGGGCGATCTGCACGGCGTTGGTGGCCGCGCCCTTGCGCACCTGGTCGCCGCAGCACCAGATGTTCAGGCCGTTGTCGCTTGTCAGGTCGTCCCGAATGCGGCCGACGAACACGGTGTCCTGGTCGCTGGTGTCCAGCGGCATGGGGTACTGCTTGTTCTTCAGGTCGTCCACCAGCCGGCAGCCCGGGGCGGCGGCGATGAGCTGGCGCGCCCGCTCCACGGAAATTTTCTCCTTTGTCCGCACCACGATGGACACGCTGTGGCTGCGCACCACCGGCACCCGCACGCAGGTGCAGCTGACCTTCAGCTCCGGCAGGTGCATGATCTTGCGCCCCTCGTTCTGCATCTTCATCTCCTCGGAGGTGTAGCCCTCGAAGGCTTCGCCGCCGATCTGGGGGATGACGTTGTAGGCGATCTGATACTGGAAGACCTTCGGCTCGTAGCTCTTGCCCTCCCGCAGCGCCTCCACCTCGTTCATCAGTTCGATGGGGCCGCCGGCACCGGCGCCGGAGGTGGCCTGATAGGAGCTGGCCACGATGCTCTCAATAGGGCTGTCCTGATTCAGCGCGTTGATGGCCACCAGCGACACGATGGTGGTGCAGTTGGGGTTTGCGATGATGCCCTTGTGCTTTTTGGCGTCCTCAGGGTTGATTTCGGGGATCACCAGCGGCACGTCGGGATCCATGCGGAAGGCGCTGGAGTTATCCACGAACACGGCGCCCGCTTTTACGATGGCGGGGGCGAAGCGCTTGGCGATGTCGTTTTCCGCCGCGCCCAGCACGATGTCCATGCCGCGGAACGCCTCGTCGCAGGCCGGCTCCACCGTCAGGTCCTGCCCCTGCCACTGGATCTTCTGCCCCGCCGAGCGCTGGGACGCCAGCAGGTGCAGCTCCTCCACAGGGAAGTTCCGCTCCGCCAGAATTTTCATCATTTCCCGTCCCACGGCGCCCGTTGCGCCCAGAATGGCTACCTTGTATTTCTTCATGGTTCGTTCCTCCTTTATTTCACAAAGCTGTTGTACAGCACCCGAATGGCGCCGGCGAAGTCCTTGTTGTCCACGCCCACGATGATGTTCAGTTCCTCGGGGCCTTGGGTGATCATGCGGATGTTGATGCCGTTTTCGCCCAGAGCGGCGAAGATCTTGCCGGAAATGCCGGGCTTGAAGGCCATTTTCCGACCCACCGCTGCCACGATGGCCATGTTCTCGGTGACATGGATGGTGTCGGGCTTGAGGGCTTTCTGGATCTCCCCCAGGATCTGATACTGGCAGGGGCGCAGCTTGTCCGCCGCCACTACCAGCGAAACGCTGTCGATGCCGGAAGGGAGATACTCCACCACCAGCTGATATTTTTCCAGGATCTCCAGAACGCGCCGCAGCACGCCCGCCTCGTTGCTCATGCCGTTTTTGGTGATGGTGATGACGGAGAAATCCTTGCGTCCGGCGATGCCGGTGATGAAGCTGCTGTCCGCCTTCTCCTCCGGCTCGTCGAAGGACTCGCGGATCATGGTGCCGGGATGCTCGGGCTGGTTGGTGTTGCGGATGTTCAGGGGAATGTTCTTCTCCCGCACGGGGAAGATGGTGCCCTCGTGGAGCACCTGCGCGCCGATGTAGCTCAGTTCCCGCAGCTCGGAGTAGGTGATGCGCTCAATGGGCAGCGGATCCTTCACGATGCGGGGGTCGGCCATGAGGAAGCCCGACACGTCCGTCCAGTTTTCATATACGTCCGCGTCCAGCGCCGCCGCCGCCAGCGCGCCGGTGATGTCGCTGCCGCCGCGGGTAAAGGTCTTGATGCTCCCGTCGGGCATGGTGCCGTAAAAGCCGGGGATCACCACCCGCCGGCCGGAGGCCGCACGGGAGAGCGCCTCGTAGCTCACCTCCTGATCCACCGTGCCGTCCAGCTTGAACCGCAGCCACAGCTCGCTGTCCAGAAAGTCGTAGCCCAGATAGTCCGCCATGAGCCGCGCGGCAAAGTATTCGCCGCGGCTCACCAGCTCGTCCTGGCTGATGCCCTTGTCCATCTTGCGGCGCAAAGCGTCAAACTCCGTTTCCAGATCGGTCTTCAGCCCCAGCTCGTCCCGAATCTCCATGTAGCGGGAGCGGATCATGTCGAACACGCTGTCGCAGGCCACGCCGTATTTGAGATGCGCGTGGCACAGGTACAGCAGATCCGTCAGCTTGTGGTCGTCGGAAAACCGCTTTCCCGCGGCGGACACAATGACCACCTTCCGGCTGGGATCGGCCTGCACGATACTCTTTACTTTTTCAAACTGCTTGGCGTCCGCCATGGAGGAGCCACCGAATTTCAGCACCTTTAACATTTTTTTCGCCTGCTTTCCTGTGTTTTTATGCAAGGTTTTCAATCACGATGACAAAAATCTATTTTTTGTCTTTCACAAAAAAACACTTGCTTTTTTGTTGGGGACAGTGTATCATATCGTTATGCAAAATGCAAGAAAAAGATTGGAGAAACTTGTATGAAATATCAAAGCACCCGCAATCGCGCTCTCACGGCGTCCCCCGCCGAGGCCGTGCTGGCAGGCATTGCGCCGGACGGCGGACTGTATATGCCCGAAGCCATCCCCAGCATGGACTGGCAGGCGCTCCTGAAGGAGGACACCCTCACCATGTCCGCCCGCATCCTCTCGGCGCTGCTGCCGGACTATCCGGACATGGACGCTCTGGTGCATCGGGGCTATGCGGGGAAATTTGAAACGGAGGAGCTGACCCCTGTGGTGCCCGTGGGCGGGCGCTATGTGCTGGAGCTGTTCCGCGGCCCCACCAGCGCCTTCAAGGACGTGGCGCTGAGCCTGCTGCCCCTGCTCATCAGCGAGGCGCGGGACATTTTGGGCGTGAAGGACGAAATGCTCATCCTCACCGCCACCTCCGGCGACACCGGCAAGGCAGCTCTGGAGGGCTTTCACGACGTGCCCGGCACCAAGATCATCGTCTTCTACCCCCACGGAGGCGTGTCCGCCGTGCAGCAGGCGCAGATGGTGACCCAGGAGGGCGGCAATGTGAAGGTGTGCGCCGTCCGCGGTAATTTTGACGACACTCAGACCGGCGTGAAGAAAATTTTCGCCGCCTGCGCGGAAAAAGAGCTTGCCGGCGTGCGGCTCTCCTCCGCCAACTCCATCAACATCGGCCGCCTGGCGCCCCAGATCGTGTACTATTTCAAGGCCTACGCCGACCTGGTGCGCTGGGGACGCATCCAAATAGGCGAGCCTGTGCATTTCTGCGTGCCCACCGGCAACTTCGGTGACATTCTGGCGGGGTACTTCGCCAAGCGCATGGGCTTGCCCGTGGGAAAGCTCATCTGCGCCTCCAACCGCAACGACGTGCTCACGGAGTTCCTCTCCACCGGCGTGTATGACAAGCGCCGCACCTTCTACAAGACCACCTCCCCCTCCATGGACATTCTGGTGTCCAGCAATCTGGAGCGCCTTCTGAGTCTGCTGACGGGGGATGATGCCTATGTGGCCGGCCTCATGAAGCAGCTGAATGAGCGGGGGCATTATAAGGTGTCCGACGAGCTTCTCAAAAAGCTCAAGGCGGAGTTCTCCTGCGGCTGCTGCGACGATGCCGCTGCCGCCGAGACCATCGGCAGGCTCTGGGCGGAGGAAAACTATCTCTGCGACCCCCACACCGCCGTGGCGTGGAACGTGGCGGAGCAGTTCGGCAAGACCTGCTCGGACGGCGCGCCCGTGGTGGTGCTCTCCACCGCCAGCCCCTATAAATTCCCCGCCGCCGTTCTCTCTGCTCTGGGGCAGAAGGCGGGCGAGGACGAGTTCGCCGTCATGGAGGAGCTGCACGCCCGCACCGGCGTGCCCGTTCCCAAAAATCTGGCCGCTCTGCGGGAAAAGCCCGTGCGGCATAAGGACGTCATCGGTCGGGAGGACATGCTGGCCTATGTGCTGGAAAAGGCAGGTGAGGCGCAATGGTGACCGTTCGCGTGCCCGCCACCACCGCCAACTTAGGCCCCGGCTTCGACACCCTGGGGCTGGCGCTGGCGCTCTATAATACCCTGACCTTCGAGGAGGTGCCGGAGGGTCTGCTCTTCGACGGCGTGGAGCCGGAATACGCCACGGAGGAAAATCTCGCCGTGGTCTCCTATAAGGCCGTGCTTGCCGAGCTGGGTCTGTCCATGCCCGGCCTGCGGGTGAGCATCAGCGGCGACATCCCCATCTGCCGCGGCCTCGGCAGCAGCGCCGCCCTCATCGCCGCCGGTGCCGCAGGCGCCAACGCAAACCACGGCTCGCCCCTCTCCCGTGAGGAGCTGCTGGCGGTGTGCAACGCCATTGAGGGGCATCCGGACAATCTGGCTCCCGCCATCTTCGGCGGCTTGGTGGCCTCCTTTGTGGAAAACGGCCGTCCCTACATCGCCCGCTACAGCCTGCACCGCAGCCTGCGCTGCACGGCGCTGATACCGGACTTCCAGCTCTCCACCCATCTGGCGCGGAGCGTGCTGCCCGAAAAGGTGCCGTATTTCGACGCCATTTACAACGTCTCCCGCACCGCCGTGCTGCTGAAAGCCTTGGAAAACGGCGACACGGAGACCATCTCCGCCGCGCTGCGTGACCGGCTGCACCAGCCCTTCCGGCGCACGCTGATCCCCGGCTTCGACGAGGCGGAGCAGCTGGCAAACGACTGCGGCTGCGTGGCCTTCTTCATCTCCGGAGCGGGGCCGACCCTGCTGTGCCTCTCCGCCGACCCCGACTTTGACGCGCGGCTGGCCGCCGGACTCCCCACCCTCTCCGGCCACTGGCGGCAGCTGCCCATGGCCGTGGATCACGAGGGGCTTACCGTTTCCTGACGGATACCGAATTTAATTCTCTTTGCGGCAGAACGCATTATGCCGGCGTTCTGCCGCTTTCATTTTATAATAAAAAAACGGGGCGGGAGCCGCAAAGGGTTCCCGTCCCGATCCTTTTATCTGGCTGCCAGATACACCGCCAGCGCCGCCTGCAATAGAAACATCACCGGCAGACCGATGCGGAAATACCAGTGCCTCGTCTTGTGGTGAAAGGTCGCCATGCCGAGGATGCCGCCCGCGCTGCCGCCCAGCAGGGGCAGCAGCAGAAGCGTCTTTTCCGGAATGCGCCAGCGCCCCTTTTTGGCGCGGCTCTTGTCCACGCCGTACAGAATAAACGTGACGACATTCACGCCGGCCAGCCACACCAGCAGGGCGGCTCTTACCGCCACATTCATCCCTGCTGCTCCAGCTTGCTCAGGGAGCAGGCGATGGCGGAGGCCACGCGGGCGTTGTTGAACACCAGCTGGATGTTGCTCTCCAGGCTGTCGCCGCCGGTGAGCTCCTTCACCTTGGCCAGCAGGAAGGGGGTGGTCTCCTTGCCGTGTACGCCCTTGGCCTTGCACTCGGCCACAGCCTCGTCGATGGCCTTGTTAATGACGGCGGGATCCATGGAGTACTCTTCGGGGATGGGGTTGGTCACCAGCAGACCGCCTTCCTGCCCCAGCACCTGCTTGACGTGGAAGGCCGTGGCCACCTCGTCGGGGGTGTCCAGCTCATAGTCCACGCCGAAGCCGGAGGAGCGGGTGTAGAAGGCGGGCAGCTCCTTGGTGCCGTAGCCGATAACGGTGACGCCCTTGGTCTCCAGATACTCCAGCGTCAGCCCCAGATCCAGAATGGCCTTTGCGCCGGCGCAAACCACCAGCACGGGGGTCTTGGCCAGCTCCTCCAGGTCGGCGGAGATGTCCATGGTGGTCTCAGCGCCGCGGTGCACGCCGCCGATGCCGCCGGTGGCAAAGACCTTGATGCCCGCCATGGCGGCGATCATCATGGTGGTGGTGACGGTGCAGGCGCCGTCCATGCCCTTGGCCACCAGCACCGGCAGGTCGCGGCGGCTGGCCTTGGTGACGGCGTGGCCGGCCTTGCCCAGATAGTCGATCTCCTCCGCCGTAAGACCCGCCTTCAGGCGGCCGCCGATGATGGCGATGGTGGCGGGCACGGCGCCGCAGGAACGGATGATCTCCTCCACCTTCAGAGCGGTCTCCTTGTTCTGGGGATAGGGCATGCCGTGGGAGATGATGGTGCTCTCCAGCGCCACCACGGGCTTGCCCTCGTCCAGAGCCTTCTTCACTTCGGGTGCAATGTCCAGATAACGGTTCAGCATAATAAAATACCTCCTGTTTATTCTATATATAATATAATTGGTTTGAAACGGATTTATAAATGCGCCAGCAGCGCTTCCTCACTCATGGCGGGGTTGATGGTGTCGGCGCTGGCCATGGTGATGGTGGAGGCCGCAAGACCCGCCCGTGCAGATCTTTCCAGATCGCTGCCCTGCAAATACGCCCATGCCAAAGCCGCCATGAAGGAGTCGCCGCAGCCGGTGGTGCTGACGATATTGCCCTCGGGCGCGGGTAGGTGCAGCACCTGGCCGCTGCGGTCGGCGGCAAACACGCCGTCGGCGCCCAGAGAGATGAATACGCGGTGCAGCCCCGTTTCCAGCAGCGCGTCTGCCGCGCGGCGCAGGCTCGCATCATCCGAAATGGCCACACCGGACAGCAACTCCGCCTCTATGCGGTTGGGCTTGAGAGTGTGGAGCCTGCCCAGCACGGGGCGGAGCTTTTCCGCCTTGGCCGTGGATACAGGGTCGGCAAAGATGGGCGCGCGGCAGTTTTCCGCCACCCACGCCACCGTTTCCGCCGGCAGATTGGTGTCCAGCACCACCACCTGGCTGCCGTCCAGCAGCTGGCGGCGGCTCTGCAGCACCTGCGGCGTGAGATGGTCGTAAATGTCCATGTCCGACACCGCCAGCTGCATGTCGCCGCTCTCATCGTTGACGAAGAGGTAGGTGGAGGTGTGCCCGCCGGGGATCACCGGCGACTGGGAAATGTCTATGCCCAGCTCGCCGCACACCGCCGCCAGCTTTTGGGCGTACACATCGTCGCCGAAAGCCGTGAGCAGCCGCACGTCCAGCCCCAGCAGGCTCATGTTGTGGGCGATGTTGCGCCCCACGCCGCCGGGACTCATGCGCACGGCGCCGGGGTTTGAATCCTTGGCCACCAATTTTTTATAGGGGCGGCCGCCGATGTCCATGTTCATGCCGCCCACCACCGTGACGTAGGGGCTTCTGGTGACGATGTACCCCTTGCCGGCGATGCAGCCCTTCTTCATCAGATTGGAGATGTGCACCGCCACGCTGGAACGGGTGATCCCCGCCCGATCCGCCAGCTCCTGCTGGGAGATCATGGGATCCGCCTCGATCCAATTCAGAATTTGCCGTTCTCGCTGGGTCATGGCGCCCTCCTTTTTGTAAGCAAAACCTTACGCTATAATCTTGTGCTTATATTCTCACACATCTTCCCATTTGTCAAGAGGAAATATATTGCCAAATTGAAAATTTGTGTTTATAATAGTACATACTGTAAAATAACACGAATAAAGGTGGATATTACTATGGATCGAATGAGAATCGCCGCCCTGTTTGCCGACGCGGACAGTCTGGGCGGCAAGGAAGTGGTGGTATGCGGCTGGGCGCGCACCATCCGCGATATGAAGGGCTTTGGCTTCGTCGAGCTGAACGACGGCTCCTGCTTCAAGAACCTGCAGGTGGTGCTGGACGCCTCCGTGCTGGAGAATTATAAAGAGATCGCGGCCCAGAACGTGGGCGCCGCCCTCATCGTTCGCGGCACCGTGGTGCTGACGCCGGAGGCCAAGCAGCCTCTGGAGGTGAAGGCCGCCTCCGTGGAGGTGGAGGGCAAGTCCGCGCCTGACTATCCCCTGCAGAAGAAGCGCCACAGCGTGGAGTTCCTGCGCACCATCCAGCATCTGCGCCCCCGCACCAACCTGTTCTCCGCCACCTTCCGCGTGCGCTCCGTGGCGGCCTACGCCGTGCATGAGTTTTTCCAGAACCGCGGCTTCGTCTATGTGCAGACCCCCATCATCACCGGCTCCGACTGCGAGGGTGCCGGCGAGATGTTCCAGGTGACCACGCTGGATCTGAACAATGTCCCCCGCACCGAGGACGGCCAGGTGGACTATGCGCAGGACTTTTTCGGCAAGAAGACCAGCCTCACCGTGTCCGGCCAGCTCAACGCCGAGAACTTCGCCATGGCCTTCGGCGATGTGTATACCTTCGGCCCCACCTTCCGCGCCGAGAACTCCAACACCCAGCGCCACGCCGCCGAGTTCTGGATGATCGAGCCGGAGATGGCTTTCTGCGACTTGGCCGGCGACATGGACGTGGCGGAGGCCATGATCAAGTATATCATCACCAGCGTTCTGAAAAAGTGCCCGCAGGAAATTGACTTTTTCAACAGCTTCGTGGACAAGGGGCTGAAGGAGCGGCTGGAGCATGTGGCCTCCAGCGACTTTGGCCGCATCAGCTACACCGACGCCGTGGAGATCTTGAAAAAGAACAACGACCGCTTTGACTTCAAGGTGGACTGGGGCACCGACCTGCAGACGGAGCACGAGCGTTTCCTCACGGAGGAGGTGTTCAAGCGCCCCGTGTTCGTGACGGATTACCCCGCCGAGATCAAGGCGTTTTACATGCGCATGAACGACGACGGCAAGACCGTGGCCGCGGCGGACTGCCTGGTGCCCGGCATCGGCGAGATCGTGGGCGGCAGCCAGCGCGAGGAGCGGCTGGAGGTGCTGGAGCGCCGCATCCGTGAGCTGGGCATGAACCCCGAGGACTACTGGTGGTACTGCGACCTGCGGCGCTACGGCTCCTGCAAGCACGCGGGCTTCGGTCTGGGCTTCGAGCGGATGGTCATGTACCTCACGGGCGTGAGCAACATCCGCGACGTGGAGCTGCACCCCCGCACCGTGGGCAACGCCGACTTCTGAGAATAATACAATCTGAAAAGGGACTCCGCTGTCCGGCGGAGTTTCTTTTTTTGATCCTCCGTAGGGCGGGGTGACCACACCCCGCCGCCGACATACGCCGCATCTCCATAAACCATGTCATTGCGAACCAGCCCGCAGGCTGGTGTGGCAATCCGTAATACCCCCACG
>OLPA01002682.1_pt1 | contig 12941 bp, 7 predicted proteins | sample 1672811 | NCBI WGS metagenome assembly OLPA01 (sample SAMEA3136726, study PRJEB25190) | human gut metagenome | biome: human gut; feature: human-associated habitat; material: faeces | place: Austria | collected 2013
AACGTCCGGTATTCGTAACAGATTATCCGAAGGAGATCAAAGCATTCTACATGAAGCTGAACGACGATGGCAAGACCGTTGCGGCAGTAGACTGTCTGGTACCTGGAATCGGTGAGATCATCGGAGGAAGCCAGAGAGAGGATGACTACGATAAGCTGAAAGCAAGAATGGATGAACTGGGACTGAAAGAAGAAGACTACAAGTTCTACATGGATCTTCGTAAATATGGTTCTACAAGACATGCCGGATTCGGACTTGGATTCGAAAGATGCGTCATGTATCTGACAGGAATGGGCAATATCCGTGACGTAATTCCATTCCCAAGAACTGTCAACAACTGTGAACTGTAATAGAGGATCATGTGGATAACAACACGTGAAAAACGTATATAAAACGTATATGGGGACGGGGGATTTATAAAAATCCGCCGTCCCCATATAGAATGGAGGGCAGTATGAATATATTAGTAGTAGATGACGAAAAGGAAATCGCTGATGTAGTAGAGCTTTATCTCCAGAATGACCAATACAAAGTATTCAAATTTTACAACGGCCAGGATGCACTGGACTGTATTAACAGTACGAAGATCGATCTTGCGATCCTGGATATTATGCTTCCGGATATTGACGGATTCCAGATCCTCAAGCAGATCCGGCAGAAATATACATTTCCGGTGATCATGCTGACGGCGAAGACGGAATACATGGATAAGATCACCGGGCTTACGCTGGGAGCGGATGATTATATTCCGAAACCGTTCAATCCACTGGAGCTGGTGGCGAGAGTGAAATCTCAGCTTCGCAGGTATACGCAGCTTGGCGGCACGGCTCAGAATGAAAATGATAAAATATATTCTGTCGGCGGCCTTAGGATTAATGACGATCTGAAAGAAGTGACAGTAGATGGGGAGTTAGTAAGATTGACTCCGATCGAATATAATATCCTCCTTCTTCTTATGAAGAATCAGGGGCGCGTTTTTTCGATCAATCAGATATATGAAATGATCTGGAATGAGGAAGCTATCGGGGCTGACAATACGGTTGCCGTTCATATACGGCATATAAGGGAGAAGATTGAGATTAATCCAAAAGAGCCGCGGTATTTGAAAGTTGTCTGGGGAGTCGGATATAAGATTGAGAAGGTGCAGTAGATAAGAAAAACAGGTAAAGAGAGGAATGTGAATGAAAGGATGGTACAGAAGGACTGCGATGAAAGCGGTCGTCCTGATCGTAGGCGTGTTAACCGGAGCGATGTTTTTCACATCTCTTATAGTAACAACGCGGCTGACCGGAACGCTGAATCCGGCAGAGACGGTAAAGTTAATAGGAGAGCCATATGAAGAATCTTCGGATTTTAGCAATACAGTAGAAAGCTATATGTTTCAGGTGCTTGAACAGTTTCAGTTAAAAACGCTGTTTGAGTCAGACGGAGCATACAATCCGGATAAAGTGATCGACGTAATGTCTTATTTTGGAGCGTCGGGAGCAGACGCTGAAAATCATTCCGGACTGGTATACAGACTGTCGGATCTGATAGAGTGGAGCAAGGCATACAGTGTAGAATCAGGCGGTGTATATGATAAAAACGCAGTAATCGTCTGCAAACAGCCAAGCGGAAAATACTATTATTACTATACGGAAGAGTTTCTGAATCAGCTTGAAACAGGAGAACTTCAACTCGTATTAGAAGATGATAGAATGGATGTTGAGTCATTTTTAAATGACTTAAGCAACGGAACGCTTACCTCATCCGGAGTGAGTGATAAAATAAGCATATATGATGCAGAAGGCAGTAAATTGTATACAGACTGTTGGAATTACGGGGATTCAGTCCGTGAGAATTATGCGCCCTTAGGAGCGGCTAATCTTCTCCAAGTTGTAAATGAACGCCCGGAGTTAAACGGAAAGCTTATGGTTATTTATGATCATCTGGCATCTGTTCTTACGAGTATAAATGATAAATACAGCCGATATAAGAGCGGGTGGGAACACCTGGAAGAGGGAAACACAAACTTTACTTATTTATATATAGATCAGGATACAAAAAAAGTTACGACAAATAAAAGCGAATATGCAAATCTTATGGCAAAAGGCGAGTCGGGAATAAAAACGAACATTGAAGAATGCATAGCGGACATGAAATCAGGAAAAAATGTGAAATACATTTTTGTTTATCCGAAATTAAAAGATTTTGAAACAAATATGGATATATTACCGACAAATGAATGGGATATGGTGCGCTCTTATGATACCGACAAGACGTATGACAGTATTTTTGCGGTGGCAGTTGATACTTCTTATCCGGTCAAAGATATGTTCTATGAAAGAGACCGGATTTATGAAAAAAATATCCCGCTGCTAAGAGGCGGGTTCGTGATCTTGTGTCTTAGCGGAATTTTGTTCCTTATCAGTTTTGTCATGTCAGGGTTGATGGCAGGAAGAAAAGATGGAGATAACGAAGTTCATTTAACAGGCTTTGACAGATGGAAAACAGAGATCGCGGCAGTTGCCGTGATCGGAGTATGGGCAGTAGGAACGGCAGTTATCGTAGGCATGGGAATGATCGACAGCGATAATGTCTACAATATGGTAGAAACTCTTGACTATTATGGAGCGCGCTATATGAGCGATATGCCGGAAGTTTATTCTATGCTGTTTGTTCAGAAAGTAAGTTTTTTAGAGATAGCGGGTGCATTTTTATATGGAGCGTTTACGTTTATCTGCTTTTTCGCGGGTTATATGAGTCTTATCCGCAGAATGAAAGCGAAGAGTTTGTGGAATGGAAGTCTGCTTTGTATGATTCTTTCTTTTTGCAAAAGAATAGTCGATTCGAGTAATGACGTTTGGCGGACCGTTCTTTGGATCAGTGCATTTTTAGTCATCCACTGGATTACGTTTTTTGTCAGAAATGTACCGATGGCGCTGGCAGCTCTGGCAGCAGACGGAGTGACGTTTTGGATTGTCGTGGGAAGTATGCTTGCAAAAGTCAGGATCAAGAAAGGGATCGAACAGATCGCATCAGGCAATCTTGAGTATCGGATCGAACTAAAAGGACTGCGGGGAACGGAACGCAATATCGCCGAGAATGTCAATGATATCGGAAGCGGTCTGAACCGCACGATTGATGAGGCGATGCGAAACGAACGTTTGAAAACGGATTTGATCACAAATGTATCGCATGACATCAAGACTCCGCTTACATCAATTATAAATTATGTGGATATTTTGAAGCGGTCTGATATTGCCGATGAAAAGATACTAGGGTATCTTGATATTCTTGAAGTAAAAGCGCAGAGACTTAAGACGCTGACAGAAGACGTTGTGGAAGCGTCGAAAGTAAGCAGCGGAAATATTACGTTAGAATATATGGATATTGATTTCCGTGAGATGGTACAGCAGACGGAAGGGGAAATGGCAGAAAAATTTGCCGCGCGAAACCTGTCGGTTGTATTGAACCTTCCGGAAGAAGCGGCGGTGATACATGTAGACGGACGCCGTATGTGGAGGGTGCTTGAAAATATCTTCGGCAATGCGGCAAAATATGCAATGCCGGGGACGAGAGTTTATGCAGATCTTTCGGTATCGGAGTCGGAAGTTAAGTTTTCTTTGAAAAATGTATCCGAGCAGCAGTTGAATATTTCGGCAGATGAGTTGACAGAGCGATTCATCAGAGGAGATATTTCCCGGAGTACGGAAGGAAGCGGACTCGGTCTTTCAATCGCCAAAAGTCTGACTGAAATGCAAGGAGGAGTTTTCGAGTTGTATCTTGACGGAGATCTGTTCAAAGTAGACATCAGATTTCCAAGGATAAAGCCGATGTAAAATATATATTGATTGGATTCGCCCCTTCCCTTTTTAAGGTAGGTTTTTCACCTTAGGGAAGGGGATTGTGTATCCTTTTTCTTACGAAGAAATAGCAGATTACCTGCAGTATGATCGTGATAAGCCATGATGCGGGATAAGAGATAAACAAAACATCCAATGATCTGTGGCGAGGGAAGATCATGAAGATCCAGACAATCCTCGTTCCGACTGTTCCGATGATAGAAAGAAGCATCGGAATTGCAGAATATCCCATTCCGCGCAACGCGCCGGGAAAGAGGTCCATCAGTCCGCACATAAAATAAGTTACGGTAGTATACAAAAGTATTTCCATTCCGCATTGAATGACTTTCGGATCTGAAGTATAGATTTTTAACAGTTCCGGTCCGAAGAGATATGAACCTCCGCCTAAGATTAATGAAACGACAACGGACAGCAGAATACAGTTCCGAAGAACTTTGTCCATTCGTTTCCATTTTCCCGCGCCGTAGTTCTGGCTTGTAAAACTCATACATGCCTGTGTGATCGAGTTGGCTGCGGCGTACAGAAATCCGAAGATATTATTTGCAGCTGTATAGCCCGCCATTGCGATAGAACCAAAAGAGTTTACCGAAGATTGAAGAAGTACGTTTGAGAAGTTGATAACCGTACTTTGTATGCCTGCGGGAATACCTACCTGAAAAATTTGTTTTAAATAGATCCACTTGATTGTCATTGCGGAAAATCGAAGTTGATAGCTTCCGTCCGAGCGATATAGACAGCGAAGGACAAGGAGACAGGAGATCATCTGTGCGATCACTGTGGCGATTGCAACTCCCGCGACTCCGAGGTGTAATACGATCACGAGGAAGAGGTTTAAAGCTGCGTTTACGATTCCCGCGATGATAAGGAAAAATAAAGGCCGTTTTGTATCTCCGACGGCACGCAGGATTGCCGCTCCGTAATTATAGAGCATAAAGAAGGGCATTCCGGCGAAATAAATCCGCATATAAAGGGCGGACTGGCCGATGACGTCTGAAGGAGTGTCCATAAGCAGCAGGGCTGCTTTTGAAAAGAAAAGTCCGACAAAGACCATGACGATTCCGCTGATCAAAGCGAAAGTAACTGCGGTATGTACTGTTTCAGACATCTGCTTTTCCTGTTTTGTCGCATAGAAACGGGCAGCCAGTACGTTCGCTCCGAGGGAAACTCCGATAAAAAGATTCGTAAATACATTGATTAGCGCTGTCGTAGAGCCGACTGCCGCCAGAGCGCGGCTTCCTGAAAATCTTCCGACAACGACGATATCTACTGCATTGAAAAGAAGCTGGAGAATACTGGAGAGCATGAGCGGAATGGAAAATGAAATCAGTTTGTCTAAAACAGTTCCATTGCACATGTCTATTTCATATTTGTTCTTTTTCGATTTTGAAGCTGTCATTTTAAATCCCCTCTTTATAAAGTATAAGCTTTGTTAAAAAACTATTACGGTTTCATTACAGATTATATTATGAATAGAAAACGGGAAATTTTCAAGATGAAGTTTTTAATAACTTTTCGAGAAATTTTCATGAGTAAAACAATGGAATTAGCCACGATAAGCACGCAGCGCGGTTTTACGAATGGCGCGGGCTGAAGTGTTATTTTGTAAATGCATTTGTAAAAGAGAGGTATTTATCCAACCTTTACATTATTTGGTATGTATGCTATCCTTTTTAAAGACAAAACCAACTGAAGATTCAGAGGAGATATTTCTTCGGATCACAGGGGGATAAAGGAGAGAAAACTATGTCAGAGAAACAGAAATATTATATTACGACGGCGATTGCCTATACTTCCGGCAAGCCGCATATCGGAAACACATATGAGATCGTTTTGGCAGATGCGATTGCCCGTTATAAGAGAAGTCAGGGGTATGATGTATTTTTTCAGACAGGAACAGATGAGCATGGTCAGAAGATCGAACTGAAAGCAGAAGAAGCGGGCGTTACACCGAAAGAATTTGTAGACGGTGTTTCCGCTGAGATCAAGAAGATATGGGATCTGATGGATACGTCCTATGACAAATTCATTCGTACGACAGACGAAGACCATGAGAAGCAGGTACAGAAGATTTTCAAAAAGCTGTATGATCAGGGCGATATTTATAAAGGTCATTACGAAGGAATGTACTGTACGCCGTGCGAGTCTTTCTTTACAGAGTCACAGCTCGTAGACGGAAAATGTCCTGACTGCGGAAGAGAAGTGCAACCGGCGAAAGAAGAAGCGTATTTCTTCAAAATGAGTAAGTATGCAGACCGACTGATCGAGCATATTAATACACATCCTGAATTTATTCAGCCTGTTTCCAGAAAAAATGAGATGATGAACAACTTCCTTCTTCCGGGACTTCAGGATCTGTGCGTATCCAGAACTTCGTTTAAGTGGGGAATTCCGGTTGATTTTGACGATAAGCATGTCGTTTATGTATGGCTTGACGCGCTGACAAACTATATCACGGGAATCGGTTATGATGCAGACGGAGACAGCACGGAACAGTATGCAAAATTGTGGCCGGCTGACCTGCATTTGATCGGAAAAGACATTATCCGTTTCCATACGATCTACTGGCCGATCTTTTTAATGGCGCTTGGGCTTCCGCTTCCGAAGCAAGTATTCGGTCATCCGTGGCTTCTTCAGGGAGACGGGAAGATGAGCAAATCAAAAGGAAATGTTCTTTATGCAGACGAGCTTGTTGATTTCTTCGGGGTAGATGCAGTACGTTATTTCGTTCTTCATGAGATGCCGTTTGAAAATGACGGAGTGATCACATGGGAGCTTATGGTAGAACGTTTAAATTCCGATCTTGCCAATACATTAGGAAACCTTGTAAACCGTACAGTTTCTATGACAAATAAATACTTTGGCGGCGTTGTTTCCGATAAAGGAGCGGCGGAGGATGTCGATGCAGATCTGAAAGCGGTGATCGACAATACACCGAAAGCGGTTGATGCGAAAATGGACGGGCTGCGTGTGGCGGATGCGATCACAGAGATCTTTAATCTGTTCAAACGCTGCAACAAATATATCGATGAAACGATGCCGTGGGCGTTGGCAAAAGATGAAGAAAAGAAAGATCGTCTGGAAACAGTTCTTTGGAATCTGATCCAGGGAATCTCAGCAGGAGCGCGCCTTCTTGAATCCTTCATGCCGTCTACAAGCAAAAAGATTCTGGATCAGCTCGGAGACGGGCATGTGACGGAGAAACCGGAGATTCTTTTCCAAAGACTGGATCTGGAAGAAGTAATGAAAAAAGTAGAAGAACTTCATCCTCATATAGAAGAAGCAGAGGAAGAGGAAGATGTGATCGATATCGAGGCAAAGCCGGAGATTACGTTTGAACAGTTTGGAGCGATGCAGTTCCAAGTAGGAGAGATCATCGCTTGTGAGGCAGTGAAAAAATCAAAAAAACTCCTTTGTTCTCAGGTAAAGGTAGGAAGTCAGGTGAAACAGATCGTTTCAGGTATTAAAGCACATTATACACCGGAAGAGATGGTAGGGAAAAAAGTGATGGTACTTGTGAACCTGAAGCCTGCAAAGCTGGCGGGAGTACTCAGTGAAGGCATGCTTCTTTGTGCAGAAGATGCAGAAGGCAATCTGGCGCTTATGACTCCTGAGAAAGCAATGCCTGCGGGAGCGGAGATCTGCTAATAAGAATAGAGAAGAATAGATAAGATTAGATAAGATCAGAGAAACATAGAGAAAAAATATCTGTTGGCTGAACACAGACAGTTCATCCCGCAGATATTTTTTTATTCTATAGAAAATTTTGAGTTCTTATGGGATAACATCTTTCGGGAAGATATTGAAGTGGGATTGTCACTTTGTTCTTACAGAGAAAAGTTAAAAAATTTTGTTGTTTTTAATGCAACAAAATGCTTATCAAGGTACTCTTATATATGAAAGCATATTTAAGTCAGTGCGAAAGAGATGAAAGGAGGGAGCTTATGTCCGCAGGAATAGTGGATATACAGCGTCAGCTTATTAAAAAAGCGAAGTTGGGAGATACGAAAGCCTTTTCGCAGTTGTATGCTGAGATTTATAAAGATCTGTATCGGTTTGCGCTTTATATGACGAAACATACGCAGGATGCAGAAGATGCGGTCAGTGAGGCAGTGATATCTGCATATGAAAATATATCCGGACTAAAGAAAGAAAATTCTTTCAAGAGTTGGATGTTTACGATTCTAAATAATGAGTGTAAAAAGATATTACGGAAAAACGGTAATACGTCGAATCAAGTGAGTGAAGAGGATGCCAAAAACCTCGGAGCAGAGGAAATAGATTTTGCACAGCGCCATGATGTAAAGAAGGCGTTTGAATCATTAGAGGAAGAGGAGCAGACGATAGTTGCATTTTCCGTATTCGGAGGATACAGAAGCGAAGAAATAGCCGAGATGCTGGGGAAGAACCCGGGAACGTTCCGATCAAGGAAGAGCCGTGCTTTCGGCAAGATGCGTGAAATGCTGGACTGAATGGCAGGCGTTTTGAAGATGGAGAAAATAGAAGATAATAAGAAGAAAAAATAACAAAAACCATCAAAATAACGAAAGGAGATTATCTATGTCAGAGAATAAAAAAGAAACGAAAAATCAGGATATGATTGAGAAAGAAATGAAAGAGAAGATGAAGCAAACTGTTGAAGATGAAAAGATCCCCAGTTCGCTTGAGCCGGAAGCGGTTGAAAAGATGTTGGAGACGAGAAAGAAGAAAAAGTCGAATAATCGCCGTTGGAAATATGCCTCAGTGGCAGCAGCGGCTTGCGTTTGTCTTGTAGTGGGAGCAGTCGGATATACGAATATGAACGCAGGAAAAAATGAACGGCCGGGAACGGTAACAGGACGCAGATCAGAAGAAGATCAGGGAAAAATCGCACTGGCAAAAAATTATGATGAAATTAAAAAATATTTGAAAGAAAATGAGAAAAGGGCGAAAGGGCAGAACGGATTCGGCAGAGCAGACGCGGCCTATATGACGGACGGGGCCATGGCGGAATCTTCTGTAGCCGAATCGACAAAAGATATGGCAGGTGCCGATTATTCTGATACAAATATCAGACAAGAGGGAGTCGGCGAAGCGGACACTGTTAAGACTGACGGGAAGAATCTTTACATTCTAAATGATCAGACAGTAGAGATTGTAGATGTATCTCAAGCAGAGATGAAAGATCTGGCAAGTATCGAGATAGATGAAAATTGTTTTATAAGAGAGGTTTTTGTTTCCGATGGGCGGCTTGTGATATTGTATACCGAATCAAAATGTGAAGAAGGAAAGAAAGCAGAAGACGGAATTTATAAAGATTATACATGCGCGGCAGTTTATGATGTGACCGATCCGGCGAATCCGAGAGAAGCAGGAGTGATTTCTCAGAGCGGGCAGTATCATACAATGCGCGTGAAAGACGGATATGTTTATTTAGTCAGCGATTTTTACACATATTATGATTCGTCGGTATCAAACGAAAGCGATTATATCCCGCAGATCCAGGGAAGTCTGCTCCGCGCGGAAGATATATATATGCCGCAGGGAACGACCGGAAGTCAGCACACGGTTATTTCTGCATTTGCGCTTTCCGACCCGACTGAGAAATTACAGACAAAGGCGATTTTCGGAAACGCGGGAATGTGTTATGTGAGCGAAAATAATATTTATATAACAGAGGAGTATTACGGAAAAAGCGAGACAGAGAATATCCAGACTTCGATCCGTAAGATCGCTTATGATAAGGGAACTTTAGATGCGGTAGGACAGACAAAGATCGACGGCGTTTTGAATGATTCCTTTAGTATCGATGAATATAACGGATATTTGCGAATTGCAGCGACAGTGATTCCCAGTGATTATAACAACCGGATCATGCCTGTTCCGTATGTGGAAGAAGGCGGATCGGATGTTATAGTTGAAGATGAAGTGGCAGTGGATAATGCATCTATAGAAACAAATGCGTTATATGTGTTGGATGAAAATCTGGAAATGACCGGAAGTATTCAGAATCTGGCGAAAGAGGAAACAATCCATTCAGCGAGATTTATGGGCGATATCGGATATTTTGTGACATTTAAGCAGATCGATCCGCTGTTTTCCGTGGATCTTTCAGATCCGTCAAATCCAAAGATCATCGGAGAATTGAAGATACCGGGATTTTCAGATTATCTGCATCCGTATGGCGATGGAAAACTGCTTGGAATCGGATTGAGCGTAGATGAAGAGGGCATGACGACAGAAGGTGTGAAGCTGTCTATGTTTGACATAAGTGATCCGGCAAATGTAAAGGAGATGTCAACCTATGTTTTAGAGAATGTGCTTAGCACAGACGCAGGATATAATTATAAGGCGGTATTTGCCGATGCAGAAAAGAATCTGTTTGGATTTATGGCGTACGGAGATTCGATCGAATATAAAATGTTTACTTACGATGAAGCGGAAGGTTTTAAAGAAGTATTTTCAAAAGATATTGTTAATTACGGAAATGTCCGAGGATTGTATATCGGAGAAACATTTTATCTTGTAGCCGGAAATACAGTCGAATCATTTACGTTAAACGGATTTGAAAAAATAGACGATCTTGTCCTGTAATAGACGATTGGCAGATGGAATGAATTTCCAAAGAAAATTCAGAATCCGTAACGGAACTTAGATAAAAATTTTGGGGAAAAGGCGCTGATATCATATTGACGTATCGGCGTCTTTTTTGAAGCCTTAAAAGCGAAGCGAAAATTAAACAAAATGAAAGAAAATCAAATCCCTTGCCGTAACGAAGAAGTATGAAAGAGTCATTTTTATACGACAGCTTAACTGATATTGTAAATATAACAAAAGCGGAATAAATATAAAAATTATAAATCAGTCTGTCGAAAGGGGAAGAAGATATGAAAGGATATAATACGGAAGAGGGTTATATGGGGTATGTAGAAGGAACGTGGATGCTTTTTAGCTGCGAAGCGGATTATTATGAATTCATAGAGTGAAAAGCCGTGAAGTGAGAAGTCAGAGATGGTTTCCGTAGTGGAAAACGCAGAAATATGATATTATATCATTATGACTAAAGTACGGGAGCGTTGTATTATGCCGAAGGGAGCAAATCAAAAGTTTAAGCTGTACCGTCTCGCACAGATCATGTGTGAAAAGACGGATGAAACACATTATCTGACAATGCCGGAGATTCAAAAAGAGTTGGAAAAGTATGATATTATCGCAGAGAGAAGAAGTCTGTATGAATCGTTGAAAGATTTAGAAGAATTCGGCATTGAAGTAGAAGGTGAGCGCAGCGGGAGAGGATACCGCTATCATGTGATAGGCAGACAATTTGAACTGGCTGAACTGAAACTTCTTGTTGATGCGATACAGTCGTCAAAATTTATTACAGAGAAGATGACGAACCGGTTGATAGGAAAACTGGAAACTCTTGTCAGTCAGCATGATGCGGCGGATCTTCGGCGGCAGGTGTTTGTTTCAGGGCGGATTAAGACGATGAATGAAACTGTTTATTACAGCGTCGATACGATTTATAATGCAATTTCACAAAACAAAAAAATTAAATTTCAATATTATCAGTGGAATGTGAAAAAAGAACCGGAGCTTCGTCACGGAGGAGCGTATTACCATATCAGCCCGTGGGGGCTGCTATGGGATCATGAGAATTATTATCTGATCGGATATGATTCCCGGGCAGAGCAGATCCGGCATTACAGAGTCGATAAAATGCTTCATATTTTGCTGTCGGAAGAGATACGGGAGGGAAAGGAGGAGTTTCAAAAGATCGACATGGCGTCGTATTCAAAAAAGAGTTTTGGCATGTTCGGGGGAAAAGAACAGTCGGTAAAACTTCTTGTTGAAAATTCGCTGGCAGGTGTTATTGTAGATCGTTTCGGGAAAGATGTGATGATGATTCCGGCGGATGCCGATCATTTCACTGTGAGTGTAGACGTTCAGGTAAGCAGTCAGTTCATAAGCTGGGTATTTGCGCTTGGCAGTCAGGCAAAAATTGTCAGCCCGAAGAATGTTGTAAATCAGGTGCGCAAGGAGATTGAGAAACTTGCGGAGCAGTATGCGCTTCCTATAGAAAACAGAAGGGAGAATTGAAACATGGATGAGAAACTAAAACCTTTATTTACTCCGTGGCGTATCGGAAACTGCGAGATAAAAAACCGTATCGTATTGACTTCTATGGGAGGAACCGATCTGTTCGGATGGATGGAGAAAAACCATTTTGACAAAATGGGTGCGCGATTTCTTAGGGAGGCTGCAAAAAACAATGCGGGTCTTGTCCTTCCGGGGTGTCAGCCGGTATATAATCCTATGTTTGGACAATGGCTGTACAAGAATAAAAAGATGTATGAAGATCTGAAAGAGTGGATGCCGGAGTTTCATAAAACAGGAGCCAAACTTTTTGTTCAGTTGACAGCGGGTTTCGGCCGGTCGTTTACGATCAGCGAGATGATGGAAAAATTATATACGAATAAGGCGCTGCGCGTTTTATCAAAGCCGTTTATGGATCTGGATAAGATTACTGCGACGGCAAGCCCGTCTCCGAACCGCTGGTCGGATAAAGTTCCTTCAAGAGAGATGACAAGAGAAGAAATTCATGAGTTTGTGGAAGCGTTTGCAAAGTCGGCGAAACTTTTGCAGGATGCGGGAGTTGACGGAGTGGAAATACATGCGGTACATGAAGGATATCTTCTTGATCAGTTTACATTAAAATATGTAAATCATAGAACAGATGAATATGGAGGATCTTTTGAAAACAGATATCGCTTTGCTGTAGAGATCGTGCAGGCGATTAAAAAAGTATGTGGTGAAGATTTTCCTGTATCGCTAAGGTACAGTGTTCTTTCCAAGACAAAAGGATTCAGAAAAGGCGCTCTTCCGGGAGAGCAGTTTACGGAAGTCGGAAGAGATATGGAAGAATCTGAAAAAGCGGTGAAATATTTGCAAGATGCAGGTTATGACATGCTCAACTGCGATAATGGTACATATGATGCGTGGTATTGGGCGCATCCGCCTGTTTATATGCCGGAAAATTGTAATCTGGAAGATGTAGAACATATTAAACAGTTTGTTCGGATTCCGGTTGTATGTGCGGGGAGAATGAACCCGAAAACA
>OLPA01002685.1_pt1 | contig 12934 bp, 8 predicted proteins | sample 1672811 | NCBI WGS metagenome assembly OLPA01 (sample SAMEA3136726, study PRJEB25190) | human gut metagenome | biome: human gut; feature: human-associated habitat; material: faeces | place: Austria | collected 2013
GCGGGAAATCCAAGAACCTCAGGTTCTTGGTGGGGCATGAGGATTGAAGCCACGCGCCCGCTGTGCGGGACTCAGCGTGGCGGAAATCGGAAATCGCAAGGAGCCAAAGGCGACTATGCGAGTTTCCCGACCAAAGCCCCATCGTTTCCCTTATTCCCTAAAAAATCTCGGATACTTTTCCTTCTGGTTCTCCAGCATATCCGCCACAACGCTCTCGGCGTAGAGCAGATCAATGCCCGTCAGCGCCGGGTCGATCTCCAGCGCCTCGCGCAGCGTGTTTCGGCTGCCGGTCGCGGCGGCCTCGGCATAGAGACGGTTGACCAGACTGAGCTGCTCCATCACATCCTCCAGCTCGATGGGCAGTTCCACCGGCTGACCGACGGGGCCGTCCTTTGCGACATGCGCCGGCCCTTCGACAAAGCGCCCGTGCGTCACGCCGGGCACAGCGCCGTCGCACGGCATGACCATGCTCTGCACGTCGCATTCGCCCTCGCCCCACAGCGCGCGCAGGATTTCCACCGGGCGCACGGAGAAGAGGCCGCTGGTGCGGATCTGCCCCCACGCCTGCGCGCCCTGCGGCCGCATCGGCCCGTGCACCGTCAGCAGCGCCAGATTGCGCTTGCGCAGCTCGTAATCCGCCGCGCCCACGCCGGAAATCATCAGCGAGCGGCGCGGGCTCAATTCCGTATCGGCCAGCAGCTCGCACTGGGTCACGCGCGGCCCCGCCGGAATCGCGCCGTACCAGTCGATATACTGCGCGGCCAGCGCCTCGCGTTCGTCCTCTTTCATTTCTTTCTGGATGCGGGGGATCAAATCCTTCCCGCTCGGGCGTTCGCGGCACGAGACAACCCACGAAAAATCGTTCAGCCCCGCGCAGGTCACATCCACCTTTTCTTCCTTCAGCCCCAGATACAGCGCCAGCCGCGCGCGGGTCTGCTCCGTCACGCCGCTCACGCCGAGGGTGCGCACGCCGCAGAAGCGCTGCGCCGCCTCGCACGCGCGGGAGAGCGGCAGCCCGCCGTATCCGCTCGAACAGAGGATCAGCGGCGCGCCGGGACATTCCTCGCGCATCTGATCCGCCAGATCGCAGACAAAGCCGACCGCGCGCATGGTCTGCATCGCGCCGCCGAGGCCGCCGCGCAGTCGAACCTGCTTGCCCAGCCCGACCGCATCCAGCGATTCAAAATCCTTTTTCCACGCTTCCTCGTCGAGGAAATCCGAACAGAGGATCACCGCGTCGGCGGAAAACGCCGCCTTTTGCAGCTGGGTCGTGTAATAGAATCGCGCCTGCACGCCGAAGGCGTGCGCCAGCGCCTGCGCCCCGCGCGCGGAAAGCTCCGCCATGTCGAGGTCAGCGTCCACCATCCAGTATTCCGCCTCCATCCGGAAGCGGACGAACAAATCTTCTAAAATCGCGGGGGCAAAGAAATATGCCCCCGCGCCAGCGATTACGATTTTTTTCATGGTTTCCTTTTATGCTTCGGTTAGGCCTTGGCCACGCTCAGCGTCGCATCCACGCCGTTGATGCTCCAGTCGCGGACATACGCCCCTTCCGGCGCGTCGCCCAGCGTCACGTCGAGCGCCAGCACGCCGCGCTCAATCGCGTCCGCGTTCGCCTCGACGATCTGCGCGAGCTTCTCGTCCGCCGTCTTGACGGTGACATGGATGCGATCGACGACCTCGAAGCCCGCCTCCTTGCGCATCGTTTGCAGCTTGGAGATCACCTCGCGGGCAAAGCCCTCGGCGATCAGCGCCTCGGTGAGGTTGGTATCCAGCGCGACGGTCACGCCGCGGTCGGTCGCCACGACATAGCCCGGCTTCTTCATCGGCGCGGTCAGCACATCGTCCTTTTCCAGCTCGATCATCGTGCCGTCCAGCTCAAAGCGGAGCAGCTCGCCCTTCTCAAAGCCCGCGACGACGGCGTTGCCGTCCAGCGTGGCGAGCTTCTCGCCGATGGCCTTGAGCAGCTTGCCGTATTTCTTGCCCAGCGTGCGCATCTGCGGCTTGAGCTGATAGGTCATAAACGCGGTGGTGTCGTCGGTGAAGACGGCGTCCTTCACGTTCAGCTCGTCCTCGGCCAGCGCGCAGAAATCCTGCGGCAGGGTCGCGCCGCTGACGATCATACGGGAGAGCGGCTGGCGCACCTTGAGGCCGCTTTCGCTGCGGCAGCTGCGGCCCAGCACGACGACCTCCAGCAGGTCACGCATGTGCCCTTCCAACTCGGCGTTGATGCATGTTTCGTCGCAGACCGGGAAATCCGTCATGTGGACGGAAATCGGCGCGTCCTTGTCCACGGAGCAGACGAGGTTGCGATACATGTTCTCGGCCATGAACGGCGTGAACGGCGCGGTCAGGCGGCTCATCGTCTCCAGAACGTGATAGAGCGTCGCGAACGCGGCCTCCTTGTCGCCGGCCATGCCCTTGCCCCAGAAGCGCTCGCGGCTGCGGCGGACATACCAGTTGGAGAGATCATCCACAAAATCCGTCATCGCGCGGGAAGCCTCGAAGATCTTGTATTCGTTCAGATCGTCGTCCACCTCGCGGACGAGGGAGTTCAGGCGGGAGAGAATCCAGCGATCCATCAGCGTCAGCTCGGCCTTGTCAAGCGGATGCTCCTTCGGGTTGAACTGGTCGATCTCCGCATAGAGGATGAAGAACGCATAGGTGTTCCACAGCGTGCCCATGTACTTGCGGGTCGTCTCGTCGATGGCCTTGGCGTGGAAGCGGTTCGGCATCCACGGCGCGGCGTTGTTGTAGAAGAACCAGCGCACGGCGTCCGCGCCCTGCGTGTTGAGCACGCTCCACGGATCGACGGTGTTGCCGATGTGCTTGCTCATCTTCTTGCCGTCCTTATCCTGAACGTGACCCATCACGATGCAGTTTTTGAACGGGTTGGTATCGAACATGCAGGTCGAAATCGCCAGCAGCGTGTAGAACCAACCGCGGGTCTGGTCAATCGCCTCGGAGATGAAATCCGCCGGGAAGCGGCGCTCGAACTGCTCCTTGTTTTCAAACGGATAATGCCACTGCGCGAACGGCATCGAGCCGGAGTCATACCAGCAGTCGATGACTTCCTTCTCGCGGTGCATGTCGCCGCCGCACTTCGGGCAGGTGAGCACCACGTTGTCGATGTACGGGCGGTGCAGCTCGATGTTGGGATCGACGTTGCGGCCGAGCTTTACCAGCTCCTCGCGGCTGCCGATGACGTGCACATGGCCGCATTTGCAGGTCCAGACCGGCAGCGGCGTGCCCCAGTAGCGCTCGCGGGAAAGGCCCCAGTCGATGACGTTATCCAGGAAGTTGCCCATGCGGCCTTCCTTGATGGTTTCGGGGATCCAGTTGATGCGGCGGTTGTAGTCTATAAGCCTGTCCTTTACCTTGGTCATCGCTATGAACCAGGAGGAACGGGCGTAGTAGATCAGCGGAGTGTCGCAGCGCCAGCAGAAGGGGTAGCTGTGCTCAAACCTGGGGGCGGCAAAGAGAAGGCCGCGCTCGTCCAGATCCCTGAGCACCATGGGGTCGGCCTTCTTTACGAATACGCCGTCCCAAGGGGTGCCGCCGCACATTTCGCCCTTGGAATCCACCATCTGGACGAAGGGCAGGCCGTATCTCCTGCATACCCTGTAGTCGTCCTCGCCGAAGGCGGGAGCGTTATGGACTATGCCGGTACCGTCGGTGGTGGTGACATAGTCGTCCACCATCACATAGAAGGCGTCCTTGCCGCCGGCGGCCTTGCGGGTGCATTCGAACAGGGGCTCGTAGTGCTTGTATTCAAGCTCTTTACCTAGGACTTCCTTTACTATCTCTGTCTCGTGGCCCTCGAGAACCGTTTCGATAAGATCCTTGGCCATGATGAGGGTCTCTCTGTCGTCTACCCTCACGTATGCGTAGATCACATCGGGATTGACGCAGAGGGACACGTTGCTGGGCAGCGTCCAGGGCGTGGTGGTCCAGGCCAGGAAGTAGGTGTTCTCCTCGTCGGGAACCCTGAAGCGGACGGTGGCGGAGGTCTCCTTGACCTCCTTATAGCCCTGAGCTACCTCGTGGGAGGAGAGGGCGGTGCCGCAGCGGGGGCAGTAGGGGACTATCTTGTGGCCCTTGTACAGAAGGCCCTTTTCGTAGATGGTCTTCAGCGCCCACCACTCGGACTCGATATAGTCGTTATCATAGGTGATGTAGGGGTTATCCATATCTGCCCAGAAGCCCATGCGGTCGGACATGACCTCCCACTCGCCCTTGTACTTCCATACGGATTCCTTGCACTTCTGAATGAAGGGAATAACGCCGTACTGCTCTATCTGCTCCTTTCCGTCAAGGCCCAGCTCTTTTTCGACCTCCAGCTCAACGGGAAGGCCGTGGGTATCCCAGCCGGCCTTACGCAGCACGTCGTAACCCCGCATGGTCTTGTAGCGGGGGATTATATCCTTCATGGCGCGGGTCAGTACGTGGCCGATGTGGGGCTTGCCGTTGGCAGTGGGCGGGCCGTCAAAGAAGGTGTAGGCGGGGGCGCCCTTTCGGAGTTGGACGCTCTTTTCGAATATCTGGTTATCCTTCCAGAATTTCAGCGTCTCCTTCTCGCGCTCCACGAAATTCAGCGTGGTCGGAACTTTCTTGTACATCTGCTTCTCCTTAATCTTTTATAGCTTCTTAAAATAAAGGTTTTCGGGCAAAATAAAAACGCCCCAAATATCGGGACGCAGTATTGCGCGGTACCACCCGAGTTGGCGCAGCGCGCCCTCTCTGCCGCGGCATGTCGTAGCCGCGTGCCCGTGTAACGGTGGGCTGCCGTCCGGCACTAATGACGAAATACGGGTTCGCGCCGGCGCTCGCGGGTGATGCGTGTGGGTGGAGACGCCGCAGCCCTCGCACCGTAAAAAACGGGCCGCTCTCTTTGGCTTCCGGTCCCACCGTGTGTCCCGGTCACAACTTTACAATTACTTATTATATTATTCTCTTTCTTTTTTGTAAACCCCTTAATTCAGGGGCAAAAGTGGTATGCGTCACGTTTTTTTCACTTAAATTTGATTATTTGAGGTATGAATAGGTAAATTTTTGTGTTACTATTAGATGGATAGTTTAAACTCGTAGGTGGTATGCTTAGCCATAGGACTTTGTGGGGGTCATACCGGGGAGGTAAAATTTTGAAGAGAAGAAACCTTACAACACCGATAGTGTATCTTATAATGCTGGGGATAATCGTATTGCTGGTATCCGGTTTTGATCTTTCCGGCGATAAGGTCAAGAAGATAAGCTACTCGGAATTCATAGATGACGTCAGAGAGGGCAGGATACAGGCGGCGGAAGTTACCGACCTCAAGCTCATAGGCCTGTACTCCGACAGCAAGATAAGCAGGGACGTCTTCCCGCGGGAGGCGGACTTCTATACCTATATCCCTTCCGTGGATATTCTCAAGGATGACATGGATAAGGTTACCGCCGAGCTTACCGGCAGGGAAGCCAAGGACATAACTCAGGCGGACTATCCATTCTCTCTTGTGCTTAACCCGACTCCCGGCCCATCCATACTGGAAACCATGCTGCCGTACATACTGCTCTTTGGCGGCCTGGCGCTGTTCTATGTTCTGATGACCAGGGCCCAGGGCGGCGGCAATAACATAATGAACTTCGGCAAGAGCCGCGCCCGTACAAACATGGACGGCAAGAATAAAGTCACATTTGCTGACGTTGCAGGCGCCGAGGAGGAAAAAGAGGAGCTCAGAGAAGTGGTAGAGTTCATGCGCTCCCCCAAGCGGTTCACCGCCATGGGCGCACGCATACCCAAGGGCTGTCTGCTTGTAGGCCCTCCGGGCACAGGTAAGACTCTGCTGGCCAAGGCCGTAGCCGGCGAGGCGGGCGTACCCTTCTTCTCCATCTCCGGTTCAGATTTCGTGGAAATGTTCGTGGGCGTCGGCGCCAGCCGCGTGCGCGACCTGTTCAATACGGCTAAAAAGTGCGCGCCCGCTGTGGTGTTCATAGACGAGATAGATGCCGTTGGCCGTCAGCGCGGTGCGGGCCTTGGCGGCGGACACGACGAGCGGGAGCAGACCCTTAACCAGCTACTGGTGGAGATGGACGGCTTTGCGGTAAACGAAGGCATAATAGTGCTTGCCGCCACTAACCGACCCGACATACTTGATCCCGCACTGCTGCGTCCGGGTAGGTTTGACAGGCAGATAACCGTAGGCTACCCAGATGTTAAGGGCCGGGAGGCGATACTCGCAGTCCATGCAAAGGGCAAGCCCCTTGGCAAGGACGTGGATCTGGGAGTGCTGGCAAAGCGCACCAGCGGCATGACCGGCGCTGATCTTGAAAACGTGCTTAACGAGGCGGCCATACTTGCGGCCCGCTTCAAGAAGAAGGAGATAACCATGGTGGAGCTGGAGGAGGCCATAACCCGCACGGTTGTGGGCCCCGAAAAGCGCAGCCGTGTAGTTACCGAGGAGGATAAGCGCATCACCGCCTATCACGAGGCGGGACACGCCATAGTAGCCCTGAAGATGGAGCACTGCGATCCTGTACACGAGGTGTCCATAATACCCAGAGGTCAGGCGGCAGGCTACACCATGACCATGCCCGACAACGACGACAGCCACATTTCCCGGGGCAAGATACTTGACCAGATAGCCATGAGTATGGGCGGCCGTGTGGCCGAGAGCATCGCCCTTGACGACATATGCACCGGCGCCATAGGCGACCTGAAGCACGCCAGCGACCTGGCCCGCCGCATGGTGATAGAGTTCGGCATGAGCGACGAGATAGGCCCCGTGTTCCTGGGCGGCGATTCCGAGGTGTTCATAGCAAAGGACTGGGGACACCAGCGCAGCTATTCCGAGGAGGTGGCTGCCAAGGTGGACAAGGAGATCCGCAGGATACTGGAGGAGCAATTCGAGCGGGCAAAGCAGGTGCTGCTCCAGGAGCGGGAGGCGCTTGACCGGGTAGTGAAGTATCTTATAGAGTACGAGCGCATAACCGGCGAGGAATTCGAGAAGATATTCCATAACGAGCCTGTGGAGCTGGTATCCTATAAAGAGCGGAAGGAAGCTCTTGAAAAGCCGGACGAGGAGGAAAAGCCGGAGGACGAATCCGATGACAGGACAGGGGATGAGCCGGAGCAGCGCCATGAGGGCAGCGGTGAGGACAGCTCTGAGGATAAGCCTGAGAAAGAGGCGGAACAGAAATTCTACCGGCCCGGCGGATTCGACGACGAGGACAAATAAAAAAGCTTTCGGGCGAAGACGATGCTTCGCCCGATTTTTTTGAGGATAAAGCCAAAAATGAAAGGATTCGACCTGCACATACATTCCAACATGTCAGATGGCACCTTTGACCCGGAGGCTATCCCCGCCCTGGCAAAGGTGCAGGGGGTATGCTATATGGCCCTTACGGATCACGATACGGCCGCAGGCTGCAAGCGGGCCATAGCCGCGGGGCAAAGCATAGGAGTAAAGGTAATACCCGGCATAGAGCTGGACGTGGAGTTTCCGACGGAACTTCACATGCTTGGGCTGAACATAAACCCTGACAGCCCTGCCATGGTGAAATTCGAAGCATGGCGGGGGGAGAGCAGGCGTCAGCGCAACAGGGCCATACTGGACAAGCTCAGCGCATTTGGCATACCGGCTGAGGAATACATGGAGCACAGCCACGGCAACGATACACGGCTGCACATCGCCAAGGCAATAATCGCCGCGGGGTATGCGGATACCATGCCTGAGGCGTTCGAAAAATACCTGAATCCGGGCTGCCCCGGCTTTGTGCCCGGTGTACGGCCCTCTAAAAAAGAGGCGGTGGAGCTGATACTGGAGTCCGGCGGCAGGCCGGTGCTGGCTCATCCCTGTAAGATAAAGGCGGACGCGGATAAGCTCATAAGGGAGCTTGCGGACTACGGCCTATGGGGCCTTGAGGTCTTCTATCCTGCCTCCACCGAGGGGCAGAAGCGGGGCTTTTTGTCCCTATGCGCTCAGCTTGGCCTGCATGCTACCTGCGGCAGCGATTTTCACGGAAAGAACCGGGAAAACCCCATAGGCGGCCCATATGAGAAAAACCAGGCGCTGGAGTGCGCATGGCGGGAGTTCTTTGAGCGGTAAGTCGGTATAATTTTTTGGTATGAAGGAATTGATGCAAAAATAACGAATGGTATCATTTGACGGACGGCATGCAGACTGAGCCATACAAAAAATGCAATATGGATTGCAGGCTTGGGATAAGCAATGATTATAATGGAATGCAAGTGCTCCTTCATTTAAATTGTCGTATTGCGTTGATTATACGGATTATATTTGTTATAATGCTGATGAAAATTAAAAGGGGGTAAATCGAAAAATGTCCGGCGACGGTACCATTAAAATTTTTGCGGGCAGCGCCAGCAAAGAATTTGCAGCACAGATGTGCGATTATCTCGGAAGCCCTATGGGTAAATGCACTACTCACGTATTCTCCGAAGGCAACACCTTCGTCCGCATCGATGAGAGCATAAGGGACAAGGACGTATACTTCGTACAGACTTTAGGACTTGATCCCAACAATGAATTTACAGAGCTGCTTTTCTTCTTGGACGCATTCAAGCGCGCCAGCGCAAACAGTGTTACCGCCATTATCCCCTATTTCAGCTATGCCAAGGGCGATAAGAAGGACGAGCCCAGAGTGTCTATACGCGGCAGAGTGTGCGCAGAGTGCATAGAGTTGGCAGGCGCTGACCGCGTGGTAACCATGGATCTTCATGCCGCTCAGGTGCAGGGCTTTTTCAAGAAACCCGTAGACCACCTCTATGCGCAGGATCTGCTCTGCGCATACGCAAGGTATCTGGGCATAGTGGACGAAAATCTGGTAGTAGTATCCCCTGACGCGGGCAGCGCGAAGCGCGCAAGGCTGATGGCCAACGAGCTTGGCTGCGCCGTGGCCATAGGCGACAAGACGCGCGCAGGCCACGACGAGAACGCCAAGGTGCTTGAAATCATTGGCGATGTAAAGGGCAAGAACTGTATAATAGTAGACGATTTCACCATCTCCGGCGGCACTCTGGTAGACGTTGCACACGGCCTCAAGGACAAGGGCGCAAACGACATTTATGCATTCCTGTCCCATGTAGTGCTCCGGGAAAAGGGCGTAAAGAAGATCGAGGAGAGCCCCATAAAGCTGCTGGTATCCACCGATACCGTAAATTGCCCCGCCGTAAAGGGCCACGACAAGATAAAGATATTGTCCGCTGCTCCCATGTTCGCAGAGGCTGTCCGCCACATACACGACCGTATGTCCATGAGCAACCTCTTTGACAACCCCAGCCAGAGAATGCTCACCATGAGCTTCGCCAAGCAGATGTCTCTCGACGATATGATGAACCTGCATAGATAAAAAATAAGCTGTATTAACGTCTCGTGACTTTGTGTTGCGGGGCGTTTTTCATTGGGCTATACTCATTGTAAACCAGCATGGAGAGGTAATATGAACGACATAAGCTTTACTGAAGCCCTTGGTATAGTGCCGGGCATCACCGCCATAATAGGGGGAGGAGGAAAGACCAGCCTTATGAATCGCCTTGCCGCGGAGCTTTCGGCTGCCGGCAGCAGGGTGATAATATGCACCAGCACCCACATATGGCGGCCGGCGGATTTGCCGGTGCTGGAAAACGCAGCGGAGGCGGACATAGCCGCTGCCCTCATGGAGCACAGCGTCGTATGCGTAGGTGAGAGGGAGGGAGAAAAGCTCATAGCCCCTAAGCTGCCGATAGCCCGGCTCAACGGCCTGGCGCCTTATGTGATAGCCGAGGCGGATGGCTCAAAGGGGCTGCCCTTAAAGGCCCACGGCAAAAATGAACCCGTGATACCCCCAGGCTCAAAAGTGATATACGTAGTAGGGGCGGACGGTATAGGCAGGACCATATACGAGGCCGCTCACCGGCCGGAGCTGTACGCCCGGCGGCTGGGAGCGGACGTGGGCCATGTGGTAACACCTAAGGAAGCCGCAACCATGGTGGACTATGGCGATACGGTGCTTTTCAACAAGGCGGACAGACCGGAGGACGTGGAAAACGGCAGGGCCTTCGCGAAGGCGTTCCATGGAAGAACGGTGATAGCCGCGCTGAAGCAGGGCAGGGTAATAGAAGTAATCAATTAGATCCTGTGCATTATGGGCTCCATATTTTTAAATGTGGCCACATAGGGTATTCCGGCGGCGCGTATCATGTCCAGCGCCTCGGACAGCCTGTTTCCTACCCTTTCCGGCTTGTGGGCATCGGAGCCTGTGGTCACGTATTCGCCCCCCAGCTCACGGTAGCGGCGCAGTATGTCAAGGCCCCATGCGGGGTCGTTATGCCAGGCGGAGGTGTTGACCTCAAAGGCCTTGCCGCGGCTTATGAGCTCCCGGAATATTTCATCGAATATCTGAGGCGCCAGAGAGTAACTCATGGAGCGCTCGGCATAAGGGCTGTGCTTGGCGCAGAAATCGTAGTGGCCCATTACGGAAAAATCCGATATCCTGATGCACTCCAGATCTCTTTCTATGTAGGCCAGGTAAGCCTCTTCGCGGCTCTTGCCCTGGAAGTACTCCGGATAGTAGGCATCCAGGCCGTTTACGATGTGTACTGAGCCTATTACGAAGTCCATGTGGCAGTCCTTTACGTGACCGTATGCATCCTCGTATGCTACCTTGTCCTTCATTCCGAACTCCATGCCGAAGGATATGTCAATATCCGGGAACTGATCCTTCAGAGCATCTATCTCGGCGTTGCGGGCGGCTATGTCGGCAGGGCGCAGGCCTATTCCGTCAAAATCCACGTGGTCGGTGAAGCATATATGGGTCACGCCGGCCTTCTCTGCGGCGCGAAGCTGCTCTATTATAGGCGCTCTGGAATCGGCTGAGTAGCGGGTGTGTACGTGATAATCAAAAAGCATGGCGTTTCTCCGTGTGTAAGTTTTGGATAAGCTGTATTATACATCATAAGCGCCCCCAAGTCATTGACTTTTAGCTTTGAATAAAATATAATACATACGATATCGGCAATGAAGCGAAAAAGTAGGAAACAGCCATGCAGAGCGAGCCGCATATGGTGCAAGGCGGTGCAAGAGGCATTTTCGAAGCTCGTCGCGGAGCCCCGCCCGTGAAAGCGGACGGCGTCCTGCCCGGCGTTAACGGGAGTTGAGTTGGGCGAATTTTCGCCAATGAGAGTGGTACCGCGGAAGCATGGCTTTCGTCTCTTGGCTGAGACGGAGCTTTTTTTATTGCTCAAAATAACCTGTTTAAATACTGAATTGGAGGAAATATCAATGGCAGAGCGCTACGATCACGATCAGGTAGAGCTGAAGTGGCAGAAGATATGGGAGGACGCCCATTGCTTTGAGGCAAAGGACGACTATTCAATGCCCAAGTTCTATCCCCTAATAGAGTTCCCTTATCCTTCGGGACAAGGCCTCCACGTAGGACACCCCCGATCCAACACCGCTTTGGATATAATCGCCAGAAAGCGGCGCATGGAGGGGTATAACGTACTGTACCCCATAGGCTGGGACGCATTCGGCCTGCCTACCGAGAACTATGCCATAAAGACCGGCATACACCCTGCCAAGGTCACCCACGACAACATAGAGCACTTCCGCGCACAGCTCAAGCGGCTGGGCTTCAGCTTTGACTGGAGCCGCGAGATAAACACCACGGATCCCGACTACTACAAATGGACCCAGTGGATATTTCTGAAGTTTTTCGAGAAGGGTCTTGCGTACAAGGCTGAGATACCCATAAACTTCTGCACTTCCTGCAAGGTAGGCCTGGCCAACGAGGAGGTCGTGGACGGCGTGTGCGAGCGCTGCGGCGGCGTAGTTGTTCAGAAGGTGCGCAGCCAGTGGATGCTCAAGATCACGGAGTACGCACAGCGGCTCATAGACGATCTTGACGATCTGGACTATATCGAGCGCGTAAAGATACAGCAGAAGAACTGGATAGGCCGCAGCGAGGGTGCTGAGGTGATATTCCCCATAGAGGGATACCCCGAGGGCCTGAAGGTATACACCACCCGGTGCGATACCCTCTTTGGCGCGACTTATATGGTAGTATCCCCGGAGCACCCCATAATCGACGCCATGAAGGACACCATCGAGAACATGGACGAGGTGCGGGAATACCAGAAGGCGGCTGCCCGCAAGAGCGATCTGGAGCGCGCAGAGCTTAACAAGGAAAAGACCGGCGTCATGCTCAAGGGCCTAAAGGCCACTAACCCCGTTACCGGAAACCCCATTCCCGTATGGATATCCGACTACGTTCTAATGGGCTACGGCACGGGCGCCATAATGGCCGTCCCCGCCCATGACGAGCGCGACTGGGAATTCGCCAAGAAGTTCAACATGCCCATAATAGAAGTGGTCGCCGGCGGCCGGGACGTTCAGGAGGAATGCTACTCCGACGTTGAGAGCGGCACTATGGTGAACTCCGGCTTCCTCAACGGTCTTACCGTCAAGGAAGCTATCCCCACCATGATAAAGTGGCTGGAGGAGAAGGGCATAGGCGCCAGAAAGGTAAACTACAAGCTGCGCGACTGGGTATTTACCCGTCAGCGCTACTGGGGCGAGCCGATACCTCTCATACACTGCGATAAGTGCGGCTGGGTACCCCTGCCCTACAGCGAGCTGCCTCTGAAGCTTCCCGAGATAGCGGACTTTGAGCCCACCGACGACGGCTCCTCCGCACTGGCCCGCGCAACCGACTGGATAAAGACCACCTGCCCCAAGTGCGGCGGCCCGGCAAACCGCGAGACGGACACCATGCCCAACTGGGCGGGCTCAAGCTGGTACTTCATACGCTACTGCGATCCCCACAACGACAAGGAGCTGGCCAGCAAGGAGGCCCTTGATTACTGGCTGCCCGTAGACTGGTACAACGGAGGCATGGAGCACACCACATTGCATCTGCTGTACTCCCGCTTCTGGCATAAGTTCCTGTACGATAT
>OLPA01002686.1_pt1 | contig 12932 bp, 9 predicted proteins | sample 1672811 | NCBI WGS metagenome assembly OLPA01 (sample SAMEA3136726, study PRJEB25190) | human gut metagenome | biome: human gut; feature: human-associated habitat; material: faeces | place: Austria | collected 2013
CCCTATCATCTTCATATGCCATCTTATTTTTTAGAGACATTTACTGAATATCCCTAAAAAACTAAAGAAAGGGTCGTATCATTACTCAAGACAGAGCTTGATACGACCCTTTTAAGTTTATAATTACTATCTGTAACTTTTCGGAACTGTCATTTTAGTTTTAACACACCTCCTCCCTCTTTTCAGGAACTATCCTTTTACTTTATCCACAGTAGGAGCAACTTGAGTTCCATAGCAGTCCGAACACATAATATCAGTATCCTAATTCATAAGGCTGTTCTACAGCCGGAACCCCATCGGACATCCATCCAGGCATTGCTTCTTTTTTCAGATAATGATTAAAGAACTGGAACATACGTTTTTGAAAATCTATTTTGTTGGCAATCTTTGTCGGCCAATGCGGTTCGCCTGTATAGTTCAGCATCCAGCAAGGCTTTCCAAGACGTTTCATTGCCACAAAATATTCTATTCCCTGATACCAGGGCACATGTCCGTCAGCGTCATTATGCATGATTAAAACAGGTGTTTGTACCTTGTCCATCGTGAACAGAGCAGAGTTTTCCAAGTAACGCAACGGAGTACTCCAAGGCGTACCGCCCAGACGACTCTGAGTATGTTCATACTGGAACGAGCGTGCCAGCCCCGATCCCCAACGGATACCTCCGTAGGCACTGAACATATTGACCACCGGAGCACCTGACTCAATAGCCGCAAACAAATCAGTACGTGTAGCCAGATAAGCCACTTGATAACCGCCCCAACTATGTCCCTGCGCCCCTATGGCTTTCTCGTCAATATAACCTTTGCCTATCAGCATGGCAACCCCCGGCATCAGACAGTTATAGCAACTCTCACCCGGATAACCGTCTACATAACGTATGTCCGGATTGAACACAATATACCCGTTACTGTTATAAAGATGATAATCAATGGTAGACCGATGGGGTTCCGGCATCCGGTAATTAAACAGAGTTTCCGAATTTCGCTCATAGAAACTCACAATCATCGGGTATTTCTTGGCCGGATCAAAATCGGCAGGCTTGTACACCACCCCTTCCAACTTACGGCCATCTAAAGATATCCACGAAACCAGTTCGGCAGTTCCCCACAAATAGTCTTTCTGTTGGTCAATGCCATGAGTCAGCCGAATAGATTTCTTGAAATCGAGTGTAGCATAATGAAGGTCAGGATATTGCTCAAAACTTTCCATCGTATAGATTACATGGTCTGTATTTTTCGCCTTAGAAATACTGCGTAACATATAGTTACCCGCCATCAATTCTTTGGGAGAAGCAGCGGTGGAAAGACGAGCCTTGTAATACCCGTTCCCTTTGGTCACTTCGTTAAAGCCTTTCAACAACTGTGGCTTGTTCAGGTCAATCACACGCTCCTCCTTATCCAGTTTTACCAAACGATATGAAATCCGGTTCTTACGTCCATTCATCGTCAGATTGACAGGTTCCTTCATGGCATCCGGATCGAATTTCCAAATATCATAACGGTCATAAATTAAAAGGGACTCATCCCGTTCCGTCCATCCGGCAGTTCCATGTGCGTTCGGATAGTCAGGTACATCATTCTCTTCATCCCATGCGAGGAAAGAAGCGGGGGTAGTCAACTGATTTTTTTTCCCGTCTGCCATAGAAAGAGTATACCAACAACTGTCTGTTTCAGCATACCAATACGCATACTTGCCTTGTGGTGAAAGACGGTATCTGCCATAATCCGCCGATGCCAGTAATTTACGGCTGCCATCTTCCAAAGACACTGTGTAATAATCACTGCGTGTCCGCCCTTCCCACATGGAGGACAATGAATAAGGACGCGAAGTGGAAAGCAATGCCAACGGGGCATCTCCTTCATCTCCCAGCAAAATCTGAGACAGCTCCTCATCTGCCAGCTGACAAATACGACCACCATTTATATGATAAACTGCTTGATAGCTTCTTTTCAGCTCTTTCTCCTTATTATAATCCTGTACAGTATATTGCACCGGCTCGTCCCAACTCCACACCTGCACATTGGGACGGTTCTCCGCCAATTGCAACGTATCCTTTTGTCTAGGCTCAGGCGATGTGCCAAAAAACAACCGGGAAGCACTCTTCGAAAATTGTAATTTCCCATGCTCGCTGATTACCCATCCTTTCGGAAAAGCCCGATTGCCACGTGCCGCAACTTCTGTTGCCGGTGCTCCCTGCTGTGACAGCCACAAGCTCATGGCTTTATAACAAGAATCTTTCTGTGCACAATATAAGAAAGCCAAGTTTGCTCCATCTTCATCAAAAGTTACCTGTTTAAACACCCCGTCACCTTCTTTTATCAGCGTCTTCACACCTGTTTCCGTATTCAGAAGATACAATCCCGGCTTTTCCTCTGCTTTATCACCTGCGGTAATATAATAAAGCATTCCGCTTTTCTCCGCAAAGTTGAAAGCTTTCACAGCAGGAGCCTCATACCGGGTACTGAGGTTTGCATTCAACGGTTGGACATACAAAGTCGAGTCTTTCCTTCCCTTCTGAAAAGCAACCCAGTCCGCCTTCTCTGCCAGCCTGAATGTTTTCAGTGAATCAATCACTTCCCTGCCGCCCGAAAGCGAATAAATGACCAATGCATCCATCGGCATCTTTTCTTTCTTCGTTTTCTTTATTTTCAGAGAATCCACTATCATCTTGCCGGGTTTCTGCGACACAACCAAATAGTCGGAAGAAGCCGAGAAAAGAAAACGGTCCGCCCGCGGAAAAGTGGCAAGTTCCTTCCCTTGTGCATCATACAAATTCACCACAGCATCTCCTTCCCAAGGTTCCATCTTGCATGCCACCCACTTTCCATTATCAGAAATAGCTTGCCCGCTGATACGCTGCCAGGCAACTAAATTGTCTACTGTGAGACTTTTCGAGGCTGTCTGCGCCATCACAGGCGACAGATTCCCTATGCATAGGACAAGAGCCAGATACTTTACATGTTTCATATCCATTTTATCGTTACTGATTAGTTCGATTTTTATAAAAGCTTATCTTTCTCATATTCCGTTTTATCTTCGGCCGCAACCAGATTTAATTCCCTGCCGCTCTCTCCATACGAAACCGCATGACGTACTGCAAAATTTTCCAAGAACAAATGGTTCAGCGTAAACAATGCCCCATTCAAGTGCTCATTTCTGACAGAAGGTTTTGTATTCCTACTACGAATCCGAGACATGCATTTACGATGCCGTCCGGGAGTCAAGACACCCGCCATCCATCCACTTTTTAAATAATGCAAATATATAAAAAACGGATAAAAGTCTGATTCTAAACAATAATTTTGTACTTTTACTGTCGCATATAATCCATATACATTCAACACCAAACAATAAAAGCTATGACAGCAAGAAACAAAGTTCTAACCATCATGGGTATCATTATACTTATCGGGATTATCTCAATAGGATTCTTTGTATTTCCAATCGGAATTTCCATGTGCGCCATTACAGGCTTATGCTATGGCTGCAAATATAAAGACAAGTTGTTTATCAGATGGTCATCTGTAGGATTGGTAACAGGTATCGGACTTTCCATTTACACCTGGTGTTTAATCTCGTCAATGTAAAACAGTATAAGTTCAGTAAAAAAAAGAGGGGTTACGACAACCCCTCTATTTCACCATTCACGATATCAATATGCAATGCCTGCGGTTCCTTCGGCAATCCCGGCATACGCATTATTTCTCCGGCAATGACTACCAGCATCTCAGCTCCGGCATTCATCACAATATCTTGTACATGGAATTCAAAATTGTCTACCGCACCGTAAATTTTGGGGTCGGTAGAGAATGAATACTGCGTCTTGGCAATGCAGATAGGGAAATTTCCATATCCCAATTCTACAATATGCTTCAGTTTCTTACGGGCAGCGGCACTATACGTAATAATGCTGGCACCGTATAAATTACAAGCCACCTTCGATATTTTAGTTTCTACACTATCCTCATCATCATAGGCATATTGCAAAGGCTCGGAAGGTTGTTCCTCAATGGTTTTCACAACCAGTTCCGCCAATTCTACTGCCCCTTCGCCACCATCAGTAAAGGCGTTGTTCACTGCAAAGCCCACACCTTTCTTCTCGCAATGGGTACGGATATAATCCACTTCTTCCTCCGAATCATCCCCATAACGGTTAAACGCAACGACAACTGTCTGACCGAAATATCTCAAATTACGCAAATGCTTATCCATATTGGCCACACCCTGCTTCAAAGCTTCCAGATTAGGTTCCTTTATCTTATCCTGTGATACGCCGCCATGCATTTTCAATGCACGGGCAGTAACCACCAAGACGGTCAGTTTAGGTGTGACACCTGCTTTACGGCACTTAATATCATAGAACTTCTCCGCTCCCAGGTCAGCCCCGAATCCGGCTTCGGTAATAGTATAATCACTAAAAGTCATTGCCATCTTGGTTGCCAGAATAGAGTTGCAACCGTGAGCGATATTGGCAAACGGCCCCCCATGAACAAAGGCAGCAGTATGTTCCGTAGTTTGTACCAGATTAGGAGAAAGAGCATCTTTCAAAAGAACTGTAATGGCTCCGGCAACTCCTAAATCTTTTACAGTAAAAGGCTTGTTGTCATACGTAAAACCTAATAAAATATTTTCAATGCGACGACGCAGGTCCTTTTCATCCTTGGCCAGACACAGAATAGCCATAATTTCAGATGCAGGAGTAATATCAAAACCTGACTCCTGGGTAATTCCGTTGGTCTTCGGTCCTAGTCCTGTAACAATATAACGGAGGGAACGGTCATTCACATCCAACACACGACGCCACAGCACTTCCTTCAATCCGAAACCATTATCACGATTCTGATAAAGGTAATTGTCCAACAAGGCCGAAATCATATTGTGAGCGGAAGTGATGGCATGAAAATCACCTGTAAAATGAAGATTAATCTTATCCATCGGCAAAACTTGGGCATATCCTCCTCCGGCAGCTCCCCCTTTCATTCCGAAACAAGGACCTAGCGACGGCTCGCGCAAGGCAACAATTGTTTTCTTTCCTATTTTATTCAGTCCCAAAGCCAATCCGATGGAAACAGTGGTCTTACCAATACCGGCTTTGGTAGGAGTGATGGCAGTAACTAGAATAAGGTTACTCTGCTGCACCTTTTCTTCGTTTATCTGACTTTCATCCACTTTGGCAATATAGCGCCCGTAGTTACTGATGTGCTCTACAGGAATACCGGTTTCCCGAGCCACTTGTTTAATCTTGACCAGCTCAATGCTGCGTGCTATTTCAATGTCCGTTTTCATCTTTTTACTAAATTTAGGCGGCAAAGGTAATATATTTCCTTAACTTTGTTTTGGTTTCAAACAACAAAATAATATAAGGAGTAAGCAAATGAACAATTTTGTATTTTACAGCCCTACCGAGTTTGTATTTGGCAAGGATACAGATATCCAAACCGGTACTCTTGCTAAAAAGTATAACGCCCGGAAGGCAATGATTGTTTACGGTGGAGGCTCTATTATTCGCAGCGGATTACTGCAACGCATAGAAGATTCTCTGCAACAGGCAGGAGTGGATTATGTAAAATTAGGAGGCGTACAACCTAATCCTACTGACCCGAAAGTTTACGAAGGCATTGAACTGGCGCGCAAAGAAGGCGTGGACTTTATGCTTCCCGTAGGGGGAGGCTCTGTCATTGACACTGCAAAAGCCATTGCGGCAGGAGTGCCCTACGAAGGTGATTTTTGGGATTTCTATATAGGAAAAGCCAAAGTGAAGAAGGCCTTAAAAGTGGGTGTGGTACTTACTATTCCCGCTGCCGGCAGCGAAGGTTCGGGCAATACGGTGATTACCAAACTGGAAGGTCTGCAAAAACTAAGTTTGCGTGTACCGGAATTACTACGGCCTGTTTTTGCTGTGATGAATCCGGAGCTGACCTATACTCTCCCCCCCTACCAGACAGCTTGTGGCATTGCCGATATGATGGTACACATTATGGAACGTTATTTTACCAACACTCCCGATGTAGAAATCAGTGACCGGCTGTGTGAAGGGACTTTGATGGCTATCATCAAAGAAGCATATAAAGTGAAGCAGAACCCGAACGATTACGAAGCACGCGCCAATATCATGTGGTGTGGGACAATTGCCCATAACGGTACTTGCGGAGTAGGTTGTGAGGAAGACTGGGCATCACATTTTCTGGAACATGAAATCAGTGCTGTATATAATGTGACACATGGAGCAGGACTAGCAGTAATCGTACCTGCATGGATGACATTCATGGCAGAACATAACCCGAAAAAGATTGCCCGGTTTGCAAACCGCGTTTTCGGAGTTCCCGAGAATGAGGATTTGGAAGAAATGGCACTTGCCGGCATATCACGATTGAAGCATTTTTTCAGATACATGGGCCTGCCGGTCAATTTCAAAGAATTGGGTATAGAACATCCTGATATTGAACTGCTAGTGAAAAAACTGCATGAAAACAAAGGTGAATTAGTAGGTAATTATGTAAAACTGAACAAAGAATACAGTAAAGAGATATTCGAACTAGCCTGCAAATAACCCGCACAGCCCAACTGTTCTAAAATATAGGCATCCGGTTTATCTGCCTTTATTTCATTCAGAACCGTAAAGCTCCTAAAGTATTCTATTTTCCAGACGCGCCGGCACGAACTACGTTATTCGTGCCAGCCGCATCTGAGAAATATAGCACCATTAAGCGACAGACACTTCATGCAACGACTTCCCTCTTGCCCATTTATACTCCAACATTTTCCACCTTTTACTTCACTATTTATATGCTTTTTAGCATAAAACGCTAGGTTTTTCCAACCATTTAAAGTAACTTCGCCGGACTTTTTTGGAGAAAAAACAATGTATATATTCCGATCAATTCACGAAATAATAAATACGATTTTTGTAGCTAAAGGGCTATTGGTAGAGATGTTTGAGAAGAGAAAAGTACTTAGTTTTCGATACTCGGACGCACTAGCCCTATTGAAAGAGGATGAAAACCGTTTAAAGATACTCATCGAAAAGGAAATCATACACCAAAACGGAAACTTTGTGGAACTGGATGCCCGATTCCTTGATTTCTTCGAACTGCTGCTGGAAGCGAACGAGGAAATCAACACGGCTACCGTAGAGGAAAACATAGAGTACCTGCACGAACTGATGGACTACTACCTGAAAGAAAAGATCCAGTCGCGCAAGGAAAGTTATGTACGCAATATCAAGATTACCTTTCAGAAACTGGCACGTGTAACGATACGGAACATTATCAACCTTCAACACAATATTGATAATGCTTTCAAACACGAGCCCACATACCAGATAAAAATAGCCAAACTGCAAAATCTGGACAAGAAACGAATCAACATCCAGCGGTTGATAGACTCTACCGAACATCTGATTCTGCATGAAGAACGGGATTTCTTCCGCCAAGCCACTGACGAAGAGCTGACCCGCATCCTGCTCGAACTGCGGCAGGAACTGCAACTATCAGCTCACAGTCTGATTCGTGCCCAGCAGGATATCATCAATTACCTGAACCAAATAAAGAATCAGGTGATACTGGTAGAAAAAATACGAAAAGTAAAATATCTGCAAGATCAGTTCGAGTTACGTGCCCGGAGTAATCTGTCTGAAATAATGGAACGGGAACGCTCCCTCCTGTTGGAAGGCAATACACAAGCATCGTTCAAACTGTCCCCCAGCTATTTGGCCAGTGACGAAGTGCGTCCCATCATTCTGAAAGTTATCAGCAATCAGAAGTATCGTGAAATTGTACGGAAAAATGAAGCCGGAGCTTTCAGTGAAGAAGACTTGGAAGCACAGGCCATGTACGAAGAAGTGATTAATTTGGACGAAGTGGTAACCGCCTTTGTGCAGTCGGGGGCAGAAGCCCGCTGGAAAGGAGAGCCGGTCAGCGACCTTTTTTCCTTTCTGTTGCAATATCATTTCCATCGCGAAGTGGATGAAAAGGAACGTACCACGTTCTTCTGTCAGATTGTCTCACTTTACGAGAGCCAACTGGAAATCCGGAACGAGTTCGGACTCCACAATCAATATGAATATGCTAAAATATACCCACTCTGAGAATTATGGATTTAAATATACAAATACCCGATAATACCGCATCCATCTTTGAATACCTGCAAAAAGGACTGTTCATCAGTTCCAACAGCACCAGCGAAGAAGTACGCGATATGTATAATGAAATAGATGAGAACTACGAATCTCTCTATCAGTATTTCTCACAAATAAACTATACACTGGAACGGGGAAACGAATATTTCTTCTTCTCCCGTATAGAACCTAAAGCCACACTGGAGCAAAAAATCATGCGTGCCTATTACTGGATAGATGTGCTCGATTTTTTCAAAACCTACGATGAAACATTCGGTCCCGGATTCCGCTTCCAGCCCGAACAGATATTGGTGGAAACCAACATCAACATGCTGCTCCAAAACAAACTGGACGGTATGCGGAAACACTTCTCGGACAAGGACATCCGCAAGGAAGTGCTGGAAAACATGATACGCCAGCTCACCAAAGACTCGTTCCTGGAACAGGAAAATGAGAAAACCAATACGTATAAAGTGATGAGCGCCTGGCATTATCTGGAAAGACTGATTGAAAGTATCAACATTTACGACGAAACCGAAGATGAGAAACCTGAGTAGAATTATCTTTATCAATAGTGCGAATATCCCTTATTCGGACGATATCTATCTGGACGGAAACGTTCACTTCATCGGTACGCAGGGAGTGGGAAAAAGTACCCTTCTGCGTGCTATCCTTTTCTTTTACAATGCCGACACGCAACGGCTGGGCATTTCGGTGGAAAAGCAGAATTACACGGATTACTATTTTCCCTACTCCAATTCGTATATCGTTTACGAAGTGGCAACAGAGAACGGTGCGTTCTGTATTCTGAGTTTCAAATCGATGAACCGTGTATGTTACCGCTTCATCCACTCTCCTTACCGCAAAGAATTCTTTATAGACGAGAATCGGGTGGCCTATAGCGAGAGCGACCGCGTGCGTGCCGTGCTGGACCAATATGGCATAGAATATTCACGTATCATCTATACCTACGACGAGTATCGGAACATTCTGTATGGAAACAGTACAAGTCCTGAGTTCAGCCGGTACTCGCTGATGGAGAGCAAGCAATACCAGAATATTCCGCGCACTATACAGAACGTGTTGCTGAATTCGAAACTGGATGCTGAATTTATCAAGAAAACAATCATTTCTTCTCTGAATGAAGATGAAACGGCCATCGACCTGAACAGTTACAAGGAGCATCTGAAAAACTTTGAAACCCGTCTGAAGGATATCGAAGAATTTCAGAAACGGGAAACCCGGAAACAGGCTCGGGAAATCACACTGTTATCCCAACAAACATCCAAACTGCAAGGCGGACTGGTGCAGAATTGCCGCGAACTGGTTGCCGCTTTCCGCAAAGCCGAAAGTATCCTTCCCCAATGGAAAGAGAAACAAGACCGCACGGATGCCGACAAAGGAAAACTGATACGCCGGAAACAGGAGCTTCAGGATGAATCGCGCAAACGCAGCGACAAGTTACAGGAAGCGCTGGCAGTGCTGAACAACGAACTGCAAAAGGCATTAGGCAAAGAAAAGGACTATCAGAACAAGAACATAGAAGAGATTATAGAACGCTCTTCCAAAAAAGAGGAATGGAAGAACCGGCAGGTGGGATTGCTGGAAGAACAACGCATCCTTACCTCACAATATATGGAAATATCCACCAAGTATAAATCGCTGATTCAGGCCTTGGACGAGCAATGGAACAAGATTCATGAAGCGAAAATCAAACAACTGGATACATTAAACAATGCATACAACGAGCGTCTGGAAGAGGCCCGCAAAGAATACCAGCGGTTCACTGATTCCCTTTACCAGGAGTTCGAAAGCCTGTCACAGCAACTCCATCCGCTGAAAGCCGAGAAACTGGGCGAACTGAACGCTATAGATTACCAGATAAAATTATGCAGAAAGGAGGTTTTCTTTGAGGAAGAGCAACAAGAATTGAAAACACGTATCCAAAACTATGCCAACTTTCATACGGAACGGAAAAACCGTATCGCCCAAGCGCAGCTCATCATCAAGGAACTGACCATGACTTGGGAAGAGGAACAGCAGAAACAGTTGAAAGAAAAAGACCTGACCTTGCAAAAACTGCAACAGGAGATGCTGCAACTCCGTCCCCGCATAGACGAATTACAAGCTTTTCTGAACAACAGCAAAGACACCTTGCAAGGCTGGCTGAAAGAAAACAAAAAGGGATGGGAAGAGAATATCGGCAAACTGTGTGATGAGAGCATTTTATGGCAACGGGGGCTTTTTCCGCAAATTACCATTGAGGGGGGAAACTCATTCTATGGCATTTCCATTAATTTAGACAGCATCCACCGCCCCATCAAATCCATAGACGATTATATCGTCGAGAAAGAAAACGGTGAAAAACGTCTGGAAGAAATCACTGCTGCCATGCAACGCCAGCAAACTGAAAGGGAGGAGTTGCAGGAACAGTTGAAACGCAAATACCAACCGCAGATAAAGGAACAAAAAGCCATTATCAGCCAAATAGAGTATGAACTGGAACAATTGGAACGCCAATACCAGCAGGATATGCTCGACTTGGAAGAGTGGAAGAAGAAAGCCAATGAGGAACGGAATGCCAAAATAAACCGATTGGAAAACGAACAGCGCAAACGGGTTGCCGAACTGGACGGTATAAACAGCAAGCTAAAAAACCTGAACAAAGAAAAGACAGAGAAACTGGATAGCCTGAAGCAGGAATGGAACAAGCAACAACAGGCTCTTGCCGCCGAAAAAAAGACACAAGCGGAAGTTATCGGGAAGGAAGAAAAAGAAGAACAACGCAGAATTTCCTCCATCAAAACCGAATATGAAGCGGATATGCAGAAAGAGCTTCACTCGCAGGGAGCAGATACCGAACGTCTGCAAGACATTGCCAACCAACTGGTCCAACTGGAAAAAGAGCTTTCTTTCATTAAGGAGAATGCGACACTGGTCATCGAATACCAAAAAGACAAACGGGATTTGATAGACCGTATTCCCGGATGGCAACGGGAGCACGATGAACAAAAACGTCTGCTCCAATTGGAACGGGAAACGCTGAGAGTGGAAACATCCTCCCTACAAGAAAAAATAGACCTTCTGAACAAAGAATGGGAAGAAGCGGAAGAAAATGTAAGGGAACTGCAAAAGAACCTGGAGGCTTACAGCAAGATTCCGGCATACGACTGGTATAAACCGCATCAGGATATATTCCGTTCCGAAAACACGCAAACCATGCAGACCACCAAGACCTGTATGGAGCTGATTGACGAACTGACCCGCCAGGCCAACCAATTCACGCAGGTGCAAAGCAAGCTCCGTAAAGAAGTGAACCTTTTCACCGGACATTTTGATGAGGACAACACCTTCAAGTTCCGCGTAAAATTCAACGAGGATTGGGAATATGTACGCTTTGCCGACGAACTGCACGACTTTGTGGAAGAACACCGCATAGACGAATACATCCGCCGCATCAACAACGAGCATTGGGATACCTTCAAACGTATCAGTATGGACACCTCCATGCTGACTTCATCGGAAGATGATATTCAAGATGTGATCCGTGAAATCAATAAAGGTTTCGCCACCTGCAATTTTGTGGGAGTCATCCAGCGCATTGAAATGAAAGTGGAAGAGAGCAGCAACCGCGTAGTGAATATTCTGCGTGAGATACAGAAATATTACCATGATTACGGCTATGACCTCTCACCGGAAACCAACCTGTTCTCCTCTGCCAAGGAGCAATTGGTGAAAGAAGAGGCTATCACTTTGCTGCGTACCTTTATCAAGGAAATACATGCTTACCGCTATGACAGTATCCGCCTGTATGATTCCTTCGAGTTGCGTTTCCGCATTGTGGAGAACGGCAATGACACCGGATTTATCGAGAAGATAGCCAATGTGGGGTCGGAAGGAACCGACATTCTGGTAAAAGCGATGATAAACATCATGTTGCTGAATGTGTTCAAGGAAGGAGCATCCCGCAAATTCAAAGATTTCAAGTTACACTGCATGATGGATGAAATAGGCAAACTACATCCCAACAACATCAGCGGTATCCTGAAATTCGCCAATGACCGGAATATCATTCTTATCAACGGTTCTCCCACCGAACTGAACCGCGATGCGTATAAGCACGTTTACCTGCTTACCAAAGGAACACAGAACAAGACCCGCATCGCACGGTTAATCTCAGATAAACAGCTATAAAAGCCAGTAATAACAAACTGTATATTTCTATATTATAATGCACAATCTCTCAAAAAAGATTGTGCATTATTCTTTTTCCGTGAACATTCTCTTTACATGTACCTGCTACGGTTGGGACGGAGAGCTTGTGAAAGTTCCTCCACCTTTTTTCCACAAAGAAAAGAGCGGCTTCCATTCCTGTAATATTCATATCAGAGTAACCCAAACAACCGGACAAAGAACAAATTTACATCCACTTTTCTCCATACAAAGGGAATAACATTAAACATATTTGTGTAATTTCGCCCGATAATAAAACTACAAACCAATACGCGCTATGATATTTAACCGGACTGAAAAGGAAGAAAAAGCCTATCTCATGGATATTATTGCTTTATTAGCTGCCAATATCGAACAGATGGATAAGGCCATTGAAGATAAATCCAAAGACGTAATGGAGCACAAACTCTACTTGTGGGAAAATCTGTCCGAACTGGACCGAGCCGAGAAAAGTGCGGTCCGGCAGATAGTCACCCAACAAGTAGCAGCCAGCGAGTCCTTGGCCGAGAAAAAGAAACGTTATCGCAAAATGATCGTCCATGTACGATCAAAGCCCGTACCTCATGCGCGCCAATGAGCTGT
>OLPA01002687.1_pt1 | contig 12929 bp, 11 predicted proteins | sample 1672811 | NCBI WGS metagenome assembly OLPA01 (sample SAMEA3136726, study PRJEB25190) | human gut metagenome | biome: human gut; feature: human-associated habitat; material: faeces | place: Austria | collected 2013
AGTCTGATGCGGACCGAATCTCGCCGGAAGATCGCTCCAGCGCGCACCACTGCGGGCAAGCCACAGGATGCCATTGAGATGCGCGCGAATATCCTTCTGCGGACGCCCGGTATGCGAGATCGGGATAAACGGCCGGGCCAGCTCCCATTCCTTATCGGTAAGTTCATAACGACGGGCTTTCATGTTTGTCACTTCTTTCTGCCCTTGTCTTACCACTTATTTGTGTCTTTTTCTTGTACGTTTCGCTATTTTTGACTTTTCAGATACACCCTAAGTGACATTGCGGCGAGAGCCGAGGGCTGTTTTTACGGTTCCAGAAGCCTGCGGGCCTGCGTGAAAAATTCTTCGCGGGAAAACAGGACGTTGAGCGCCTGCAGCAGCGCGTTTGCGCTCATGTGCGCGGGCAGGCTGAGCGCCTTTAAAAGCGCGGCGCGCTTTTTTGCGCTTTCAGGGCCGCCGGAAAGGCCGAGGGCGAACAGGTCCTGCTTGGTGATCGGCTCCCTTGCGGGCGGAGGCGTACTGCCGTCTGCAAATTCAGCGCCTGCGTTGCGCAGGGCTTTGAGAAGAATTTCGGGCGTCATGCCCTCCACGCCGAGCAGCCCTTCTTTTCCGGGGGCTGCTTTTCGTTTTTCCTTGCCGGGAAGATCGGGAATATACGCGTGCAGCACGCCCGTTTCCGGCAGCGCGCTTTTGAGCGTGTTGCGGATGAGAAACCCCGCGCCGTCCGAATCGGTCAGGATCACAAGGCCGGTCGTCTGTGCGGCCTTCTGCAGCAGGCGCAGAAGCGCCGGGTCTTTCATGCCGGTAAAGCCGTTTGTCGTGAAGATCGCCGTGTCGACAAGCTGCCGCAGCGTGTTCTGGTCGTATTTTCCCTCGACGACGATGGCCTGCCGGAGTTTCAGCTTATCCATGCTGCGCCTCCTGCGCAAGCCGGACGAGCAGCAGCTCCAGAAGCTGCTCCTGTTCGCCTGCGCTCGTCTTCATGGCGAGGTCCGTATCCAGAACCAGCTGGATGGCGCTCTGGCAGAAGCGGTCGGTCACACGGCGGGCCGCCGTCATGGTCAGACCCGCGGGATAGCTCTTGAGCCCCGTCAGCTCCATCAGCTCCTTCTGTCCGCCGCCAGAGGAGAGAATGACCCGCGCGTAATAAAGCCTGCGCAGCTGCGCGCCGATCGCGCCCAGCACAACGATGGGGTCGGTCTGCATGGCGTAAAGCTCCTGCAGTTTGAAAAGGGCCTTTTCAAAATCCCGGTTCACGACCGCGTCGCTGATGTCAAAGGTCTGCGCGCTGAGCGCCGGGATGACCACCGCGTCGATGGCCCCGCGCGTGATGGCCTCACCCTCCTGATAGGCGGCAATTTTGTCGATCTCACCTCCGAGCGTGGTCATCAGCCCGTCGGTGCGGAAGATGAGATACTGGCACAGCTCGTCCGTGACGCTCTTGCCGTGCGCACGGAAGTGGCGCGTGATCCACGCGCACAAACTGCGCTCGGACTGCTTGCCGAACGAAACGATCTGCGCGTGCTCCTTGACGGCGGCCGCCAGCTTTTTCATCGTGCTGTTGATCTTAAATTCCACCGTGTCATAGACGAACAGCACGCAGCAGTAATCCGGGATATCGGACAGAATGGCGGCATATTGCTCCCGCGCGCCCTCTGGCTGCTTGAACAGGTCGACGTCGTCTACGCGCACGAGCGTCCGCTCGGCCATCATGGGCATGGCGTCGATCGCGTCAGCCAGCGCCTGCGGCGTGCAGTCGTCGGCGGAAAAGCGGTGGAAGTTAAACTCGCCCGCCGGGCCGTCGGTGAGTTTTTTCGTAGCAAGCTCCACATAATGGCTGCGCAGAAACGCTTCCTCGCCGCAGATAATATAAAAGCTGCCGAGCGTTCCGGCCTTCAGATCCGCTTTGAAGCGGCGCTCAGCCTCGGCAGCGGCGTCGTCAGGCTTTTTTTTTGCCATTTGCTTACCCCCTGATGGTGATGGTGCCGGACAGATCGGTGCGGAAGACCGCCGCGCCGGCTTTTTCAATGCGGCGGAGCGTTTCGTCCGCCGGATGTCCGAATCGGTTGTCCGCACCCACAGAGATGAGCACGGCCTCCGGCCGGATGGCGCGCAGAAGCGCCTCAGATGTAGACGTAGCCGCGCCGTGATGCCCCGCGACGAGCACGGCGGCATGCGGCAGGTCGTGCGTGGACAGCAGCCGGTACTCCGCCTGCTCGGACAGATCGCCGGTCACTAGAATATCATATTTTTCGCCCGCTGCCAAGACGCAAAGCCCGGTATTGCTTTCCTCCGCGCTTCCGGTGGGTGCAAACATACGCATGCCGTCCGACAGCGTCAGATCGTTCGTGACAAACCGGATTTCAGCGCCCGCCTGCGCGGCGGCGAACAGGATTTTCGTGCGGAGGTTATTTTCCGGCGATACGTCCGGCACATAGAGCGTTTTGACGCGCACGCGCCGCAGAAGCTGCCGGACGCCGTTGCAGTGATCAGCGTCAAAATGCGTGAGAATGAGCCGGTCGACCTGCGTCACGCCGCGCGCAAGCAAAAACCGCGCGGCTGTCTCGCCGCTGGCATCCTCCTGCTCGCCGCAGTCGATCACGCTGATGCTTTCTCCGCTGCGGCTGACGAGGCACTGTCCCTGCCCAACATCGAGCATGGAAAAGCAGGCCTCCGGCAGCGCGTAATCCGCGCAGGAAAGCCCCATGCAGCAGGCCGTGACGAGCACGGCTGCGGCAGCGGCCTGCCAGAACCGGACGGCTTTCGGGCGCAGCGAAAGCAGCAACGCAAGTCCATAGAGAAAGACCGCCGCTGCGATCAGATATCCGTTTTCAAGATAAAGCGCCGCGAACGGGAGCTTTGCCGCGCTCCGCACGAGCAGCAGCACCAGCCGCACCGGCCAGCTCAGCGCCCATGCGCAGACGCCTGCGGCAGCGGGAAGGGCCAGCGCGAGCAGCGCCGTGAGCATCCCGCCGCAGAAGACGATCGACAGCATCCACAGCGCCAGCACGTTCACGACCGGCGCTGCAAGCGAGACAGTCCCAAACTGGAGCGCCGTAATGGGAAGCGCAAAGACCATGGACGAGATCGTGCAGCAGAGCGCCGTCAGCATGGCGCGCAGGAGTGAGCTGAGAACCGTTTTGGGGCGCAGCAGGCGCGTAAGGAACTGGTTTTCCGAAAGGCTCCGGTAAAGCCCGCCCGCGAAGAAGACGATCCCCGCCGTCGAAGCGAACGAAAGCTGCAGCCCCACGCTCAGAAGCGACCACGGGTTCTGCATCAGCAGCACGAGAAGGGCTGCACAGATAGTCGTCGGCGGGTCATTCTCCCGGCGCACGAGCGGCGCGCACAGGACCAGCGCCTGCATCACGCCTGCACGGACTGCGGAGGCAGGTGCGCCGGTCATGACGATAAAAAACACGGCGGCAGGCAGACCGAGCGCCGCCGCAAGCCGGTGGTTCCCGCCGCAGAGCAGCAGGATCATGCCGAGCAAAATCGAAACGTGCATACCGGACACGGCGACGGCATGGTAAATGCCCGCGATGGCCAGATCGTTCTGATCCTCGTAGCGGAGCCCTGTTTTATCGCCCAGCAGCAGCGCCCGCAAAAATGCGCCCTCACGCTCGCCGTAGCTTTGCTCGATGGTCTCGCCGAGTTTTCTTGCGATGCGCTGCGGCAGATACCGCATCGCGCCCGCGTTCGCCTCGTCATACGAAGGCTCGCCGCGCTGATAGAGCAGGATATAGACGCCCTTGGCCGTGAAGTTGCGCAGGTGCAGCCCCTTCCCCGTCGGGTCGGTCGCGCTGTTGAAGAGCGCATCCGCCGTCACGTGCGCGCCGGGCGCGAGAGGCAAAAGGGAGCTGTCGCCATAGTAGATGGCCTTACCGGGCAGGCCCCGATGCAAGATCTTCACCGGAACCTTTGCCCCGCGGCTCGTCTCCTCCGCGTAGCCCAGAAGCTCCACTTCCACCGTGTCCTGCGTGCCGAGCAGCGCGTCGTTCGGCGCTTTGATGAAGTGCGCGTAGAGCGTGTTGTACCCGAGCGCAAGGGCAAGACCAAGCGCACACAAAAAGGCGCGCTTCGCCCACGCCCCGCGTTTTACCGCGCAGCCGCAAAGCCCCATGATGAGCGCCGCCGACGCAAAAATGGCGCACAAGATGAGCGCCCATTGCGTAGGCAATAGATACTGCGCGAGCGCAGTGCCGAATGCGAACGCCGCGCAAAAGATCGCCAGTACCCTCATCGGCGCGCGGGGTCGTCCGTCAGCCCAAGGAGATAGTCGGTGCTGACACGGTAGTAGTCGGCGAGCTTGATGACCGCCCACACAGGGATCTCCCGCTCGCCGCTCTCGTAGCGGCGGTACACGCTGCGGTGCATATTGAGCATATCCGCGATCTGCTGCTGCGTCTTGTCATTGTCTTCGCGCAGGTCACGCAGTCGTTTGGTATCCATAAACAATCACCCGGCACAATGCTACCAAACGGCAACATTATTTCCGTTAATTGTGTCCAAACGGAGCCTTTTGTAGTATAACAATGATGCTTGCTTTTGGCAAGGAAGAAAATGCCGCCGGTACGCAGGCAGTCCGCCGCCGAGCTACCGTCACTCGCGCGCTACGGAGTGCGCGCGGTTGCAACAAGAAACGACTCGCAGAAAGCTCGTGGCGAAGCCACGTACACCGCACTTCCATTCCGCAGGCCGGGCAGCCCTTCAAGCCTCAAACTCGCAATGTCGGGGGTCGAGGGGGAACGCCCCTCGTCCTTCTCTGGGGGATACAAAGGGGGGATTCTCTTCGAGAAGAGAATACCCCCTTTGATGCGTGCAGCGCCGTGACGCTGCCTTTTATGCACGTCCCCTACAGGGAAAATCCTCAGCCCGGAGGCCAGGTCATGTCGCGGCCGGAGAGCACATGGAAGTGCAGGTGCGGCACGCTCTGCCCCGCCTGCTCGCCGATGTTGGACACGACGCGGTAGCTCTCGATGCCCATCTCCTTGGTGAGTTTGGCGATGACCTCGAAGATGTGCGCGATAACGGCGCTGTTTTCAGCGCTCACGCCCGCGACAGACGCAATGTGCACCTTCGGGATCACGAGGAAGTGCACGGGTGCCTGCGGCGCGATGTCGTTGAAGGCATAGCAGAGCTCGTCCTCATAGACTTTGCTCGACGGGATCTCGCCCGCCGCGATCTTGCAGAACAGACAATCCGACATGTTGATTTCTCCTTCCTTTCTGTAAAGTTGTTTTATTTTACATGAATTGATTCTTTAACGCTCTTTGATAGTACCGACTTAACCGAGCTTGCTGAGAATGAGATCGTCCACCGCTGCGAGCGCATCGTCGACCTTGCTGACTTCGGTGCCGCCGCCCATGGCGCTGTCGGGCTTTCCGCCGCCCTTGCCGCCGCAGATGGGCGCGATGGCCTTGATGATGTCGCCAGCCTTGACGCCGCTTGCGACCGCATCCTTGCCGCAGACCGCCAGCAGCGTGACCTTGCCGTCCTTGACGGAGGCGAGCACGCCGACGATCTTCGGCTCCTTGTCGCGCAGGAAGTCGCCGAGCTTGCGCAGGGCATTCGCGTCCATGCCGTCGCGCTGGGCGGTGACGAGCTTGAGACCCTTGACCTCCTTGGCGGACGTGAGGAAGGAACGTGCCTCGCCGAGGGAAGCCTGCTCCTTGAACTTTTCAAGCTGGCTTCTGATCTCCTTCATCTCGCTGAGCATACCGCCGATACGGCTCTCCAGCTCGTTCGACGTGGTCTTGAGGAGCTGAGAGGCGCGCATGAGCTTCTCCTGACCGTTTCTGAGCTCTTCGAGCGTCTGGCGGCCGGTGATGGCCTCGATGCGGCGCACGCCGGAGGCAACGCTGCCCTCGCTCTTGATGCGGAAGAGTCCGACCTTGGCGGTGTTGTCAAGGTGCGTACCGCCGCAGAACTCCATGGACACATCGCCCATCTCGACCACGCGGACAACGTCGCCGTACTTTTCGCCAAACATGGCGACAGCGCCCTTCTTCTTCGCTTCCTCGATGGGCAGCACCTCGGTCACAACGGGGATTCCGCGCAGGATCGCATCGTTGACGAAGGTATCGACCGCGAGCAGCTGCTCGGGCGTGATGGACTCAAAGTGCGTGAAGTCGAAGCGCAGACGGTCGGGCTCAACGAGAGAACCCGCCTGATGCACATGGTCTCCGAGCACCGCCTTGAGCGCGGCGTCGAGAAGGTGCGTGGCCGTGTGGCCGCGGCGGATCGCCATGCGGCGCTCCGCGTCGATGCTCGCCTCCACGGTCTCGCCAAGCTGGAAGCTGCCGGAGACGACCTTGCCGCTGTGCATGAACTTGCCGCCCTTGTTCTTCTGGACGTCGGTGACCTCAAAGACGCTCTCGCCGCAGCGGATCACGCCTGTGTCGCCGATCTGGCCGCCCATTTCAGCGTAGAACGGGGACTTGTCGAGTACGATGATGCCCTCAACGCCGCTCATCATAGCCTCAGCCTGCTCGCCCTCGACCACCAGCGCGACGACCTTCGCATCGTCGATGGAGTCGTGGTCATAGCCGACAAATTCGGTGGACGGCACGTCCTTGCCGAACTCAACGCCTGCCCAGCCGAGGTCGCCGAGCGCCTTGCGCGCCTCGCGCGCGCGGGTCTTCTGCTCCTGCATCTCCTCATCGAAGCCCTTGCGGTCGAGCGTCATGCCCTCGTCCTCGACCATTTCGATCGTCAGGTCGATGGGGAAACCGTAGGTGTCGTAGAGCTTGAACGCGTCCGCGCCGGAGAATACGGTCTCGCCCTTTTCCTTGTGGGCGGAGAGAAGCTCGGTGAAGATCTTCATGCCGCCGTCGATGGTCTTGGCAAAGTTCTCTTCCTCCGTGCGGATGACCTTGGTGATATAGGCCTGACGCTCGCGCAGCTCGGGATAGTGGCCCTCGTTCTCGTGCACGACCGTGTCCACGACCTCATAGAGGAACGGACGGTTGACGCCGAGGAGCTTGCCATGGCGCGCGGCTCTTCTCAGCAGGCGGCGCAGCACGTAGCCGCGGCCCTCGTTGCTGGGCAGCACGCCATCGCAGATCATGAAGGAGGCGGAGCGGATATGGTCGGTGATGACGCGCAGGGACACGTCTTTCTCGCGGCTCTGGCCATAGCTCGCGCCGGTGATCTCGGTGACCTTGTTGGTGATGTTCATCACGGTATCAACGTCGAAGAGGGAGTCAACGTCCTGGCACACAACGGCAAGACGCTCAAGGCCCATGCCGGTATCGATGTTCTTCTGCTTGAGCTCTTCGTAGTGGTCGTGGCCGTCGTTGTCGAACTGGGAGAAGACGACGTTCCAGACCTCCATATAGCGGTCGCAGTCGCAGCCGACGGTGCAGCCGGGCTTGCCGCAGCCGTACTTTTCGCCGCGGTCGTAGTAAATTTCAGAGCAGGGGCCGCATGGACCGGAGCCATGCTCCCAGAAGTTGTCTTCCTTGCCGAACTTGAAGATGCGGTCCTCGGGAATGCCGATCTCCTCGTGCCAGATGCGGAACGCCTCGTCATCGGCGGGCGTGGTCTCGTTGCCGGCGAAAACAGAGGGATACAGGCGGTTGGGGTCAAGACCGACCCACTCGGGGCTCGTCAAAAATTCCCACGCCCAGTGGATCGCCTCGGTCTTGAAATAGTCGCCGAACGAGAAGTTGCCGAGCATTTCAAAGTACGTGCCGTGGCGGGCGGTGTGGCCGATGTTTTCAATGTCGCCGGTGCGGATGCACTTCTGGCAGGTGGTCACGCGGTGGCGCGGCGGCTCCTGCTCACCGGTGAAGAAAGGCTTCATCGGCGCCATGCCGGAGTTGATGAGCAGCAGCGACGCGTCATTCTGCGGGATCAGGGAAAAGCTGGGCAGGCGCAGGTGGCCTTTCGTCTCAAAGAAGTGCAGGAACATTTCCCGCAGCTCGTTGAGACCGTAATACTTGGGCTGAGACATGGTTGGTTTCTCCTTTTATTGTAAAATTTCTTGTTGTTCGTTTTGCTCTTTCATATAAGCGCTCAATTCCGCGAGCTCGCGCTCGAGGTTTTGATAGAACTGCGCGACATGCCAGCCGTCGCAGAGCGCATGGTTGATAAAAAGTGACATCGGCAGCATCGTGCGGTCGTTTTCCTCGCGGTATTTTCCCCAGGCAAAGCGCGGATTGCTGTCGTCCGCGCCGCCGGCAGGCTCCTTGATCTGCGTATAGTAGAGCCATGGCACGCAGGAGACAAAGAAATTTGCTAGCATGTCACCGTCCTCGGTCAGCGTGCCGCGCGCGAGCGTCTCGCGCTGCCGCCGCTTGCCCTCAGCGACGAATTTCTCATACGATGAGAGGTCGTCTTCGAGCAGGCAGTAGACGTAAACGCCCGCGCCGTCCGGCTTCATCACGGTATACGACGGGTCGCAGTGGTCGTACTCGACGACCTGCCCGTCGCTCAGCAATCTCCGCCGCAGTTCGGGTACGGCGTTCGCCGCGCGCATCACCACGTAGAGATAGCTGAGAAAAAACGGACGGCCATGGAGCGAATCGAGAAGATCCGTAATATCCACCGGGACCGTGATGCCCGCCCAGGGGTCGCTCATCGAGCGGAAGTATTCAAACTGCCCGCCGCGCGGGTCTTTCGTCATGTCAATAGCTTTTCTCGCCATTTGCTCATTTCCCCCGTACATCCAGTCCGATGAGGTTCATCTCCGGGTCGAAGGCGATGCGGAAGATCACGGATTTTTTGTCGTACTTTGCGCGGATAACGGCAATGCCGTGCACTTCCTCCGTGTCCGTCACGCCCGTCACCATCGAGTCCTTCACCTTTTTGAAGTGGCCGCGCCCTTCGATCGCGCGCTCCATCATCGATTCAATGTCGTCGGCGCTCGTCTGCGCGCGCACATCTTCGCGCAGCGCGTCGTAGACCGCTTCATATTCGCCCTTCGTCAGCTGCGACATCACGGAAAGCCCCGCGCGCGCGACCTCGTCCTCGTCCATGCCGTCGGGCAGCTTATTGCCCTTGCAGCCGCTCAGCACGAGAAGAAGGAGCATCGCGAGCGACGCGATCAGGTATCCTCTTTTTCGCATGATCCTGTTCCTTTCTAAAAAAACAAAGCCTCCGTCCCTATCCATAGGGGCGAAGGCTTTTATGCTTCACGGTACCACCCTAATTATCCTTCCCCCGTGGGAAAGGCATCTTAGCCGTCCGGTAACGGGGACGAGACGTTCCGCTCCTCGCGGACTGCTCCAAAGCGGCTGCTCTGCACCGGTCGCCGAGGGCTTTCACCGTTTCCCTCTCGCTTCAGGCCCGTTTGCAAAGCTGACTTTTTCATCGCGTTTTTCTGTCGTTTATTATAGCGATATTTTGCCTTTTGTCAAGCACCTCCCGCCGCACGGCGGAAACAGGCAAAAGCGCCCGCCGAAACCCGCCCTTGCCTTTGTGCGGAAAAGGGCATATACTGCTTTCGTTTGATGAATGAAGGGAGAATCATTATGAACCGTTCCCGTTCCGGCTATATTTTTATCGTCCTCTGCGCGGTGATTTTCAGCACAATGGAGGTCATGCTCAAAACGGTGCATGGCGTGTTTGCCCCCATGCAGATCACCTGCCTGCGCTTTCTCGTCGGTGGCGTACTGCTCATTCCCTTCGCCATGCGCTCGATCAGGAAGAAAAACGCCGTACTCACGCGCAAGGATCTTGGCTTCTTCGCGTGCGCAGGCTTTCTGTGCGTCGTCATCGCCATGTCGCTCTATCAGATGTCCGTCACCTATACGCGCGCGTCCATCGTCGCGGTCATCTTCTCCTGCAATCCGATCTTCGTCACGGTGCTCGCGCATTTCCTGCTGCACGAGGAGATCCATAAAAACCACATCATCGCGCTTATCCTTGAGCTCACCGCCGCGCTCATCATCATCGACCCCATCCACGCTTCGCTTGACCCCACGGGCGCGCTGCTCGCCATTCTGTCCGCCGCCATGTTCTCTTTTTACAGCGTGTTCGGCAAAAAGCGCACGCCGCGCTTCGGCGGCATCGCCGTCACCTGCCTGAGCTTTCTCTTCGGCGCAACGGAGCTTGTCGCTCTGCTGCTCTTCGGCCGCACGGCGGCGGGCGCGTCGCTCTACGGCGCGCTGGGGCTGAAGATCTTCATCGACGTGCCGCTCTTTGAAAATATCCCTCTCTCCGCCCTGCCCGCGCTTCTCTACATCTGCTGCATCAACTCGGCGGCGGGCTTCGTCTGCCACATGATGGCCATGGAGAAGACCTCCGCGCAGGAGGCGTCGCTCATCTTCTTCCTAAAGCCGATCATCGCGCCGATCTTCGCGCTCATCTTCCTCAAGGAGGAAATTCCGCTCAACATGATCGTCGGTATCGTCTGTTTCCTCGCAGGCTCGCTGTGCGCGATCCTGCCGGGCATCCTCGCCCAGCGAAAGCTTTTGAAAGCGGAACAGAAATAAGGAAAAACGCAAAAAAAGGGCCGCTCTCTTACAAAAAGAGAGCGGCCCTTTTATTTTGTTCTCAGTCCTTCGCGCCCAGCGAGACCGCATGACGCACGAAGCTCATTGGCGGCACATAACGCGGCAGCTTCATTTTGAAGACCGTCTGCGGCGTGCGCGGCTCGGTAAGCTCGAAGCCCTCGAGATCGTGCATCACGGGAGCGGTCATCGTGAAGGGGCGGCAGTCGGGGCCGACAAGCTCGATCTCGTCGCCCGCGGCAAACTTGTTGCGCAGCGACAGCGTCGCGTTGCCCTGCTCGTCGCAGTCCGTCACGACCGCGCAGACCTGCCAGTTGCGGATGTAGCGGGAGTTGGCGTAATACTGCCCGGGCTGACCGTAGTAAAATCCTGTAGAATAATGGCGGTGGCTTACGTGCTCCACCTCGTCGCGCCAGACGGGGTCTACTACCCTGCCCGCCGCCACATCATCGAGCACGTGGCGGTATGCGCCCGTCACGATGGCGGCATAGTAGGCGGACTTTGCGCGGCCCTCGATCTTGATGCAGTCGATGCCCGCGTCCATGATGTCGTCCAGATGGTCGATCATGCACATATCGCGCGAGTTCATGATGTAAGTGCCCTTCTCGTCCTCAAAAACAGGGAAATATTCTCCGGGACGCTTTTCCTCCATCAGCGCGTACTGATAGCGGCAGGGCTGGGCACAGGCGCCGCGGTTCGAGTCGCGCCCTGTCATGTAGTTCGAGAGCAGGCATCTGCCCGAATAGCTCACGCACATCGCGCCGTGACAGAAGGTCTCGATCTCCAGTTCCGCAGGGATCTTCGCCCGCATTTCGCGAATTTCCTGTAAAGATACTTCCCTTGCCAGCACAACTCTTTTCGCACCTAAATCGTACCACGCGCGGGCGCATTCGTAGTTGGCGATGGACTGCTGCGTGGAGATATGCCGCTCGCACTTCGGCGCGTACTTCCCCGCGAGCGTGAACGCGCCGAGGTCGGCTAAAATGAGCGCATCGACGCCCGCGTCGTTCAGCCGCTCAAGATGCTCGGGCAGACGCGCGACCTCATCGTTGCGCGGCATGGTGTTCACCGTCACATGTACGCGCACGCCATGGTCATGCGCGAACTTCACAGCCTTGGGCAGCTCCTCGGGTGCAAAGTTGCCCGCAAACGAGCGCATGCCGAAGCTCGTACCCGCAAGGTACACCGCGTCCGCGCCGTAGAGCACGGCCATTTGCAACTTTTCCATATCGCCCGCCGGGCAAAGAAGCTCCGGTTTACGTGCCATTGCCGTTTCCTCCGTCTTCCGTGCCGGCTGCATCCGGCTGCGCATCCGCGTCATTGCCTTCTGCGCCCGTGTCCTGTTGTGCATCACCGCCTATTTCCTCGTCCGCAGTCTCGCCTGCAAGGCTTGCCAGGAAGTCCTGGTGCTCGTAATACGTCTTCGAGAACTTGTGAACGCCGTCTTCTCCCAGCGCATAGAAATAGTAGTCCGTATCCGCCGGATACAACGCCGCGCGGATGGAGTTGATGCCGGGATTCGCAATCGGACCTGCCGGAAGCCCCGCGTTCGTGTAGGTGTTGTACGGGCTGATGATTGCCTTGTCGGCGTTGGAGAGGACCTCCTTGCGCTCGTCAAGCGCGTACTGAATCGTCGCATCAATCTGCAGGCACGGATAGAGCTTGCTGCAGAGGCGGTTATAAATGACCGACGCAATCGACGCGCTTTCCGACGTTTTCGCCGTCTCCTTTTCCACAAGCGAGGCGACAATCACCACATCGTGGAACGAGAGCTTTGCGCTTTCGATTTCCGATTCCTCAAAACCGTTGGCGCGCATTTTCTCTTCCAGCTTCGCATTCAGTTCGTCCAGCGCCGCATACATATCGTCCGTAATTTTGCTTTCAAAATTCCGCAGGAATCTGCCCAGAACGTTCTCCGGCTTGTCGTTCAGATAGAACTGATACGTATCCGGGAACAGGTAGCCCTCAAGCCGGTTTTTATCGCCGTAGGGAAGGTCCTGCAAAAACGCATAGTCAAATTCGTAGTTTGCCGCCGCCTGCTCCAAATCTGCGGCGCTTGCCACGCCCGCTTCTTCCAGCAGCGCGAAAATATCCTCGCACTCGTAGCCCTCTGGGATGGTGACCTCGGTCGTCGCCCGCACACCCGCGCTCGGCGTCATGCCGTTGACCAGCGCGTGATAATCATAGAGATGATTGAGTTCATACGTACCGGGCTGAATTTTGCGCTCCGCGTGGGAATACAGGCAGTAAAACCGGAACAACCACTCATATTCGATGAGTCCCTTCTCCTTGAGCTCGCGGCTCACATCCGCAACCGTTGCATTTTCGGGCACGGTGATGGTGATCTCCTCGTCCGGCTTGGTCAGCGCCAGCACATCGTCTGCCAGCCGCCATCCGAACACCGCCAGCAGCACCGATGCCGCCAGCACGCAGCACACATACAAAAGCACCTTCACGCCTGCCGCCAGATGCGCG